>Ga0326513_10000039_pt1 | contig 95285 bp, 71 predicted proteins | sample 2_2465_0518_D_FD_203654 | JGI IMG/M metagenome (GOLD analysis project Ga0326513, IMG submission 203654) | Bovine rumen microbial communities from UC Davis, California, United States - 2_2465_0518 | ecosystem: Host-associated > Mammals > Digestive system > Stomach > Rumen | place: USA...
CTATTGTGAGCAAGCCTAAAATACTGCTTGCCGACGAGCCTACAGGAGCGTTAGATAGTAAGACAACCATTGAGGTCATGGACATTTTCAAGCAACTCAATGCCGAAGGCATAACCACCATTATTGTAACTCACGAACAGAGTGTCGCTGATGCAACTAATCGTATAATACGTATTCAAGATGGCAATATTATCTGAAATATGGTCCTCTATATCGCGTAATAGATTTCGTACTGCTATGACCGGCTTTGCTGTCGCATGGGGTATTTTTATTCTCGTTGTATTGTTAGGAGCAAGCAATGGTCTGCAGAATGGCATACAACAAGGCTATGGCGATAGAATGACCAATTCTGTTGATATGTGGGCAGGCTGGACGAGTATGCCGTATCAGGGATTGAAAGCTGACAGGCCATTATATTTTACCAGTCGTGAGTTGGAAATCATTCGCTCTATGCCGGAAGTTGAACTCATATCGGTGGTCGCTAACAAGGAAGGTGTAACGCTCAATTATGGTATTCAATATGCAACGGTTACCATCAAAGGTGTTCAAAACGATTATCAAACCATATTTCGTAAGAAAATTTATAAGGGCAGATTTCTGAATGCCTTAGATGAAAAAGAGCAAGCTAAGGTGTGCGTTATTGACAAGCGGGCAACCGAAGAGTTACATACTGAGGATTTAATAGGTAAGAATATCAAAATAGGCGACATTTCATTTCTTGTAGTTGGAATATGTGAGAACGGCGACCGTTGGGAAGGTACCACCGTGCATATTCCGCTTTCTACTCATCAAGCCATCTTTTCGCCGAATAAGCATTTCGACAATATCTCGTTTACTATCAATGCTGAGAGTGAAACCCTCAAGCCAACCATCAAAAATGCTGACGGAAGGATGATTTCGCAATTTGAATATAATATTCGTCACACCCTTTCGCCGCTTATGCAGTTTGATCCCAATGACCGTCGTGCTTTGGGTATTTGGAACAGGCAGGAGGATTTTGAGCGTACTCAAGGCGCAATGTCGGCAATAAGATTATTTGTGTTGATTATCGGATTGTGTACGCTTATTTCAGGTGCGGTGGGGGTTAGCAATATTATGTTGGTGAGCGTTCGTGAGCGTACCAAGGAATTTGGCATTCGTAAGGCTATTGGTGCTCCGCCAAAGACAATTTTGTTGACAGTTGTTGGTGAGAGCATATTGATTACAGCGTTGTTCGGATATGTGGGTATGTTTGTTGGTATAGGGTTTATGGAAGTTGTCAATAATTTTATTCCTAAGGGTGATGATATTCCGTTTGTCAATCCTACGGTTGACATTGCTGCCGTGTCGATAGCTACATTTATACTGATTATAGTTGGTGTCATAGCCGGTGCCATCCCTGCTGTGAGGGCAATGAGAATCAAACCTATTGAAGCACTTAATTACGAAAAATAAATGGATTTTCTGAACGAAATATGGCAGACAATAACTAAAAATCGTTCGCGCTCATTGCTCACGGCGTTCGGTGTCTTTTGGGGTATGCTGATGCTGATGATACTTATTGGGTTGGGCAATGCGCTGACCAATGGTATATATTCCAATGTTGATGGTTTTGCAATGAATTCTTGCGCTATGGGCGCATCACAGACGAGTATGCCTTATAAGGGATTTCAGCGCGGCAGAAGTTGGGCTATCTTGTTGAGCGATTTACCAAAAATCAAGCAGCAAGTGCAGGGAATTAAATGCTTCTCACCTATGGTGTTTACCAATAGTACGACTATTTCGCGAGGCGATAAGCATGAGAATTTTCGTCTTGTCGGTGTTACTGCCGAATATCCGCAAGTTATGGCAACGCAAATGATGTACGGTCGTTTTATCAATGAGATTGATATGCAAGAGCGCCGCAAGGTTTGCGTTATCGGTATCGAAGTTTATAATGTGCTGTTTCCTGAAGGTGGCAATCCTGTCGGACAATATATTTATTGTGGTAATATGCAGTATAAAATCATAGGAGTTCGCAGCAAAAATCAAAACCATGTCTATATAGGTGGCGACCCTGATAAAATGGTGCAGGCCCCTCTAACCACGATTCAGCAAGTCTATAATTATGGTGATGAACTGCATATCCTTATGGCTGTCGCAGACGATGGAGTGCCTGTAACTCAAATCGATAAAGGTATAAAAGATGCTCTCAAGCAAATACACCAAATTCACCCGGACGACGATAAGGCTTTATGGGGTTTTAACGCTGAAGAGGAGATGAAAGCATTAGGATATCTGCGCATCGGCTTGTCGGCTCTGATATGGCTGATTGGATTGGGCACGTTGATTTCAGGTGCAGTAGGTGTTTCTAATATTATGTTGGTAACTGTTCGTGAGCGAACCAAAGAAATAGGTATCCGACGTGCTATCGGTGCTTCACCATGGGTTATTGCGCGCCAAATAATTGCTGAGAGTACGTTGCTGACAGCCTTAGCAGGAGTCGTCGGAATAGTAGCAGGAGTAGGTGTACTTGCCATTATCGAAAAGGTATTGGAGCAATCAGATACGTTTATGAAAAATCCACAAGTTTCATTTTCGGCTGCCGTAGTATGCCTTGTGATAATTGTCATAATAGGTATTCTTGCAGGTCTGTTGCCTGCTACAAGAGCATTGAAAATCAAACCGATTGAGGCACTGTCTGAGGAATAAGATAATTAAAATTTGAAAAATATTCGCAGCCATTAAGGTTGCATAAAACAATAGAGATATGAAAAAACTGACTAAATGGATTGTTTTACTATTAGTTGCTGTCGGCGTTATTGTAACATTCGTGTTCTTATATAAACGTCAACAGCCCAAGCAGATCGTGTATGAAACGCATCGTGTTGAGCGTGGCAATCTCGAAAAGCGAACTATCGTAACCGGTAAGGTTGAACCACGCGACGAGGTGGCAATCAAAGCGCAAATACAAGGCATTGTGGCTGAAATCTACAAAGAGGCAGGCGAAGAAATCAATAAAGGCGAAGCCATTGCTAAAATCAAAGTAGTGCCTGATATGCAATCGTTGAGCAATGCCGAATCGCGTGTACGTCTTGCAGAATATAATCTCAAAAACGTAAGAGAGGTGTTTAAGCGCGACTCCGCATTGTTTGAAAAACAAGTCATCTCACGTGAAGAGTTCGATAAGTCGTCATTGCAATACATGCAAGCCAAAGAGGAATTGCAAACTGCTACTGATAATTTGTCGATTGTCAAAGAAGGTGTTACTGCCAAAGCCAAAGAATCCGGCAATACTATTGTCCGTTCCACTATCACAGGCACTATCTTGGAAGTACCCATCAAAGTCGGTAATTCGGTTATGAGTGTTGGTACTTTCAGTGAGGGTACTACAATAGCTACTGTTGCCGATATGTCTGATATGCTTTTTGTCGGCAAAATGGACGAAACAGAGGTCGGTAAACTATATGAGGGTATGCCAATGGACCTGATTGTTGGTGCTATGAACGACCGCAAATTTAAGGCTAAATTGGAATATATTTCTCCTAAAGGCACAGAGAGCAATGGTGCTATGATGTTTGAAATCAAAGGTGCAGTAACCGTTCCGGAAGGTGTGCGGATTCGTTCCGGTTATAGTGCTAATGCTGAAATAGTGCTCAAAGCGCGACGTAATGTTCTGACTCTTGCCGAAGCCGCTGTAGAATTGCAAGGCGATAGTGCTTATGTGCAATTGATTACCAATGAGGAAACGCAGGCGACTGAGCGCAAAGCAGTCAAAGTGGGAATGTCGGATGGTATCAATATTGAGATTGTTTCAGGTTTGGACGAGGGTGATATTGTCAGAGGTAATCCAAAAACAGATAATGCTTTTGCTAATGCTAAATAAAGATACTTACAGCAATGAAAACTATCAATTTCAAGTCTATATTGTTCATAACTCTGCTAACTATCAGTTGTGTAGGTTTGAAAGCCGAGCAATACTCTCTTGAGCAATGTATTGACATCGCATTGAATAATAATTTGAATGTGCGAAAGCAAGAAAATGAAGTTAATTCTAAACATCTGCAATATCAACAGGCTCGGCAAAACCTCTTGCCTTCACTTACAGGATACGCTTCGCAATCGTGGTCGTGGGGACTATCTACAGGTGTGGACAATACCAATAAAACTCAAAATATAGCCAACACTGGTTTGGGGCTTAATGCTAACCTCGTTTTGTTCGACGGACTCGCTATGAAGTTCAATATTGATAATGCCAAAGCCCTCGCAAACCAATCTGAAGCATCTCTTGAGCAAATCAATCTTGATATCAGAATGAATATCACCTCAATGTTTTTGCAAGTCTTGCTCAACAAAGAATTGGAGCAAGTAGCACAAGTGCAGTTAGACGAAACCAAGCGTAAGGTAGAACGCTCAAAAGCCTTAGTCGAAGCCGACCGTTTGCCGCAAGGTGAGTTATACACATTACAGGCGCAAGCCGCACAAGAAGAGAATACATTAGTACAAGCCAAAAATAGAACCAAACTATCATTACTTGATTTAGCGCAGGCTATGGAGATGGATTACTCCGACGATTTCGATATCGTTCAACCGGCATTAGAAACGATGACATCTGTATTGTTGCCCGACAATAATATTGTCTTTCAACAAGCCCTTGACAACCGACCTGAAATCAGTGCAGCACTTTATCAACTTGATGCCCAACAGATAGGACTTAAATCTGCTAAGGCAGCCTATTCACCTACATTGAGTTTAGGCTCGTCAGCCAATACAAGTTATTATCATATCTATGGGGCTGATAATAAATCGTTTGGCAAACAACTTGGCGATAATTTTTCTGCATCGGTAGGGCTTAATCTATCTATACCTATTTTCGACCGTATGCGTACACCGAACAATATTAAGCAGCAAGAGTTGGCTATTAGTAATGCACGCCTGCAATTAGAGCAAGTCAAACTCGATTTGCGCAAGCAGATTGACCAAGCCTACTATAATGCTCTGGCAGCGCAGAGCCGACAAGCAACAGCCGAAAAAGCACTCGTTTCTGCACAAGAAGCATATCGATATGCCGAACAAAAATATGATGCCGGACGCTCATCTACTTATGAGTATTATGAAGCAAAACGTGTTTTGCTCCAAGCGCAGTCTGAACAACTACAATCAGTCTATGACTACATATTTAAAGTCAGAATACTGCAATACTACGCCGGCAATTTACCGCAACGCTAACATCTCATATCTCATATCTCATATCTCATATCTCATATCTAACGACTAACCACCATGATAGAAAACTTAAAATCTCAGATGCAAAAGGGATGTTGGAGTATTGTATTCTGCTATGCCTCGACAAAAAAGAAGCATATACCAATGAGATACTCCAACAACTGAAAGACACCAATCTGCTTGTCGCAGAAGGTACGTTGTACCCTCTATTGTCAAGACTTAAAAATTCAGGTCTGCTTGACTACCGCTGACAAGAATCAACCGAAGGACCACCACGCAAGTATTACAAAACAACCGATACCGGTCATCAACTCTTAGAAGGCCTTGAAGCGGAGTGGGGAGTGATAAATAATGCTGTTAATCAACTCAAATGATAGAAACTTAATATGAATACAACAATCAATATCAGTTTAGGAGGCTTGTCGTTTTGTATCGATGAGTCTGCATATAGCCTTTTGCAAAATTATTTGCGAAACGTAGAGTCTAATTTGGGTTCGCATACTGATAAACAAGATGTGATGAACGATATAGAGGCTCGAATGGCAGAATTGTTTTCAGATTTGCTCAAAAGTCAACATCAAACCGTAGTGTCGGTATCAATGGTGCAGGCTGTAATTGACCAATTAGGCAAGCCCGATGACTATAAAGAACCTGATGACGAAACAACATTAGGCGAAAAAACAATCAACTATACTAAAAATTTGTTTCGCAAGCATCTCTATCGTGATACCGACAATCAAATAATAGCCGGTGTATGTTCCGGCTTGGGACATTGGTTTGGTATAGGTGCAGGTTGGATAAGATTACTTTTTGTCTTGTGCCTATTTTTATGGGGCTTTACTGCTATACTATATGTCATCTTATGGCTTATAGTACCTGAAGCGCGCACCGCTGCTCAACGCCTTGAAATGAGAGGCGAAACAGCATCTGTCGAAAATATTGAACGAGAGGTCGCTAATCTTTCCAACACCGCCAATCAGCAATCTGATAAAAGCGGTTGCGCTAACATATTAGTTATGTTGCTAAAAATAGCAGTTTGGATAATCGGAGGTTTCTTTATTTTTGTGGCAGGTTCAGTATTGCTTTCCGTAATTGTGGCACTATTTGCAGCTCTCACAGGGCTTGCAGTCGCTTCTCCAATAGGAATGTTTGCAACATTCTTTGGCACTGATAGTTGGGTGATGATTCTTTTGATTGTTTTGCTGCTCGTGATTGTCGGTCTGCCTATATTCGGACTTGTATATATCATTATTAACTATGCTAAAAATGGTGAAAAAGTTTCTTCAAAAGCCATTGGTTGGAGCATTGTGATATGGTTGTTGTCTTTACTTACATGTGTTGGCATAGGTGTATGGCAACTCGCTACTAATGAGGCTTTAGCAGAAAGTTTGGATTTGCAGTCTGAGCCATGGCATTTGCTGACCGATAACAACGATGATGATGCACCTATGTCGCAGATGGCAGTCATGCCCTTCCATTCAATAGTGGTCAAGGGGGCGGCGGATGTTAATCTTGAGGTTGATAGCCAACAATTTATTGAAGCCTCTTTGCGTAATGACGACTTGTTCGATTATGATGTAACTGATAGTGTGCTTACTATCAAGGCGAATAAAAAAAGAGTACGACTCAATATTCATACTCCTTATATGCGAAAAATGTCGTTTGCCGGTGCGGCTAAATTGAAAACTAATAATGTCCTCTCTTCATATAAACTTCAAATTGATGCCTCAGGTGCCAGCGACTTAGACCTTAATTTGCAAGTCCAGCAACTTGACATTAAGGCCCAAGGGGCGTCTGATATCGAACTTGAAGGTTCGGCTGACAATCTTAAATTAGACCTTGCCGGTGCAAGCAAAGTTGATGCCGAAGATTTTACAGCACGAGTGGGACATGTTGTAGCAGTAGGTGCAAGCAAGGTGGAAATCAACGTAACCGATTCTCTTGCCGCTTATCCTTCCGGAGCGAGCAAAATCATTTATAAAGGAACTCCTATTGTTCAATCCGAAGTCAGAAGTGGAGGCAAAATCAAACACTCCTTGTAATTTAGAGGTTCATTAATTTTATGTATTCAATTATTGGTGTCCGATAAATCTATGTTTTCTCGTAGGAAATATCTTTTAAACTACAAATTTAATTCCTTTTTTCGGTATATTTTTTGTATTGCTTGATTTGAACAAAATTGAAATAATTATGGAAACAAAAGGAGATGTTGCATTGGTTTTAGCATCCGGTGGGTGTCGAGGATTGGCACACATAGGGGCTATTGAGGTTCTTGAAGAGCGTGGTTATCATATCACTTCTATTGCCGGCTGCTCAATGGGTTCGCTTATAGCCGGTATTTATGCTTGTGGCAAACTTGAGGAGGCTAAAGAATGGTTCAAAACTATCGATCGAAAGCGGATTTTTGAACTAACCGATGTCAGTGTCTCGCTCAACTCATTGGTCAAGGGACAGCGTGTGCTTGACGCTATCAAAGAGTTTGTGCCTGATCGTAATATCGAAGATCTGCCTCTACCTGTAAGTCTTGTGGCATCTGACGTCATTCACAACAAAGAGGTGATAATGGAATGTGGTAGCCTTTTCGAGGCTATACGCGCCTCAATATCTATTCCGATGTTTTTCCAGCCGGTAGAAAAAGATGATATGCTACTAATTGACGGTGGTGTGCTGAATGCGCTGCCACTCAATCGGGTGCATAGGCATGATGGAGATATCCTTGCGGCTATGAATATAAGTGCACCAGACGTGCTTCAACCTGAAGAATATGAGCGACCGCAACTACCTGAGTTTATCGAAAATTGGGACTTTGTAAGTCGTCTGATCGACCGTCGTGAGCAGGAAAGCCGCAAAGTGCAGTTGAGTTATACCTCGCTATTGTCGCGTATGACCGATATGATGATTCAAAACAATACTGTTCTGATGAATCGCATGATACATCCTGAAATTATTGCTGAGATGCCAATGAATGCTTATCCTACCTTTGCTTTCGATAAGGCTGAAGAAATAATTGAAAAGGGCAGGCGACTAATGTCTGATGCTATTGACAAATATGAAGATAGTCTTAGTTGTCAAGTATGATATCTAAATATATTGGCAGGTGGTCGGAAAATCCGGTGCGGTCATATCTGATATATGTGTAGTTGCGGTGGGGGTTGCCATCTTTCATCAACCAGTCAGGATTATATATTCTTGCCTTACATTTGTTTTGCAACTCTTGTGAGACAAAAAATTGGTCGAGCAGACTCCATTGTTCTTGATATACGTATGTTCCAAGTGCTGAATTTTGAAAGCATGTCAGCGTCTTAGGCGCTGTGTCCATCAAGTTCTGCAATGCCGGAATATGTGGCGAAATATGTTGTGGTTTATCATTGAAATCACCCATCAGTACTATTTGCGCTGATGGGTTGTTTGTCAATATACTATCGGCTGTGCTGTTGATTTGAGTCAAAACAAATTCTCTCTTTCGTTGTGCCTCTTGACCGCCTAATTGAGATGGTGCATGGCATACCATGACGTGCAATGTATCATTATTAGGCATTAGTCCTTTGACGTATAGAATATCTCTTGTCGGACGAGTCTTGTAACCAAAATCAATACGTATAGGATATTGTTCAATCACCTTGAATTGTTTAGGGTCGTAGAGCAGAGCCACATCAATACCGCGGACGTCCTCAGACTCATAATGAATATACTGATAGCCGAATTTTCTCAGACTGCCGCGCTGGCACAAATCACGAAGACATGTGTCAGCCTCTATTTCTATTAGTCCAATGATAGCGGCATGCTGCCATTCGCCCACATCGGCTATCACACGTGAAATCTGATTTATTTTGCGCCAATAGCGATACGTGTCCCAATGGCGGTCGCTGTCGGGTGTAAACTCATTGTCAGCGGTCAGCGGATTATCTATCGTGTCGAATAGGTTTTCTACATTATATGACATGATGCGAAATGGTTGCGCCTTGCAATAGCAAAACGCAACCATCAGCATTATCGCAATATATAATGTGCGAAGTGTCATCGGCGTCAACTAATCTCGCGACCAACACTACTATCTGCCTCAAAGGGGAACAAACCAAACAATTCAGCGTCAATCCTATCGGTTATATACTGAAAATCTTTAGGATTGTCGCCAAACTTGATATGGTCAGCATCTATAACGAGCAATCTGCCCTTATATTCGCTTATCCACTTGTCGTATTTATCATTCAACCCCTGCAAATAGTCAATACGCATTGATGCTTCGTAGTCTCTGCCGCGCTTCTGAATTTGAGCCACTAAATTAGGTATCGACGACTTCAGGTAAATCAGCAAATCAGGCATTTTTACCAACGACATCATCAAGTCGAACAAATCACAATAATTCTTGAAATCGCGCTCCGACATATTGCCTTGTTCGTACAAGTTGGGTGCAAAGATTCGAGCATCTTCATATATCGTGCGGTCTTGAATGATAGTTTCCTTGCTTCTGCTTATATCTACAACATCTTTAAAACGTTTGTTGAGAAAGTAAATTTGCAGATTAAATGACCACCGAGCCATGTCGGCATAAAAATCTTCAAGATAAGGATTTACATCAACGGGTTCAAAACGTGGTTGCCAACCATAATGTTGAGCAAGCATATTGGTAAGAGTGGTCTTACCGCTGCCTATATTACCGGCTATTGCTATGTGCATGATTAGTTGATTTATTTATAGGGGTTTATGAAGTTTATTGATTGCTGAATAGTCCAAACAATTCGGCATCTATCTTATCAGTTATCTTCTGAAAATCAAACGGGTTATGCTCAAAATCTAAATCGTCTGATTCTATTGTCAGTACACGACCGGTGTATTTATTAAAAATAAAGTCGTCGTAGATTTCATTCAGTCCCTGCAAGTACTCTAATTGCATTGTTTGCTCGTATGTCCTGCCTCGAAGTTGTATTTGCTTAATCAGTATTGGTAACGATTTGCGCAGATAAATCATTAAATCCGGCGTTCGTGTGAGTGATGTCATGAGGTCAAAAAGTTCCATGTAGGTGGTAAAATCTCGTTCCGACAGATTGCCGTGCTCGTAATTGTAGCGAGCAAAGACATGTACACCTTCATAGATGGTTCTATCTTGCACCAATGTCTGTGTATTCGACATTCGATTGATGTCAAGCACGTCCTTAAAACGCTGTTTCAGAAAATATGTTTCCAGACAAAACGACCAGCGGGCTATATCGTGATAGTAATCTTCAAGATACGGATTGTCAATCACAGCCTCATATCGTGGTTGCCAACCGTAATGACTGCAAAGTAAGCGAGTTAATGTCGTTTTTCCTGCTCCGATATTTCCTGCTATGGCTATGTGCATGATACCGTAAAATAGTGGTTCTAATTTTTCGTCTGCAAAGGTAATACTTTTTTATTCAATATGCAAGTCTTGAGCAATATATGCCTCATTACCTGCCAAATCGGTACAATAAATAAGTAGGTGATACATGCCCTTGGTTACATTTGATGGTATGTCAATATCAATGTCGCGAAAACAATTCTTGCCTGTCAGACTATCGTTGAGCATTTGAGAAGTTACAGTCGTCTCAAAATCAATTGTTTCAGCCTCATTTTCTTGCGACAGTTTGCTTGCTGCATGTTTATGACCATTGAAATTGGGGTGGATATTGAGTTTGTAGGAGTTGAGTGCTACATCATCTGTAAATGTTACTTGAATACATAGTTCATCACCTGCCTCAATGGTATCATTTTGAGCCGGTTCTGTAACAAGGATTTGAGGTGCTGTTGTATCAGCCTCATGGCAACTCGTAATGATGGTTATTACTAATATTGAACACAATAATAGAGAAATTAAGCGTTTCATAATTGTGAATAATTTTTTATGAGTGTTGATTGAACAGTTACATTATTTTTATGTTAAATGGAAGTGTTACTGATAACTGCACATTAGTGCCTGCTTCCGGAATACCAATCGAACGGTAGTAACTCAAATGATTGAAATACACTTTGTTAGTTATGTTTCTGATACATAAACTCAATAGTCCCGTGTTGTTGAAAAACATGAAGTTCCAATTAGCATTTAAGTTGAACAATGCTGCTCCTGCTGTACGTAATTCGTTGTTAGCAACATGATTTTGAGGGGCAATCAGGTGCAATTCAGGCTCTATTATCAAACCTTTGATTATCTCCCAACTGACTGATTGTCGCAATGTGGCTGGAGGAGAGTAGGGAGTTGCCGTATGGGCATTGAGATTGTAAGTATAGACATACTCTGCTGCTAATGAATAATCTAATTGGTGGCATGCAGGTCTGTTATGTAGTATGTGCAGTGTAAATTGTAGTTCACCACCGGTAAACAGGGCTTTTGTCTGGTCGTAGCGATATATCTGTCCGGCGTCTGGTAATAGCGACCATTCACCTGTTGGTCGGAGAAATATATAGTTGGAATAGTAACTTGCAAACGGACTGATAGTCATATCAACCCATTGCGATTTCATTTCGTATGATATGTCTGCCTGCCAGCCATGCTCGCTGTCAAGATGCCGGTTGCCCTGCTCATGACGAAAAGCACCATGGTGAATACCATTTGAAGCTAATTCGTTGGCTGTTGGCAGTCGAAAGCATCTGCCTATATTAGCTTTCAGTGTATTGTTTCGATTGGGGGTGTAGGTTAATCCTATTGCTCCGCTTGCATTACCTATGTTGCGATTAACCTTGTTGCCATTCCATGCGTTTGCGTTGGCTACCGAATGGTCTATGTTATGCTCAATCAGATAATCGTAGAGATATTGGTCGAAATGTTCTTTTATGTCATAAAAACCATGGTCATATCGCAAACCGCCCGATATGCATATTTGTTCGTTTATGTCCCAGTCAACCAACCAAAATACTCCGGCTGTGGTTCTGTCATATTGAGGTAGCAGAAAACTATAGCCGCTGATGGTATTGTGTTGCCACTGGAAGTCGGCACCGACAGTTTGCTTTAGCATGTCGCTATGGTGAATATGCCATTCAAAAGTGCCCGACACAGTGTTAAGCAAAAAATCTAATTCCTTATCCGGATTATCTATCGGTGGCTGCTGGTTGGAGTAGTGAGTGTGAAAAGAAGCCATCTCTTGGCGATGATTGCGTTGATATCCTAATGTGAGATTAAGCGTCTGATTGTCAATAATCCAACGTTGTTTGGTCGATGCTTTTAGATGTCCGACTAAACTATATGGCAGGTCGATGTTCCATCTGTTGCCATCATCGGCAAGTCTTGAAATATCGGGTATGCCGTGAGCACCGACAAAAAATCCGCTCTTTTGAAACACATAACTTATAGCATAATCACCTCTATAACCGCCATTGGTATAAACTAACTGAGCATTGGCATCGCGTTCGTAGCCGGCTGTGTTTTTTAGTCGTCGGTTATGAATAGGAAGGCGATATGACAAGTACGTAATCGTGTCGATAGGGACACTCAAATCGGCATAGTGGTGTTCGCTATAGCGCATACGCCACCACCAATGATTATGTTTCATACCTATCATCAGTGAGCCACCGGTATTCCAATTCGCTGATTTTGTAAATACTGCAAATTCTCCGAATACACTATTGACTGTAGGTATTGTTGGAGGCAACATCTCAATCACGCCGCCCATAGCATCACCTCCATATATCAATGAAGCCGGACCTTTGATTATGCGTATGCCGTCAATATCGAACGCATCAATTTCTAACCCATGGTCTGCTCCCCATTGTTGTCCTTCTTGCTTAATGCCTTGACTTACAACAGCTATCCGGTTGAAACCCATCCCGCGAATGACCGGTTTAGATGTTCCACCGCCTATATCCATTGATTGCAAACCTGCCGTTTGCTCCAACATCTGCGCTAATGTATTGCCGCGTTGGGCTACAAAATAGTCTTGCTCTAAAACACATGATGTTTGCGACTTCGCGTTCGGCTGTTGCTGGGCTTTTGTCGCTACCACCTCAATCTCGTCTAATCGCAATAAAGTAGTGTCGAGAACTTGCGCTCCGACACTAATCGACAATGTTATTATGAATGTGCTTAAAGCAAGGCGGTGCATTTAAAAACTAACTATTACCATAAAATTCCTCCAGTTCCTCTTCAAACATCTCTTCAAAGAGTTGAACTGACTTTTTCAGACTATATTGTTTAGCACTCTCGGCATACTCCAATTCCATCTTATGCTTTTCTTCGGGATTGTCTAACCAATAGTCAATAGCGCGAGCAAGATCTTTTGGGTTGCCCGGCAAAAACAGACTTCTACCATCCAATGCAAATTGTGGTGTGGCACTAACCATACTATTGGCTATCACCGGAACCAAACCTGTGGCAAAAGCCTCTATGCAACTTATCGCCTCTGACTCCATGTCTGAAGCGTGGACGTACAGGTCGCATTGCGCTAAGGTTTTGATAAGTTCATCTTTGGTGAAATAGCAGAACATAGGCTTGTTAGGCAGTTTTTCTCCCAACTTGACATACTCATCGTATTTCGGACCATGACCGGCAAAAAGCAGCTGTATCTTGTCAGCATACTTGGAATATGGAACGGCATTGATAATCACGTCCTGACGCTTCTCGCCTGCAAGACGACCAACCATCATAATCAGTATCTTACCTTCAAATTCAGGCTGTTTAGGCAGTTTAGTATATACGAAATCTGACTGTATGCCGTTCGAGATAACGTGAATTTTTGCCGTATATCCGCGTTTGGCTATCTCATTGCCCATAAATCGACTTGGCACATGAATATGAGTGAAATGATTATAGACAAAAAAGCGGAAGTTGCGATAAAATAAGTCGTTAACCCACTTGACCTTACCTAAGCCAACTGATGACGTCATATTTTCAGGTTGTATGTGGAAAGCCGCAGTTGCAGGTTTCCCCTCTTCATCACATATCTGCTTGGTCACTGCCGATAGCGCAAAAGGCATCATGCAGTGTATGATGTCAGCCCAGCGCACTGCCTCACGTATGATGGCGCGCTCAGGGTCGGCAAACTGAAATCCATGGGAGTGGATCAGATTGTTGAATACAGGTATTTTCAACTCTTTAAGTCCGAATATCTCGTCCGACGATTCGCCTTGCGTCAGTATCTTCACTTCATGTCCGTTTTCGCGCAGCTGACCGGCAAAACGTTGGGCTGATATCGATGTACCATTGTTGTTGGTATTATAAGTGTCAATAACAAGTAAAATTTTCATGATTTGTAGTGAATATATTTATTTTACGCTTTTTAATTGATGTCCCATACGACGTTTTTTTGTTTCCATATAGAAACGATTGTATTCGTTAGGTTCTATTTCGAGTGGCACATTCTCAACTATTTGAATGCCAAAACTCTCTAATCCGACGCGTTTGATCGGATTGTTGGTCATCAGACGCAGATGGGTGGCTTTCATGGCTCGGAGTATTTGAGCACCGATGCCATAATTACGCTCGTCAGGGTCGAAACCAAGGTGAATATTTGCGTCAACGGTATCATAACCGTTTTCTTGCAATTTATAAGCCTTAATTTTATTCATCAGACCTATGCCACGTCCTTCTTGATTGAGATATACTACAATGCCTTTGCCCTCTTTTTCAATCATTTGCATGGCTTTGTGCAACTGTTCGCCACATTCGCATCGTCTTGAACCAAAGATATCACCTGTCATACAACTTGAATGAACACGGCATAAAATAGGCTCATCGGCATCCCAACTGCCTTTCACAAGTGCTATATGCTCTAATCCGTTTGATAACTGGCGAAATGGCGTAAGCATAAAATCACCATATTGGGTCGGCAAATGCACTGTTTCGCCCTGCTCAACCAACGACTCACGTTCGATGCGATAGGCTATCAAGTCTTTTATCGTTATAAGTTTGAGGTCAAACTGACGTGCTATTTGCTCTAATTGTGGCATGCGTGCCATTGTGCCATCCTCATTCATTATCTCAATGAGTGCTGCTGCAGGGTAGAGTCCTGCCAAACGCACAAGGTCAATTGACGCCTCTGTATGTCCTGCACGTTGCAACACACCGCGTGATTTGGCGTAGAGCGGATTGATATGTCCGGGACGACCGAAAGTCTCAGGTGTTGATGACGGATCAGCAAGTGCTCGTATTGTGGCAGCACGGTCGTGAGTGCTTACACCTGTGGTGCAACCATCTAATTTATCTACCGTTATGGTGAATGGAGTTCCTAACATTGAGGTGTTGTTGTCCACTTGATGGGCTAATTGCAACTCATGGCAGCGTTCCTCTGTGATTGGAGCGCATAGCACTCCGCGTCCATTTTTGAGCATGAAATTAACCTTTTCGGGAGTAATCAGTTCGGCTGCAGTGATAAAATCACCCTCGTTCTCGCGATCTTCATCGTCAACAACTATGACAAATTTGCCTAACCGAATGTCCTCAATGGCTTCTTGAATACTATTCATATCTTGAAATTTTCTTTTATTTTATTGTGAAATAATGATATTTATCAGTTCTGTCTGCTAAACAGTGTCTTGCTTTTCAATACAATTTTTTGTCCTTCTTTTTTTAGTGTTTTGCTTACTTTATCTAATACTTTATGCCATGCTTCGGGATTTAATAGTGCAGAGTCAGTGGCTGCTTTATATGTTAAAAAAATACCTATAGGAAGCAGTACCGCTGAACTCAACCACATGCCAATCCATGTCTCCCATAATGCCTCGCGCGCCATCTTATAGCCTGTATTGTCAATAATGTAGTAGATAATAAACATGATGACACTAATCACTATTGGCGTACCAATGCCTCCTTTACGTATGATTGCACCTAATGGTGCACCGATGAAAAAAAATATCAAGCAAGCAAACGATAAGGTGAACTTGCGGTGCAACTCAATGGCATGCTTACGTATGTAACCCTGTGAGTCGTTGAGCAATAGTGAATTATAATCAATCTGGTCGCGCATCGATTTGGCTCTATCAAGTGCAATACGCAGTGCGCGCTCTTGTTGTCCGTTGGTCAGTTGAGAGTAGAGTGAGTCAAAATCATATTCTGTTTCGCTATGCAAACTGTCGGCTTGAACAATTCTGTTCGGTTTGGTTTCCCGACCAAAATATTTATGAGATACCATTTCTGCACTTTGCTCATCTGACCGTTGATGCGCTATAAGACGTACAGAATCCATCGATTGAATTAACTGCTTGGTGTTCTTGCTCACATGCTGGTCGGCAAGTACTGACTCATCGTAGCGCGAAAAGTCAGAATCAAACTCTATAAGCATGTTTTTCTGTGCAAATGTTTCCCGACGATATGGTCGTGGAGCATTGCCTTTTGTCTTATTATCAGCCCCCTGTCTCAGATTTTCAAATGTCTCACCATTATATAGTTTCAGTAGCAAGTGCTTATTGTCGGCAGTAAGAAATAATCGACCGGAGTCGGCAAGAATAACTGATGTATTCTTAAATCCATCAGTAAAATCGTAAATCATCATGTCGCACAACTGACCATTTGATTTTTTTGAGCGAACATAAATCTTGTAGTTATCTATTCCGCCATAAAATTCACCTACCGGAATATCTAATTCGGGTGATTTCTGTCGAAGTGAAAAAATCAGTGCCCACAGACGTGTCTGACTTTTGGGTAAGATATTGTCGGAGAAGAAAAAAGCCAAAACGGATATTAGTGCCACCGTGATAGTTAGTGGTCGCATAATACGGAATAGTGATATGCCAGCCGATTTCATTGCGGTCAGTTCAAACCGTTCACCCATATTGCCAAAACTCATGAGCGAAGCCAAGAGTATAGCCAAAGGAAGTGCCAAAGGCACAACGGTGGCAACGGCATATACAAAAAATTCAGCAAAGACGGTTATCCCAACGCCTTTGCCTACAAGGTCTGTTATATGCATCCACACAAACTGCATCAGCAGAATGAAGATACATATAATAAAAGTCATCAAAAAAATTCCCAAGAAATTTTTTAGAACATATATGTCAATTTTTTTAATAACTCCCATTCCTGTTTGTTCACACACCTATTTAAGGTCGTCTTCAGTGAAACTGAATGGTACAAGACTTGCAACCGACTCAAAAATATATGTGTGCTTTTTGCCGTATAATATAACTTTTATTGGTTGGTTGAATTTATGTTCGTATTCTAATAGTACTTGGCGGCAAGCAGCGCATGGTGCTGCCGACTCGTCAAGAAATTCACCTTGTGCAAACGTGGCAAGTGCAATCGCAACCATCGGAGTGTTCGGTCGTTTGGCACTTGCATAGAATACTGTCGTACGCTCGGCGCATAGTCCGCTTGGGTATGCTGCGTTCTCCTGATTGCTTCCGCTGAAAATCTCACCGTCTATCATGCGCAGAGCGGCTCCTACTGCAAAGTGTGAATAGGGCGAATAAGAATTTTGAGTCATCCTCTTCGCTTCATCAATCAATGCTTGCGTTTCGCAATCCAATTCATCGTATGTGCAGACCACATATTTGGTCTGAATAATTTCTTCGTGCATATCAATGGTATTTTTATGGTTAGTAGTTAAGTTTGCAAAGTTACAACTTTTGTGTGAAATACACAAATCTTAATTTTCGACCATTTTCCAAAGCCTGTGGCATTGTTTTTTAATGCACACTTTGCGCCAATTCGTAGGCTGCAAAGATAAATGGTCCGATGGCTTTCGGGTCGTCGTCGCGAATAGGTTCTGAGAGATAGTATTCAACTGAACCATTGCGTTGTTGCTTGCCTCCTAAACCTGCTACTGCACAGCAATTTGTGATGCTGACAGTACCATCGTCGTTAACTTTAGTACTATATTTAACTATACCGTCAAATGTTTCTTGTGCTATTTTTAGAAACTCTTTTGGCAGATAGCCTTTTCGCGCACCTTTTGCCATAGCGTAGCAGTACATTATAGTGCCTGTCGATTCTAAATAGTTGCCTTCAACGTCAGTGAGGGTTGTCAGTTGATACCACATTTTGGTCTTTTCGTCTTGATAAGGTAAAAGTGCATTGCACACTCTGTTGAGTATGTCTATCAATTCATGCCTGCCTGCATGTTCAACCGGCAAATAGTCAAGCACGTCAACTATTGCCATGACATACCAACCTATCGACCGACTCCAAAAATTTGGTGAACAACCGGTTATGGAATCTGCCCATATCTGCTTGCATGCCTCATCCCAACCATGGTAATTAAGTCCGGTCGTAGCGTCAAACGTGTGGCGGTCAATAATCGCAAACTGTTTCACTATGTCATCAAAAAGCGAATCCTCATGGTTGATTGCTGCATAGTGAGCATAAAAAGGTTCTGCCATATACAAACCATCAAGCCACATCTGATGCTCATATATCTTTTTATGCCAAAATCCTCCTTCACTAACTCTTGGCTGAGTGAGCAACTGACTTCTCGAAAATTTGATCGCATCTAAGTATTTTTGTTGCGGACGAATATCGTATAATGTGTAGATAAAATTGCCGCCATTTACGCGGTCAATATTGTAATCGCTTATCTTGTAGGTTTTTATTGTGCCATCGTCATTGATAAAATAGTCGGCAAATTCAAGCACGTAGTTCAATATAGTGCTGTCGCCCGTATGATTATAGACATCTAACAGAGCGCGGGCAACGAGAGTCTGTGTATAGTCCCATTTCGGTTTCTTCACCCCGTCTGCCATCCATAACTCCGGATTATGTCGCATCTCTGATTGTGCTACATCGTATGCCCATTGCTCATAATAATTGGCTTTATTGCATGATAAAAATGATAATGTAACGCATGCCACTATGACCGGAAATAATACTTTTGTTTTCATTATGTTTGTGTTTTTAATTTTTATTCTAATAGTCCGTCAGGAATAGTCATCGTTAGAGTTCGTCCTTCGCGGTTTAGGTTGTCAACAAGATCAGAATGTAATGGTATAATCAAACCATTGTCTAATAGTAAGATAGCATTTTCGGGGGTTATAAAATCCGTATTGACAACTTTTCCTATTATCCCACGACCGATAGCCTCTACCTCATATCCGTCAAGCAATTCGACATCGCTCAGACTTATAGAGTTGTCGGAAGAATCAATGAATTGGCTCTCAATGTAAAAATCGTGATGCAGAAGTTGCTGTGCGTCCTTTTGTGTGTTGATGTCAACAAATTTTACTAATACAACATTGTCTGACTTCCATCTGTATTCTTCTACATAAAACGGAATGTATGTCCCGTCAATTTCGACTACTAAATAGTCAAAATCAACTTCGTCGAATATAGGGTTGCTGACTGCACATTGTACTTCACCTTTAATGCCGTGAACCGCTGTACATGTGCCTATAAGTGTTAGTTCTTCTCTTTTCATAAGACTTCTTCTACTTCTTTGGCATCTGCGTAAAGCAGGTAACCGCGAATTTGTTTTGTTTTAACTTTAGTGTCGCCATAGTCATATTGTGGTAAGGCTTCGCGTAATAATTCCATATAGCGGCGAACTTGATTATTATAATTATTTGACTTGTGGGACGTAAACTTATAGTCAACCACAATGATTGTGCCGTCTGCATATAGCATCACACGGTCCGGGCGATATTGTTGTCCAGAGGCGGTCAGCAATGTCAATTCGTTTAACACTTGATGGTCGCTATCAAACCATGGTCGTACCTGCGGCAGATTGATGATTTCACTTATCTCATCACACATGGTGTCAATTAGTTGTTCGTCTGAACCTACACATGTTTTGGCAAGTGCTGATTCTACATCATCAATATAGCAAATCTGACTCATGATGTTGTGTAGCAGATTGCCACGAATAGTAGCCTCGCTGGAGTTCTCTTGTATTGTCAGACGGTTGTTTATTGGTGTGGAGAGTAGCAGGTCGGGTATCACAACGGATTCAATGTCTGTTTTGACTGCTTTCTTTTCGCGCCAATCCGACCGGTCAACGTCATCTGTTTGCTCATATATATTAATATCGTCTGAGGCACTGATATTTTCTAATTTCAGGTGTTCAGTAGCATATTGCATCAGAAAACTGCCTATATACTCCTCCGGCTTATGTATGGGATTGTTAGTCTTGATTTGGCTAAAAATATATAGTTCGTAGCGTGGACGCGTGAAGGCGACATATAAGGTGTTGAGAGTATCTAAAAAGCGTTGTTTGTATTCACGATAATACACTTGTGCACATTCCGTATTCTCCAACTTACTGCTAAAAGGTACCGGTGCAAGTGGTATTTGCTGAAATTCCTCGCTCATGTTTTCTTTTTGAGGCTCAATCCATAATATATTGCTCTTGTTGTCAACAATGAAGAATGAGCAGAATGGCATTATGGCAACGTCAAACTCAAGTCCTTTGGCTTTATGAATGGTAATTATCTGTATGGCATCTTCTTGTTCAGGAGCAGGAATACTCAATGTGCTGCCTTTTATGTCCCACCATTGCAAAAAAGCGTGTATATCAGTCGATTGATTAGATGCAAAATGATGTATTGAGTCAAGTAGTGCTTGCATATATGCAGTTTCAGAACTTATCGACTCATTGTCTGCCCCTAAGCCATTTAGGAACCAATCAATCAGGTATTCTGTTTTTTCAAATAGAGTGCCGCTGCGCTCTGTCAACTCTATGGCTTGACCTAACAACGTGGCATTAAGCGATGTTTGGTCTGCTTGATTTTGCAATGCTATGTATTGCCTTGTTTGCTCCATACACCATGCGATATCTTTCTGTAGCAGAGTGGCTAAAAAGAAGTAAGCATTATAAATATATAGATGCTCTTTAGGACGTTCACTATGGCGAAAGATGTTGATGATGAGTTGAACCGTTGAGGCCGATGAGATTGTCAACGAATCGGCTGACACTACTTTATAGCCATGACGGATAAGTATATTGGCCGTTTGCGTCCCCTCTATATTCTTGCGAACCATTATGGCTATTCTATTAGGCTTTATCTGACGTTGGTTGGTCAGTTCGTCTAACAATTCAATAAGGTATGTTTCTAATAGAGTGTCGTAGTCCGTCTCTTCGGTAGGATTAAGAAAAGATAATCTTACCTTACCGGAATAATTATTTTTCGGATTGACTTTCTGAATTATTCCGCTTTCGGTATAGTATTTTTCAATCTCCTTTTTAAATGTGTCCTTACAGTGTTTATACTCATTATTGATTTGCAAAATCTGCTGATTGATTATCTCATTTCTACCATTGTTTTCGTCTATGGCTGCGGCAGATTTCGGACTAATGCAATCAACTAAATAGCGAAAAAAGTCGTTGTTCCAACTGATTATCTGCGAGCAACTTCGATAGTTGGTGTCAAGATTTTCAAGTGCTATATATTGAGTAGGTATATCTTCCTGAACTTGGTAGGCTAACAAGTCGGCATCGCCATTGCGCCATCGGTAAATACTTTGTTTGACATCGCCTACTATCAAGTTACTATTGCCGCTGTCAAGACTTTCGCGAATGAGTGGTCTGAAATTTTTCCATTGCAGTGTACTCGTGTCCTGAAACTCGTCAATCAGATAATGGCGTATGCGTTGAGATATTTTTTCGTATATAAAAGGTATGTCGCTACCATCAATTATTTCATTTAGGCGGCGGTTAGTATCGGCTATCGGCAGGCGATTATTCTCACGATTGTCGCTCTCTATTTGTCTATCTATATTACCTATAATGCCTATAATATAAAAAGTCTGCAATATCAGTCGGGCAGTCGAGCATTTCATTACAATATTATACGCATCTTCGTAGCACTGGTGCACTCCATTGTCGAAAGCCTCTGTAGCACGGCCTTTATCAATGGCTTTTTTAAGAAAACAACACTCAATACTATGTTCAAAGACGATAGGTTTGAATGTCTTATCTGTTTTGATTGCTTCCCACTTTTTGAGTTTATTGATATCTGCAAGCGACTTGATGTCGGTAATGCTCAACCCATATTCGGTCAGAGTGGAAAGCAGACGTTTGAAAATCTCGTCAATATAATGTTCCTGATTTTTTACTATACCATATAGTATATTCTTGTATTGTGTCGGATGTTGAAGCATCTGTTCAACCTCAGGTTGACTTATCAATTCGCGAAAACGTTCGTTGAATAGTACTTGCGCTTTATCAAGTATGTCGGATTGTATGTTCCAATCTTTGCCGCTGTCAATACGTTCGCTTATCATCTGCTGCAACCACTGGCGAAGTGACTTGTGTCGGTCAATATCGTATAGCAGATTGTCAATAGCGATAGTGCGTATTTGTTTTTCATCCATATCAAGAGCGTAGCCGCCAGGCAGATTGAGTTCGCGCGCGAACTGACGCACTATCTTCTGAAAAAAACTATCTATAGTAGTGATGGCAAAAGTGCCATAGTCGTTAAGTATGTCGTCAAGAAAATGCTTGCACCATTGGTCAATGATCGTCTGTTCGCTTTCCGACAACTTTGCCAATCGGCATAATGTCTGACGATAGTCAGAGGCTTGGTGTGAGGCGAGTTTGTAGAGTTCACTTACAATGCGGCTTTTCATCTCGTTGGTAGCCTTATTGGTGAATGTAACGGCAAGCAGTTCACGATGAGTATTCCTAAACTGCGCATATTTATCAGGATGCCTGATAGCACCTGTTTTGATTATATTATCAAACAGCATGCAGATATACTCTCGTGCAAGCGTATATGTCTTGCCTGAACCTGCCGAAGCCTGATAGAGTGTAAGTTTTGCGTCCGACATCTTATTTCGCTTTATATCCTAATTGTTGCAGTATAGGTATCACTTTGTCTTTCACATTGCCTTGAAGCAGAATTTCGCCGTCTCTGCTACTGCCGCCTACTGCCAAACGTTGCTTGAGTTCGTGAGCCAAATCTGTTGCTTGCTCTTCGTTTAATGAAGGCTCCGCCCAAATAATAGTTGCTTGCTTGCCTCTACGCTTTTCGGTCGTTATATGTAATAAGGGCAGGCGAGGCTCCTGGGCTGTAGGTTGCTCAATTGGTTCTCCTTCAGGAAGCTTGAGATCTAAAATTGATTGTGGTAAATCCATAACTTGATTTGCTTGTAGTCTATAAACTTTATTTCAGTGCTAATAGTTGTTTACTAATTTCGTACATCACTATGCCGGCGGCAACCGAAACGTTAAGCGAGTGTTTGGTTCCGTATTGAGGAATTTCAACACAAAGGTCGCACATATCAACCACCTCTTGTTGAACTCCAAACACCTCATGTCCCAGTACGATAGCGTATTTATGCTCATTCTCAATGTTCAATTCATCAAGTTGAACGCTATCCCTTGCTTGTTCGATAGCCAAGGTTGTGTAGCCATCTCGCCGTAATTCGGTTATAGCCTCATGCGTGTCTTTGAAATATCGCCATTCGACAGTCAGTTCAGCACCAAGAGCAGTCTTATGGATTTCACTATTAGGTGGACAACAACATATTCCACATAGGTATATCTTTTCAATTCGGAAAGCATCGGCAGTGCGAAATACAGCACCTATATTGTGCATACTCCGAATATTATCTAGCACTACCACAAATGGTATTTTTTCTGCCTCTGCGTACTCCTCAGCCGTCAGACGATTCATCTCTTGTGCCTTTAGTTTTTGCATATAGTATGTTTGATTGCTTATTTTAAGCAAAAGTACAACTTTTATTTGATATATGCAAAAAAACTTTTCATATCACTGAAAAAACAATATAAATAAAAAAAACGCTGCTCAAGCAGCGTTTTTTTTATTGTTTAATTGCTAAAATTGACATTTTATTTGTGTGTGTCGTTTTTTACTTGTATTTTTGCATGTTTTTTTTGAAAAACAATGCAAAAAGTCAATGAATATTTATTTTTACTAACAAAATGATATTTTAAAATGAAAAAGATTACTTCTCTTTTGTGTGCCTTAACGTTCGTATTCTACGTTTCGGCTTCTCCTATCCACATGCCCAATCCGGCAAAGGATAGCAAAAAACAATTAGAGCAGAAATTGGCTAATGCCAAGACCGATAAGGAAAGGCTCGAACTTGTTTATAAGTATAAAAAAAGCCAATTGGCACAACCTGTAAAAAAAGCACCTGCTTTCAAATTTGGTAAGAAAAACTTGCCAAATGCCCTTCAAGAGTCGGCTTCAGTTAGTATCAATCGCTATTCAACCTTTGTCAGTATGCAAGACGGTAAGATTTTCTATGGTCTGCATGCCGAAGATGAGAGTGCTTCATTCTTTTTTGACATCAAATTGCCGGCAGGAAAGCATGATGTCGAATTAGATAAGGTATATACACTCGCTGATATGGATGAGTCAGGCTCAGAGTGGGATGATGCTGAAGAAAACATACATTATTATAAATCAGCTACATTCAAGAAAACAAAAGGTGCAGGCTTTGACGTGCATATTGAGGCTGTCGTAGTGGATGCCGACGACAATGAGTTCCATCTTGCCTACGATGAAACACCTGTAGAACTGACAGGAACAACAATAAATGTTGATATCGAACGTCCATTATCGTCATATTCGTATATCGAAAGCGACCACACTTGGCTCTTGCGTGCTAACAATAGTACTTATTTTGTTGACTTACGTTTCTTTAGCGAAAATAGCGAATCGCCTGTAGGTCAGTTTAATACCGAAGACGTTGATTTAGCGTCAACATATATCGATATCCGTACAGGTGAATTAGATGAATATGACGATCCTATATCTGTTACTGTTGCAGCCAGAGATGCGCAAATAGAAGTTACCAACGCTAACGGAGAACGTTTAGACATCAAATTTACGATCATAGGTGATGACGGCAATCGTTATGAAGGTACAATGTTCTATGCCACACCTAAAGCCGAACAACAAGAAGATTTTGTAGCCCATGATTTGAATATTGATGATTGGGGACTTGAGACTTGGGGTGAAATCAACGTGTTTGCTAATAGCGATGATGGCAAGTACATATCACTCAATCTGTATGTGTCTGATGCAGCGGCAGGTTTCCTCGGTGAATATGAGATTACAGAGAGTAGTTCAAACAATGCCTTTGTAACTGTTGAGGGTGAACAATTCGACATTTTCAGTGGTTTGATTAAAATCGAACAAGACGGTGATAAATATATCATTACAGGTAAAGTATTGGCATGGAATAACATTGAGTATAACCTCAATCTTTCTACTCCTGATCCTGTCGTTACTAAAGCCTCATTTAATGGCGATAATTTAGTGATTGACACTTATTTATCAGATGGATTTTTTGAAATTGCAGGTTTTGATACCGACCGCACTTATTATCTCTTGCTGACTATCAATTCCCAAACTGTTGAAGGCAAATTCGCAACTGATGCTATTGATGAAGAATATACCTATGCAGTGTTTGATGGCAATGAATATAATTTTGTTGAAAGTGATTTGACAGTTACTTATGTAGATGGTATTGCTACCGTGACAGGCTCATTGATGTTTATCAATTCGTCCGACAAATATGACTATCTGCAATTCGATGTTAATATCAAGGCTGGACCATATATCCCATCTGAACGAAATGTAACGATTGGTGAAATACTATTTATGCACAATCCCGACCAAAGTATATCCTATGGTTTGCGTTCAGAGGACCATCTGCAAGTATTCTATTTCAGTATCTTTGCTAAAGACTGGTCTGCAGATGTTGAGTTTGACCACACATATACTCTCGCTGATATGAATGGCGCATATTCGTATGGCGAAAATTTCGATGAAAGAGAATATGTGATATATCAAGCAGCTTCTTTCACTAAGACTCGTACTGAAAATGGAGTTCAAATTATTGTTACCATATCTGACTCTCGAGGTAACACATGGAATCTGACTTATGAAGGTGAAGACCAAAATCCTGAACCTATATATGTAGAACTCGGACAAGCCAACGAAGTCGGTTGGGCAGATGATGGTTTGCAATATGAATTGATTGATGTCGATAATTCGTTCGCATGCTTCCTCATATTCCCGTATGCAGAGGGAGAACCTGTCGAAGATGTAGTATTTGACTCACTCTACACAAGTGTCGATGGTGGAATAAATCTCGAATTTAGTTACCTCTCAATACGCAAAGAGGAACATAAGATAACCGATGCCACATTCTCTAAATCAGTTGATGGCGATGTTGTTTATATCTCTGCAAGAGTTGTTGACGATAGAGGTTATATCTATGAACTTCGCTACTATGATGATGGTTTCCATCTTACCGGTGATACCATAAAGATTGTTATCAACCAGTCTCTTGAAGCAACCGACTGGGGAGGTGGTGAATGGTTATTGCGAGTAGAAAACGAAAACACTATCATACAATTCAATCTCTACAACGATTCTCCTGTCGGCTATTTTACAGATGAGATTTTTGTATGGTCTTCGCATCTTGAATTCCTGATTGACGCAGAGGAGAATAACTGGTCGTATGTTGGTTTGTATAGCGTTGAGTATGTGAAGGTAAGTCAAGATGGTGATGAATATTCATTGGAGGCTCTCGTGGTAGGTGAAGATGGTAATGTTTATGATATTACTGTCAAAAATGACAAATCTGCACTTATCAATGTTTCAGAACAAAGTAATACAATCAAGCGTATCGAAAATGGTGTGCTGACTATCGAACGCAATGGTGTTCGCTATGATGTCAACGGCAAACTAATTCGCTAACGCATAAGTATGTAATCATTAACAAAAAAGGAGGTCGCATAGGACCTCCTTTTTTTGTTGTGCTTTTGTGCTCTTTACTGAACAATAAGTTTGGCAGCGGTTTTGAATGTTCCGGCCTCAATATTGACTATATATACACCACTCATGTCTGCTACGTTGATTGGTTGGTAATAGTCAACGCCTGATGTCAAGTGTGCCAATGTCATACTATTAACTAATTGTCCGGCAATATTATAGATGGCGATATGGGCGTTGACATCTGAAGGAACAGAAAAACGAATTATGCGCTCAGCCGAATTATTGCCCAGCAAAATAGCAAGCGAACCATTGCTTTGAGGTGCAACAATTTGTTGTACTGCCGTTTGAATACTATCTTCAATATGTAATTCGTATGGTCCAAGGTCACGTGCTGACCCATAAACAGGAGATACAAGGAATGGGAAATCTTGCTCTAATTGTGCTAAATTAGGCGTTATGTTGGCTGGAACATTACATCCGGCATCTACAAGATTAGATTCTGCTTGAAGGCGTGCGAAACGGGTAGGCATAGAGCCATCGCCACGGCGTGGCGCTATAGCATCAGCCTCATCAAGTGATACGTAGTCTGAACGTGAAAATGATGTTACTAAATGGTTAGTCCATGCTAATTTGGCAATGGAGGTGCCTAAAGCGTTGTAGTCATCGGTGCCTACCGAAATCTCTTGTCTGCCGAAGCATACATTATTATAGTAGAACGTTTTGGCATCTGAACCTCCTGATTCAAACATATAATCGTAGGAATTGTCGAAAGCCAAGCAGCCTATCAGCACGTGTCCGTCTTTATGGCTATTGCAGTCAAAACCCTTGACCGAACTTGAAATATCGCAACCGAAAGCAACGCAGCGATAAGCGTAATGTACACCTTTACTGCTTCCGCCTGTTCCATTACCTCCAAGTTTTATTCCATTACCATTACCGGAAAAACTTGCTGAACCATCAAAATAATCTTTGACCCATAGATGGTCGGAGGCGTTACCCGATTCCCATGCCCAACATTCTGCTAAAATAACATCGTAGTCAGTTTCAAACAAATCCCAAGCATCATCGGAATTGCGCCATGCTCGACAACGTATAAAACGATTACCTATACCGTTGTGCATCTTGCATGCAAAACCATCAGCATCCGAGCCGTAATTAGAGTCGTAGTCGCAGTTGTGATGCGAATCGCAGTCAACAATATCGTTGTAGGCGCAATACGAACCATCATTACTGCTTACGCCGAAACCTGCGTCTGCAAATTTATGACCAAAACCGAGTTGCAGACCGGTATCGAGATTGTATGAAAATTCGCAGCGTTCAATGCGGTTGTGCGAACCCTCTAATTTGATTCCATTGTCAGCCGCATGCATGATGTGCAGACCGAATAAAATCCAATAGTTGCCACTCAAAAGAATACCACGGTCGCCCACATTGCCTTTGTCGCGATTGCAGTCGAGCAGTTGTTGCTCGAAATCAAATATCGGAGCCTCATTTTCGTAGGCTGAAATGACTATCGGAGCATCTGCTGTGCCAGACTGACTGAGCCGAACGGTCAGTTTCTTGTCCGTTCCACGCCACGACATCATATACCGACCGCCTCTACAATATATTACATCACCTGCTTGTGCTACACTTACTGCCTTGCCAAGATTATACCAAGGTTTTTCAAATGATCCGTCACCCTTACTATCATCACCTTCCGGTGAGATATAATATGTTGCGTGCGTCGCCGTATAGGTCGGACGCGTAAATTCAGGATTTGGCTCTTCAGGTATGACTACCGTCCCCCCCGGATTTTGCTCTTTTTTCTTTAATGTAACATCGTCAATATACACATTGTTAGTCAAACCCTTAATGCGAATACGAACCGATTGCTCCGACTCGGTGGGTAAGGCATGAGAGTAGGACGAAAACGAACTTGTTGACGACGGAATACTCAATGTGTCAATCACTTGCCACTCTCCATTGGCTACCGAATATGCCACTTCGGCTCTTTTTGAACTACCGCCTGAACGATATTTAAACTCGATTTTAGAAATACTGTCGGCTGCAGGACTAATCATATACGCTCCCACAGAATTAAACTTGATAGAAACAATGCTGTTAGAACTATTACGTTGAGCATCGCCACCGAATATCCATGTACCGGATGGCAAATCAACGCTACTTTCTGATTGCCAACTTCCAGAACTCAGACTATTGAAGTCCTCAAATAAATCTGCATGCGCTACCGAAAACATTAAGCATGCCAATACCAATAAAGAAATTTTTTTCATAAGCCTTGAATACCAAAATAATTTTTTCGCTACAAAGGTACTTTAATTTGTATAAATAAATGTTTATTATTTAACGAAAAGTGTGTAATAATAGTAGTTGATTATCATCTAAAAGAGGATTAGTTTTTCTATTTACAAAAAAAAAATTATCTTTGCATACTTTTTATCTCAAAAGGTGTAATTATGAACCAATTATTGTTTGTTTTATCAGTTGTCTTGCATGTAGCGCAAGGAGGCTCAATCAATCAGGCGTTAGATTCAGCGCGTATATTATATGAACAACAACGGGAGGCTTGCATAATAGAAATTGAACCCAGTACGTATTATGAAGAGTTGACTATTGATGTGCCCAATCTCACATTGAAAAATGCTTCACCTACACCTTCTATTGCATTGCATAATGGTGGTGTCGTTGCCGATGCTAATGCCGTGCGTATCAGTTGGTATTACGGACATGGCTATCAATATGAATCCATGGGTGGACAGTTCAACTACGGCGGCAGACGAATGCGTCGTTGGAACGCTTCTGTTCTTGTAACTGCGCAAGGCTTTAAGGCTGAGAATATAATATTTGAAAATTCATTCAATCAGTATGTCTCGCCTGCCGAGATGAGGGATTCTTTATGGGATATATCGCAAGCCAAGACTGATTGGTCGGTCAACGAACGACCTAAGAAAATTATGCCGCCGCGCCCTCGTGAACTCTTTTCTACCGATGTGCAGTATAAGAAATACAACGAACGTGCGGCAGCATTATCTTTTACATCCACTGCCAGCGGACAATTATATAACTGTCGTTGTGTAGGTCATCAAGATGTTCTCTATGGTGACCATGGAGCACAAGTTCTATTTGAGGGTGGAGCAGTACAGGGTACTGTGGATTTTATTTTCGGTGGTATGGATCTGACTATGAGGCATACCGAACTAATTGTTGGCTGCAATCCGGAAAAGAAAAATTGCTATATTGCGGCAGGACGTGGTTATGTTATTGACAAAAACAACTTATCAACCCAATCAACGGATTCTATTCCAACTCAGTATGGCAAGGTCCCTGCCGATGAAGTAGCCCGTCAAGGTATGTTGTTTGAAGATTGTGTTGTCAGATATGCGACAACTGATGAGGTTGTAAGTCCAAATAAACCTCAAGTCTATTTGGCACGCCCATGGCGTTGGTGGGGCAAACATACTTTTTTACGTACTGATACTCACGCTGTAGTGTTGCACCCTGACGTGATTTCATTAGGTCTAACAAAAGGCACTGTTGCACCATATTGTAAGATAGAATAATGTAAGATAAAAGGCACACTTTAGATTTGTACTTTTCGCTTATAATCTTTTTGTGTTATGGTGATATATATAATCGTACCTATGATATGGACTATGAATATTGACCAAAAGGCGAATTTATAACTGAATGTTTCGGTCAGCACACCGCCTAATAATATTCCGAGCCCGACACCTAAATCCCAAGAAGTCAGTAGTGTAGAATTGGCAGTGCCGCGTTCGTTTTTGTCGGCAATGTTGATGATCATGTTTTGCATTGCGGGCCAGTAATGACCATTTCCCCAACCAATGAGTAATGCCGAGCCGTAGTAGCCAAATTCATTTGGACATGCTACAAATAGCAGATAGCCTAAAGTGGAGTATAATACACCATGTCGAGAATAGGCGGTGAGCGTTTCGGGGGTCAAACTCTTTACACCGGTCAGACGAGCCATAATCAGCCCCAATGATAATAACATGAAAAAAATACCTGTTCCGCCGGTTATTCCCATCACTTCCTTTCCGTAGATGGCAAGATAGTTACTCAATACTCCGTAGCACAATCCAAAAAACACCATATTGATACCTATAGCCCAACCTTTGAGCAGAAAAAAACGGTCGAGTGATAAGGCTTTTTTGTCGGGTATCGTTTGGCGTGTCTGGATATCAATACGTGAGTCAGCCCATAGACCTAATGTGGCAACTACCAATGCTAACCAAAAGAGAATATCAAAATTGCCGGTGTACTTATAAATCACAATGCCCACTGTTGGTGCTATGGCTGTGGCAATGTTGTTGCTCAATCCATAAAAACCTATCCCTTCAGTCCTACGGGACGATGGAAGTACATCGATTGCCATCGTGCTGTTAGCCACTGTTGCTGCACCGTATGGACCGCCATGCAGGGTTCTGACTATGGCGAATAAAATAATGCTTCCTGCTGCTAAATAACCGCCAAAACAGATTACGTATATCAGCAGACTTATCAGCAGTACGCGTTTGCGCGGAAAACTATCGGCAAGGTATCCGCTAAACGGACGAACTAAAAGAGTAGTTACTGCATAGCCGGATAACACTAAGCCTATCATGTCTTTGCTCGCTCCAAAACGCTCGCTTAGATATAGTGGAAGCAAAGGTGTAAGTACGTAAAAAGCAAATGACATGGAAAAATTGGCTATCATGACACGCAGATAGTTACGATTCCACAATCTCTCTTTACCTGATGTATTCTGACCTTTCTGGTTGGGCATGTGGTATTATTTTCTCATTTTCCACTCTCGGTCAATCTGACGTCGGTCTTCCTTTTCACGCAATGTCTGACGTTTGTCGAAACTCTTTTTACCTCGACATAATGCGATAATGAGTTTGGCGCGTCCCTCTTCGTTTATGAATAGTTCGATAGGTATAATGGTATTGCCGGTTTGAAGTGTGCCGCGCTGCAATTTGTTCAGTTCGCGACGATTGAGCAGCAATTTGCGGTCGCGGCGTTGCTCATGATTGGTGAATGAGCCGAATTGATATTGGGCTATGTGCATGTTTTTAACCCACAACTCATTGTTGATAAAAGTACAATAAGTATCAGTTAATGAGGCTTTTGCTTCACGTATAGATTTAATTTCAGTGCCTACAAGTTGTATGCCTGCTGTGTAGCGTTCGACTATAAAATACTGAAAAGCAGCTCGCTTGTTCTTAATATGTACGTCAACCTTTTTGAACATTTAAAATATATTTTTTAACACGATAAAATTGAGTAATGCTATGTAAATCAGAGGTACGGCTATAATTATTGCAGTAAAATAGAGTACAAAAATTTGTTGTTCCTCATCTTTTAGAGCGAACACTGCTTGTGCCGCCTCCCACAACAGATAGGCTACAAAGAAATCAAGCAAATAGAGGTAAACGGAGTTAGGAATAATGCTTACAATAGTTTGAATTATAATGATTACAGTGTAGCAATAGCCAACCACTTTATCACTATCTTCTAAATTATAACGTTGTGGAAATTGTCGGTTGATAACGATGCGACATAGTTGACATATTGTGTAATAGGCAGTTAGCAATGCTATTATGTCTCTGCACATAGTGGCAATGGCATGTTGAAAATCCACAATCGCCCATGTGCCTAAAAAAACTAATAAGGCACTTAGAGCGATAGGAATAAACGTGTACTGACGTCGCAACTGACGCTCGTCAGTTTCCTCTTTGGCTATCAAGTCCCATGTCTCAGGAGCCTCAAGTACCAAATGCCACAAACGTGAAAAAATATGTCGTAATTCTTTTCTCAAATCTCACATCTCACGTCTAAACACATACACGCACCAATGGTCGTATTTTTCCTCCGGTCGGAGCACGACAGATGGAAAATGTCCGATATTTGGCGAGTTAGGAAACGCTTGTGTTTCCAAGCATATCGCTGTCTGTGGGGCATACATCTTGCCTGATTTGCCAATGTTATTTTCCACATAGTTGCCCGTATAGACTTGTAGTCCGGGATGACTTGTATATACATCCATTGTACGACCGGCGGCGCTCACTGTGGCTGCTACGCCGCAACACTGACCGGCTTGCTCCTTACGTAATACCCAGCAGTTGTCAATACCTCGACCTGATGCAAAAAACGGGTCATCAATACGGTCGCCAACAAGGGTGGGTTGGCGGAAATCCATAGGTGTACCATCTACTTTCAAAATCTCACCTGTGCAGCATGCCGTATCATCGAATGGTGCATAAAGGTCGGCATTGACCTGAAGTACATGGTTGCGCACATCGCCATTGCCTTCGCCGTTGAGATTGAAATAAGCATGGTTGGTAAATCCGCATATCGTAGGCTTATCGGTTGTAGCCTCATAGTGGATATACAATCCGTCATAATCTTTCAGTAAAGTGTAAGTTACCTTGACATCTAAATTGCCCGGATAACCCTCTTCGCCGTCCGGCGATAAGTAATGTAGCACTACATGATGTTCGTCATGTTCAACCACATCCCATATCCGTTGGTTAAATCCTATATTGCCTCCATGCAGGTGGTTTGGACCATTATTGGTGGCAAGTTGATATGTCTCATTGTCCAGCGTAAAACGACCATCTTTTATGCGGTTGGCATATCTGCCTATCACAGCATTAAAATATGTCTCTTTTGTCTGCCACTCATCCATAGTCTTGAATCCCAATACCACGTCGGCAAGATTGCCATCCTTATCGGGAGCGATAAGGCTGACAATCTTAGCACCATAGTTGGTAATCTGCACCTTCATGCCATTAGGCTTGGTAAGTGTAAATATATCAATTTTACTCATTTCTTTCTACTTTCTACTCAATACTTTCTACTTTCTACTCAATACTTTCTACTTTCTACTTTCTACTACAATCACTGCACCTTTCTCGCCCCGTCGCCAATCTCTGCGATATAGAAATCAGGTTTAATTCCGGTCTTGGCTTCATAGGCTGCTCCTACTTTTTCTATAAATTCAGGTATCGCTTCATCGCGAACGATTGAAACGGTGCAACCACCAAATCCGCCACCGGTCATACGACTACCTAATACACCATCTATTTTCCATGCCTCTTCTGCCATGGTGTCGAGATGTAAACCGGTTACCTCATAATCGTCGCGCAGACTCTTATGCGATTCACACATCAGACGGCCGAATGTTTCGATATCACCTTTTTTCAAAGCGTTGACAGCATCATAGGTGCGTTGCACTTCACCTACCACGTGGCGGGCACGACGGTGAGCAACAGGGTCGGTGATAGCATCTTCAATCTTCTCAAATTCGGCTTCGGTCAGTTCAGCAAGATATTTGAGCGGACGAACTTTGTTGAGTTGTTCTACAGCCTTATGACATTCGGCTACACGAGCATTATAAGCACCCGAATCAAGTTTATGCGGCGAGTGTGTATTGCTGATTACCACTTTTATCCCTTCCAATTTAACAGGAACAAGTTCAAACTCCAATGTATCGCAGTTGAGATAGATGGCATGGTCTTTCTTGCCTTGTGCAGAAGCAAATTGGTCCATAATGCCGCAGTTGACGCCGGCAAACTCATGTTCTGACAACTGACCTATCTTAGCCAATTCGGTGCGGTCGTAACCCGTACCGAGTAAATCATTGAAAGCAAAGGCTGTAACCACTTCTAATGCGGCTGACGATGATAGACCCGCTCCGTTAGGCACGTTACCCCATATCAGAATATCATAACCATTAGGAATCTTAACTCCGCGTTTAACAAATTGTGCTATACAGCCAAGTGGATAATTAACCCAACTATTATTAGGTAGAGGCTCGGTTATATGGTTTAATCCGACACTTATTATTTCAGGTTGGTTGAGCGAGCGAAAACGCAGTTCATTCAAATCGTTGGCTGCAATGAGCAGGTATGTACCAAAACTTAATGCGCAAGGAAATACATAGCCGCCATTATAGTCGGTATGCTCGCCTATAAGGTTAACTCGACCCGGTGAAAAATAAATTGCTGAAGGTTTTCTACCATACGCCTTTACAAAGGCTTGTTCAAGTTCTCTCGTTTCCATGATTATATGATTTTAAGTTATTATAGTTGTTTTTCTAATTCATCTTCTTCTTTGATGCGTTGTTGGAGTTCAGTGGTGTAACGCACCATCTTGGTATATTGCTCATGACTATTGCTAAACACACCGAGATTATAAAAAAGTCCAACTGCCTGCTGTGCCCAATAGAGTGCACTATTGAGGTCGCCCTCGATTTCAAATGTTGCAGCCATATTAGCGGCAGCACGTGCCTTCAGATTATTATTGCCACTCTGATAAGCCTCGTACCACAAGTCGATAGCCTCGTCCCATTGCTTGTGATAGAAAGCATCCATGCCGGCTTTCATAGTGCGATTATTATGAGTATAGAAATAGCGGTCGCGCTGTTCCCAATGTGGTAGTAATTTATTAACCGTTGATTCTGCCGAATAGATTGCCATATCTAACAATGCGTTGCGACGGTCGGGTAGGGCTTCAACCGCGTCCGAACGACGATAATCACGATTTTCCCATACCAGCGTGTCGGCAAGAGTTAGTGAACGAGGGTCGTCGTTGTCGGTCAGAAAGATATGCCATACCGATACGCAATGAACTTCCAAATAGGCATAATAGTCATCATCGGTAGTCAGATAATCTTCCAATATGTCGCTTAACAACAGGCGATTCAATACTATCACCGCATCGGCATCGTACATCTTACGCAAGTGGTCAACTTGCAAGGCTGTTAGCGATGATGGCGTATAGTACATGACTGACTTGTTCTGAGTCTTTTCCAATAAATCAACATTATCGAAATACTGCTTGTCGGCTAAGGCACGACTGAATGAAGTCAGGAAGTAAAGTATTGCGCTATCGGTGTTGACCTCTACGTTCGTTTTCAGTTGACCTGAGAGTTGCGTCTGATGACCATAATTGTCTGGCTGCTTCAATGAGTTGTTGACTACCAAGACGTTCTTTATTTTCTGCGGAAACACAAAGCACCCGGGACGCAATACGTCGATTGACGTATATAAGTCTTGGGCATTGATAGCCAATGCTGTAAGCAAAAATGCTGATATGATGTATGCTTTTTTTATCATATAGTTGTTAATCAGACTCTAAAGGTATATAATGTTTTTTATTGTATCGTTATTTGCAGCCCATCGTAGGCAAGGTGCATTGAGTCAGGCAATGTCGGTTCAACCTCAGCGTGCAGCCCTATATGATGGCTGAAATGTATAAAATACGTCTGCCGAGCCTTTATTTGTTGAGCAAGTGCAATAGCCTCTTCTAAATTGATATGTGTCGGGTGTTGCTCAATACGCAAGGCGTTAAGCACAAGGGTGTCAACACCTTTCAATGCCTGTAATGTCGTTTCCGGCATAACTTTGCAATCGGTGATATAGCCTAAATTGCCAATCTTATAACCTAATATGTCGGTATGATGAATAATCGGTAAGGCTTTTATGTTTATGTTGCCGATGCTAAACTCTTGATTATCGGTTAGTCGATGAAGTTCAAGATGTGGCGAACCAGGATAGTGTTGAGTGCCAAAACAATATGGCATGACCCGATGAATGGAGTGCAACACTCGCTCGTTGCCATACACGTCAAGCACTTGCGGCAGTGCGCGCACATCATCTAATCCGCCGACATGGTCGTAATGCTCATGAGTAAGCAGGATAGCGTCCAAATGGGTAATGTGATGCTGTAAGGCTTGCTGACGGAAATCAGGTCCGCAATCGAGCAATATCTGAATAGGATGTTCGGAATCTTCATCAATAGTTACTAATGACGAACAACGTAATCGGTGGTCATGCGGGTCTGCCGATTGGCAAACATTACATTGGCAACCTATCATTGGTATGCCTGTCGATGTCCCTGTGCCTAAAAATGTGAGTTTCATAATTTGCGTATTCGCCACTCGTTGGGGTACATATTATTACAATGGTTGCCTACATTCTTGACAAAACCTATTGGAACGTTCTTATATGTGAGCAACATGACACCTATCGGAGCATTTGGCAAATTGATTGCTTCTGAACGCAGGTAATTGAGTGCCTGCTCTAAATCAAGTTCAATATTAGGGAAAGCTGAAATATTGAAATCTTTTGTCATTGCCAAACCGTGTTGAGGCGAGTAGTAGGCACCTCTGACCTCAGCCAATCCTATACCCGTCGATATGCAAATCAGACGGTGCGACAAGTATTCTACCAAATCAGCATATTGAGCAGGGTAAGCATTGATAAAACGATCTTCAAGGTGCATAGTCCAATAGTCAGGATTATTGAGCCACGATATCAATTCGTCTTTGCCCTTTATCTGCTGACCAGAACGCTTATGGTTAGTCTTAATACGTAGTTCTGAATACGGCACTTCGTCTTTTTGCAACACGCAGATATAAAATCCTTCGCCTTTGACTCTGTGAGGATAGAAATGATAGCCTATGCCTGAATTGGTTATGCCCCATGTCGGGTCAATATCGACCGGCATAATTGTGGCACCCAAATGTTCGGCAGCCCATAAGGCATTCTCCTCATTCTCCATAGCGTTGAACGTACATGTGCTATAGATAAGTATGCCGCCGGGCTTTAATGATGGCCATACATCGGTTAGTATCTGCTGTTGCCGCTCTACGCATTGTTTGACCAAGCGCTCGCTCCACTGGCGGACTGCCTCCTCATCTTTACGAAACATTCCTTCACCCGAACATGGCGCATCAACCAGCACTGCGTCAAACAAATTGGGCAACTGCGAACCGAAGTCTATTGCCTTATTGTGAGTAACAATAGTATTGCCATTGCCCCATTTCTGCATGTTTTCCGATAGTACAAATACTCGCTGGCGTACCACCTCATTGCTGATAAGCAATCCGTCGGTATAAAGATGTTCGCTGATAATCGTTGACTTACCTCCGGGGGCTGCACACATATCTAATACCACCGAATTGAATGGCACGTATTGCTCTAACACTCGCTCAACAAACATCGAACTTGCGTCTTGAACATAATAGCAACCGGCATGAAGCAAAGGGTCAAGAGTGAATTGCGGACGGTGACTCAGATAATAAGCGTCCGATGCCCATGGAACCTCGGCGGCTCCCTCAAGCATTTCTGATAAATCGACATCACATAATTTGTCCTCATTAAGACGCACACTCACAACGGGTTCCGAACTTAACGATTTCAATAAATCGTCCGCTTCTGAACCTAACGAGCGTTGAATGTTCTCTATGAAACTTTTAGGTAGTGTCATTTATTCCATCTTGCAACTTGCAAAATTACAATTATTTTTCAAAATAAGCAATTCTAAAGTTAAATTTTTTCAAGTTTAGCAAATAATAGCAGTAAGGTCTTCTTGCCAAATGTATCAAATTGAATTTCTATTTTTTCATTCCCATTTTCTTTATAAGTCGCTAATACTGTGCCTTGACCAAACACATTATGACAAACTCGGCTGCCGACTTCAAAAGGTGTGGTTATGTCCTCACGCGCGGAATCATTGCTTTTGGGAAGTCGTTGCAGATGATTAGGTAAGGAGTAATTATGATCGATATTTGTAGGTTTGCTTGTTGACAAAAAAGCCGTTGCCGAATGATTGTTTTCTTCTTTGCGCAGATAGGCATCGTCAATCTCTTGCAGAAAGCGGCTCGGAATGGAAAAGTTAACATTGCCATTGCGGAAGCGTGAACGAGCGTATGTGATGATGCACTGATCCATTGCGCGGGTTATTGCCACGTAAAATAAGCGACGCTCCTCTTCCATATTATTTTCCTCTTCGGCAAAGGCTGACGGGAATAGGTTGTCTTCCATACCTGCTATCATAATAATCGGAAATTCCAGACCTTTGGCTGAATGAACAGTCATAAGGGTTACACGCGGCGTGTCGTTTTTTTCCGTTTTGTCTTGGTCGGTAGCAAGCGATACTTCTGATAGAAAATCAGTTAGTGTTACTACTTGTTCACCATCTTGCAAGCGTGTCTGCTCAAATTCACGCACGCTGTTTCGCAACTCGTCGAGGTTCTGATAGCGGTCGGTGCCATCGGCAGTCTTGTCGGTCAATGCCTCTGCCATTAGTCCCGATACTTTGAGTATCATATCTACCATTTGAGTAGCACTGCTCATGCTCATCTGCTCCTGAAGATGAAGTATCATGTCGTGAAACTTGATAATCCGGTTATTGGTAGCATTGCTTATTGACACACCAAATCCAATAGGATTGGCAAGCAATGTAAACACCGGTTTGTTGAGTTGTCGAGCCATTGCCACAACCTTATCCATCGTCGTATCGCCTATACTGCGCTTGGGAAAATTGATAATTCGCAAGAGCGACTCCTCGTCGTACAGATTATTAACTAATCGGATATATGCCAACGCGTCTTTGATCTCTTTTCGTTGGTAGAACGACAGACCGCCGTAAATTCTATATGGAACCGATTGTTTGCGCATCTCGTCCTCAATGGCACGCGACTGTGCATTAGTACGATACAAAATGGCTATCTGGTCGTAAGAATAATTCGAGAGACGCAAATTTTTGGCTCTTTGGGTCAAAAACTTAGCCTCCTCACGGTCGGTGTCTAACGACTCAACAAGAATCTTGTCACCAACCGATTTTTCGGAATATACCTCTTTGGGTATCTGATTGATGTTTTTCTTTATCAGCGAATTGGCAGCATTAACAATGGTCTGTGTACTGCGATAATTGCGCTCAAGTTTGTAAAGTTGTGAGTTGGGATAGTCTTTCTGAAAATTCAGAATGTTCTGGATGTCAGCACCTCGAAATGAATATATACTTTGCGCATCATCACCCACAACGCATATATTCTGTTGCGGTTCGGCAAGTGTGCGGACTATCAGGTATTGTGCAAAATTGGTGTCTTGATACTCATCGACCAGAATATAGCGGAAGCCTTGCTGATATTTGGTTCTGACATCGGTATGATTGCTTAGCAACACGTTCATGTTGAATAGCAAATCGTCGAAATCCATTGCGTTTGAAGCACGAAGTCGCTTCTGATACTCCATGTAAATCTTCCATAGCAAAGGCATTCGACTCAATCGGTCATATTCCTGAATATCAGCATTGTTAGAGTATTGCTCAAAGTCGTACATGTTGTTTTTTGCCCATGATATGCGCGACATGACGGCATTTATTTTATATACCTTATCATCAATCTGCATCTCCTTGATAATGGCTTTTATCACTGATTTGCTGTCGGCAGTATCGTAGATAGAAAAGTCATGATTATAGCCTATGTGAGTAGCCTCCGAGCGCAATATGCGGGCGCAGATAGCATGAAATGTACCCATCCACAGATAGTGAGCATCGTTGTTGCTGACAAGTTTTTTTATACGTTCGCGCATCTCGCGTGCCGCTTTGTTGGTAAATGTCAAGGCAAGGATATTATATGCCGACACACCCTGTTCGAGCAGATAGGCTATCTTATATGTCAGTACGCGCGTTTTGCCCGAACCGGCACCGGCTATAACTAATTGTGGACCATCAGTATTGGCTACTGCTGCACGCTGGGCTGGATTAAGATCATCAAGGATATTTTGCATAACATTCCGAAAGTTGAAAAAGTCTGCAAAGTTAATCAAATAGTGTAAAATAACCAAATCAAATTTTTGCAAAAAAAAAGAGTACCTCTCTGTTGAGGCACTCTCATGAAGAACAGACTGCGCAAAGCGGGTCAGATCTTTGCGCCATTGCTTTTAACACAATTTATGACAACATGTGCTTATTAATAAGCACTGCAAAATTACTTTTTTTTGGCAAAACAAACAAATCTGCACCCATTCATTAACGTCTTTAAATACTTTTATGGTAATAAAAAGGCAATATTTAATAAAAATTAACTAAAAATGTACTTAAATGGTAGTTTTAGGTAGTGGCTTATATGACCAAAAAGCAGTAATTTTGCAAAAATTTTTAATATCTTCACAATATGAAAAGATATTTTCTTTTGACAATGATGGCGATATTGTCTTTTTTGAGTGTTTTTGCATGGTCAGATGGCGATATTGTTGCGATATATTACAGCGGTAAGAATTTCCTAGGAGCCAATGAGAGCGCGCCTGCCGCTATCACTTCGAGCGGTGCCGACACGCCGCCAACCATCTATTATCTGTGGCAGGTGGAGGCGAGCGGCAGCCAGTGGAAATTCAAGAACCTCGGAACGGGTACTTATCTTTCGGTAACCACGAGCGGTTCGAACGTCAATCTGCGGCTCAACGCTTCCGCCGCTTTGTTCTACTATACTTCCTCTACCGCCACTTCGGGCAAGTTATACTACAAGTACAAGAGAAAGAACTACTATCTGCGCTATAACGGCGGTTACGAAATGAAGACAACCAACAGCCTTAATGTATTGTCGTTCAACCGTTTTACATACGGCGAGAGCCCATCGGTGGCTGCCACGCCGCCCAATGATATAGAGTGGGGACTTGAGGATTTAAGAAGAGACAAAAGTTCGTCGTTCAGTATATACATTGTGAAATCCAATGAATATCAGGGTGTTGATGTTACCACACAGATTGTTGTTGTCAGCAAGGAGGAAATAACCGACAGAACAGTGTTGATGGGACCGGGCTATAATCTGGGAATAGGGTGTGAACTAAAGCCTATTTCGGGAGCCACAACGACTTCTACGGTAGAAAAACCGGATGGTTCTTACGGTCTTACTTCGAATGTTATTATTGGTGCGGTGGAAATCAACACTATCGACGGTACCATACAGCAGGTGTTATGGAATGACCCTGATATACCGCATGAGAATTATGTTGACAGTGTAATCATAACATGGCAGTTCCCTGATTTGGGTTTTTCAGGGCGTTGGGCAGTAGCCGTCATCGTTGATCGTTTCTTTGTTGATGATGTCAATGAGATGGAGTTGGAGGTCGTACCCGGCTCCTACACCTTCGCGGCGACAGAGGCTACTGCAGGACTTGACTATGGATGGAAACAGGAGTTCGAGATAAAACGCAAACTCACACGCGGTACGCGACTTCTGTATGCCAACGGTACTGAATATACAAACAAAGTTGAAACCAAATATCTGGACGACCTTATATGGCCCAAATGGGTGTATGACCCGGTGACAGATGCCTATGTAATACTTAATCCTGATACAGATGTTCCGACCTGTATCGCATGTTCGTGCGATGTGGTTTTGACTGACGGTACACATTTCGAGCCGACGGACACATATGTAGGAAACACTTTCTACATAAAGCCGACAGCATCCAATACAAGCGGGTCATCGTATTCCGATGTCATTCATGTCAAGTACCGCTATGAACATTACGGCAGTGCCGCCGGCGGTTATGATGACGGCAGTCTGATAGGCGCGTATCCCAAGCCTTATCCTGATCCGGAACCCCCGTGTGATCCTCCTGCTTGCGGATATGAACCTGTTGAGCCGGATCCCAATGAAACTGGAAAATATACCGGTCCGGATGATCCTTCATATATTACGGATTATGGATTATGGGAAAGTGAACATGCAGAGTGGGTGTCATGTCATTCGGCATATATGGAGTGTGAAGCTGAAAATGATGCCTATTATGCGGAGTATGGGGCTTCGTTGTTTGATGACGAGTATTACATCCATGCATACATTGACATCTCCCAGCTCAACACTGCCGCAATGTCCGCATCCGACCGTTATGTGTCGCAGAAAGGCGCTTCGAACCGCGATTTTATGACCATGAGCGACGGCAGGAACATACAGAGCGTCCATGAGTCGAAAGGTGTCATGTACTGTATTCCCGGCGAGGACAGCCGTCTGCTGCTGCGGGGCAAGGACTTCTTCGGCTGGATGCGCTGGTTTGACTACAACAGAGGTTACAGTCTGACCACTCTCTACGGCAACCCGCTGTGGAACACCAAACCCAACGGCACGGCTTCGGGCAAGGCATACGAGTTTGTCAATATAGGCAACGAGAAGTCAACTTTGAGCCGCGGTCAGTATTACGCTTACGGACACAGTCCGTTCCCCTCGGCGCAGCCGTCGTTCAACGTGCCGGTTGTCAGTATCCCATCACAGTCGGTTCTCGATGCGCAGGAGGCGGCAGGAAAGGCGTTGCTGCCAATGGATGTGGCATGCGATGTGAGCAACTACACCGATTTCAGTTTTTCAACCGTCGGCGGAGTGAATATGATTACCGGTCCGACACTCTCTTTCCGTCAGGTGTTCCAGCTGCGTCATGCCGATGAGATGGATGCCAGACTTAACGCGCACAGATATGCGGGGCGTACCGACTTGTCGAAAGACCCCGACTGGAAAAACAATGACGAAGGCAACTATATGTCTGATGATTATCTTGAGGAGCATGTGTGCATCGCACCTGCCGGACGCAACATATCGCTTACCACCGACTACAAATACAAATATTCCTCACACGATTCCGAACTCGGATATATCTATAAGTCGGCAAGTTCGGGCAGCGGCGGAACGTCATCGTATAACCGTATAGGCAAAAGCGGTGTTTCCGAGGTTGCCGAATGGTACAAGAACGGCGAGAAAGCCGTTTTGGGAACATCAGAGTCATCGGACGACGCGACACAGATTGGATATGTCAACACCTCAACATGTTTCCTTGTGCTCAACCCGCATGTCATGCCCACGGGCAAGACTGTCGATACCGTTGTCTATACCCTTGCCACCAAGAGTTACAAGATTGCCCGTTATGTGGTTATCTATCAGCCTTTGACCGTTGTGGGACCTTTAGTCGAAAGCGGTTCGCCCGCCACTGCCATCATCACTGACTATGATATAGAGAACAAATACGAAGTCTTGGCTCGTTGCACCTTTGACCCGCCGTTGAACGAAAGCGATGACAAAACCAAGCCCGATGGCAACGGCAACCCTTACACCAAACCCGGATCAACGGATTACCGCGTGTATAATGTGCCTCTGGCATGGGACGAGTGCTCGTATGGTTTCTGCTATTCGCGTCCGAAAATCAAGGAAAGTCACGACAGACGCAACACGGCATCGGCTGACACGCAGTACGGTGAGAAGAACCAGCGTATTACAGGCGGTGATGTTGGTGGAGGCATATTCCCCTACTGGGGCGAGTATATGCTTATCAACAAACTTCACGAAAGCCTTAACGGCGGCTATATCATCAACACCATAGAGCAGCACGGCGGCGCAGCCAACGGATATATGCTCTATTGCGACGGTACAGAGGAACCCGGTCTGGTGGCTTCGCTCAACGTAACATCCGAACTCTGCGCCGGTCAGAAACTCTACTGCTCGGCATGGATCAACAACGTTACCAAAAACTATTCTTCAAAATCCGAGTTGCCCAAGTTCCGTTTCGTGGTTGAGGGCAAGTTTGCCAATAGCAGCACATGGAATGTGGTTACGGAATACTTGTCGGGCGACCTCGGTCACAAGAGCGGCTGGTGCCAGGTGGTGTTCCCGATTGACCTCCATATTTCATACGATGAGTACCGTATAAGAATATACAACTTCGCCAATACCAGTATCGGTAACGACTTCGCCATCGATGACATCCGCATCTATGCCACACCTCTGGCGGTAACTGCTTACCAGACTTCCACATCATGCACGCCTTCCGACGGTTTCAGCGGCGTGGATGTCAAAGCGATGATACGCGTGGATTATCTCGGTTTGCTTGACGACAGTTTCTTCGACCACGATATTTACTATCAGGTCTACGACAATACAATCTCCAAACCTCTGGATGCGGCATATATAGGCGGTGGAAAAAAATACGGAAAATTCCATTTCCCGGTCAAGAATTACAACCACGCTGTTTCGGATCCGACGCATTGCTTCACATCGTTGGAGAAATTTGTGGATGCCCACAACGAGGATCCCTCCGTCAAATACGGTTGGGTATGGGAGCATATCAAGGACGAGCAGCGTTATGTGCTGTATCTCTCTGCCGATATTGACCCTGCCGCTATACCGGCGTGGAAATCATACGACGATGTGGTTATTTATATGGCAACCAAACCTGCGGATTTCGGTTCCTCCGACTGCTCAATGTCAACCACGCTGCCTCTGAAAGACAAACTGGAAGTGCATATCAATGATGTCCGTGCGTGCGACATGCGTGATGATGTTGATGACCTTGACGCATGTTACTATTGTCCGAATCTGCGCTACAAACTTGAAATGAAGGTGCGCGACTACAATGTCGATGACGCTTCCATTATCGATGCCGAAGGACGCTGCCTTAACGACTGGCTGATAATAAGCAGCGATTTTTCATACACCAGAGACGAGCGTATCGGGTCTAAAAAAGTAACCGGCAAGGGTGATATCTTCAAACTCAACCACTTCGGCTATACCTACAAGCAGGTTGTTCAGGCTATTCTTGACATGCGCCGCGAACCTACAACCGAAGTGCCTAACGCCAATGTTTTCGCCACTTCGTATGACCAATTGGTGCCGGAGGATTTCCTTGACCCGGTCAATTGGGAAATCATCTCCACACTTATTCAGAAAGGTATGCTTATGATAGGCAAACAGTATATCAACGCCTATCTGCCGGAGTCAGGTCTTGACTTTATGGTATTCCCGATATGCGGAACGGCAAGGGAGGTGAACAAGACAACCCATGCTTTCATTGTGCCTGACAAACCGATGAATATATGCTTCTCTCCGCAGCGTGTGGTGATGAAATCATGGGATTCGCAGCTCAAGTTCCATCTGGGCAGGAAAGCCTACGATGACTACACCCTTGAGGAACGTATCAACCCATTCGTTCAGCGTGTTTCGAGAGTACGTTTGGAAGAGGATGCCCGTACTATCGATGTGCCTCTGCATGACTACAAATTTGTAGATATCGTCAATGTGGAACTGGAGTCGTCCGATGACCCCGATTTCGATCCTTCAACCCACTGGTTCGGTCTTGAAGCGGACAAACGCTATCCTTCAAATTATGCCGAGGACGGTGATGTGATAAAATTCAACAAGGTAACCACACCGCCTGCCGGCAAGACACGCTATAACAAATGGAAATCAGGCAAGCAATACATCTTCTGTATAACATGGCGTGACCGCAATGACGACCGCAATATCCACCTGCCGAGTACTAACCCTGAGCCGCAGCATACAGGAGCAGTGTTGAACTGCCGTCCGGGATTCTCGTTTGTGTCAGTCTGCGTAGTGCCTGACACTATGGTTTGGACACCGGCGCCGAATATGGGCGAGTCATGGTTTGTGGACAAGAACTGGCAGGAGGCTGACAATACAACAGGCGCAGCAAAAGGACCGGGTTTCATTCCGCTTGCCGACACCCACGTTATCATACCTAAAAACGAAGACGAGCGTTATCCCAATATCAACCCCGGAAGCGACCCTGAAAAGATACCGGAAGCCAAGAAGATTCTCATTCAGGATAGTGCCTTGATTATGGGACAGGATTTGCTCAATTACGAAGTGGCTTTGGTCGATATGACCGTTCCGTCCGCCCGCTGGACAATCATTTCGCCTGCCCTCAAAGGTATCTATTCCGGCGACATGTATATCCCGACAGGCTCTGACAATACCTTGTTTGTTCCCAAAACGCTCAACGACAACCGTAGTGCATTCCCATTCTGGCAGTCGTTTTATAATACGCAAGTGGTGCAGGAAAACTTCAATCCGCTCAATAATATAACACTCTATAATTCGGCTTGGGGACCGTTTGCCAACACTCTGACTGCCGAATACCTGCCGGGTACGGGTTATGCACTTTTGGGTTTCGATGATACCGATGAGGAAGGGCATAAGCTGCAAATCCGTCTGCCCAAGCAGGAAACACAATACGACTATTTTGTTCGTCCCAATCCGGGTGAACCTGCTGTTCCTTCGGGTCGCGTGGCGGTGCTGGACAGAACAGAAACAGGACGTTTTGCCTACACTCCGGGTACTATTACCATAACCAACCATGAAGCCGGCAGAATGTTCGTGTTTGGTAATCCTACCATGGCTATGATAAATATGAAACTGTTCCTCAAGAAGAATCCCCATCTTCAACCGAAATTCTACTATTATGACAATGGTTCGCTCAATGTCTATACCGAGATTACTTCGGCAACAACCAATGAATATCTCCTGCCGCCTATGCGTGGTGTGATAGTGCTGTTGAAGGCGGCACAGCCGGCATCGACCACATTGGATGTCCTGCTTGATAATTCCATGCTGACAACGACCACTGATGATGAGGTTCCTGTGCTTCATGCTCCTGGCAGGGTGAGAGGTTCCGCCGCTCCAAGTCTGCTTTACTTAACCGCCTCAAACGGAAGCAATTCTTCAAGTCTTGTTGTCGGTGAAATGCAGAGTGCGGTAAACGAATACGGCGAAGAGGATGCCCAACTGCTTACTGCCGGTGCCGGGACAACATTCAAAAGCACAGCATTAAATACCATTATCAACTTGTATTCTGCATGTGGAAACGAGGCGTTGTCGATAGACTTGAGAAATAAGATGGCTGTTGTGCCTGTCGGTCTTTATTTCCCGAATCTGAAAGAACGCCATGACAAAACGGATATCCTCTTCAACGGATTAAGCACATGGGACAGACCTCTCTATTTCTATGATGCCAATACCGATACGGAGATAGAGATTCAGGACGGAATGGAACTGACTGTCGAGACGCCTGAAAATGAGGAGTTGCGTTATTATATCATGACTGGCACTCAGCAGGAACAACAGCATACCGATATCGCAACAGATGTGAATATCGGCAATGATGTTCAGCGCGAGGATGCGACAATTGATTTCGTAACCATAACCAAAGGTCAGTTGATGATTCTCGGTTCTGACAATATTGACAATGTGCAGGTGTTTGACGCTGTCGGCAAACTGGTAACAACAAAATCCGGCAACAGCAGGATAATGAACATCACATTGCCGCAGGGCGTATATGTAGCCAAAGCACAATCCGGATTAACTGTTAAAAACTCTTGCGTGATAATCAAATGAAAACAGGAATAAAGTACATATTATTATCAGTTCTCATTTGCGTATTTATTGCGCCGGTGCGAGCAGTCCAGTACACTCTGAAAACTGATAAGTTTCAGAGTGTTAATACTATGGTGTCGCGTAAGCACCAGACCTATAAGTTGGACGAACAGTCGTATGTCAGGTTTGAGCCATCCGGCAATCTGTCATTTAGTACTACTTTTAGAGAAAGCTCAAATCATGCTCTATATAAAGGTTCGGATGCTGTGAGCCATAGCACAGCCGGTTATGGTGCCTATTATTCCGTTCCTGCGTATAATGGTTATGATGGTACGACCAAGATTGGTCGTACACATCGTTTCTCTGTTCCGCAAGCAGTTGGCTTTTCTACAATTTCTCGTCAAAATCTTGTATATCAGCAAGTCGCTTTTGTTGAGAAAAACAATGCTGATGTACTGCGTCAGGTCGAACGTCCCGGGGAAGACGATGAGCAAATAGGTTATCTCGAACCGCTTGGCGACTGTCCATGGTGGCTTATGTTGCTGTTGGTTGCATGCTTTGCGTTTTATAAAAGTATCGAAAAGAGCAAAAATCGTCTTTTGAAAGACTAAAATATGAGTAAAATCGTCTTTTGAAAGACTAAAATTATAGTAAAATCGTCCTTGAAAGGATTAAAATATTATAAAAATCGTCCTTTTGCGGACGATTTTTATTGTTTTATATTGGCAGTTTGGAGAAATGATTGTAATTTTGTGGCTCAAAACAAGGTTATTATGGAAGAGTTATATGTATTATCGGCTCGATTGGTCGGAATGACGGATACAAGTTTTGTTCGTTATTTGTATGACAAAATAGACTGGAATGACCATCTGATTTGTATCAAAGGTTCGCGCGGAGTAGGTAAGACTACTATGATGATGCAGCGGATAGTGCTGAACAAATGGAATGAGCATACGGCATTATATGCATCGCTTGACCATACGTGGTTTTCGTCACATTCGTTGTTGGAATTGGCTGAGTATCACTATGTACATGGTGGAAAATACTTGTTTTTAGACGAGGTTCATCGCTATCCTAATTGGTTGCAGGAGATTAAAAACATAGCAGATTATTATCCTTCGATGTATGTGGTTTTCAGCGGCAGTTCGTTGCTGAAACTTGACTATGCCGTGGCTGATTTGTCGCGCCGGTGCATGCCTTACACTATGAATGGCATGTCGTTCAGGGAGTTCCTGAAATATCAGAATCATGACTTTGAGCCTATAAGTTTGGACGATATATTGATCAGGCACACTCAACTGTCGCTTGCGATAAATAAGGACATACACGTGTTGCCGTATTTTGCGGAATATCTGCGGCATGGTTATTTTCCGTTCTATTGGTCATCGCCCAATACGTATTATGCTCGGTTACAGCGTGTGATATCCACAGTTATTGATGTGGATATGCCGCAGGCAGAACCGTTAGAATTCGGCACACTCTATAAGGCAAAAAAACTGCTTGCTATTCTTGCGGAGCTTGTGCCCTATACGCTTAATCTGTCAAATCTATGTAAGGACATCGGTGTGAATAGAAATCAGATTTTGCGTTTGTTAGATTTGTTAGACCGCGGTCAACTGATAAGAAAACTGTATGCCGATGAGAACGGTTTTCATTCGCTCTCGAAGCCGCAGAAGATATTGTTTGACAATACTAATTTGATGTATGCTCTGACTTCACGAGTTGACAGCGACACGTTGCGTGAATCGTTCTTCTGTAATCAGTTAGCATTCGACCATTTGCTCGTTATGCCGCAAGCAGGTGATGTGTTGGTTGATAACAGGCTGCTCTTTGAGATTGGAGGGCAGAAGAAGACTTATCGCCAAACAAGTAATATTGAGAATAGTTATATAGTGGCAGACGACATAGAAACAGGGGTAGGGAACAAGATACCTCTATGGTTGTTTGGATTTTTATATTAAGAAGTTATGCAGTTATCAGAACCTCTTTTGATTGAAGACTATAATTATCCGCTTGCAGACGAGCGGATTGCGAAGTATCCGTTGTCGCAGCGTGACCATTCGAAATTGTTGCTTTATCGTGACGGCAATGTGAGCGAAGATAAGTTTTATAATATTGGCAATTATTTGCCTGCTGACTCATTGTTGGTCTATAATAACACGCGCGTTATCCAGGCTCGCCTTGTGTTTCATAAGTCAACAGGGGCACGCATTGAAGTATTCTGTCTTGAGCCGCTCAATCCTCGAGATTACGCTCTAAGCCTTGGCAGTACAAATGGTTGCACATGGAAATGTATGATAGGCAATCTCAAGAAGTGGAAGGACGGCATGCTTCAACTAACAATAGAGTCCGGTCGTCTGCAAGGTCTGACGCTTTATGCCGACCGAATAAGCACCACCGGTAATACAAGCGAAATCAAGTTTTCGTGGAGTTTGGATATTGCTGACAATATCAGTTTCGCCGAAATCCTTGATGCCTTAGGCGAATTGCCTATTCCGCCGTATCTCAACCGTCCAACCGAAGAGAGTGACAAGACGACCTATCAGACTGTCTATTCAAAAATAAAAGGTTCGGTGGCTGCTCCTACAGCAGGTCTGCATTTCACCGACAATGTGCTTGACGACCTGCGCCAACGTGGTGTCAAAACAGAAGAGGTAACGCTTCATGTCGGTGCCGGAACATTTCAACCCGTCAAGACGGCTGATGCCAATCAGCATACTATGCACACCGAGATAATCGCTGTTCCACGCAAGGCTATCGAGAATATAAAACGTAATCTTGGTCATATCGTTGTGGTTGGAACTACAACTGTTCGTACACTCGAGAGCCTTTATTTTTTAGGCGTAAGGGCTTGTAAAGCAAGATTGTCTAATTATGCCGACATGGATTTTCATATCAATCAGTTTGAGCCATATCAGCCGGAAAATCAATGCGTAGAAGTCTCAGCGGCATTGCAAGCATTATTAGATTATCTTGAGGCAACGGGGCAGGAAATCCTGCATGCCGAAACACAGATTATGATTAAGCCCGGCTATCAATTTCGCATAATCGACTATATGATAACTAATTTCCACCAACCAAAAAGCACTCTGCTATTGTTAGTGAGTGCTTTTGTAGGTGGCGATTGGCATACAATATATGATTATGCACTTTCGCACGATTTTCGTTTTCTCTCGTATGGCGATAGCAGTCTGCTCAAAGGAGTAAAATAGTAATAAAGTATTTAGTAGAAAGTATAAAGACAAGTTATAATAGTTGGTTACAGCATTAACGTCTTAATTTTAGTAGCGAAGCAAATATATCTTTCTACTAATTACTTTCCACTCTTATTGCAGCAGATTTATTCCGTTATTAGCGCATGTGAGCAGGTCTATATCCGACCATTCGCTCACCTGCACTTCACCTATATGCCGCTTGTGGAGCAATACCATGCAGAGGCGTGACTGACCTATACCTCCACCTATGGTCAATGGTAAAGTGCTGTTTAGCACCAGCCCATGGTATTCCAAATTACTCCAATCGCTATGACCGGCTTCGGCTAACTGCGATGCTAATGATTGAGCATCAACTCTTATGCCCATCGACGATAATTCTATCGCTTTGTTCAGTATCGGATACCATATCATTATATCGCCGTTTAGTGCCCAATCATCGTAGTCGGCTGCGCGGCTGTCATGTACTTCTCCATTCGATAATTTGCTGCCTATGTTTTCTATAAATACTGCTCCGTGCGCTTTGCAAATCTCGTTCTCACGCTCTTTGGGCGATAGAGTAGGATATAGTTGTAAGAGTTGCTCGGCTGTAATGAAATAAATATCCTTAGGCAGAAAAGGCTGTAAGGCACTGTATCGCTCGCATACAACGTATTCGGTGTTGAGTAACACGTTATATATGCGTCGCACCGTTTGACGCAGATAGTCTTTATTACGGTCAGTGGCAGTCATTACTCTCTCCCAATCCCATTGGTCAACATACAGACTATGCACATCGTCAGGTATCTCAAATGTGCGTATGGCGTTCATGTCGGTATAGATACCATATCCGGGCTGTTCGTTCATTCGCCAGAGTTTCATGCGTTTCCATTTGGCAAGCGAGTGGACTATCTCACAATGTTTATTCAATGCCGGAACATAAAAACTTACCGGTTTTTCCACGCCTGTTAGGTCATCGTTGACACCTTTACCTGATTCAACGAATAATGGGGCGGTAACACGGCGAAGGCGCAGTGCCGACGATAATTGTTGCTGAAAAGTATCTTTAACCAATTTAATGGCATGCTCAGTCGCTCCTTGTGTTAGCAATGGAGTGGAGGAGTTGTCGGTCTTCATTTACTATAGAATATTTGTTTGATTATTTTAACTGTGCGCCTAAAGCGTTGTATTCATGCTTGTTACGTATGATTATCAACCTGCCGTTACGCATTACTTTTGTTGCTTCCAACCTATTATCAGTTATGTTTTGAATGTCGGTGGCTGGATCCTGACCGAGCATCTGTATGGCTCTGACACCACCATCACCACTACTTTGAGCAGAAGCGATAGTCAGCATAAAGGCTTTCGATTGTTTCACCACAAGGGTGTCGCCCGCAATGGTTAGAGTGGTCTTGTCGCCTAATGCCTCACCATTGATGTAGTAGCGAACGGCGCGTTCCTTGCTTTCCATAGATTTCAAAATCACTGTGTCGCAAGCCGGAAGGAATATCTCAACGTGTGTTCTACCTGCAATCTCACGACTATAGTCGGTGTCGGTCTTTGAGAATTTCCATTTCTTGGTGTTATCCCAACCGTATGGACTCTTAACCCATGTCTCTGTGCCATCGAACACTATCTCTTCTGTCGTGAATATTGCAGGCTCAACGGCTTGTATGTCAAGTGTATATTCTGCTGTCGTTCCGTCTGCTCCGGTCAGAGTTATTACGTTTTCGGTTTGTGATAATGTTGTTCCGTCGCTTACTTTATAACTTGCTATGGTAGGCTCTTGTTCGCCGGCGAGGTAGTAGGCACGAATTATTGTCTCGCCTTCATTGATATAAGCACTATAACTATTGCTCATAATCACTTCGTTGATTTTCTTTATGGCATCAGCACGATGGATGGCTATGGTGTAGGTTAATGTAGTCTTACCATCTTGGGCTGTTACTACGATAGTTGCATTTGCAGGTGTCTTTGTTACTTCGGTCAGATTGTTGACCACAACGGTTGCGTTTTCATCAGTGGCTTCAGCGGTAATAACAGGTACGTCATCAAGGTAGGCTATTTCTACCGAATAGTCATATTTATCAGCACTGAAACCTTCTATCATGGTGCCGTTAAGACTTATTGTTTTCAATGTTGCATCTGTATTCGGGGTGGCTGAAACAGTGAAGTTGATTGTGTAAATAACCTGATTTTTACCATCGTGTGATGTACATATCACTGTTGCTGAACCCGGTAGGGCTTTAGCTTGAACAACGGTTATCTGACCGTCGTCACTTGCAGTGGCTGCCACGGTTGGAATAGTGGTCGTTCCGTATGCCAATTCAACATCAAATGATTCCTTGCTACTGTCGAAATCAGCCAATGCCTTGCCATTGATAGTAATGCTTGTAACATTAGCCAATGAGTAGTCGGCAGCGCGAACATATTGATAGATAGGCACATCTTTAGTCTGGTCGCTGGTGGTATAGAAGGTAGTGGCATCAGCCCATGCAAGTGATTCACCTTGTTTTTCTTCTTCGTATGCTGCAATCTGTTGTGGACGGCGTTTAGCAGTCTCGCTCAGACTTTCTGTGCCCTGACGTTCCCATAGCAAGACCTCTTCGTAGTCCTTGATTGCCATCCACCGACCATCAGGAGTAATGTCGCCACCGCACACAAGATTGAAGTTCTTGCCATTTCCCAATTTGCACACCTCGGTGAGTTTTTGCACGCCTGTGCCATAGTCGGTCTTGAATGGCAGACTATATAATGTGCATACTCCACCATCAACCTTGTCGGCGATATAAAAGACATGTTCGATATTATCGTACATCAACGTCTCCGTATTGTGCGCTTTGCCATCAGGATATCCGAAGCGAATATATTTAACGCTTATTGTTTGAGTGCCTGATGTAATAGCAGGTTCCTCAAGATAATAGATGTAGTACTCATCTTTGAATTTCAGATCGTTATCGCCAAATGCACCTATGAAAACATAGTTTTTGCCGTCGTAGATACCTGTGGCAATATCTTCCCAATCATCGCGCCCTGGATCACCGCTAATCATAACGGTCATAACCAATGTTCCGTCGGGTTTGATGGCGATTATTTTCTTATCGTTATCGGTGTTCTCGTCGCCATGTGCCCAGATGAAGCCTTCGGTTTGGCGTGAGCATGCCATGCCGCTCACTTCTTTCATTACTTTCTTTTTCGCCGTACCACATTCGGAACGAGTAAAATCGTTGTTTAACTCAAGGGTCGTGCCATCATAATCTATTCCTGCAGCCCATGTCGTTGCGGCTATCATTAGCCCGACAACGGCACTAAGAATATGTTTCATGTGTATATGTGATTAAAAATTTGTTTGCAGCGCAAAATTACAAAAAAAAATAATATAATGTACTATTGTCATCTTTTTTTCATAGTTATACAATAAAAAAAAAGATGGTGTGTCACTCCTGGCACACCATCTTTTACTTATTCCAATACTAATTGTTAGACAAATGAAAAATTTTACTACCAATCCATATTTTCCAGAAAGATATCGGCTTCGGCAAAATCTGACCAGTCCTCGGCTGTATTATCGGTCGTTTGACTATAGAGGGGAGCAACGGCTGCCGAATGGTTAATATGGTTGACAATTGAATAAATGCCAACCAACAATGTTATGCCTGCTGCTATGCCGTACCACCAGCGATGACTATTTGTTTTTTGATGATAGCCTATGGTGGTATGTAGTTGACGTCCTGACTGTTCAAAAAAATTGTCAGGCGTGCGATAAGGCATTTGTTTTCCTACTAAATCGAAATAATCTTTCGTTTTTGATTCCATAATTGTTTGGGGTTATCTTTGGCGTTGACGAGCAACGCTACTACATTGTAATAATCTGACGTTGACGAGCAACGCCACTACATTGTAATGATCTGGCGTTGACGAGCAACGCCACTACATTGTAATAATCTGACGTTGACGAGCAACGGCACTACATTGATTGGTGGGCAGTAATGTACTTACTGATTTTTTCTTTTGCGTAGTGATAGTTGGTTTTGGCAGAACTCACTGTTGTGCCAACGATAGAAGCAATTTCTTCGTAGGGCAGTTCATCGTAATAGCGTAAATCAAACACAGTGCGTTGCATGGTAGGTAATGTCAATATGGCTTCTTGAAAGAGCAATACCAGACGGTCGCCGGTGTCAGTATATATATCGGTAGTTAAGGTGTTGATAAGCGGCGAAGCATCGTCTGAGTCGAGCGACAGGTATTCATGTCGGTTGCGTAACCATTGGAGGGCTTCGTTGGTTGCTATGCGATAGACCCATGCTCGCTCTTGCTCTCTGTTCTTCAAGTCGCCAAGGTGCTGATGTATCTGAATAAATGTGTTTTGCAGGACATCTTGCGCATCGTCATGGCTTACCACCATCCGGCGGATATGCCAATAGAGCGGTTGTTGATACCGCTCTATCAGCATCTCTATCTCTGATGTGTTGCGGCTGAAAAACATTGCTATCTGCTATTGGCACGAACCTTGTTGCGCCGACTCTTTTCGTCCTCAAATATTGTGTTGACCTGTGAGGGACTCAATATCGTTCGGAACTTATTATAATACTCTTCGCGTATGTTGAGTATCTCTCGGCTTAGTGCAAAATTGGCAAGAATACGCTCCTCCAATTCTTTGTCGCTGAGAATCTCATCGTCTTGCTCTTTCTGATAGCGTGTATATAGCGAAAAGAGTTTTTTGTTGTAAGCCTTATACATTGCATCAAATTGCTCTGCCTCTGCTTCGTTGAGTGCAAAGAGCGTTGTATAATGCTTGATTTGCTGCTCTATGCGTGCTTTGCCGTCTAATGGCTTTGCACTCGGTTGTTGAGCGTATGTTAATAGAGTCGTTAGTGCTAATACTAATAGCAATATAATTATTCTTCTCATTGTTGAATTGTTGTTTTTCAGATAATCAGCAAAAAACATACCATTCTTATTGTTTGATGAAACGATAGGTACCTTTGACACCTGCAAGACGAACTAAATAGACACCGTTTGCTAATGAGTTGGTGTTGAAATCACTGCGTGTTGTGGCAATCATTTTGCCTGAGGCATCGAATATAGCCATCTTTCCATGTGTTTCGTTTACTATTGTTGTTCCGTTATAGTTAACCGGTAGTATGGTTGAATTGGCTTGTCTGACCGATGTTTGCGGATTGGGGGTACCATCGTCATTAAGATACATGCTCTCAATTTTCGGGTATCCCAATGCTGTTGTTAGTGAGTCCCAAGCGGCTGGTAGTTCAACAAGGGCTGTTGAATAGCCTCCACCTGGCATGACCTGTACTTTATTGCGAGCCGTATCGCCGGTGATAACAAAAACTGTTTCACCCTTTTTCATGGTGGCAATAGTGCTTATTGTGCTTTCCGTGCGGTCGTACCATGGTGCGGTAGGTGTTGTCATGCCGCCTTCGTTTTGTTCGATATATTTTACATATTGATTGAGGGAGTAGCGGTCGTCTTTCATGCCACCTGTGTTAGCATACAAATTGGCAAATGCACGTTCTTTGGAAGGACGACGCGAGCGTACTATCAGGCTGTCCTCTAATTGGTCTAAAGTCTTGTATTCTTGGGCTAAAACGCGTGCTAATGGCTCTGTCATAAGAATTGTCCGACTTGTGAATTGCTGACTGCTACCGAGGGCTAACTGACCGCGTTCGCTGCAATCCCATGCTATGAGTTCCATCATCTTCTGCGGGTTCTGAGTTGATATAGCCATATTGTTACCCCACATAAGAGCCGATGCAACTGTTACCGCACTCTCGTTGATATTATGACCCTCTTGCACATGACGTGGTTGCCAACCTAAACGCAAACATGCTGCATCATCTTCTAATAGACACCATGCCATAGGATAACCGAAAGTACCCATGCGATTGCCTTTGACATAATAACCCATCATGTTGATTATAGCGAGATTAAGAAAACGGCCTATTCGCATGTTGGCTACCTCGTTGATTTGTCCTTGTCCCATATCTATACCTAATTGGCGTGCAACAGGTCCGTTAAGGAAACAATAAGGAATCCAACCATGTGTAGAGAGCAAGGTGCGACGAAAATCACCGCCTGTCATGGCTTTAGTCATGGCTATCAGTATAGGCATATACTCAGGCGGACAACCGGCCATAATAGCGTTTACACCAACATGCCATGCTGTTACATTACGATAGGCACCGGGCATAACGGCTATTGTCTCATGCCATTTGTAATCAGTGTATTTCAAATATTGATTAACTGTTTTGTATGTTGGCGGAACAAAAGGCAGACCATCAGTCCATTGCATGACTTGGAAAAAGGAGTCAACCTGATTGATTGTGCCATAGAATACATCATCGCGTATATCTCCATGGTCAGCATTTTTTGTAGCCTCAATCTCCTCGGCTGTTATCGGACGAGTGAGGGCGTCAACAATCTGTGGCCACAACACTTCGCGAGTGTTTTTAATCAGTTGCTCTTCGGTGTGAGTGGCAAAGGCTCCGGGATATTGGGCAACCCTTAACACTGCAACGCAGTTGTTGTATGCTGTATATTGGGCTTGTTCGGTGAAACCCGGACCGGCTATCACAACAGCAGGTATGCCAAGATGTTCGGCTGCTATCGCCGAACCCGTTTCTTTAGGTGTGCATATTCCGCAACCACCATTACCGGCTATGACAGCATCAACGCCCATAGCCACAAGTTTTTTCTTGAACTCAGCGGCTTGAGGACGGTCGATACCCATACCGGGATACGGACCTGCATAACCTATCTCGTCTTGCAAAATAACTTTTGCTTTCGGATAGTTCTCAAGAATGAGACGCTTGATTTCAGGGTGCGTAACATGAGCCATAAAACTAACGCCTACAACCGCAATTGTTTTACCCTCAAGAGTTGAAAGACGAGGGGCTTGTTCAATAGGAGTTACAACGCTGTGTCCAACAGGCGACACAACGGCAAAATTAGATAGTCCATCGTCAGGCGTATGACATGTGCTATCGCATATCACGCGACCAAAACTTGCAATACTCACCGACAATAGTAAAAATGGAATAAGTAATCGTTTCATGATAGTTTATGAGTTTATGATAGTTTATTGTGAGTTTATGATGGTTTATCGTCGTTTATAGTTGTTTATTGTTGTTTTTATTTTGTTTCTTATTGTTTTCTTCTGGTGATGATTGTTTTCTTAATCAACATAATTAAGATGCAAGAAGATGCTAAAAGTTAAATTCCAAATCAATTTTTTTGAAAAAAATAATTCTTGTCTAAATTTTTTTACTAATTTTGCACGTTATTAACCAAATCAACTTATCAACTTATCAACTTATCAACTTATTATCATGACTCCTTATCATCATATTGTTCAGTATTATGAATGTGACCGAATGGGTATAACTCATCACTCCAACTATGTCCGTTTTATGGAAGAAGCGCGTGTTGATTGGATGGATCAATTAGGTTATGGTTTTGAACGGATGGAAGCCGAGGGGGTTGTCTCACCGGTTATGGATATTGAATGTACGTATAAGCACCCCACTACTTTTCGTGACGATATTGAAATTGTCGTCAGCGTAGCCGAGATGTCGGCACTGAAAATCACCATACAATACGTAATGTCGGTTGGCGGAAATATCGTTTGTACAGCCCGAAGCAAGCATTGTTTTTTAGAAAACGGACGTCCCATAGCCCTGCAAAAACGCTTCCCGGAATTTTACCAACGACTGACCGAAACAACATTAAAAGGCTAACTGCAATATATGTAGTGCTATTGATGTAAATTATCCTTTAATCAATATTATCAACATCGTTTTGCCAAAATTATCAATAAAACATTGCTTTTTTTATCATTTTATTTGCTTAATAAAATAATTTACAGCATCTTTGCGCCACAAACATTAAACGACATTTTTAACCGATCTAAAACGACAAATTATTATGAATGTTCAGGGCTATAGAGAACGTGTTTGCGATGCCGAATTGCAGGAACAATTAGAAGCATCAGGTGCAGTATTGATAGAAGGGGCAAAGTGGTGTGGCAAGACCTGCACAGCGCGGCATGCGGCTGCAAGTGCATTGTTTATGCAAGACAGAAACCAATCGAAACGCTACAAACAAATTGCAGCAAATCAGCCGTCCTTGCTATTAGAAGGTGCGACACCAAGACTGATAGACGAATGGGAAGAATCGCCCATATTATGGGATGCTGTGCGTTTTGAAGTGGATATGCGAGGCGAGATGGGACAATTTATCCTGACCGGTTCAGCAGTGCCAAATGACGATAAAGACATGCCTGAAGATGAGCGGCGTATGCACACCGGTGTAGGGCGTATTGCTCCTATGCGTATGCGCACAATGTCATTGTGGGAATCAGACGAGAGCAACGGCAAGGTTAGTTTGGAAGCATTATTTGAGGAACAGCCGCAAGTGGGAGCAATTTCCGATTTGACGGTAGAGCAGTTGGCATACGCTATATGTCGTGGCGGCTGGCCGGCGAGTATATCTCTTAAAGAACGTGCTGCGCTCAAAACGGCACCAAACTATGTAGAAGAGGTTATCAACTATGATGTGCATCGCGTGGACGGGGTGGAGAAAAATCCGTTGCGAGTACGTAAATTGCTTGAATCATACGCTCATAACCTTTCAACGATGGCAACTAACGAAACAATTATGGCAGACATCCGAGCTACCGACCAAAGTATATCGGTCAATACTTTTGCTTCCTATATGTCGGCTTTGCGCAGGATATTCATTGTGGACGATGTACCTGCTTGGTCGCCCGCTTTGCGTTCTAAAACTGCAATAAGAACTTCTGCCAAACGCCATTTTGTTGACCCGAGTATTGCCGCTGCACTAATGCGTCTCAGTCCATTAAGTTTGCAGAAAGATTGGAACACATTCGGATTCCTGTTTGAAGACCTCTGCGCTCGCGACTTGCGAGTATATGCACAGGCTTGCGATGGCGAGATATACCATTATCACGACAAAAAAGATTTGGAGTGCGACTTGGTTATAGCATTACACGACGGTAGATGGGCAGCAGTGGAAGTGAAGATGGGTATGCACGAAGAGGAAGATGCGGCAAAACACCTGCTCGCATTGGCAAAAGATATAGACGAGCAAAAGATGCGTGCCCCATCATTTTTAATGATACTGACAGCAGGACAATATGCTTACCAACGCGCAGACGGAGTATATGTTGTGCCAATAGGATGCTTGAAACCATAGCCTCGAAAAAAACTGCCGCTGCTATATAAATACAAAAAATAACACTTTTTTTGTCGATTAAAAAAAAAATATTAACTTTGCAAGCGAATTGGTGAAATATGACCATTATTTAGCATACATTCGTGATGCTATATTTTTTAGTGATTATTTGCTCTTGTGTTAAGACGTTAATAATTAAAGAGTTAAAGAGTAGATGAAGAACATACGCAATTTTTGCATCATAGCGCATATTGACCACGGAAAGTCAACATTGGCTGACCGCTTGCTTGAATATACCAAAACCGTTGATCAGAAAGATATGGAAAACCAAGTCCTTGACGACATGGATTTGGAGAAAGAGCGCGGTATAACAATCAAGAGTCATGCCATTCAGATGAAGTATAAAGACTATACTTTAAATCTGATCGACACTCCGGGGCATGTGGATTTTTCCTACGAAGTAAGCCGTTCTATTGCTGCATGCGAAGGTGCATTATTGGTCGTCGATGCTTCACAAGGTGTTCAAGCGCAGACCATCTCTAATCTCTATATGGCACTCGAACATGATCTTGAGATTATACCCGTTCTGAATAAATGCGATATGGACTCTGCTATGCCTGAAATGGTGGAGGACGAGATTATTGAACTCTTAGGTTGCAAACGAGAGGAAATTATACGTGCCAGTGGTAAGACCGGACAAGGAGTAGAAGAAATACTCAATGCTATTGTTGAACGTGTCCCGGCGCCTCAAGGTGACCCGCAAGCCCCTCTTCAATGCCTGATTTTTGACTCCGTGTTCAACTCTTTTCGCGGAATAATAGCCTATTTTAAAATTATCAACGGCACTATTCATACCGGTGACCACGTTAAATTTTTCAATACCGGCAAAGAATATGATGCCGACGAAATAGGTGTACTGAAACTTGATATGCAGCCGCAGCGTCAACTCAGTGCAGGCAATGTAGGTTATATAATAAGTGGAATCAAAACATCGACCGAAGTAAAAGTAGGTGACACCATAACGCATGTTGAGCGACCTTGTTCAAACGCTATAGAAGGCTTTGAGGAAGTCAAACCGATGGTCTTTGCCGGTGTTTATCCCATTGAGACTGAAGACTATGAAAATCTGCGAGCAAGCCTTGAGAAACTTCAACTCAACGATGCCAGTCTGACCTTTACGCCCGAAAGTTCGGTTGCTTTAGGCTTTGGTTTCCGTTGCGGTTTTCTCGGACTGCTTCACATGGAGATTGTGCAAGAACGTCTTGACCGAGAGTTCGATATGGACGTGATTACCACCGTGCCTAACGTGTCGTATCTTGTGTATGACAAACAAGGAGTATGCAAGGAGGTTCATAATCCAGCCGGAATGCCTGACCCTACGCTTATTGACCATATCGAAGAACCATATATCAGAGCATCAATTATTACAGCCACAACCTATATCGGACCTATTATGACACTGTGTCTCGGCAAACGGGGCGAATTGGTCAAGCAAGAATATATATCAGGCAATAGGGTAGAGATATTGTTCGATCTGCCACTTGGTGAGATAGTTATTGATTTCTACGACAAACTCAAGTCGATATCTAAAGGATATGCATCGTTTGACTATCACTCCAACGGCTATCGGCAGTCTGATTTGGTCAAACTTGATATCTTGCTCAATGGAGAACAAGTTGATGCCTTGTCAACTCTTACTCATCGCTCGAATGCAGTAGATTTTGGGCGTCGGATGTGCGAAAAACTCAAAGAACTATTGCCACGTCAGCAGTTCGACATTGCAATCCAGGCAGCCATAGGTGCCAAAATTATTGCCCGCGAAACGGTCAAACAAGTGCGTAAAGACGTAACTGCTAAGTGTTATGGAGGCGATATAAGCCGTAAACGCAAACTACTTGAAAAGCAAAAGCGCGGTAAGAAACGTATGAAGCAAATAGGTAATGTCGAAGTACCGCAGAAAGCCTTTCTTGCAGTCTTGAAATTAGACTAATTGAGTATAAAGTAATGTGAAATAGTATATTACAGATTAAAACATAAATTAACACAATCATGAATGTATTATTAAATGTGCTTGCCACTGTAGAGACGGCAGCGGCAGCTGCACCTGACATTTCGCAATTGTCAGCGTGGACCATGGTTCCCTTCATATTGATGTTGCTAATGATTGCTGTAGGACCATTAGTAGCAGAACATTGGTGGGAAGATAATTACAACAAACTCATTGTTTCTATTCTCTTAGGTGTCCCGACGGCTGTCTATTTGATGCACACCTACGGTATGCAAGGTGTACATGCCCTCGAACACCAAGTTATCTATGATTACATCCCGTTTATAGTCCTGCTGCTATCCTTGTATGTAATCACCGGTGGTATCCATCTAAGTGGTGATATTAAAGCAAAACCGGAAATCAACACATGTTTCCTTGCAATCGGTTGGGTATTGGCAAGTTTGATGGGAACAACGGGTGCCGCTATGTTGCTTATACGTCCGTTGATAACTACTAATCAACAACGTAAGTACACGACTCACACTATTTTGTTCTTTATTGCTTTGGTGGCTAACTGCGGCGGTCTGCTTACTCCGCTTGGCGATCCCCCATTATTTATGCTCTTCCTGCGTGGCGCAAGTTTCACATGGTTTATGAGCATGTGGTTGCCTTGGCTTGTGACAGGCTTAATCTTACTTGCAATATATTATGTTTGGGACAGAATAATGTATAAAAAAGAAGATTGGACAGCTCTGTCAGCCGACTCTCGTGAGCAAGTGCCATTGCACCTTGGCGGCTCTATCAACTTCCTCTATTTGGCTGGCGTTGTTCTTTCAGTCGCATTTATCAACGAAGGTACCATACCGGCAATGGCTGACGAACATGCTCCATTATGGCTCAAATTCTTACGCGAAATAGTATTGCTCTCTCTTATGGTACTCTCACTCCGTACTACAAAAGACAAAGTACGTTATGACCTCAACAAATTCACATGGGAGCCTATTATCGAAGTCGCATTCCTCTTCCTCGGTATCTTTACCACAATGACTCCGGCTTTGATTTATCTCAATGGTCATGCCGCTTCATTCGGATTTGATCAACCATGGCAATTCTATTATACCACAGGTCTGCTCTCATCGTTCCTCGACAATACTCCAACTGCCGTTGCCTTCCACTCTGTTGCTACCGGTGTTGACTTCTCAACAACCGCTCTTGCTGCTGAAAATATAGTTGCAGGCATACCTGAAAAAGTACTAGAGGCGATATGTATAGGTGCAGTATTCTTTGGCTCAATGACTTATATTGGCAATGGACCAAACTTCATGGTTAAGGCTATTGCTGAAGAAAACAAAATCAAAATGCCTTCATTCTTTGGCTACATGATTAAATTCTCGTTGATAGTATTATTGCCGGTATATATTATAGTACAACTATTATTCCTCTAATTGATAACTTATTGTCAAGGGTGTCGAAATCATTCGGCACCCTCGACATAATTTTTTCTTATGTCAGAAACAAAAGATACATCCCTCTGGGAGTTGATCAAGCAATTTTTTCTTTGGTTAGGACGTGGCTTCGCATCTTGTGGTCACTGGTTCGCCCGACAAATCAAGATTACCTTTCGCAAATGGTATATTGTCATACCGACAACGATACTCTTTATCTGTTTAGGCTATTATTTCTCTCGCATAGAAAATCGCAAATATAAAGCCGAAGGTATGGCTGTCATTCATGGTCCTATGGCTGCCGATATCAAAGAGGCTGTTCGACCGCTTGAGATGGCTATGCCTGCTCATGTGCAACCATCGCAGACACTTGCTGCACGACTTAACTGCCCGCCTGAATATACTGCCGGAATACGCCGATTCAATTCATTCTTTGTCGTTGACTATTTAACCGATTTCACACCGGACGTTGTTGACCGCGATTTCAAACACAACTATGAAGACTCGCTCAACGTTATTTCCAACCATTATATCGTTTTTCAAGTCTATACCAAAGATTTGGCTAACCTGCAAAATTTCGAGGATGCTTTGGTCAACTATATAAATAGCAACCCTATAATCCAAGAAAAATATCAACGTCACCACGTTACAATGGAATATGAATTGCAGACTTGCAACAACCAACTTAATTATTTGGATAGTTTGTCGAAAGTCTTCTATTTCAATTTTCCGCAAGGATTTCAAGTTGATATCAAACCATACTCAAGCACTTTAATAATGGGTAAACGCAGTATTGATGTCATTCACGATGATATTATCGAACTTATACAATATAAGAAAGGTATTGAGTCTGAATTGTCCTCATGCACTCAACCTTTGAGGTTTATCAGTCATATATCGGCAGCACCTCGTGCTATCAATAATCGTATCTTATGCCTCATTATTGGTTGCATATTAGGTTGGCTTTTGGGCATTGGCTTGGCTTGGCTTGTGGAAGATAGAAAGCAAGTCAGCGAGTGGCTTCATAGCAAATAATGACTATTCTGGCTGATTATATTCAGCGTGCTGCAAAAGCACTATTGTCGGTATTCTATCCCGAAAAATGCCTTTGTTGCGGTTCTATGCTCGCTGATAGCGAGCATTATTTGTGTGCTAATTGTGTAGGTCATGTTCATAAAACAGATATGCACATGCACGCTTTCAATCAGGCTGAAACTCGTTTCGACCCCAATCTGCATATCTTACGGGCTGCTTCATACGGTTGGTATCAGAAGGATAGCGAATTGCGTGATATGATTCATTTGGCTAAATATGCCGCCAGACCGGAGATCCTCTATCAAATGGCTCGTCAGGCTGCAACCGAATGGAAAGCAAGCGGATTTTTTGATAATATCGATATTATTGTTCCGGTACCGATGCACAAAGATAAACTCCGACAACGCGGATATAATCAAACCGACTATATTGCGTATGGATTGGCTGATGTATTAGGCTTGCCAATTTGTACAGATGCATTATTGCGTATTCGCAACGACCAATCGCAGACTTTGCAACTAACCGACCAACGTCTGAATAATGTCAAAGGGGCTTTTGCACTCAATCCGAAACATCAACTTGCCAATATGACGATACTCCTCGTTGACGATGTTCTGACAACAGGTGCGACATTGTCGGATTGCACACGACAACTTAAAAAAGTAAAAAATACTCAAATCATAATTTTCACTCTTGCCGTCACACCGGCATAAATACAAATTTTTATATCATGAGAAAAATAATATTCTTTTTGGCAACTATGCTGTTGCCTCTCGCAAGTGCTAACGCATTTGTAGTTAATGTCGATATGAGTGAGTATAACTCACCATCGTTCACCACACCTGAAGGTGTTCGCTTTATAGCCGACCAAGCCGCTGGACAAACTAATCCGAAGTATAATGCAGGCGACAAAGGTGTACGTATGTATCAAAACAACACACTTACTATTCTATGCGATAGCGCGATGACATCAGTCGTTTTTTCTCTTACCGGCGACCCTACACCTATTGAAGCGTCAGTTGGTGAATGTCTGACTGATGGTCAAGCCATGACTGTTACTTGGACCGGTAGTGCTGATAGTATTGTTCTTACGGTTGGTACTAAAACTATTGATGGTCTGTCAGGTGGTCGATTGAGTTACAATAAGGTGGCAATTACTATTGATGCAGATACACTTATTGCTCCGCAACCAGAGCCACAGCCGGAACCCGAACCTATTGTTCCTGCCGATACTATCACCGTGACAGAGGCAGTTGAAATAGCAAGTGCCCTAACTAAAAATGACACTACTGTCGAATATTATGCAATTCAAGGTTATGTAACTGTTATTTCCGAGGTCTATAAGGAAGCTAATAATTACGTAACGTTCTCAATTGCCGACGAACCAGACGGTCGTCCGATAATCGAATTTTTCCGTGCTCGTCCTGAACGTACAGAAGACGCAGATGTCGCTGTTGGCGATTTGATTTTCGGCATCGGACGTATGGAAAATTATAAAGGTTCAAAACCTGAATTTTCACGTTATTCAACATTCCGTATTGTTGAAAAAGCCGATACCGCTGTTGTCGAACCTATAGAGTATCCCGACACTCTGTCTGTAGCCCAAGTTGTGGAACTTGCACAAACTCTTGGCAAAAATGATACTACGCCTAACCATATTGTAGAAGGATATGTAACCAACATCAGGACGGTATGGAGTTCGTCAAACAAAAATATAACTCTTTGGTTATCTGACGAGCAAGGTGGCAAGCAAGATGTTCAGTTGTTCCGTGCAACACCTGAAGACCTTGCCGATAGCATAGTTAAAGTTGGGGATAAAGTGATGGCATTCGGTCGAATAATCAACTATAATGGAACGCCTGAATTTTATTATCCTTCCTATCGCATTATTGAAACAGCACCTGTTGATACTACGCCTGTTGTGATAGATGCAATCTCAATAGCCGAATTTTTGGAAAAAGCCGATCCTACTACTACTTACCAACTTATAGGTATAGTTAATAACATAACTAATACTCTCTATGGCAATTTCGATTTAGTTGAAATAGATGGTGATGCGTCAATCTATATCTATGGTTTGCTCAATGCACAAGGACAAGCCAAACAATTCGAGTCAATGAATATCGAACAAGGCGATACGCTCACACTGCAAGGGGTATATGTCGAATTTAAAGGCAAAAAAGAAATCGAAAATGCTCTTTATATTTCACATCGCAAGAGACTAACCGACCGACTTGAACTTACGCAAGTCGATAATCTTGTAAGTGTCGTTGACGGTGAATTGATAGTTACAGCGCAGGGTGATGTCTGCGTATTTAATGTGGCAGGTCAGATGTTGTATAGTGGTCATTCACAAGGCAATCTGCATATCCGAAATATCAAGCACGGACAGATTATTTATGTCAATGTGGGCAAGCAAATTGCTAAGTTATTGTTCTAATCCAAAGTGATAACAACTAAAAGGACAGGCAGCCAACCTGTCCTTTTTTGTATAAGTTTGCTCAATCAGAATAATTGTAGTAATTTTGTGGCTGTTTTTTTAATCTATGTATTCTCTTATTATATTATTGCTGATTTCACTTCTTTTCTCCGCCTTCTTTTCCGGTATGGAGATTGCTTTTGTGTCGTCCAATAAATTGCGTTTTGAAGTCGAAAAACATGACCAAAGCATCATTTCTGCTATAATCCAAAAATTCTATTCGCATCCTAATCAGTATATAACTACCATATTGATAGGCAACAATATAACTCTTGTAGTCTTCTCTCTTTGCATGACTCAAATCTTAGAGCCTCTATTAGAACCTTACGTTACCGAAGCATTTCTTATCTCCTTGCTTATATCTATCATAGCCACTATTGTAGTGCTGATTTTCGGTGAGTTTTTGCCCAAAAGCATTTTTCGCAACAATCCCAATATGTGGCTCAAGATATTTGCTCCTATACTATATTTTTTCTATGTTCTGCTCTATCCATTAGCCCTCTTTGCTACATGGTTGGCTTCATTGTTGCTCAAAATATTTGGAGTTGATATCAGTACTGCTGACGACGAAAAACTATTTTCGCGCACTGACCTTAATTTTCTCGTTCAAGAAAATATCGAAATCCAAGAAAACAATGGCGAGATAGAAGCAGAAATGCAAATCTTTCAGAATGTCTTGGATTTCTCGAAAGTCAAACTGCGTGATTGTCTTATTCCGCGACCCGAAATAGTGGCTCTGCCGTACGACGTGAGTGCCGACGAACTATGTAGAACATTCTCTGAATCAGGATTTTCTAAAATACCTATTTTTAAGCATGATATTGACAATATAGTCGGATATATCCACTCATCGGAAATGTTCCTGCATCAAGACACGTGGCACGACCATATTACACCTATACCTATCGTGCCCGAAAATATGGCTGCACAAAAACTCATGAATCGCTTTCTACAAGAAAAACGCAGTATTGCCGTCGTTGTCGATGAATTTGGCGGAACAGCAGGTATAGTAACTTTGGAAGACATCCTTGAGGAAATATTCGGAGAGATACAGGACGAACATGATATGCAGGCTTATACCGAGCAGAAAATGTCTGACAATGAGTTCTATTTCTCCGGACGATTGGAGGTTGACGAAATCAACGAAAAATTCAATCTCAATCTACCGCTGTCAGACGAATATGAAACATTAGGCGGTCTCATTCTACACCATTTAAGCCGATTCCCGAAACTCAATGAATCAATCAAAATAGGAGAGTACACGATTAAATGCGTGAAAATGAATGATAATAGAATAGTGTTAGTGAAAATAACACGCTAAAAATTTTGATAACTAAAAAAAAAGTTGTAATTTTGTGCGCTTTTTTGAGTAATATCGAAAGTCTAAAGTCTTTTTACTTTCTACTTTCAACTTTTTACTAAGAAATAATTAAATGATTAAATAAAAATGGCAACTTTAGGAAAAATTAGAAGTTGGGGATGGTTACTGATTGTCATCGTAGGATTGGCAATGCTGGCTTTTATTCTCGGTGACTTTTTCACATCAACCTCCAGTTTCGCAAATCGTAATGCTCAAGTACTTGCCGAAATAGATGGCGAAGAAGTAAGTATTCAAGAATTTAGTGCCTCTATTGAAGAGTACACGGAAATGATTAAGTCAAATTATAACATCGATAATCTGACCGAGGCTCAACATCAGCAAATCCGTCAGCAAGTATGGGATAATTTGGTAGCAGAAAAAATCTTAAAAAAACAAGGTAAAGAGATAGGTATTACCGTTACCGAGCAAGAACTTGTTGACCGCACAGTAGGCGACAATCTGCATCCACTTATTTCACGTATTTTCCCTAATAAAGAGGGCTTGTCTAATTTCTTGTCTTATATCAACACTACAGATGTTCCTGAAGATGCTGAACAAGCAGCACAATTGGAACGCAGCAAACGCTTCTGGCTCTATCAAGTCAATGCCGTGCGCCAATCTTTACTGCAAGAGAAATATATCAATCTCATGCAATCAGGTGTTGCTGCCAATAGTCTTGAAGCAAAATGCAATTTTGATGAGGCTAATACTACTGCCGACGTACAATATGTGTCAAAGCAATTCTATACCATGCCTGACTCATTGTTTACCGTAAGCGATAGCGAAGTTAAAGCACTCTACAACAAGCGCAAAGAAGGATACAAACAGCAACCAAATCGTAGTATCAGTTATGTCGCTTTCGATATCAAACCATCTGATGCCGATTTCAAAAAAGCATTGAAAGATATCCAAGATTTAAGTGCTGAATTTACAACTTCTCCTGATATTATTGCTTTGGTTAATAGCAATTCCGATGTACCATACGTAGGTCGTAACTACTCTGAACAAACAGTTCCTGAGCAATTCAAAGAATTTGCCTTCAGCGGTAAAACAAATGATTGCACTGAGATTCTTTTTGCCGACGATACCTATTCGATAGGTCGTATTATGCAGTCGGGCTATTCTTTGCCAGATACTGTTGCTTTAGAGGCTATAGTTCTCAATGAACGTAATCAACAACGTATTGATAGTATCAAGGATGCTGTTAAGCGTGGTGCCGCATGGGCAGATCTTGTAAAAGTTTATAATCCTGATACCGAAAATGGTGGCGATTTTGGTCGCTTCTCAGAAGAAGACCTGAGCACATCATTAAGTCAAATGCGTTTCCCACGTGCTAAACATGTAGTTGATAGTGCGTTCAATCTTAAGGTTAATGATGTGTTTGCATTGGCTGCCGGTCGTGGTGCTTATGTATTCCATATCAAAGAGCAAACTGCTCCAACACCAAAAGTTAAATTAGCAATCCTTGCTGTGGGTGTCAACCCTTCACGTGAGACTATCAACTCACTTTACGGACAAGCCAAACAATTTGTGGTTGAAAATAATTCAAGTGAGAAATTTGCTGCCGCAGCACAAGAGCAAAGCCTTAGTCTGCGTCGCGCTTCTAATCTCACTGAAAATGAAAATAATGTCAACAATCTGACATCTGCACGTCCTATCGTTAAGTGGGCTTTTGATGCCAATCTTGGTGACGTTAGCGATGTGTTTGAATGTGGTGAGCAATTTGTTGTTGCCGCACTTGACGATGTTGATCCTTCAGAATATGCAAGTTTAGAAGACAAATCGTTTGAATTGCGTGCTGAACTTATGCGCAATGCTAAAGCAAAGAATTTGTTAGAACAATTGGCATCTGCCAAATCGCTTGAAGAAGCCGGTAAAGTACTTGAAGATACAGTTCATACAACACAAAATGTAGGTATTTCAGGTGTTATGTTTGCAGGTCAGATGGAACCCGCAGTTTTAGGTGCAATTAGTGTTTTAGACGTTGACCAACTTTCCAAACCAATTCAAGGCTTGAACGGTGTTTATGTTGTTAAACCTGTGGCTATCAGTCAAGATAAAGTTGAATTTGATGCCAATAGCCAAAAAGAACAACTTGAATCACAAGTTTCAAATAGCGTTGTTAATAATGTATGGACCACTATTCGCAACGATGCTGAAATCGAAGACAACCGTTCTCGTTTCTACTAATCGAATTACCGGCATTAGTTGCTGATCAGATTGATATACCGAAAGTCGAAAGCCCATGCAACGGCTTTCGACTTTCGGTTTTTCTAACCTCTAACAGTGTAACGGTCTTACCTCTAACAGTATAACGGTCTATAATCTTGACATCCTTACTGCAAATAGAACATCTAACCAAGTCTTTTGGCGATAAAGTACTCTTTGAAGATATATCGTTTGGTATATCCGAAGGTCAGCATATCGCCATTATTGCTCGCAATGGTATGGGCAAAACGACATTGCTCAATATCATTACCAGTATTGAAATGCCGGATAGCGGAGTAATATCAATGCGAAAAGACCTGCGAATAGGTTATCTTTCACAGCATCCTACTTTTCCACCTGAACTGACAGTCCTTGATGCTTGTCTCAAATGTGATAATGCCGCAGTGGAGACCATACGGCTTTATGAAAAAGCCCTACTTATGGAAAATGATGAGCAACTCGCTCTTGCTACTGCCGAAATGGATGCTCATAGGGCTTGGGATTATGAGGCTCGTATAAAACGTATCCTTGGCAAATTGCGTATCACGCGTTTTGAACAACCCATCTCACAACTTAGCGGCGGACAACTCAAACGCGTCGCCTTGGCTAATGTTCTGATAGCCGAACCTGAACTGCTTATTCTTGATGAGCCAACTAACCATCTTGACCTCGATATGGTCGAATGGCTAGAAGAGTTTTTGCAAAAAAGCAATATCGCATTGTTGATGGTTACGCATGATCGCTATTTCCTCGACCGCGTATGTACAGATATTCTTGAACTTGACCAACGGCAACTCTTTGCTTATCATGGCAACTATGAGTATTATCTGGAAAAACGTGCTGAACGCATAGACGTGTTTAATGCCGAGACCGACAAATTTCGCAATATCTACCGCACCGAACTTGATTGGATGCGACGTATGCCACAAGCACGCGGACATAAGGCACGCTCACGTATAGATGCCTTTTATGACATTGAAGCCAGAGCCAAACAACGTATTGATGACAAAACTATACATCTTGATATTAAATCACCATATATTGGCAGTAAAATATTTGAGATGAAGTATATAAGTAAATCTTTTACGCATCATTCGCAATCGTCTGCTGATAGAATTGTAATACTAAACGATTTCTATTATAATTTTGCTCGATACGAAAAAATGGGTATTGTCGGTGCCAATGGTACAGGTAAATCAACTTTCCTTAAAATACTTCTGGGTGAAGAATCTCTTGATAGTGGAAGCATAGATATCGGTGAGACTGTTCGCTTCGGCTATTATCGTCAGGAAGGTTTGCAGTTCGACGAGCAAATGAAAGTCATCGATGCGGTTCGTAAATATGCCGAATATATTGACCTTGGTGGAGGTAAACATCTGAGCGCATCGCAGTTTTTGCAACATTTTCTTTTCCCGCCATCACAGCAAAACAACTATATTTATAAACTCTCCGGAGGTGAGCGTCAACGTCTTCACCTCTGTACCATCTTAATTCAAAACCCTAATTTCCTTATCCTTGACGAACCTACCAACGACCTTGATATCGTAACTCTCAATATTCTTGAACAATATCTTCAGGATTTCAAAGGCTGTGTCATTGTAGTATCACACGACCGCTATTTTATGGACAAAATAGTAGATCATTTATTAGTCTTTAAGGGTAATGGGGTGGTAAAAGATTTCCCAGGCAATTATACCCAATATCGAGAATCATATATTCAAGACGTTCCGCAATCTCAAAAATCTCCAAAAACTTCGAATATTCAGAATACTCAGATTACTCCGAATACTCCGACCTGTCGCCCTCGCAAATTATCATTCAACGAGAAGCGCGAACTTGAGCAACTCGAACACGATATGCCAATATTAGAACAAGAAAAATCCGATCTCGAACAACAATTATCAGGTGGCATATTATCGCCGGAGCAAATACTGACTATCTCACAACGATATGAGCAACTGAAAACCGAACTCGACGAGAAAGAAATTAGGTGGTTAGAACTCTCAGAATCAATGTAGGGGCGTACCTTGTGTACGTCCGATATCAAAGTAGGGGCGTACCTTGTGTACGTCCAAAAAACAACAATATGGAAGAATTTATTTATACCGATATCGTTCGCGACTATGAGTGTGACATACAAGGCATAGTCAATAATGCTAATTATCAGCACTATTTAGAGCATGCACGACATCAATACCTGCATAGCAAAAACATTAGTTTTTCGGATTTGCACAATCGAGGTATTGACTTCGTTGTCGCCAAAGTCGATATATCCTATAAGTTTCCCCTTCGTCCGGACGACGAATATGAGTGTACGGTATGTTTAGAAAAACAATATGTCAAGTATGTGTTTTTTCAAAACATCTATCGAAAATCGGACCACAAAATGTGTGTTCGCGCCAAAATAACTTGTGTTGCCCTTGTAGGTGGACAACTCGTTTTAAAAGTACCAGAATTAGATAATTTGATATGAAACTAAAAGAATTTTTTAAGTCAAAATTTAATCATTCAGACTCCCCTGATAATGATCAAAATTCTCCGAATGATCAGAATAATCAGAACACTCAGAACACTCAGATTATTCCGAAAATTCCGGATACTCCGACCACTCCGACTATTCCGACCACTCCTAAATTAGAGATCGAAGAGAAAATTCTGACTATGCTCAAGACTGTTTTCGACCCGGAAATACCGGTTAATATCTATGATTTAGGGTTGATATATAAGATTGACCTGCACGACGACATGACTCTTGATGTTGATATGACAATGACAGCCCCTAACTGTCCGGCAGCAGATTTTATTATTGAGGATGTGCATCAAAAACTCTCGTCAATAGATGAAATCAAAGAGGTCAATATCAATCTTGTCTTCTATCCCGAATGGACCAAAGACATGATGTCCGAAGAAGCCAAACTCGAACTCAATATGCTCTGATTAAATAATGTTAATTGTGTATCATTGTCTTTAATTGCTGACTAAATAAAGCAGATAACCGATAACGTGTGTGTAGCAGAGTTATTCAAGATGTATCAACAATTTATAAAGTAATATAACAATGGAATATAAATTTATATTGGACGACTTAGAAATAGATGCTCTGATTTCAGAAGTATTACGTAAATTTACATATTATCGAGATATTGGTTTGAACAAGGAAATCGTTTTTGATGCCGATAAATACCTGAAGATGATTGAGCAGTACACAGACGACAAAAAATTAAGAGCCATAACTCATATCCATAATACCATAATTCCACAAAAGTATAGTAAATTGATGCAAATATATACTAACGGCTATAAAAACACCTTTTCTCAATCGACTATTATGTGGGAATACGTATATGTACTTGCCCGACTTTATCACTATGGCGAACCACTTTGGGAAAAAAATTTTTTCCCTCGCTTCAAAGAATTAGTTGACGGCTCTGTTTTTCAAGAGGAACTTCAAAAAGCAGACAATCGAATAGAAGAATATGTTAAGAGGCGAATGGAAATACTCAATGATATCAAGAAAATTCAGCTAATAATGAATTTGATAATATTACTCCATCTCAATATCGTATCGCTGAAAGACGGAAAACAGATGTTATAAAGGTACTTTCATATATGTTCCAATTAGAATGCTTTGTAAACAAAGACGGACAACCATTGAACAGACAAAAAAACAATTTATGATAGCAATAGGGAAATTCTTTGATGATAATTTTAGTAATTACGCACAAATTATTAACAAAGCAGCCCAAGAGGATCACTTCCAAGATGTTTTCATAGATATGCTCGAAATGGCGAAAAAGAAGATTATGTCATGATTATAAATGACATATACACTTGTGGCAATATAAATAATATCGTTTGGTAAGGTTTACAAAAAAGTTTAGTAATGTATGAGGCAAAGTTTGGTAATGTATGAGGCAAAGTTTGGTAATGTATGAACCGAAGTTTGGTAATGTATGAACCGAAGTTTGGTATTCATTGCAAAAATGAAAAGTATCCTGAATAAACGAAACTTTTACTCTACCTTTGCAGCGCAATTGCTCAAATGCGTTGCAAAAAATATGAAATTAAATAAATTATTTGATGATACAGAATATTGCATCATCCCTTACAAACAAACTACAATAAGAGTTGTACAAGAGCGTAGCAACTCCACACAAAAAAGAGTGAGTATTTTGTGTCAATCTGTAACATTGACAAGCAAGTTTCAGCAACCTATTTTGCAAGCCTATACAGGCGCACCACCTAATATAATACGAGCCGTACCAAGGACAAATGAGAAAGAAAGATTTTTTATATGCGGACATTTTTATATAGAGGATGCAAAGATTGAACCATATTGGAATAACTTTCCCAAATATGAAAAACAATTTGCCCAATTCAAAGCATTGATAGCACCCAATTTGTCTTGCACGGAACAGATGCCGCTTGAAGCAAAAAAGTGGAATGTATTCCGCAATAAGCTGATGGCTGCTTGGCTGCAAAGCAGGGGAATAAGCGTTATTCCGGATGTGATGTGGTGGAATAATGCTGATATAGATTGGTGTTTGGATGGAATCCCGAAACATTCCGTTATTGCAATAAACAGCACAGGATTACGTGAAAACGAACATAGCAAACAAATATGGTTAGAAGGCTATAAACAAGTAGTTGAAGCATTGAAACCGACTATGATATTGCGTTACGGCGCAAAGCAAGCGGGAGAATATGAGCAGATAAGCCGATACTATCCTAATGACAACCAACTTTTAGCCCAAGAAAGGAGGAACGACTATGGGAGGTAACGGATCATTCGACAAAAGCATTGGTGGCGTTCCTGTAGTCAGTCGCACCCACGATGAATTACCTAATCGAATAAATGGACACAAGATATTGGTGCAAAAAGGAGATGCAAAAAAACAAGTTAAGTTGCCCATGAATTCAAATTCTGAAAGACCTATGTATTTGTGTGCTTCTGTTGATAAAACTACAAAAGAAGTTACTATCAAACAGATAGGGATATATCGTAATCACAAAATAGTGGCAGAAATAGATCTTGAATTTGATAAAAAAGGTAATCTTATCCCTTATTCAAAAGGAAAAGGCTCACATCTGCACCTCTATAATGAAGATACAAAAGGTAATAGAAGCAGGAAGACACACGATAAAAAAAATATGTTTCCTGTACCAAGAAAATATCGAAAACTATTAAAACAAATTGAACAATATAATAAAGAAAAACACACGTATGATCACGAATGAACAATTGGTGCAATGGCACAAAGAGTATGAACATCAAAAGAAATACTGTGGTTGGATAGGAGATTGGGATTTCTTTGTCAGGTGGCGGCAGCACCGTCCGATGCAGCGTAAAATAGTGATTCCGGATTTTGATGGTCCGCAGGATCATCTATACGAGGATATGCTCGGTTGGCAGTATGAGAATAGGCAAGAAGTGAAATCATCTGTTTCCCGTGTGTTGTTTGAAACTTATGTAATTGATTGGGCACAAAATTTGTCTTTCTATTACGTTGATAACGATACCTTCTACGGATTTCATGCACAAGGGAATCCTATCTATTTCAAGAAATTGGCACGCGACCGTTCCGAACCGTATATAGGTTGGCAATGCGAATGTGATCCGCATCCAAGAGATGGCGAGGAGATACTTGGAGTATATGAAGTTCCCGAAAACTCCGATGACGAAACGGCTTGGCGTACAATGTGGGACACCATTATGATAGATGGGAAGAGCCTTGAGGAAGTCTTACAACGCTCATTAATCATTTAGTTATCTATATGATGTTTTTCCACAAGCCTCACCAACACAACGGTCGAGCACTCATGGCAGTATACGATTTCAACCAAGATGACTGAAAGCTAATGGTAGAGTATCGCATAAGATATATCAGCAATTATTTAAGAATAATGGCTGATGCCGACAGAGACAAATAAGATGGCATAATTTTTGTAATTGTGTGAGTAGAAAACTTTTATAATCAACAAATATGAAACACTATTATCTTTTCGCACTATTGGCAGGCTTATTCGCTCTTATGCCAATAAAGTCCTTTGCTCTTTGCGAAGGTCATTCCAACAGTGTTGACCTCTATTACAGCAATGCTAACCCTGCGGCTAATCTTAATCCCGAACTCGGTTGGGACTGGCAAGTACAAACCACATCGGCAGGAGTTGAAATCCGTGTTCATTTCCTCGATAATTTTGTAGGCATGGCTGCTCCTCAACTCTTCACTTTTGACGACAAAGGCGTGCTTATCGGTAATCCTATTCCAATGTCAGGTTGGGACGAAGCGACCCATACTGCTTCGCACACAGTAACAGGTTTGAAAGATGGCGACGTATTTGTTTTTCTCGTTCAGATAGCCTACGCCGACCATATCCTTTTCACCGAGCGTATCAAGTATGTAGTCGGTTCGGAATGTTCAGCCGACGACCAACCTGTTGTTATCGGCTCGTGCAGCGGGCACTCAACCGCTGTTGACGACTACTATACCAAGAACGATGCAGCCGCCGCCAATCCGTTTGTTAAGGGATATGATTGGAAAGTTACTACTACCGACAAAGGAGTTGAAATAGAAGTCAATTTCCTTGATAATATCGAAGGTTTTGCAGCACCCTATATTTTCTTCTTCAAAGACGGAGTCCTTGACGGCGGCGATAAACCGATGGAACAGTTCGGACAAAAAGCACTCTATTCGCTCACAGGTAAACAAGAAGGTGAAGAAATCAATTTCCTCGTCAAGATAGCATACGTTCAGCATGTGGCTTTCACAGAGCGTATCACATATACTGTCGGTGATAATTGCAATCCGGAAACGTCACTAATCAACCTTGAGGACAACAACAAACATGTCCGCAAAATCATAGAAAACGGCAATATCTATATCCTCCGCGACGGAGTTAAATATAATCTCTTAGGCTCCAAAGTGGAATAATAGATGTAATCTATTGCTTTATAATTAAATAATGTGTAACTTTGCAAATCATTTACATGATTTTCAGTTATACATTATTTTTTTTTACTCAAATCTACCAAATACTCGTTTGATATGGGAATGTACCATTTTATATTATCAATCCCCCCAGATCAAACCTATTGGAAAATGTCACTTTTTATCCGACAAATGCAAAGATACAAGTTCTTTGTAAGTATGTAACACTAACAGACGAAATACTTTATACTTTTGAAGATTCCACAGATGATTTTGCAATTTTTCGCACTATGTGGGATGTTATCAGAATTGAAGGAAAAACGCTTGAAGCAGTGATACAACGTTCTTATATAATTCATTTAACTTGTTAATAGAAACTGAAAATCATAAACTAATCATTGCGTTAGACAAGCAACGGAAACTTATCTACTTTGCCATGCCAAAACCTGTGGTCTGTCTTGTCAAAGACTAATCTATTATGTGTGAATTGTTGTCAGTTCTACTATATATTAAGTGTGTTGGAATTAAATTAGGATTTAACAAAACACAACCTACTTGGTAGTCAAGTTAAGTGATTTATATAGACGGCGATAGCGTGTCAATACTAATATCGCAACCGTTGTTAGCGAGGTGATAAAACCTATCCACACACCCACGGCACCCAATGTGCTGTGGGTGATTAGTATATAGCCGATTGGTAAGCATAGAAATATATAACTTATCAGAGAATACACCACAGGACGTCGCACATCGGTCATGCCTCGCAAAATACTCAATCCTATGACCTGCATACCATCAGATATCTGATATAGTCCACAACAAATTATCAATAGTGGCGCTGTGGTCAAAACGGCTGCATCGTTGCTGAAAATATATGGTATATAGCGGTTTAAGGTGATAAGCAACAGACTCGTTATACATTCATATACAAGCGCAATATGTATGCTTGCTATAGCGCAACGGTGCATGCTTTCATAATCTCTTGCGCCATATAAATGGCTCACTCTTATCACCGTGGCTGAACCAACACCCATAATGCCCATCCATGTTATGTTCGACAACTGGCAGGCTATCTCATGTGAAGCAAGTGGCACTGCACCTAACCAGCCTACCATGATGCACGATAGCGAAAACGACATACATTCCAATACGCTCTGTCCACCAATAGGCAACCCTACTATGGCTATCTCTTTTAGCGACTCCCACTTAATCTGTTTAAGCGAAAATGTTTTGATATAATTCCACCATTCTTCATTACGTTTAATCACAACTGTTAGAATCGCTGGCGAAATGGTTCGCGCTATCAGTGAGGCTATCGCTGCTCCTAAGGCTCCGTATGGAGTAAAACCCAGTTTGCCATATATAAGTATGTAGTTGAGTATTATATTGACAACGATGCTTATCATCGACACCCACATCGCAGAACGCGTATTGCCCAATCCTTCAAGAAGTTGCTTTTCGCATGTAAAAATTAAAAATGGCAATAGACTAATCACTTGTATTATGTAGTATGGCTTGGCTATTCTTATCACCTCTGCGTCTTGTCCCATATAGTCCATTGCTGGCAGTAGAGCAAGCATCAGACCACTAATAACCGCACCGCTAAGTAGTGTGAATAGTGTTCCATTGCCGAATATTGATGTGATCGCTGATTTTTCACCTCGAGCGTAATGTTGACCGACTAATGGAGTAATAGCCATTGCAACACCCATTGCTGCCACAAGACCTATCACAAAAATAGAGTTGGCAAACGATACGGCTGCTAACGAATTGGCATCTACATGCCCAACCATAATCGTATCTGCCAAACCTACAAGCCCTGCGCCAAGCTGAGTTAATACAACAGGCAGTGCCAAACGAAGTGTTGTTCTATAATAGGGTAGGTAACTATTCATAAATAAGTTTGCAAAATTACTACTTTTTCTCCATACTATAAAAATGTCGCATTATTTTATCTAAAAGTGGCGATTATTTGGCTGAAAACTATAATTTTATTAACTTTGTAGCCATATTTGAAATAATGTCGATTGGTGTGCCATAGTTGGCAGATGATAATGATATAATTACAATATACAATGGAAAGAATAACGATTATTGATTTTGTAGAAAAATACACCCGTGAGTTCGCTACTCATACTTTCCTTCGTGAAAAAGTAGGTGAAGTATGGCAAGAAACATCGTTTGAGCAAACTCGTATTGATGCTCATCGTTTAGGTGCCGGTCTGATGGCGTTAGGAATGAATAAGGGCGATAAGACCGCCTTATTATCTGAAGGTCGTAATCTTTGGGTTATCGGAGAATTGGGTATCCTTTATGCCGGTGGCGTCAATGTTCCTCTGTCAATCAAATTGGAAGAAAGCAACGACCTCTTATTCCGTATCCAACACTCCGACTCTCGTTTCGTAATGTGTTCAGCCGGACAACTCAAAAAAATCAGAACTGTTGTGCCGCAATGCGAAAAAGTCAAAAAAATCATTGTGTTCGATAAGGTTGACGACATTGCAGAAAATGAGATTTTCATCGGCGACGTGTTCGCTATGGGTGATGAATTACTCCGTACTAATCCTGCTGCTTTTGAACAACGATATAAATCTGTCGGTCCTGACGATTATGCCAATATCAGTTATACCTCCGGTACTACTGCCGACCCTAAGGGCATTTTGCTAACGCATCGCAACTATACAGCCAATGTCGAACAAGCACATTCAGTTATAGGCATTGATGTTGACGAAGTGATGCTTATTATCTTACCGCTCGACCATTGTTTTGCTCATGTGGCAGGCTTCTACACTATGATGTCATACGGTGGTTCTATCGCTACCGTTCCTACCGGCAAAACACCGATGGCGACATTGCGTAATATACCGATTGCAATTCGCGAAGTACGTCCACATGTAATGTTGTCAGTGCCGGCTCTTGCACGCAATTTCCGAAAAAATATCGAAAATGGTGTCAAAGCCAAAGGACCAAAAGTGGAAAAACTCTATAACTTTGCACTCAATCTTGCTATCGGATATTATAAGGAATACTACAATCGTAGTGGTTGGTGGAAACTGCCATTGATTAAACTCTTCGACCGTCTGATATTCAAATCGGTACGTGAGAATTTCGGCGGACGGATGAAATTTTTTGTCGGTGGAGGCGCATTGCTTGATATCGAACTGCAACGTTATTTCAATGCTATCGGAATACCTATGTTCCAAGGTTACGGATTGAGCGAAGCCACTCCTATTATCTGTGCCAATAGTCCGGGTCATGCTATCTTTGGTTCAAGCGGACGTATAGTGCAACCTCTTGATATCAAAATATGTGATGACGAAGGACGTGAAGTGCCTGCCGGTCAACGCGGCGAAATAGTTATTCGTGGCGAAAATGTGATGGCTGGATATTGGAAAAATCCTAAATCAACGGCCGACACGATTAAAGATGGTTGGCTCTATACAGGAGATATGGGATATATCCCTGCCGACCATAAAGATTATCTCTGGGTTGTTGGACGTTTTAAATCATTGCTTATATCTGCTGACGGGGAGAAATATAGTCCTGAAGGGTTTGAAGATAGTCTGACCGATGGCTCTAAATTTATAGACCAAGTGGTGTTGCATAACAATCAAGACCCTTACACAATGATACTTCTTGTACCTAACAAGGATGCTTTGCGCGAAGTCGCCAAAGCCAAAGGGTTTGACCCGAAATCAGAAGAAGGCAAACATGCAATGTTGCAGCAAATACAAGATGAGATTGATGCTTATCGTAAGGGTGGCAAACATGAAGGTATGTTCCCCGAAAATTGGTTGCCTAAAGCCATCGCTGTATTGCCTGAAGCGTTTACCGAGCAAAACCATCTCGTCAATTCAACGATGAAAATAGTGCGCGGAAAAGTCGAAAAATACTTCGCCGATCGTATCGAATATGCTTATACTCAGGAAGGCAAAAACCTATTCAACGAAAAAAACATGGCTGCTCTCGACTAATTTTTTTAATGATGACAATAATTGTAGGGGCGTAACTCGTTTACGCTCCTTTTTTATTTGACTATTGTTGGCGCATAACCAAATTATTATGAAAATAAAATCCATACTATCCGTTAAATCCGTGGGAAATCCAAAACCGTTCAATCCGTGGAAAACAAACCCCGTTCAATCTGTGGGAAAACAAAATTATCCTTGTTTCAGCCAAAAATTTGGTTAATTGCTTAAAAAATAGTAATTTTGCAATCGTGTGATTTTGCGCCGCTAAAAAGCGCAATTTCACATCTTATTTGTTATGTAATCATCGGATTTACAGAATATTATTAAACAAACAATGGATAAAAACACTTTAATTGGATTCATTCTTATTGCCCTTATTGTTGTGGGCTTTACTATTTGGCAAACACCATCAAAAGAACAACTTGCTGCTCAACAACGTTACAACGATTCTATCGCAGCCGTACAAAAAAAGAAACTTGAGGCCCAACAGGCGGCTTATGAAGCCCAAATGTTGCGCGAAAGTGCTCTCAACGACTCTCTACAACACGATTCTGTTGCTATGGCACAACATGTCGAGAGTATATATGGAGCATTCGTAACCGCAGCAGCAGGCGACAACGAACTCATTAAAATCGAAAACAATAAGGCAATATATACTTTTTCACCTAAAGGCGGTTTCCTATATTCGGTTGAATTAAAGGATTATATGAATCAAGACTCACTCCCTGTTTGCCTATTCAAGGGACTTGATTCTCAATTTTCTCTCACCCTTGTTACAAGCAACAATCGCGTGTTGAGCACATCCGAACTCTATTTTACTCCGCAACAAATACTAACTACCGACTCAACGCAAGTATTCACCATGCGACTGCTCACTAATGCCGATGCGTGGTTGGATTTTGTATATACTATACCTAACGACGACTATATGATTGATTTTGCATTGTTACCTCATGAAATGCAAAATGTTATACCTCTTTCGGCTAATTCTCTCGAAATGCAGTGGAACGAACGTATTCCACAACAAGAAAAGGGTCGTAAGTTCGAAGAACGTTATGCTCAACTGCAATATATGTTTTCCGGTGGCGACATCGAAACTCTGAGTGAGCAGAAATCAGATGCTAAAAAAGAAACCAATCGTTTGCGTTGGATTGCATATAAAGACCAATTTTTCTCATCTGTTTTTATTGCCGACCAATATTTCAGCGGAGCAACGCTTGAAAGCACGCCAATGGGAAAATCAACCGGCTATATCAAATCATATAAAACAGCCACATCTATTGCGTTCAGTCCTGCCGGTAAGGAACAAACAACATTCAAATTATATTTCGGTCCTAATCATTATCATACTCTTGATGCCTATAATGACAAGGTGCAAGGCAATGAAAAACTCAATTTGCAAAAACTCGTGCCCCTCGGTTGGAAAATAGTGGCATGGATCAACGTGATTTTGGTTATCCCAATGTTTGACCTCTTCACCGGTTGGGGACTTCATATAGGTTGGGTCATATTCCTTATGACCTTGGTTATCAAGATTATCATTCTACCCTTTGTGTTCAAGAGTTATCAGTCGTCGGCAAAAATGCGTGCCCTCAAACCGGAGATGGACGCCATCAATGCCAAATATCCTGAAGACAAAATGCAGGAGCGTCAACAAGCCACAATGGCACTATATCAAAAAGCAGGAGTAAGTCCAATGAGCGGCTGTCTGCCTATGTTGTTCCAATTCCCTGTAGTCATGGCTATGTTCTGGTTCTTCCCGACTGCTATCGAACTGCGTGGTCAGTCATTATGGTGGGCTAACGACCTTTCAACTTATGATGCAATACTCACATGGGACGCTCAAATACCTATCATCTCATACTTGTTCAACAACCACTTAAGCCTCTTCTGCCTTCTGATGACTATCACCAATGTGGCATATACCTATCTTAACATGCAGACCCAAGGCGACCAAGGCGGACAAATGAAGGTTATGAAATGGATGATGTATCTCATGCCTATATTCTTCTTCTTCATCTTCAATGATTATGCAGCAGGTTTGAGTTACTACTATTGCGTATCTTTGCTTTTCACTATATTGCAAACATATATTTTCCGATGGACTCTCAATGAAGATAAATTGCGTGCCCAGATGGCTGCCCAGATGGCTAAAAATGGTGGCAAACCAAAGAAGTCACGTCTGCAAGAGCGTCTCGAAAAAATGCAACGTGAGCAGCAAGCCTTTGCACGTGAGCAAGCCAAGAAAAATCAACGTCGATAATCAGTAATGAAACGTGTAGTTTTTGTCGGTGCTGGTAATGTGGCTAACAGCCTTGCAAAGGCTGTTGCCAAATTGCCCGATATGAATTTAATCCAAATATATTCCAAGTCGCTGACGGCGGCACAACAACTCGCTGTGCAAATCGAAAGCGATACAGAGGTCTTATACACCGCTAATTTTTCAGATATCGACCCCACAGCCGATATCTATTTTTTTGCTATCAAAGATGATGTTCTGCCTAAGGTTATTAGCAAAGTCAATACCAATATAGAGGCTCTGCATCTGCATACCGCCGGTAGTCATACCTTAGATATTTTTGGTCCACAAAAACCGCACTGCGGCGTGTTTTATCCATTCCAGACCTTCAGCAAATCTCGTACACTTGATTTCAGCGACATACCTATTTTTATTGAAAGTTTCGACCCTGTTGACTATAACTCTATATACGGCATAGCCTCGCAACTTAGTACTCAAGTTTATGAGTTTAATGCCGATACTCGGCGGTTTTTGCACCTTGCCGGTGTTTTTGCCAACAATTTTGCTAACGCAATGTTTATTCAAGCCCAGTACTTATTGGAGCAAGCCCAACTCCCGCCGCAAGTGCTAATGCCTCTCATACGCGAAACGGTCGAAAAACTCAACGTTATGCCTGCCCTTCAGGCACAAACAGGACCTGCTGCACGCCATGACCTGAATATCATCGAAAAGCATATCGGTATGTTAGAGCAACCCTTACAGAAACAAATCTATAGCCTTATATCAGAGCAAATTATCCAATGGACATCGCAACCTATATAGAACAACATTCAGATCCTGAATCAGCCCTTTTAGCGCATATCAATCGTGAAACTAATGTGCTGACACTTAATCCGCACATGCTTACCGGGCATGTGCAGGGTAGGGTATTGAGCATGTTCGCAAAAATGATTCAACCTCAGCGAATACTTGAACTCGGGACCTTTACCGGCTACTCGGCACTCTGTCTTGCTGAAGGACTTCATGCAGATGGTGTTCTTGATACTATCGAAATCAACGACGAACTCGAAGATATGATTCGCCGTAATATTTCATCCGAACCGCGTATTCATCTGCATATTGGCGATGCCTTAGAAATACTGCGTCAGCAATTATCTGACTATTCTTACGACCTTGTCTTTATTGATGCTGATAAAAGACATTATATTGATTACTTTAATGCCGTATTGCCAATAGTTCGGCAAGGCGGTTGGATTCTTGCCGATAACACTCTCTGGGATGGTCATATTATCGACCATGCTTATGACCGCGATAAGCAAACGCTTGGCTTGCGTACATTCAATGACTTTATTGCTACCAATCAGAGTGTAGAAAAAGTTATCCTCCCAATCCGCGATGGCTTAACCATCATACGCAAAAAATAATCATCCATTATCATTTTATTGGTATAATTCGTTTTACATCTATCATCGTAGGGGCGTAACTCGTTTACGTCCATCCTGTACGGCAATTATTTTGATATTTTTCGCCCCACAACGACACTTTTATTTGTCAGACTAACAAAAAACGTGTAACTTTGCAAACTAATTTCATTAAATAATAATCAAACATTTGTAAGTTTGTAAAATCATGATTAAAATTACTTTTCCTGACGGAAGTGTCCGTGAATACGCACAAGGCGTAACTCCTCTCGAAGTGGCAGAATCTATTAGCCCACGCTTAGCAGCCGACGTGCTGGCTGCAACAGTCAATGATGTCCAACAAGACCTCACTCAACCAATCAATCAAGACAGTACTCTGCGTCTTCATAAATGGGACGATGCCGAAGCCAAACATGCCTTCTGGCACACAAGTTCTCACCTTATGGCTGAAGCATTGCAAGAACTCTATCCCGGCATACAATTTGGTATTGGTCCCGCTATCGAAAATGGCTTCTATTACGATGTCTATCCTGCTAATGGTGAGGTTATTAAGGAAAGCGACCTTATCAATATCGAAAATAAAATGAAAGAACTTGCTCAACGCAAAGAGCAACTCCATCGTTCTGATATAAGTAAAGCCGATGCACTCAAATGGTTTGGCGAACGTGGGCAAGAATATAAATGCGAACTTATTTCAGAATTGCAAGACGGAACCATTACAACCTATACTCAAGGTGCCTTCACTGATTTGTGCCGTGGTCCGCATATCCCTTCTACTGCCCCAATCAAAGCCATCAAAGTACTCTCTGTCAGTGCTGCTTACTGGCGTGGCGACGAGAAACGTCCTATGATGACACGTATTTATGGTATCACCTTCCCGAAACAAAAGATGTTAGATGAATATCTGACACTCCTCGAGGAAGCCAAGAAGCGCGACCACCGAAAGATTGGTAAAGAACTCGAACTCTTTATGTTCTCCGATATGGTAGGCAAAGGTCTGCCTATTTGGTTGCCTAAAGGAACGGCATTACGTCTGCGTCTTGAGGATTTTCTCAAAAAAATACAAAAACGCTATGGCTATCAGCAAGTTATCACACCGCATATAGGCTCTAAAAATCTCTATATAACGTCCGGACACTGGGATCATTATGGCAAAGACTCATTCCAACCTATCACTACACCGGAAGAAGGAGAAGTCTATCTGCTTAAACCAATGAACTGTCCTCACCACTGCGCCATTTATAAAAACTCACCACGTTCCTACAAAGACCTGCCTTTCCGCTGTGCAGAATTTGGTACCGTCTATCGTTATGAACAGTCCGGTGAACTGCATGGTCTGACACGTGTTCGTTCGTTCACCCAGGACGATGCTCATATTTTCTGCCGTCCTGACCAAGTAAAAGATGAGTTTATCAAGGTCATGGAGATCATACAAATTATTTTCAAAGCCCTGCATTTCGACAATTTTGAAGCCCAAATATCACTTCGTGACCCTAATAATCGTGAGAAATACGTAGGCTCTGACGAAGTATGGGAAAAAGCCGAACGTGCTATCATTGAGGCATGTGAAGAAAAAGGTATGGAAGCCCATGTCGAATATGGCGAGGCTGCTTTCTACGGACCTAAACTTGATTTTATGGTTAAGGATGCTCTCGGCCGCCGTTGGCAATTAGGTACTATTCAAGTCGATTATAATTTGCCTGAACGTTTTGAATTGGAATATACCGGTGAAGACAATCAGAAGCATCGCCCTGTAATGATTCATCGTGCACCATTCGGAAGTATGGAACGCTTTGTGGCTGTGCTTATTGAACATACAGCCGGTAAGTTCCCATTGTGGCTCACACCTGATCAGGTCGTTGTATTGCCGGTGTCAGAAAAATCCAACGAATATGCCTATGAAGTAAAACGTCAGTTGGAAATGCAAGACGTTCGCGTGCTTATTGACGATAGAAATGAAAAAATAGGTCGTAAGATACGTGATAACGAATTGAAACGTATTCCGTACCTACTGATTGTTGGAGAAAAAGAAGCTGAACAAGGACTTGTAGCAGTTCGCAAACAAGGAGAAGGCGACCAAGGCACCATGACTATTGCTCAGTTTGCAGAAAAAATCAATTCTGAAGTAGCAGAAATGATGAACGTATAATTGATTTTTATTCTCATCACTATGCGTGACATCATCGTAGGGGCGTACCTTGTGTACGTCCCATGACGTCAAAAACATCATCGTAGGGGCGTAACTTGTTTACGTTCAATATCATCAAATGATTATCATCGTAGAGGCGTACCTTGTGTACGTCCTCTTTTTTCTGCAATGATTTTTCGCAAATCGCGTGAAAAACAATAAAATAACCACCAAAATCACCAAATAACGTTGAATATATGTTTACGACAAACAAATAATGTTAAAAAACAATGTTTTGTAGCATATTTTTTTGCTGATATCAAAAAATGTAGTAACTTTGCAACGTGTTTTTCATGGTATTAGATTTTAAGGTATGAAGATTGGGTTGTCGGGAGACAGCCTTTCTTTTTTTTTATTTATTTACTGAACATTAGTGAGAAACTTTAGTAAATAAATATACTTTGATTTTTGGCGTACCGTCGTATTATTGTCTTGTTACGGATTTGACTCCTTTGACGGTGCGTATCTTTTTGATTATCGAATCTAATTGATTTAAGTCGGTTACCATAAGGGTTAGGTGTCCGTTGAAGAGTCCGTCGTTGGTGTCGATAGATATAGAGCGGAGTAGGACACCGTTTTCTTTATTGATAAGTGAACTGATATTTGAGACTATACCAATATCGTCGTGTCCGACTATTTCGAGGGTTATCGGGTATTGTGAACCAACGGCTTTGCCACTCCAGCGTGCCGGAACGATACGATATGGATAGCGTTCGCGCATCTCGTTGGCATTAGGACAATCTATACGGTGTATCTTTATGCCATTGGTGATTGACACAAATCCGAATACTTTGTCACCATAGATCGGGTTGCAGCATTTAGCAAGTTTGAAATCGATGTTTTTCAAATTCTTGTCGATGACCAAAACATCTTTGGAATCGCCGGTTGTGTCGTTTTGTACGTATTCGCCAGCACTACGGGTGTCAAGAGGTTCGGGATTTTGCTCTTTGTGTTCCAATTCGACATAAGCATCTCTTATGGCAAGCGGGTCTTCGCGACCTTGTGCTACTGCTTGATAGAAATCGCTTACTACTTTGTAGCCAAATTTCTGCGATAATTTTGATACTTTGCCGTCTTCAAATTCGAGTTTCCAATTCTTAAACCTGCGTTCAAGTATTTCGCGACCGTCGTTGGCATCTTTATATTCTTGTTCTTTGAGTGCTTGTCGTATTTTTGATTTGGCTTTTGAGGTAACTGCTATATTGAGCCATGCAGCGGTAGGGTGTTGAGTATTGGAAGTGAGCACTTCCACTTGGTCGCCATTTTGCAGTACATATTTAATAGGCATATTGCGTCCGTTGACTTTGGCTCCTACGCATCGACAACCAATGTTGGAATGTATGCGGAAAGCAAAATCAAGGGCTGTTGAACCTTTAGGCAGTTGGTGCAGGTCACCATTGGGTGTGAAAACAAAGACTTCTTGGTCGTAGAGGTTGAGTTGGAAGTCCGACATCACTTCGGCTGCATTTGCATCGGGGTTTTCCAATATCTCGCGTATATTTTTCAGAAAATCGTCCATGCCGTTTTCTGATTTGATGCCTTTGTAGCGCCAGTGGGCGGCAACACCTTTTTCTGCTACTTGGTCCATTCGTTCGGTACGTATCTGCACCTCGACCCATTTGTTTTCCGGTCCGAGCACGGTGGTGTGTAGCGACTCATAACCATTGCTTTTGGGAATGGTGAGCCAGTCGCGCAACCGCTTAGGGTTAGGCTGATACATGTCGGCTATGATAGAATAGACTTGCCAACATTCGGCTTTTTCGCGCTCTAATTCACTATCTAATATGATGCGTATAGCAAAGAGGTCGTAGATATGGTCAACAGTAGTGTTTTGCTTTAGCATCTTATTATATATAGAGTGTATAGACTTGGTGCGCCCCTTGATGTGAAACTTAAAGCCTTGCTGTTCAAGTTTTTGTTTTAATGGTTCGATGAAAGCATTGACGTATGCATCGCGTTGGCTTTTTGTCTCGTTAAGTTTATGTGCGATATCTTTATATATATCGTAATGAGTGAATTTGAGGGCGAGGTCCTCAAGTTCGGTCTTTACGGCGTATAGTCCTAAACGGTGGGCGAGTGGGGCATAGAGATAACTTGTCTCTTGAGCGATAGAGATACGTTTTTGTTCATCTGCCTCGTTGTTGAGATTGCGCATTATATATAGGCGTTCGGCAAGCATGATAAGTATGACCCGCACGTCCTCGGCAATAGTAAGAAGGAGTTTGCGAAAATTCTCTGTTTCAAGCGATGTGTTGCGTTTATAGAGTTCGGCAACGCGGTGCAATCCTTTGATTATTCCTACTGTTGATTGTCCGAATAATTGTTCGACTTGTTTTTCTGAATAGTCCGGCAAGTTGGTCGTTGGAGAAAGTAGGATGCCGGCAACGGCTGAACGTCCTAAACCGATTTCAGAAAGCAAGAGTGCTGATATATCGAAACGCGATTGTTGGGTCGGAATGTCTAATGAGTTGATGGCATTGACGATGAATGACTGCTGCTCTGGAGTGAATAAATCGGGGTGTAATGACTCTAACTGTTTGAACGATATGTTGATATCAAATTGAGATTGTTCCATAAAGGGTTATAATTATAGTGATTATTTAGTTTGCAAAGATAGTGAAAAAAATCTGATATAATAGAAAAAAGGAGCAAAAAATTTTTTTAATGCAAAAAAAATAAAAAAAAGTATATGCTTTTTCAAAAAAAAATCGTAATTTTGCAACCGATTATAGATTTTAGCGATAATAATAAAAATTTATATACAATGAAACGTGTAATTAACATTCTGTTAGGTTTAGCGGCTTGCTTTTTGGCATACGCTCTTATTGATAGTGTAATGACTCCTATCAATTTTGAGAACACTCGTGAATTACGTCAAAAGGATGTTGTTGCGAGATTGATTGATATCCGCACAGCAGAATTGGAATATCGTAATCAAAATGGTAAGTTTACCGATAATTACGATAGTTTGTTTATTTTCTTGCGTGAAGGTAAGAAAAAAGAAGTTTTGAAAGAAGGTTCGTTGAGTGATGCTCAATTAGAGGCTGGTCTTACTGAGGCAAAGGCTGTAAAGATTATCAAGTCAGGCGACCAAAAAGAGATTGAGAAAAATGGTTTGCAGAATTTCGTGCGCGACACTATTTTCTCTGATTTGATCCCTGCGCTCTATAAAGGTAAATATACAGCTGAGAATATTGAGCAGATGAAGTATATACCTTATTCAGAGAAGCAAGAAACGTTTATTATCAATTTGAATAACGAGTATGTAACTCCGAAGGGTAATATCCCTTTCCCTTTGTTTGAGGCTTGCGCTCCGTTCCAAACTTACTTGTCAGATCTTGATCATCAGGAACTTGTTAATCTGATTGACGAGGCTAAACAATTAGATCAATATCCTGGATTGCGAGTTGGTAAAGCAGAGGAGCCTAACAACTTTGCAGGCAATTGGGAATAATCGGTTAGAATCTAAAATAAATAAGGTCGAAAAGGCTTGTTAGTCTTTCGACCTTTTTTGTTAAATAGACTGCTATATTTGTTTAAAAGAAATTTCCTAACGGAAAAATGCAAGATAACGTAATCCGCATGTCCTATTAAAAGAAAATCGCCATGCGATAGGTGTAGAGAGGTTTTAAATTCAAATTGTGAGTAGAACCCAATAATGTAAGTTATGAGAATAATTTCAGGAAAATATCGTGGTCGTCATATAGTGCCGCCTAAAAATATCAAGGCTCGTCCGACAACTGATTTTGCCAAAGAGGCGTTGTTTAATCTGTTGGCTAATAGAATAGATTTTGAAGGATTGGATGTCTTAGACTTATTTGCCGGAACGGGTGGAATAAGTTTGGAATTTGTGTCGCGTGGAGCCAATCATGTAACGAGCGTTGAGATTGCCAATGTGCAGCAAAATTTTATTATTCGAACGTCCAAAGAGTTGCAGATTACTAATTTAGACGTTATTAGAGGTGATGTCTTTCGATTTATTAAGAACACTGCTTTGAAGTTTGATTTTATCTATGCTGATCCGCCATACGCCTTGCCGCAGTTAACTACTATACCTGATTTGATTTTTGACTACGGATTGCTAAAAGAAAACGGAATGTTCGTCTTGGAACATTCCGCTTCAGATGATTTTTCAGCACATCCATATTTTACCGAACACCGCAATTACGGCAGTGTTAATTTCTCGTTTTTCAAGCCATTGCAATAGAGCATTTCTATGCCAGCAGTAAAATTAGGAATTGTGCTGAGATAATTCGTAGGAACATGGTTAGTGGATAGACGGTGGCATAACATACGGCAGGTTGGTCGCTTGATGTTATATTGGATGTATATGCCAATAATGCAACGTCTGTCGTTGAGCCTGCAATCAGACCAGTAATATTCAGATAGTTCATTTTTGATACTTTTCGGGCGATTACGCCGATGGTAAAAGGCGGAATGAAAGTGATTAGGAATGCTAATCCAATCCATAATAATCCCTCAGTTGAAAATACCGTTTTGACAAAATCGCCGCCTGCTTCAATTCCAACAGTTGCAAGGAAAAGGCTTATTCCAATTTCTCGAATCATAAGGTTGGCAGATTGGGTTGTGTAAGTAATAAGTTTCAGGCGATAGCCAAAAGCACCCAATAAGATAGCCACGATAAGAGGTCCTCCTGCCAAACCTAAACGAGCCGGTGTTGGCATATCTGGAAAGCGAATAGGTATCATTCCGACTATTATTCCCACGAATATGCCCAAGAATAGTGTTATAATCGGTGGATTATTGAGTTTTTTTAGGGTATTACCTAACACAGGTTCGACTTTTTCGATAGCACTTTTTTCACCTACTACCATCACTCGGTCGCCCATAAGCAGTACCAATTCAGGTTGCGCGATAAGGTCTATGCCGGAACGGTTGACGCGTGTTATGTTGATGCCATAGGTGGTGCGCAGATGCAGTTGACGTATTGTCTTACCATTGATAGCATCTTGTGTGATGACTATGCGACGGCTGACAAGGTCGGAATTGCATTTCTCCCAATTCATTTCTATTTCCTCGCCCATAAAAGCGAGAATGGCTTCGAGGTCGTCGCCGGAGCAAACAATCAATACTTTGTCGCCGCAATGTAGTGCAGTGTCAGCGGCAGGTATGATAGTTCGTTCGTTGTGCATTAGTCTTGATATGACAAAACGTCTGCCAATCAGGTCTTTGCAATGACTGAGCGTGATATTCTCAAGAGCCGGATTGGTGATATTCATTGAAATCTTGTGTGGCTTTTCATGCTCACTCTGATCCTCAGAATTAGATGCCTGCTCCTCTTGGTCAATCTTAATCTTAAATATCAGTCGGATGATTACAAATGTGAGCAATGCTCCTATGATACCGATAGGGTAGGCAACGGCATAGCCTAATGCTATTGGTTCGTCGATATTCATTTGCTGCATAGCCTCTTGTGCGGCACCAAGTCCCGGTGTATTGGTTACTGAACCGGACATTATGCCAACCATCATAGGGAGGCTGACACGTCCTTGCAATGCGTAGTATAGTCCGATGGTGGTAAGTATGCCTAACGTGATGATGCCGACGGCATATAGATTGAGTGTCTGACCAATATGCTTGAATGATGAGAAAAATGTCGGACCTACTTGCAAACCGATAGAGAAAATGAATAATATGAGTCCGAAATCCTTGATAAAACGCATCATTGTCGGGTCGGCTTGAAATCCGAAATGACCGACAGCAATACCCACGAATAAAACAAAAGTAACGCCAAGACTTATTGACGCTACTTTTTGTCGTCCAAGCCAAACGCCGGTGGCGATGACAAAGGAATATATGAGTAATGTTTGTGCTACAGAATGTTGTGTAAAAAGATTAACTATCCAATCCATGATTAGTGAAATTTTGGACTGCAAAATTACTCTTTTTATCTGACATGAGCAAAACTTATTGACTGAATAAACGGCAAATTTCCGTTTTGTTTACTATAGTTTACAATTCTACCTTATAAATAAAGTTGTCGATGCGGACAATATATAAGCCGTGTGGCAATGACAGTGTTGTTGCATTACCATTGTAGATTGTTTGTCCCAGAGGATTGAGAACATGCATTGTGTGTCCTATAGGCTCTGTAAGATAGAGTTGTCCGTCGGCTGCAATCAAGGTGTGGTTGAGTTCTATATTTTCTACGCTTGAAATAACAGGATTGATTTCTTTAATGTAGCCTGTGGCGATTTCGTAAGTGCTCTTCTGTTTGTTCTTGTCATAATAATTTTTGAGCAATCCGCGTACTATCACTTTATCACCGACTTTGAGTTGGTCTGACGATGTGAATTTGGCTCTATTGAGATAATATGTATGATAGCAGTAGAGATTTGATGTTCCATCACTAATAGTGAATGTCGCGTTACCATATTTAGATGTTTCAATTTCATCGATTGAAATGACTTCTCCGTACACGCTAACAGAGTCGGCTGAAGATTGTCCACTACTCAAGGTGAGAGCCATCTCGTAGGCTTCCGTGACAGAGATATAACTTGTTGTTACAGGTGGTTCCGGTGTCTCGTCACCATTTGCACCGCCCATAAATTTGAACGATATGCTGCCATTACTTTCTTTGATATCGGTAATGCTGCGATTGGTAATATTAGTGTAAGACGTATTGCCTGTAGGGAATAAGTCACCGGCTTTGCCATCGTAGCCATTATCTTTAGGGTAGCCATCGTTTCCATATTGTAGTCTTGGGGCTTGGCCATCGGCTTCAATGATGTCAACACCCATATTGCTTGAAGAATTATTGACGGTATTATCAGTCCATGACGAATAACGATATTGGATTTTGGTGAGCATCATGCCGTGTCCTGGTAAATAGGTGTCCCAGCCTGTTTGTTGGCGATTTTCGAGCAGATAGAAAGTAGTTGGATTGGGGTCGTTGCCAATCAGATTGGGTTGTGCAGCCTCAGTGATAATATATGCCTTGTTGCTTGACTGAATTTCTTCAAGTGTAAGGTCAGATGGGGTATGTATGTATTCGGGGGTGAGCCAACCGCAGAAGAAACGTTCGTAGGCACTATATGCCGGAGGAGTGTTGCCATCGTTATTGTAAGGACCATAGTCAAGTATATCCCAAGAACCCATCGTTTTGTGTGTCGTATTGTCGTCAGTGCTATACAAGTCAGGGAGACCGCAAACATGTGAAAATTCGTGGCAGAAAGTGCCTATACCTTCGCGTTGATATTCATAGTTGATTTCAGGACCGCAAGCATAGGTATCAACCTTTTTACCATCAACGGTGCAACCTGAAAATCTTGGATAGTAGTTTTTTGCGTCTTCGAGCGACCAAGCATGAGGCCATACAGTGTTGGCTTCACCGCTGTCAGCCTGACCTTGACCGGCATAGATAACATATACGAAGTCAACGTAGCCATCATTATTGTTATCATATTTAGTGAAGTCAATGTTAAATTGAGTATCAGCCAATTTACAAGCCTCTGCAATCATTTCGTGGGCGAGTTCGTCGTTGCCATAGCTATCGCTTCCGCCATAGTATCTCATGTTCTGTGAGACTGTCACAGGACCTACAACATCAAATTGAGGATTGTATTTTCCCATTGATTGGTCGTAGAAATATTGGCGAGCCGAACCTGTCGCTCCATTATGGGTGTAGTTCTCACCGGAATGCATCTCTTGCATGGCTTCAAGCGAGTTGGCTGAGCGGAATGATTTGTCCTTGAAGTTAACCAATATAATCAGACCATAGTCTGCTATATTGAGAGGTATGGCAGTTTGTGCTGCCTCCTGAGCGCGACGCATTTGCGTCTTGAGTATTGGAGAAGCCATGCGGCGTGCTTTAATTTGCTCGTTGGTAAGAGCCTCGGTAACTACATAGAAGCCATTGGCATCTTGTTTGAGCCACTCTCCATTGGCGTTGGTCAGA
>Ga0326513_10000040_pt1 | contig 94225 bp, 96 predicted proteins | sample 2_2465_0518_D_FD_203654 | JGI IMG/M metagenome (GOLD analysis project Ga0326513, IMG submission 203654) | Bovine rumen microbial communities from UC Davis, California, United States - 2_2465_0518 | ecosystem: Host-associated > Mammals > Digestive system > Stomach > Rumen | place: USA...
CATCTTTTCCGTTACAAGCGTTCATAGCTGCCTGACGTACATCACAATCGTCATCTTTAAGTCCACGCTCGATAATCTCAATCGGAACATCTTTTCCGTTACAAGCGTTCATAGCTGCCTGACGTACTCGCCAATCGTCATCTTTAAGCCAACGCTCGATAATCTCAATCGGAACATCTTTTCCGTTACAAGCGTTCATAGCTGCCTGACGTACATCACAATCGTCATCTTTAAGCCAACGCTCGATAATCTCAATCGGAACATCTTTTCCGTTACAAGCGTTCATAGCTGCCTGACGTACTCGCCAATCGTCATCTTTAAGTCCACGCTCGATAATCTCAATCGTTATTTCTTCTCTATCTCCAATTTTTTTATTTACTGACATATTAAAATTCTCCTTTTATTAAAATCTATTAAGCTTCAAAAATATGAAATAAACTGCAACCGTGTTTCTCTGCTATCTCTTGACAAGTCCAATAATCAGGCTCGTCCTCAGCGTATATATCCTCTGAATAATCAACCATATTTCCGTCTTTACTGCATACTAAATTATACTTTTTCATAGTTTTATCCTCCTGTTATTAAAAATCAAATGAATAAATTTCTGCACAATCATCTGCTCCTGTGTCCTTTAAACATTTTTTAGCAAACTCATCAAGTCGATATACGCACCTATCATCACTTTCAAGTACATCATCATAAAGCATAATCAGCTTATAAATTTCCTCCGCAAAAAGTAAACGACTTCTGTTATTTCCATTCTCGTCCGTCCATTGAACGTGTAAACCTCTATCCAACAAATCAAGTTTTAGCTCTGTTATCTTCTCCATATAGTTTTCTGACGCTCTGTTGCTTTCGTAAATATCAAATTTTTTCATTGTTAAACCTCCTGTCTAAGCACATAAACAATTTTCTAAAGCATATTTAATAGCTATACTACAATCTTTTTTTGTCCTATACTTCCCAAAACAAAGCAAGGGAGAATACTTTTTCTTTATAGTGTCATACACTACCCACCACGTTTTTCCGTCCATAGCTGTCCTCTGAATAGGTATAAATCTATTTTTAATATCGTACATTGTTAAACCTCCTCATCGTGCCACTTTAAACCACGCTTTTTATAAAGTGGAATCCAATGCTCATCGTAAAAACTATATCCGGCTCCGTCTATACCAAAGAAATATCCGTATTTGTATGAATTATACACTCTAAATCCACACTCAGACATAATTCTTATTCCGTCCTGTTCTTCTAACCACCAATCGTCACAACTATCTCGAAAACTCCACATAACGCCCCACATAGGGAGTAAATCATCTCGCTCGACCTCAAATTCATTCGCTTCCTCGGCTCGTATAATCTCTCCGTTATCAAGTGTAATTTCATAATAATAACACTCATCGCCATTATCGTCCGTATAGTCTACGATATTAGTAACCTCGCCTGTTTCTCCGCTATCATAATGATATACTCTATCACATACTCTCGGAGTTGTAACCTCCGTCCAATCATCTATATCAACCGACATAAGAGTAGATATAATATCCTGTTGAATAGCGTCCATCTCTCTTACCCATTCTTCCGCTGCTTCACGGATTGTTTTTGTTTCTCTTGTCATTTTGTCCGACCTCCTTGAAATATGTATTTTAAATATTTTTCCACTTTAGGCTGTGGCTGCCGTGTTTGCTCTGCTCAACAATTTATCCGTGTCAATCTCGACCTCAACAGAAATTCCGTCCTCATCCTCGTTGACAATCTCGTCCTCAGAAAAGATAAAATAGTTTCCGTCCTCGTCAAAATACCACCCGTTAGCTTCGCAACAGTCCTCAATCTCCTCATCGTCCGGCTCGTAAAACCATTTGTAACCGTCCTGTTCAAGCTGACCGCATAACTCCGACATATAGTCTTGTATTAAACCCTCGAATCGCTCTATTAAGTCATAAGGAATATTCCTATAATAATTATTTTCACATTCCCATACAACATCCTCTAAATAATAGTGTCTATCGCATATGCAATAGTGATACCAGTCATTCGCCGGCATAGTGTATTCATCCGCTATCTCTCTGAATACCCAGTTAAAAAACCTCAACTCTTTTTCCGTAAAATTGTCCTTGATATGCTCCATAACATCATCAAGCCTTAAATCTCCGTAAATGTTCAGTCCGTCACCTTGACAGTAATTTAGCGAATATTCGACCTTTAAATCACTATTAGGGAATAAACTCTCTAAATAATACTGGCAATCCTCGGTAAAAATATCCGTCCTCGTCCAGTCCTCTAAATACCATTGACGTACTTTGTCTTTTGCTTCTTCCGATAACTCAGAAAAGCTAAATACCTTATACATTCTCTGTACTGTAAACATTGTCTGCTCCTTCCTCCGCAATCAGCGGAAAATAAAATCCTTTAATACGCTCAATAATAACCTCGTTTCCGTTCTTCCTGTTCCTCAGCTTCTTTTCTGTTAGTTCGTCCGTTTTGTTTTATCCTCCTTAACTCTAATCTTTTTCGCCCTCAATTCCTCCGGCTGCACATAGTTCTCTGAATCCAGCTTATAAACAAAATTTTCCGCAAGGTTAAAACCGCATACTCGTTCGGCTCGTTCCGCTGTTCTGCTTATAATTCCGTTCGTGTTATATAAATTCAAATATCCACGCTCCCAGAGTTTTACACAAGATTTTCTAATGTTCGGCAAAGTTCCGCTACTGTTACGACCTCGACCGAGTTTATCCGCTAAATCAGAATAACCGCCGACCGTGTAACCGTTTTGTAACAAATAACAAATAATCTCAGCTTCGATATTTGTAAAAACTTTGTAAAATTTAAGGCATAGTTGCAAATCGTTTATCCTCTGCATAGTCCGTCCTCCTTTATCGCTTTATAAAGTCCACATCATCATAAGATTTATTGATTTTTGAATTGTAAAAATCGCCCTTATGATTATTGTAAAAAATCCGCAAAAAAGCGTTTTTATCATCCACAATATGAAAAGTCGCTTTTTTACTTTTGATTAAAAACTCCGTTGCATTACCGTTAAAATCATCACCGACAAAACCGTCAATAAATAACTGTTCGGCTGCTCCGTATGGCGAATATCCTTTGTATTCGTACATAGTTTGTCCTCCCTTAATCGTTATAAAATGCTTTTTTAGCATTAGTTTTATAAGCGTAAACTATCTCATTTAAAAAATTTGTCCTTGAATCCTTTAAACGCTGTTTGACGCTATTTTCCGCTTGCCTTTTGCTCATACCGAAATACCACATCATAGCTGTGATATACTCTGATTTACTATAACCCATAATTTGTCCTCCTTTAAATTAGTAATAAGATTAATTACTTAGCCATTAAAGCGGAAAAATATCCGCTTTAACGGCTCAATAATCAATCCTCCTTGAAATAGTTATTTTAATATTCTGAATCCCTTATGATTTGGATTTTCTTGTCTTATAAAACCGTGTGCTTTTTCGGTTATAAGTCCGTCTATTTCCTCATAACTTGCCAATATAGCACAATTTTCTTCATACCATTGATACAAATAATCAAAATTTTCTTCTGAATAGTCCATAACAATATAGTCTACAGAGCCAAGCAAAACACAATCTAACTCGATATACTTTTCAAGTGTATCAATATTAGTTTTACTTGAAATCTCCGCATAATAACCGGATAATTCGCCGTTGCTTCTGATTAATTCTCTACGGTTTTTTGTTATAGAATTAGTAAACATTTTATCCTCCTTTAATTCCTTTATAATTCGCCCAGAATAGCCCTTATGACGTTTTTATGACGTTTGCCAATATACCGCAATCCTACCCATAAAACGCAGCCCAGAGCTACCCAGAGAGCCAAAAATGTGACTACTTTTAAAATAATTTCCATAGTAACCTCCCTCATAAGGGAGGAATTTTCCGCCTCCCTTATGTTAATAATTTCGCCCGTGTAATGGTCGTTTGCTTTTGTCCGTTAAATTCGCCGTGCTCTTTTACTGTGAAATTCATACCCTTGCAATTTTCAAAATCCTCGTTGTTATAAGAGGTTGATGTTTTCCAAATAAACACATATTTTCCGCTGACTAATCGCCATACCGTTACCCATTGTCCATAGCCGTATGAGCTCTCCCAACTTGAGATAATTCGCGCATCGTCTATATGGTCAACGGTCGCTCGGTCGCCAATTTTGCCGAAGTGTTCAAAAGTCAAATTTTCCGCTTGCCTCTTTTCAATTTCGATTTTCTTGTCAATCGCTTTAAAGTAACAGTTTGGTAAGCACGCTATAAAACCGATGTTGTTTTCTTTTACGTAGCCAGCGCGAAGCATAACTTGAATATTGTTTATAAAGTCCGTTGTCGCCTCTTGCGCTTGATAATAGTTGATTATCGCGTCAATTTCCGAGTCGGCAAAGTTGAAATAATCTTCAAATTTTCCGTCGAATATATCCGCTTTTAACCAACGATTAAGGCGGTCGAGCCGCTGCTGTTCTGACTCCTCGTCACACAGCATTTTAACAATGTTCTTTGTCGGTAAATCCGCTTTTGAATTGTAATATCCAATTTTCCGCGTAACGCCGAGCGCGTAACACAAAACTTCTCTAATATCAAAATAGATACGTTTTCCGCCAAATTCAGAATAGCTAAAGCCATATTCTTGCGCCTCGTCCATATACACGAGCATTTCGGAAAGTGTCTCAACTAATTTTGCTATTTTTTCCGCCGAGATTCCCCAGCCGTAATATTTCATACAATTAGAGCCGACCTGCTTATAATCGCCGTTGTTTTTGTCTTGGATTATAAACAGATTTTTCCGCCAGCGATTTGTTTTACAATAGTCGCAATAACATTCGGTCGTCCTGTACTTTTTAGGAACTTCCGCGCCGTCGTGCAAAGTATGAATTATATTGCCGTTGTCCGTATATTCAACCATAGCCAGAATATCAAAATTTCCGTCGAGCTTCGCGGTCACGTCCTCAACCTCATAAACGTAAACTTTATAAGGGTAAAGCGATTCGCCGCTCGCCTCGGCTTCTTTGATTTTTTCCGTCTCGTTAGCGTCGAGAATAATCGTGCCCCAGCCGCTCCCGTCCCAGCGTTGTTTGTAATAAACAAGTTTGAACTCTTCGCGGAGTAAGCTATATTCAAAGGGCAAATTGAACTTTTTACACTTGCGCGCAAAACTTTCCATTCGCTTTTCAAATTCGTTTTTATAGCTCTCGTAAATTTTTACTTCCATACTTAAAGCCTCCCTAAATCCTTAAAATTCTGTGCTCTGTGTTTATACGGGCTTGCAACCGTTATACAAAGTATAGCCACATTTCAGAAAGGGCACAGCCTTGCGCCGCGCCCTTGAATTTACACTAACATATAGCACAGAGAGCCAAAAAAGTAATCACCTTTAAAAAAATCATTCCTATTTGTCCTACCTTCTTAAAAAAATTCTTTTGCTTATTAAAAAAGGGGATATTGACCGGAGCCGGAGCCGCCGACCAATACCGAACACAAAACTATTTCTCAATATGAATTTTAGTTCCGTATTCTAAATCATCCGCTTGTTTTTTCAATTCGTCAAAATGCTGATACATTTCTTTCGGAACATCTAACAGAATTTTGCTAATATGTAGCCCACCTGTTTCAAATTCCAAAATATACAGATTTTCACGACATTCTGAAAAGTCAACAAACATCAGATTTACCCCCTTTCAAATTCTCTGTAGTTATTAGTTTACTTATCTGAATAAGCGTAAGCCCTCCCACCATCGCCAAGGTTACTACATCGGGAAGGTACAAGGGAATTTTTTATTCCCTTGCTAAAATAATTAAATAGATAATCAGCAACACCCCACCCACTTATGAAAAGCGGGCAGCGGTTAAAGGTTTAAGCATTTTTTATTATCTGATTAAGATAATCAGCAAGCCAATTTTCGACTACATCGGCAATTACCTCACCGAGAATATAACAGCGGATTGTAACATCGAAATATTCCCAATCACCATTGATAAAATGTTCTGTTATCGTTTCCGGCTCAACGCAAAACTCACGGAGAGCGTCTTGTAATAAGTCCTCATTATCAATAACAGCCATTTTAGCTTTGTAGCTGTTGCAGTAATAGCTACCGCTTGCATTACCTGTTACACCGTCATCAATCCATAACTCATCGTGTAACATCTCTGTAATACCCTCAAAGTCGATTTCGCCATTATCGACAAATTCAAGTAATTTTTCGTCATAGTAACCGTCTTGAATTGTGTCTTTGATGTCATCGAACATTGCTACATAATAATCATAATTTGTCATAATTAAAACCACCTTTTAAAAAATTCATTTTTTGGTATGTATTCACACCGTCAAAAGCTGAATATATCAGCCCTTGACGGTATGACCGATAAATGATATAATATCTGTTATCGGTATACCGTAGAATTTAAAGGGATTTTTTGACGTTTGACATTATATTAACGCTCCGGCTATTCTTTTCAATATACCGGATTTTTTCGCCTTGCCGTCTTAAAGTTAAACCGATAAATCATAGGTAATGAAATTACATTGACACTTTAATAATAAAGCCGTTTTAAACTTAATTTATAGGTTCATAGCTGTTATAATTACATAGTCACAAGTTTTGATAATCTCCGAGCCGAAGGACAAGCACAATAAAATGTGCGATTACGTCAATGCTCAGTAGATTAAAAGCGATTAATATAAACCGTTCATTCAATTTTCAAGGTTCAAAGGCTCAAAAGGTTTTTAATACCCTTTGAAAAGGTTTTTGATTTCTTTATCTTGACTATATTATATCAGAATATCAGAAAAATACAATAGACGAATTACACAAACGTACAATAGACGAATTGTATATAATTGTGCATATTGTACAAATATATTACAATAGACGAATTACAGAATTTTGACATACTATATATAGTGGTATAGAAATATATAAACACAATATATAGTGTTATAATAGTTTTTGTGCAATATGTAAAAAGAATAGGAGGTTTTTTTGTGTATTATGACAAAAAAGAAACAGAGAAGCGGAAGAACTCAGCGGCAAGGATAAGAGCAAACAACAAGTATACAAAGGCACATTATAAAAACGTTAGTATTAAGATAAAGCCGGAGGAAGCGGAAGCAATCAGAGCAAAAGCGAAAGCATACAATATCAGTATTGCACAGCTTATTATTAGAGCCGTTGACGAGTACAAGCCGGAGAACATCAGCACCACAGAGGAAACCACAGAACAGACCGCCGAAACCGCCGAGCCGTAACCGCATACCAATAAATCAGAATAAGGACAGACAAGCCCACAGAATAAGCAATACAAGCTACAGGAGAGCCACAGACGAACGAAACCGCCGAGGGAATGAAAGTATATTATTTTTATTTTCGTTTGTTATACGGCAATATAAAAGGAAACGAGCGACACACGGCAGCAGAGAAGAACAACAGAGCAACAACAGGATAATAACAACAGATAGACAGACAGAGCAGTAATATATAATTACTACTCTGTTTTTTTATATAGTCTTATTTTGCTTTTATTTGACTTGTAAGCGATTTTTGTATCAGTAATATAAATTTCATTAATGCGATATAAAAACGTCATACAGAGGACGAGAAAGCAAAAGAAAGCTATTGTATAGCGTTTTTTGTAGTTGTATTGTATTATTATATGGTAGTATGATTTATAGGAGAGCGACCGAGGAACGACCGCCGAGAAGATAAACCGAGGACAAACAGAACATCATCAGCGGAACATCAGAACCGAGAACCGAGGAACAGAAAACCTCCCACGGCTCCAACGGAAACGGAATCAGACTATCATATATTACTACTGTTATATATCTAAATGTTTATATATTGATAGACGGACGGAGAGAACGACAGAGCAACAGAGGAGAGGAGCAGAGGACGGAGGACGAGAGGACAGGAGGAGCAACAGAGGAGGAGAACAGCGAGGAGCGATAGCGAGAACAGAGAGCGGAGAGGATAAAGGCTCACGGCCGTCGGAGCAGTAAGACGAGGACAGGACGGAGGGCAAAGGCTCAGAATAAGACGGACAGACGAGGACAGCGGAGAGGATAGAAAAAGGGTTGAAACCTTAACAAAGCCGATAATATAAGGGAATTTTTGAGATTTTAAGGGAATTTTTGAGAATTTTTGAGAGTATAAGACAGAAAAAAAGTAAATCAGAAGAATAATAACGAGAAGGACGGAGAGGAGAGGAGGAAGGAGAGGAGAGAAAAAGCGGAAAGAGGATAATAATTTTTGTTAGTTTATGTTATGTTTAGTTGTTTGGTAAATTTGTATAGTTATGAGGGGAGTTTTTTTAACTGTTTTTGTGTAATTTTGATATATAAAATTTTTCATAAATGCTCACATCACCGAGAAAATGCGAAAAAATGAAAAGTTCGCATTTAATTTTTGCATTTAATTATTCAGCTTTTAAATGAGATATTCTCAATAGTTCGCATTTATTACCGATTTTCACAGCTTTTTTGATTATTACCGCCGTAAAAATCAGCTTGTAAACCTCAAAATAAATGAGAACTTTTTATATAAGTTCGCATTTTTCAGTAAATCTCAAAAAATCGCTTGAAATCTACATAAAACCGCCCCCATTTTACAAATCTAAACCGAAAAATAATCGAAAAAGTGAGGTAACCTACTCCCTCTACACACTCCCAAAAAACTCTCTCTCCCAAACCTCTCACAATACCTCCCTCAATTCCCTTCTCACCCCTCAATTCCCCTATCCAAAATAACACCTCTCCCAACTCAACAAACCCTCATTTTACCCCTCAAATCGCCCTCTATCACCACCCTAAAACCATTCCATACCACTCCAAACCCGAATATCCAAAAACCCATATAATCTCATATCTCTCATATCTAACGTCCTTACTTATACTCACCCTCTTTATAAACCTATCCTTCTCCATCTAAATCCCTCAAAACTCCCATAAACACTACATTTTTACTATATAACAATACAAATATCTCTAAATCCTACAAACCTGTATTCTTAACACTAATCTAATTCGATAACCCACTATATAAGCTAAATTCTAATATCTTACGTCCTTAGTAAACTAATAACCATTAGTATATTTCACTTCTTTAATTACAAGTCTTTTTGGTACAAAAAAACCAAAATACATCAAAATAGAACTCTACTAAATTACGAGTTTTAAGGAATAACGTGTATTAGTAAAGATAGTTTTAGAGAACTTAAACTTTTAAAAAAGAGAAATCGGTTGAGTGAACGAGCGTAGCGAAGTGAATGTAAACCGTAATAGTTTCTGTTCTTTGATAGTTGTAGTTCTTCGTTAGTAATCTACTCATTTATATTTTGGTAAACTATGATTTTGTTCTTTCTAAATCTATTTGATTTAGTTTTCTTACTCTCTCTAATTTAATCATCATATAATTCATCTTAGTCATAATCTAAACTAATGAATAAATTGAAAATATACTTTTACTCCTTTAAAAGTTAAACTCTATCTTAGAATCATAGCTTTATGTGTATATTCCGAAATTAAAATACACCTGTATGTTAGTTTTGGTTCTTAATTATATAAACACAAACTTGTGTTTTACGAAGATGTGTATTTTACGAATTACCGTATTTCTCAAATTTGTAAAATAGAATACCTCAAATTTATAAAGTAAATTTGTTATATCTCAAATTTATAAAGTAAATTTGTCATACTTCAAATCTGTAAATCGAATATATCTTCCGAATTTATTATTTCAAAAAACTCGTATTTGCTGAAATACTATATTCTTAAAATCCTATATTTTTTAAATTGATAGTCCTTTAAATACGCAACTACGAAAAATTCTTTTTACGAACAATAATAAAAAAACACGCTGCAAGCGTGGTAAGTATTCTTTTAGATATTATTATTAGTATATCGTTAAGTTTAACTACCTCCTAAGACACTACTGTTTTTTGAAGTTATGAAAATAAACCTATGTTTCTATGTAGTAGTTAGGGAGAACATAAACTTTTTTGCTTTATTTTGCTTAAAAAGAATAAAAAGGTATTTACATTTTTTGAATTTCTAACTATAATATAAGTAGACGAGAATGTTTAAATATTAAAGAAAGAGGTTTGTGATGAAAAAGAAAATCAAAAATAGCGTGTATGAATATGATAATGCAATAAAGATTTACGACCCAAGTGAGTTTGCGTATAATATCTTTCCTATTCCCTCGGATATAGCATATGAGAATAAAAACACTATAAAACTCGTTGAAGTATTTTTGGTTATTTGCGTTTATAAGAATATGCTTAATGAAACGGATTTATCTGTTTATGATATTATAGAGTTCTTGGGTTATCCGAGCAACTATTCAACTATTAGTCAATCTACTACTCCGCAGAAAATGGTTGAGGCTATAGAGAAGCTAAAAGAGATGGGATATATTGGTTGTGAACTTGACAAGGTTACATATAAGAAAAAAATACATATCAGATTCAACGCTAAACTTCATTATGAGAGAACCATCGCAAATAAACACAGGTATGTATTGTTGTATGGAGATGAGTTATTAAAAATCATCGAATATAACAGGAATCGTAAGAAAGGCGAAAACAAACCCACTCTGAGCAAGATTTTGATTTGCTTATTATTTATACGAGATTATATTCCTCGAAGACCATCTCAAATGATAACAATGTACACAGATAGTATTGATGATTATAAGAAGAATTACCCCGAGTGTTATAATTCATCTTTTGATAGTTTAAGCGAAGACCTACCATTTACAAGACAAACAGTATCACGGTGTTGTAAAGAACTTGAAGACCTTGAAATATTGCATACTGAGAGATTCAATAAGAATGTAAGATATACAATCAGGAACAGAGTTTACGATAAAAAAGTAGTAACAACATTATTTACTAATTATAAGAAACGTGAAAAAGAAAAGGTTTATGCTATCGGAGAAGACTATTATAAGACTGAGGTAAACAATAAAATAGATATTATACTAAAGGCGGTGATGAAAAATAGGGAGATATGAATTAACGGAACAAGACTTTTATCCCCCGTCTGATGATAGAGTATTAGAATCGGGGGTTGACGATATAGACGAAGAAAATAATTTTGAGTCTTATTGTCGGGAGTTCTTTAAATATTTAGAAGAAAATGAAGTTTATTAGCTTTATTATTTAAACAATGCGAATAATAACGAAAGTAGGTGATTATCTCGCTTGATACACAAGTAGATATTTATGCTGTTGATACAGGTGACTTTTACTCAAACCGAGAATTACGACTACATAATCAACATCATAAACTGAAAGCTGAACGGAAGTTTTTGAAAAACAAAGTTAAGCTGCTTAAAAAAGAATTTGCTAAATACAAGATTGAGGACTTATCTGCATTTGATAAGTGTGATAATGTATCGGAACTTTATGAATTATGCGGAATAATAAATCCAAATATTGCAGAATACAAGGAAATCTTTGTTGATTTGATTGAGGATTACTTAAAAACAATCTCTTTGATTGCTCATAAACGAGAATTAATTAAGTCTACAAAAGAGGAATTATTGAGTTTACTTCATAATAAAGTTGAAACTAACATTTTACATAACGGTACTCACCATAAACGAATTTTACGACCTGAGAGCGTTAAGAGAATATCAGATGACAAGGAAACTAATAATGATAAGAATATTATTTCTGTGTTTATGTCAACTCTTATACGGACTATCGGAATCGAAGAAAATGAGTTGACTGATAATTTTATGGTAGTGCAGATATACTTCTTTGATATTCTCAAAGACTTGATTTATTTTGGATTTGAGTTTAATGGTGAGAAATATGTTTACTATACTTCCTCAGCCGGACAGATACGAACTAAGAAATGTGTTTTTATCAAGGAATGTATATTGAAAGCACACGAGAAGACACTTATGTGTGGTCTTACTACAGATATTATCAATCAAAAGGGTGGTAATATCCCGAATAAACATTTATCTTATACCGCACTTACGAATAGTGCTACAGATATTTGGAAGGAATTTGACGTTGATAAAACAATCGTAATAGACGACTTTGAAACCAATGTACTTGCTACATATGATTTTGTTAATGATGAAACATATGAAGTCGAACGTAAAACTGATTTAATACCAATAACTCATACGGACGGTGCTGGTATGATGTTACCAAATGCTTTCGGTGTTAAACAGAAAAATATGATGGTGCGTTTGCCGTGGGTCAAGGGTTTGATTACTCCTTTTGATTTCAAGAAGTTTATTGAAGTAAATAATGCTTCTCCTGTGATTGTTGATATTTACGGTGTTGAACACGATATTATAAAAGAAGATATACAGGTTATCTTCACAAAAAGTCAATTCAAGATGGGAAAGTATTATTTGAATTGGAAAGAGTACCGAGATAACTTCAAAAAATATAAATGTCAAGCTGGGTATACCAATCCCGAAGAAGATTGTATTAAAGACGCTTCCATTAATTATCAAATGCTACAGACTTTAATTGACGCTACTGATGACGAGATAACTGAGATAGCAAAATCGTCTTTAAAAGACCTTAATAGTATGACAAATACTGTGGGTGGTATGCAGAACGCTTTGGGTATTACGCCATATAATCACGATATGACTTATTTTCAGAGGTCGGTTGAAATGTATCCCGAACTTTTGAATGATGAGTATGTTAAGAATCTATTAAGAGAAATCAAAACAAGTATGGTGAAACGCTTTAAAGCCGGAAAATTAAAAGTTAAGGGTAAATATACTTTTATTTTACCTGACTTCTACGCAGCTTGCGAATATTGGTTTTTGAATAATAGTAATCCGAACGGTTTACTTGATGACGGAGAAGTATTCTGTTGGTTATTTAGAAAAGCTGATAAGGTTGATTGTTTACGGTCGCCACATCTATTTTTTGAACACGCTATTAGAAAGAACATAGCGGTCACTAAAGAAGATAATTTAGAGCGACAAGAAAAAATTAGAGAGTGGTTTGATACTGACGCTGTTTATACAAGTTGTAAAGATTGTATAAGTAAGATACTCCAATTCGATGACCTTTAATGTCGAACTTTGCGGAAACGTAGAGATATAAAACTCGGTGAACTCGTAATTACGAGGTGTACGGCTTACGTTGAGGAATTATAGGAAATGATAATTAGAAGTCGTGCTAACAGGGGTAGAATCCTGTGCTAAGTTTAAAAAGTGCAACGACTATCGAAAGGGTATTTGTAGACCGTATGGGTTTACAAAGAGTAACCAAGTAGAGTACATACAAGGCGAAATTCCTTGTGTGGAAGTGCCGAGAGCCTAAGTCAGAAATGATATGGCTATGATATAGTCTAACTTGTCATATGACAAGTTGGTTGATGGAGATAAATCGCTCGTATTAACAGATAAAACGATAATTAATATAGCAGAACGAGTGCAGAAAAAATATGATATAGTACCTCTTTATTACAATATGCGTAAAGCAGAGCCTATCTTTATAACTACGGAAAGTATATTTGAGGGCTTAATCGCAGCTTTCACAGGTGGAAATATTGGAATCTACAGTAACAATATTTCAAAGATATGGAACTCAAATACGATGTTGCACGGTACTAATGAAGAAAGACAGGACGCAATTAATATAATTAAGTTGCTTTGTATGGAGAATAATTTTGTAATTGATTACGCTAAAACTCTATATAAGCCTGAACGTCCGAAAAAGGTTCACGATAAAATATGTGAACTGACAAATGTACCACTTCCTCATTTCTTTAAATACGCAAAAGATAAAGAGGATTGGCAAGTAGATGATAAAACCGATTCTCTTGTAAATAAATTTGACGATTTGTTTATCAATCCTCGTTTTGAGTTTCGGAAGTTGAAGTTAGAAAAACCTGATTATAGATACCTTATGAGCAATATAGGGCAAACTTGTAATGTATCTTTCTTACCAAACGGTAAAGTTGATAAAAACAATACTGACCCGATGATAGTGAAATTTAATGAACTTAATAAGAAGTTTTATTTTAAACTCAACAAAAATATGATAAACGTCTATAGGGTTATGACTACGAAAGCGAATGTTCGTCAAGATGTTATTTATCGCCGTATAGTTAAACAGGTAAAATCTGAATTATCTAAGTTTGGATATTCAAATAAAGAAATCGCAGATATTTTGGTTTTGTATTTGTATAAACTCCGAGATAGTAGACACAAGGTTTTGCTGTGGGTGTGCTATGGAGATATACTTTATAAGAACTTAACAAAGTATTTTAAACAGAAAAGAAAGTCGGTACAATGCGTTGATTGTGGTAATTGGTTTTATGCTGGTATTAAATCTACTACCATAAAAAGATGTGAAAAATGTGCAAAAAATATCAAAAAATCAGCCAATTTACACGACCACACTATAATCCAAAAAAACAAAGAATAATGGTAATATCGTCATAGACCGTTTTTGAGGTGTACCGAAAATAATGGTACACGCATATACCCGAAATATCTATTTAAGGGAAAGAGAAAGAACGGTTTTAATAGAATGGAGGAATTTTTATTGACTGATAAAAATGAAAATGTTTTACCCGAAGGTGCGAAATTTCGTACTATTATAAATAAGAAAGATTTAATTAAAGCCGTTGCAAGAGAATCAAGGGTAAAAATCCCACAGGTTAAATTAGTTTTTGACGCAGTAGAAACTATAATTGCGAGAGAGATTTCGCAGAGAGTTGACGCTAATAACGAACTTGATATTAACTTGTTCACAGGCTTAAAACTTATATGTAGATACAAAAAGCCGAAATATAAGAAAACTGGTATTTCTAAGACCGGCGGTATCTATGTACCCGAAAGGATTGCAATTAAAGCAAATGTGTCAAGACGATTTAAAGAAGGAATAAATGATATTTCTATTGTGGGTGGATAAAAATGTATAATATCGGGGAAACTCGATTTTATAAAAAGTCGCACATTTCCAGTAGGGAGTGTGCGATAAAAGCATAAACAATGTGCTATGTGTTTCTTTTTTTTATTTTTTCTATTCTGTACTCATACTTGCCTGTTGAAATCCGATATATTAATCGGATTTTAACAGTCGGGTACATATTGAGGTGTCGCCAAGAGGTTAAGGCACAGGACTTTGACTCCTGCATTTCGTGGGTTCAAATCCCACCATCTCAGCCAAATATACATACTTCGTTAGAGAAAGGGGTGATAAGTATGGATATAACATATCGGGAAGTCAAAGAGTTAGTTTATAACAAATTGATTTCCAAGACTGAGGAAAGACCTTACGAAGAATTAAGCGAATATCTTTTTGGAGAGGGTAACTGTTTTAATGAATCAGAAGTACGGAAACGTATGTATGGTATGAAACGGTTAATTGAGATTATAGAAGCTGAGAAAACAAACGGAGTTGCTTTGACGATTCTTTCTATATCGGATTTACATATCCCCTTTCAGCTTAATTACGAACTGTTAAAAGATTATAGAAATAAGATTGATATTTTACAGTTAAACGGTGATATAGTTGATTGTCAAGCATTATCAAAATTCAGTAAACAATATCGTATATCTCCAATGGAAGAAATAATACAGGGCAGACAATATTTAATTGAGTTGATTAATTATTTAAGACCTACTAAAGTAGTATGTAATTACGGAAACCACGATAAGAGGTTCGCTAATTACTTCTCAAAGAATTTAGATTCAGATGTATTAGAACTTTTGCCCGACACTTCTTTAGAGTTGATTTTTGTAGATGGCTTTAAGCATTACGATAAAAGGTGTGGTGCTAAGATTAGTTATGAGCCACTTAAAGATATATTTGAAGATATAGAAATAGAATATGTAGACGATTGGAAGTGCCGTATCGGAAAGACGTTTTTCGTTCATCCGCTTGCATATCGTTCAGGTATGCTTGCCACGGCTGATAAAGCAAAAGATTATTTGCAAGATACCTATAGAGAATCTTTTGATTGTGTTGTTATGGCACATACTCACAAGGTTGGTGATAGTTCAAAAGGTTATATTAGGTTGTTTGAGCAAGGTGCTTTTGCAGATGTAAAGAAAATGAATTATGTGGACGGTAGATTATTACCACCGCAGAAATCGGGATTTGCTATTATCTGTCAGGATGATGACGGTAACTTGATTCAAGACAAATCCAAAGTTATAACAATTAATACAGAAGACAAAAATGCGTAAATACGCAAAAATAATAAATAACAATACTCTTGCGAGTCTTATAACCAAATAATACGCAATTCTTGCGTGTTTTTACAAAAATACTTATGCAATTTAGTTGCAGCGATATATATTTTCGCAGAATAGATTGAGAAAACGGGCTGATTATATCAGTCCGTGTTTCATTTTTTACATTTTTATGAGCGAACTTTTAAGGGTTCGCTACACTTTTATGAGGGAAAGGTTGTGAAATATTGCCTATTAAGAAAGATTTAAGAAAAACTACCTGTGTTAATTGTGGTGCTGAGATGAAGTTAAAAGCCCCAGCGTCAACCAACAATTTACTTTGGGGGCATTATGATGGCAATATCCCTATGTGTACTGAGTGCATTAAACAATTATATGAGTATTATTTAAGGTTTTACGAGGATGATAATTGTCGTTATGCACAGTATAAAAATGAAAGACCTGAGAAATTAGCGATAAGAAAAATATGTAGTATTTTTAACATTTATTATAGTGATGGTGTTTTTGATTCTGCTGAAACTTCTTGGTATAAGAAGAAAATGGCTGGTAGTCAAAGTGCTACTCTTATCGTTCAATATTTATTTGTTAGCCGAAGTAGAGCCAACAAAAACAAAACATTTGACGATACGTTAGAAGAAGAATCTGCTCGGAAAATGGGAGATGACAGCCTAACTACAATCGGAAAAAAGGTTATTGTTGATGGTGATAATAAAGTAGTCGGCTCTGTTGCTGATAGAGTTACGGGCGTAGATGATAAGACGAGAGCGTTCTTCGGTGAAGGATTTTCTAAAGGCGAGTATCAATTCTTACAACGTCAGTACGATGATTGGACTTCAAGACACGAATGTCAAACGAAAGCACAAGAGGAAATTTTCAAGAGAATTGCTTTTAATCAGCTTGAACATTATAAAGCTGAGAAAGATGGCAGAGATACGAAAGAAATTGATAAGACTTTTCAATCTTTGCTTAATTCGGGCAACCTCCAACCTAAACAAACTAAAGCGAGTACACTTTCAAGTGGTAAATCGCTTGGTGAGTTAATTGATGTATGGGAAGAAAACAGACCTGTGCCGGAAGTTGACGAGGCTCTTAAAGACGTAGACGGTATCGGACTTATGATTGATGTATTTTATAAAGGTCATACCGCTAAGAATCTTGATGTTGAGAAAGCCACTTCTCATTTATATGACGATTATATGAAACAATATACTGTTGATAAACCCGAATACGAAACAGCAGAGAGTTCAGAAGCGTTATTTGATTCTATTTTCGGTAAACAATTAGAAAACGAGTAGGTGATTTTATGTCAGAACAATTACTTGCTTGTACAAAAACAGTACCATTATCAAAAATGGTATCCGACAATAATTTGAGTGAAAATGAGTTATTATCCCGTAAATCAGAAAGACTTATGGAAGGAATAGCTTATTGGACTTCATTTTATAGACAGAATCCTCAAAGATTTGTAAAAGATTTTTTAAATGTAACTTTAAAGGATTTTCAGCAGATACTTTTATATGAGTTTATGCACAATAATTATAATATGTACCTTGCCAGTCGAGGTTAATTATGGCTTCGCTATATAGAAATATATAGAAAACAAGAGAAGAAAATCGGTAAAAACTAAGTTATTTAATATGTCAATACCGAGGTAAACAATTAGATTACGAAAGGTTAATTGTCACCGTAACGCATAGAGGTTGAATAAATAAAATACCTCCACGAGTCTTCTCCCCTTAACGTAAAGTCGAAGGTGAAAATATATGCTAAACTGGGTTAGAATTAACTAACCGATGAAAATAAAGGAAACTTTCAGAGCGTAAGATAAAAAACTTACGGATAATAACTATTGCAAGGCAAGACCTATCTTGTTGCGTTATTGTGTTTAGTCAAAATGATTTTATATCCGAAAACTAAGATTATTATAGCTTCGGGTACAAAAGGTCAGGCTATGGAAGTTCTGACAAAGATTACAACAGATTTTATGAAAAACTATGGCTGGGGTTCTGAGAATCTTAGATATGAGATTGAAGATTGGTCTACGGCTATAAACAATCCTCATATTAACCTAAAAAATGGCTCTTGGTTAAAAATCATAACAGCCAATGATAATGCTCGACACGAGAGAGCAAATATTATTGTTGTTGATGAGTTTAGAATGGTGCCGCTTGAAATCGTGCAGACGGTACTTAAAAAGTTCTTAACAGCACCAAGACAGCCGAATTACTTAAATAAACCTGAATACGCACATCTTATCGAAAGAAACCAAGAATTTTATATGTCATCTGCGTGGTACACGAGTCATTGGTCTTATCAATTGGCTCGTTCTTATTATGCAAATATGTTGAAGTTAAATTCGGGATTCTTTATGTGTGCGTTGCCTTATCAAATAGCTATTAAATCACATTTATTAGACCGAGAGCAAGTTAAAGATGAAATGTCAGAAGCTACATTTAACGAAATGTCATTTGCTATGGAAATGGGTTGTATGTGGCAAGGTGACAAAGCTGGTGCATTCTTTAAATATGATGAAATCATACCGAACAGAAAACTCAAAGAAGTTTTATATCCAGCTACTTGCGGTGTGTCAAGTAAATATAAGAAAGTACCTGAGTTATTACCGAACGAAAGAAGAATTATTAGCTTAGATATAGCCCTTATGGGTTCTAAAAAGCATAATAATGACGCAAGTTCGATTATTCTTAATAGTGCGATTCCTACTTCAAGTAACAAATATATCGGAAATGTTGTCTATATGGAAAATATAGAGGATATTCGTGGCGATGATTTAGCGTTGAAAGTTAGACGTTATTATGAATATTTTAAGTGTACCGATATGGTAATAGACGCAAATGGTCTTGGATTACCTATATATGAACTTATTGCTGATGATATGTTTGATAAGGAATCGGGTGTTTTCTACCCAGCGTTAAACTGTAGGAATAATAAATTATTAGCCGAAAAGTGTAAAGTGCCGGACGCTCCGAAAACTATTTGGGCTGTTAAGGCTAACGCTGAATTTAATAGTAATATATATAACTTGTTGAGAAGTGCTTTCCAACAAGGAAAAATAAATCTACCTATATCCGAACAAGAAGCTGAGAGATATTGGGAAGAAAAATTCAAAGAGTTTAAGTCGATGGAGAAATTCGAGAAATATGAATATTTACATTCTTATCTCGAATCTACGTTCTTAATATACGAGTTAATTGCATTACAATCAGAACAAAAAGGTACTAATACGAGAGTATGGGAAAGGTCTGGTATGCGAAAAGACCGTGTTAGTTCGATGGCTTATAACTACTGGGTTCAAAATGAACTTGAAAAAGAATTAGCTAAAAACAATAGATTATCATTCAACCCGAATGACTATGCTAAAAGTTTGGGTAAATTGAATCATAAACCAATTTTTTATTAAGGAGGTGGAATTATTGAGTAATAAAGAAATTGAGATACCTATTTATACATATACAGATTATAAAGCTGATAGTAAGTCTTTTGAGTCTGATTTAAAAAATGGTAAAGGTATTGATATTAATAGGTTCAAAAGACTTATGATTAGAGATGTATTAAATAGTGGTATTCTCGAAACAAAATCACCTAAGATTGGTGGACGTTCTCTAACGAGAATTAGAGAGATACTTGATAACCCATCTGCTAATTGGAAAGAGATTATTAAAATATCTAATAGTTTAATGAGGATTTCACCTCATTACTATAGAATAAATCATACATTAAGCAATATGATGTTGTTTAATTTCGGCGTTGATTTGGCTGTTGGCAATAATTCATTTAAAGCTGATACCATAAGAGCGAAATATGGAAAAATCATTATGCAACTTGAAAAGATGAATTTAAAACACGAATTTAAGAAAATTGCGAAGTTTTTGCCGTATCAAGATGTTTATTGTGGTCTTGTGGCAGAAAATAACAATACATTCTTTATTCAGCGAGTTAAATTTAATCATTGGAAGTTACATAAGATAGAAGACGGATTATATAGTTTTATTATCAATCTGCAAGCTATTTCGCCTAAAGAAATCAATGCTTATCCTGATTATGTTCGTAAAGAGTGGAATGAATATCATAAGGCTATGGAGAACAAACAAAATTATAGTTCTTGGTATGAGCCTGATTATGATAAACAGATTTGCGTTAAACTTAATCACGATATTAGTTATCCATATCCGTGGCTAATAGGCTTACTTCAAGATATTTTGGATTTAGATACCTATAAGAAATTGAAGTTGCAATCAGCGAGAACGGATAATTATAAAGCTATTTTAATTAAAGTACCTATTGATTCATCTGCTGTTGATAAGCCTTTATTGACGTTAGAAACATTGGCTGCTTTTGCTGAGATAAATAAGAGTAGTATGAGTGATGACATTGGAATGATACATACGTTGGGTTCTGATGGTGAAGCTATTAGTTTCCAAAACAATAATAATACTCGTAATAACGTATCTGACGCAATAGATGAAATTCATAACGCTTCGGGTGAAACCAAAGAGTTGTTTAATGGTTCATCAAGTGGTACGGCGGTTACAATGTCAATAGAAAATCTAAGTGGATTTGCTTATGACTTATATAGACAATATGAGCGTTGGGTTAATAGATATATCAAAACTTATAATACGCAGTCATATATGTTTAGGTTTTATTTACTTGATATGACTATATTTAATAAGAAAGATATTTCTAATAAATATAAAGACGCTTGTACTTTAGGTGCTACTGTAATAGATAAATGGATGGCTTCTATGGATATGACTCCGGCGACAATTATGGGGTCATTTGTTTTACATAAAAGTATTTACGACTTTTCAAATAATTTTACACCTCTATCTTCTTCTTATAATTCAACGGCGAATAATGTGGGTAGACCTACCAATGAGTCGAAAGGTGAATTGTTAGATGAAAGCGGAGAAATAACCGCTGACGCAGATAGTAATATTGATAGATAGGAGGTAAAAGAAAATGGAAGTTAGTAAAAATTATATAAATAAATTTATGAAGTTCCCTGTGCGATTTGAGAAGATTGAAAGTATTGATTCAAATGATACAAGATTTACTAAAGTAAAAATTTTCTTAATGCACTTGGGGCAAAATTACAATGGTAGTGTATTTGAAAAAGAGGTTGTTCAAACTGCTATACCTACTTTGCAGTACATACCGATTGTAGGTTTTATTGAGGAAAATCAATTTGGAGAAAAAGATTTTTCAGACCATCGTTATGTAATTATAAGTAATAGTAAGGGAGATTACGAGGAAAAATATCTCGGTGTTCCCTACGGCGTTATTGTATCTAATGGAGATAATAATGCACATTTTGAAACTGTAATGTGTGACGATGGTTATGAGCGAGAATTTCTTGTCGTTGAGGGTCTTCTGTGGAATATGTTTAAAGACAGTAAGATGATAATGGAGAGAGATTTTCGTAAAGGTCATTCAATGGAATTGTGGAATCCCGAAGATAGTGAATTTTCAGGAGAAGAAACCAATCCTGTTGATGGCTATATTAATGAAAATGGATTGTTTGTATTCACTAAGTTTTCTTTTCGTGCGGCTTGTATCTTGGGCGACCAATATGAGCCAGCTATGATAAATTCTTCCGTAGTGATTAATAATACGAAGTTCACAATGGCAGATTTCTTAAAGGAAATGCAAAGTGAAATAAATGATAAATTTACTAAGTTTGCAAAACTTAAAGAAAATCTTGAAAAAGGAGGAATGGAAATGGCTGACGTTGAAAACAAGAAACCGAAGGTAGACAAAGAAGATGTCACTGAGATTGTTGTTGAGGAAGTTGTGACCGAGGAAAGCGGTACACAGACTGAAACCGACAACACGGGTAGCGACAACACCAATACTCAGACTGAGAATACTGGTGATGACAATACTGGTTCAGATTCTAATGATTCTACCGAGGTTCAGACTGGTGATAATACTGGCGATGGTAATGACACTACCAATACTGAAACCAATGGTAATGGCGACACTACAGGTAGCGATGATACAAATGGTGATACTAATGGTGGCGACACTACTAATACCGAAACTGAAACCACCGACACCACCAAAACAGGCGATAATACTGGAAATGGTGGCGATGGCGATGGTGACGGCAGTACCGATTATCAGGTTCAGTATTCAGATTTAAAGATTAAATATGATGAACTTGAATCTAAATATCAGTCTATTGTAAATGAACTTGGTGAAATTAAACCTAAATACGAGCAGTATGTAGCCGATGAACAGAAACGTAGTGAAGTTGAATTAGAGGCGGCTAAGGACGCAGTATTTACAAAGTTCGTCAATATAATTGGCGAAAATCCCGATTTCATTGAGTTGCAGAGAAACAAGGCTAATCTCTCTCTTGATGAGATTAAAAATCGTTGTAATAGTATTTACACGGACGCTACATTATCTAAGAATTTCGGTAAGAAGTCACAGACTAATTCTCTCGGAATCAACGATGATGAAGATTGCACCGACAGTAAATATGTTTATAGCGAAAGATATGGTGTAATTCACAAGCACTAATTGAAACAAAAACGGATACGACATAGCAATCACCCTTAACTAAGGGTGGTTATTTTATTTATAAGGAGGAAAACAATATGGCATATGCAGTTTTTGAGTCAACAAATATGAAAAGCACATTTCATAGTGACATTATCAGCGTAGTAGCTGCTACAGATATTGAGAATGGTACTTTTGGATATGCTGACGGTCTTGCTACTGGCGAAACCGAGGTATATAACTTTGTTAAGGGTACATCTGCTGGCAAACAGGTAATCGTTGCCGATAATCCGGCTTGGGACGCTGATACTTCTAAGATTACAAATCAGAGAAAAGATAAGTATATTATTCCTGCTGGTACAGTATTTAGAGCGAGAATCGTTAATTTTGGCGATAAGTTCTCTATTTCTGCTGACGGCTTCACCGCAGCTACAAAGGCTGACGCAGCTAAGGATAAGTTTGTAACTATTGACAGCACTACAGGTAAGCTCGTTGTAGCGGCTACCGCTTCAAATTCTTCGCCCGTTATGGAGGGTGTAATTGAGTCAACGAGAATCGCTGGTGCGACACTTGTAACCACAGCTAATAACTATGGTTATTCTCGTACTATGTACAAAGTAAGAGTAACTACTCTTGCGTAATAGACTATAAGGAGGTAAAGATTATGTATAATTTTAGTGTAAAATCTGCTGACGCTCAGGAGAAGGTTCAGCAGTGCTTCAATCTTGCACTTGACCTTGCAAGACTCGACTATACACTTGAAGATGGTGTAACAGTTAAAGACCTTGAAACCGACCTTAGACAGAAGATTAAGGACGATATTCTTGGTGGACGTACTTTCTATCAGGCAATCAGAGCAAATGAGATTCTTATTTACGAGATTACTGAGCAGATTGTTAATGTTGCGATTTCCGAGAATGTATTTGACTCTCCTTTCTGTGACGCATTTGTAGACGTTAAGTATCGTAATCTCGGTGACGAGAGTGCTTGGTATGCTGAGGGTGGACTTCTCTCAACAGCTAAGTTCTCAGGTAACTATTGGGATACAGACCGTGAGAGCCTTGACATTGGCGAGGAAATCAAACTCCCGAAAGAGTGGATTAAGATTCACGTTTATGAGGAAATTGAGCGTTTCTACACAGGCGTAGCACATCTTGATAAGGTAATGGATAAGATTTATAAGTCCGTTAATAAGGCACTTCAAGACAGAATCTATGCTCAGTTTAGCAACGTAACAAACGCTGTTCCTTCTGATTTCACAGCTACTTGTAACGATTCTGAGGGCGTACTTGCTATGGCTGATAAGGTAATGGCTGCTGGTGGCTATTCTAACCTTATTATTGCTGGTACAAGAATTGCTCTTAACAAGCTGGCTGGTAAGATTCCTACTCATATGTTTGCTAATTCTCAGAAAGAAGCAAAGGCTATGACTGGTTCTGTTGGTAACTGGGAGGGCTTTGACCTTATGCTTATCCCTCAGACTTTACAGTCTGGCACATTTACACCGGCTCTTGACAACACTAAGATTTTCATTCTTGGTGGTGACACTAAGCCGATTAAGGTTGATTTCTATGGAGATACACGTTCTAAGATGAAGGATGAGTTTGAGAATAACGACCAAACAGTTGATATTCAGCTTCAAACTCTGTTTGGAATGGCATTAGTCCTTCCCAGCTACTTTGCGTGTGTAACTCTCCAGTAATATAAAACTAATATTTTAAAATAGAAAGGATGATTTAGAGATGGCAAGAACTTCTACTAAATCTACTACAAAGAAAACAACTAAAAAGACCGTGGCTACGGAGAAATCCGTAGCCACTTCTGATAAAGTGGTAGAAACAAAAAAGACAAAGGTTGTTGAAATCGACAAAGACGAGCTTATTGATGTTGTGGCTCTTGTTCCGAATGTGTCTTATTATGATAAGAAGACAGACGAAAGATATGAGTGGACGGAAGTAGGCGAAGTTACTGCTGTTCCTTATGAGGTAATTGAGAATATTTGGAAACAGTATAAGGATTACTTTAGAGGACTTGTTATTAAACCTATGGACGAAAGAGTTATTGAGAAACTTAAACTTGGTAATATCTTTGAGAAGTATGAGATTTTCACTAATCCCGATAATTACACAAAAGGTAATATTGGAGAAGTTATTGAGAATCTTAAAAAGGCAAGTCCGAGAGTTAAGACTTCTGTTTATACAATCATCAAGACATTTATTGCTGACGGAAGAATTACTGACGTACAAAGCATTATGAAACTTGATAAGGAATTTGACTTAAATCTTATTGGTCTTGTAGGCTAAACAATCTTTAGGAGGTTGAATTTCAATGACAAATTATTCAAAAATCTATGCTTTGGCATTGAGAAAACTTAAAGATTATGACCTCCCTCAAATGACACAGAAAGATGTAGAGGATTATCTGTTTGATTTGCTGACGATTGCAATACCGAGATTTCATATCTGCGATAAATTATCGGAAAGAAATGATAATGAGGGGTATTTTGAAGCAGATTTAACAGATAAGGAAATGGATATTTTAAGTAATTATATGTTACTTCAATATATTGATTCTGAATACTTAATTACCCCTACATTACTTAGTGTTGGTTTTAGTTCCTCAGATGTAAACGCTTTTAGTAATGCTAATCATTTAGATAAAATGACAGCTTTACACGATACTTTGCGTAGAGATACAGAAACACTTGTATCAAGATACTCTTATGAGAGCAAAGACAGGGCTGTAGACTTATTAGGCAGAGAAATTAAGAAATAGGCGGTGGTATAATGAGTAACTTAGAAACCGACTATTTTGATAGGTTTAAAAAGCGTATTGAACAAAGTGGAAACGATTTAAGGAGTGCTTATATTAAAAATAGCCGTGATAATTTAAAACAGGTATTTGGTAATGACCCATCTTTTAAAATGGGAATTTATCGTTGGGTACACGGTAATGAATCCGCTGATTATGAGAGCGAAAGCACTCTTGCTATAAGAATGTATAATCATAAATTTTCATCGGCTAACGGCAATACTGTTAATTTTATGACACAGGTTGATACGCCTGTTTATGCTGGTGACATTTTTTATGATAGTGAGAATGATACTTATTGGATTTGTACCGAAGCGTACTTAAAGTCCGATATTAATTACGAAGGTACATTAACTCTTTGCACTTGGATTCTGCGTTGGCAGAATGACAAGGGTGATATTTTTAATTATCCTTGTTTTGTTACAAATGCTACTCAATATAATTCAGGTGAACAGCAAAGAAAGCAAATAGTTGTCGGTTCTGCTCAATTTCACGTTAAATTACCTTATGACGAAAATACAGTATGTATTAAGAGTTCTAAAAGGTTTTATATAGATAGAAATTCTGAATCTCCCGTAGTATATAAAACTACGGATAATGATACCATTTCTTTTGCTAATGGTAGTCGGGGTCTTGTTAAATTAACCGTTGAAGAAGATGAAGAAAATCTTGCAACTGATAGAGTTGATTTAGGCATATGTGATTATATAGACCCTGATGTGATTCAAAATACGCAGTCTACAAATACCGAGAATCCCGACAATACGCAAACTATAATTCGTTCAGAGATAACATATAAAACAAATGTTATTAAGTCGGGCGGTAAGGCTCAGACATTTGAGGGTAAATTTTATCAAGACAATGAAGTGCTTGATACGGTAGGTGATTGGGAAATCATCTCAAATTTCGCTAATGATTTACAAGTTACCAAAAACGGAAATAAAATAACAATTAAGGTTGACAATGATGATTTAATTGACGAGGAATTTAAACTTGTTTTCAAAGACGAGAACGATGAAAATGAATCTTCGGTAATTATCAAAATTGTATCTTTAATATAGAAAGGGTGAGATTATGGGTGACGGTTCAATCATCGGAGATATTAAACACGAAGTTATAAAACAAATTATAAATGACGAAGCGATTGTAAAAGCAATCGACAGTCAACAAGTGTCGGATAAAGAAGATATAGACGAATTAATTGGTGTCAACATATTTGACTATAATCAAGACCCAAATACATTGGATAAAGCCGACACAATTATTACTGTACAGGCTCATATTAATGAGGGCTATGATGTGAATGATACTTTTCTTGAAGCGGAATTGCAGATTATTATTATCTCACATTATAAGCATATGAGGGTAAATAACGTACCCAAAATACGAGAAAATAGAAATGATTATATAGCGAGGCTTATTAAACGTAAGTTTAATGACAATAGACACCTTGCTATCGGTCATTTAAAACTTGTAAAAGACCACGAAGGAGCATATGTCAGAGATTATTTATATCGTGAGATTAAATTCACAGGATTAGATTTGAACGCAAATCTGTGTGATGACGATGAATAATTTTGACGAATTAAAAGCCTATTATGGTTATGACATAAAGGTTGCTCCTAAAATTTCAATTCATCAGCCGACATTAAAACAGATAATGGATTTCGGAGAAGAAAAGTATTTCTCGGCTATTAAGAGTTTTACTTCGGTTGGTGCTGACCTAAAGGCTCAGTTATGGATTTTGGGTATTGATTATACGCAAATAAACGATTACGATTTATTTTTAAAACTTGTTTCGCAATTAGTTTCAAGCAAAAAGAAATTATACTATAAAATGAGCAAAGATGACCCTGAAAAGTTTTTAAAACTTTCTAATGAAGAAAAAGAGGGTATGCTAATCAATCCAATGCAATTAATTTTGATTAATCCCGAAACAAGTGACAGTATAGATTTAGCGGATTTTGACTTGTATGAACACAAAGACACCAAAGATATTTATTTATACAATGTCAAAGACGATATTATGATAGATAGAGTCGTGTATACTATGGCTTGTGAAACTATAAGAAAGTTACACGGACTTGAAAGGAATAACCAAATCCCAGCTAACGAACAAACCAAAATGGATTTAATAGAGGACGCAATGGATGAGTTAGAAATGGCTCAAATGCAAGGGAGTCAGTTTAAGAGTATTATTAAACCACTTCATTCTTCTCTTGCTGTTCATTGTGGTTTGTGCGGTGATGAGGGATTATGGCATATCCCTATTGGTAGAGCGATAGAAAATTTAAAACGAATTACTAAAGAGAAAGATTCGGATATGTTACTACAAGGTGCGTATTCGGGTTTTGGTAGTTTAAAAGGTATTGATAAAAACCGTCTATCGTGGACTACTGACTAATCTCCCCTGTTTTATAGGGGTTTATTTTTTTTGTATATTTTTAACCTATCAAGGAGGATACTATTATGTTTAATAAAAATGAACTTATTTTAGACAAGGTGCGTAGAGCAAGTGCATTTGATATTGAAACAGCAAAGCAGATTATGACAATTAAGTCAATCGAAGACCCCTCACTTAACTGTACTGCTGAGGGCGAGGAAGTTGTTGACGCTTTTGGTTCTACTATTGATACAATTTATCGTGCTAAAAAGGGTGAGTTCACAGGTTCAAACTCTCTTATTAGTTTTGACCTTCTCGCTGCTCAGTATGGTACTGAAAAGGTTGTAGCGGCTCAGAACGATACTATTTCTGTACCTACATATGAGATTCTTGAAATACCCACAACTGGTGGTAACGCTGGTAAGGTAACTCTTAAATATACACCTGACAAGGATATTAAGTATATCTATGCTTATACTGCTGGTGATGTTGGTACTGCTTTCGCTAAGGGTACAGAAGTTTCTGCTACTGCGTTTGTTATTGCCGATAAGGAGATTACTGTTCCTACGGGTCTTACGGGCAAGGTATTTGTTGAGTATTCTTATGCTTCTACTGAGGCTCTTAAAGTCGTTAATAAGGCTGAGAACTTCCCCGCAGAAGTTATGCTCAAAATCTATGCTTACTTTAAGGACGTATGTAACAGCAATAAAATTTACTCTGGTGCTATTATTGCTCCTAAAGCAAAACTTAATCCTGAAAGTATTGAACTCGCTCTTACTTCTACAGGTAAGCACCCCTTCACCTTTACAATTGCTAAGGATTATTGTGATGACGAGGGTGAACTGTTCACAGTTATTGTTGCGAATGGTGACGGTGCTGAGTAATTAGCTTTTTTATTTTAAGTATAAACTGTACTTATTTATCACTTACCACCGCAAGTTTCGGCTTGCGGTGGACTTTTTTTAAGAGGTGAAAATTATGGGAAAGATTAACGCTTATTGTGGCGTATGTGGTAAAGGTTATTATATGTGTTTGGCTTGTAAAGACGTAATGCAATCTGAGCCGTGGAAAACCTATACTGATACATCGGAGCATTATAAGATTTTCCAAATTCTTTATGGTAACTCCACGGGAGTATATACCGATATTGAAGCAAGAGATAGATTACTTAATGTTGATTTATCAGATAAGGATACATTCTTAGATAATGTTCAAAGACATATTGATAGACTTTTATCTATCGAAGATGAGGAAAAGAAAATAGAAATAGAAAACGTAAAAGAAGATGAATACACTCCTATTGCCGAAAATACTGTTATTAAAACAAGACATTCAAAATTCGGTAAAAGGCGATAATTTTGTTCGGTAAAATGAAATAATATTTTTAAACACAACACTAAGCTGAATGATTGTATTTATTGAATAGATGATAATTGGAGATTTAAAGTAGTGAGATTGAATAAGTCAATGTTGGTTTAAGGATATTATGTTTGCCGTAATATCCTTTTTTTTACGTTTCCAAATAATAGAAAGGACGAAAGAAATGATAGTAACAAGTGATTTAACAGGAAAACAATATGATGATAACGAGGTTTTTTATTTTAGAAATCCAAAACAATGTGCATTTTATATTTCAAAATATGCTATACCCGTAGATATTTATACGGATAGGTCTATGCAACTTGTTTTTGCGTTTAAGAAAGAAGACCATTTTAGACTTAGAGATGAATGGAATAACAGACCTCATTAGAGGGGTGATTTTATCAAAAATGTAGGAAAAAAATTTGAAGAACAGTTTGTAAAATCTATTCCCGATTATTGTTATGTTTACAGATTAAAAGATTCTGCTCAGTCTTTTGTGAATAGCGGTTTTAGCAAATTCTCTTGGGAGAATCCTTGTGATTTTTTTGTATTTGACGGTAATCAAAAACTGTTTTGTGGTTTTGAATTGAAGTCAACTAAAGGTAAAGCGGTTAGTTTTCAACGTGATAAAGACGATAAAAACCAAAGAATGATTAAATATCATCAAATCAAAGGATTGAGTAAAATAGCAAAGTACGAGGGTACGATTGCTGGGTTTATTATGAATTTTAGAGATGAGCAACGTGATATGGAGAGAAGTTATTTTCTTCGTATTGAAGATTTTAACAACTTTCGTCATACAACTACGAAAAACAGTATAAATGAAATTGAAATTATAAAACACGGTGCTATAAAAATCGAAGGTAAGAAACTTCGGAAATATTACATATGGGATATAGATAAATTATTAAAAGAAATAACTAAAATATAGGAGGAACACTATGCAGAAGAAAGGTTATTATACAGATTTTACACAGGGAGAAGATAGCGAGAAGATTGAATTTGACTTTAGCACGAATATCAGTATGCTCGGAAAAATGAATTTAGTTAAGAAAACGGTTGAGCGTTGTATTATTGATGAACATTTCTTTTCTAATCTTTTACCTGTGATATTCGACTATCATATTATTATGTATTTTGCAGCGATTGATTTATCAGATATTGAAGAAGCTGAAATCAATGGTATTGATAAGATGTGTGATTTTGTTCAAAACACAAATATTGCTGAAATTATAAGAGAAAATATGGACGATGGCGTGCTTGATGAATTAGTTAAGGCTGTGGACGCTGATGTTGAGTTTAAGACGGGTATTCATCCGAATCCTCTTAACGAAGTGCTTTCAAGACTTTTGGAAACATTTGAGAAGAAGATTGAGAACATTGATGTTGAAACTCTTATGGAATCGGCTACTAAGGTTGCCGGAATTAAAGAACAGTTGACACCTACGGGTCTTATTAATGCTTATAATGACAGCGAAGTATTTAATAAGAAATTCAAAGACTTAGAAGAACACAACAGAGAAATCAATAAAATTGTCGGAGAAATAAAGAGTAAAGACGAAAAGTAGGGTGATTATATGGCAATTACCAATATGTCACAATTACAAAATGCTTTGATGAAGAAGTGTTATGAATTAGTAAATGAGGAAAAACGATATGCTTTGACCGTATTTAGAAATTATATAAATAAATTTTATTCGGGTTATAGACCGTTATTATACGAAAGAACGTATCAACTTATGAACTCTTTGGCAAGTACGGGAGTTAGTCGGACTACCAACGGATATAAGGCTGATATTTATTATAAGGTATCTGCATTGAGGTATTATGAAAAAATAATTTTTGATTATACGTTGGTTTATACAAGACCACATTCATCTTCTATGAATAGAGAGATATTTGAATATGCTGCTTATGGTATGTATTACGGATATAATCCCCACGGTAATTATAAGGGTGCTGATGATGATACAACAATTTGGAAAGACCCTGTTACCGATATTCAAATTCAAATGCGTCCTCAGTTAAAACGCTATCTGCAATCGAAAGGCATTAAAGTAAAATAAGGAGGTGATTGAATGGGAAGAAAAACATTCAGGAAGATAATCACTTCTCCTGAATTAATAGAACAAATAAATCCTGAGAATAAAAAGTTAATGGAAAGATTTTTAAAGAACTATTCTACGAAAAAATCACCGAAAACGATTATAAATTACAGGAGCAATCTAAATATATTCTTTTGTTGGAATATATTAGAGGACGGAAACACATTTTACATAGATTTAAAGAGAATGGATTTTATGGACTTCTTTGACTATGCAAGTATAGAGTTACAATGGAGTCCGAATAGATTTCATCAATGTCATTCTTGTTTATCTGCTTTTAGCACTTGGATAGAAAAGGTTATGGGTGAACAATATCCTAATTTCCGAAATCTATTACCGTTTATTGATAAACCTGATAAAGAAGCTGTTAGAAAGAAATCTGTTTTTACACAAGAAGAAATAAACGAGTTAATGAGTATGCTTGATGAAAAAGGCAAAACTCAGCAAAAATGCTTGTTATCGTTAATGACAAGTTCGGGAGCGAGAGCAAGTGAACTTGTTAGATTTAGGACGGATATTATTGACGAAAATAATACGGCTTATGAGGGTTTATTCTTAGAAACGACAGAGGAAATTAGAATCAAAGGTCGTGGAGTTAATGGTAAATCTGCGTTAAGATATATTCTAAAAGATACATTCTTACCTAATTATCATAAATGGCTGGTCGAGAGAGAAAAGATTATGAAAGAGAATAATCAAGACCACACTTATATATTCATCAAATCAAATGGTGAACCGGCAGAATTAACAACTATTAAGAGTTGGTTTGTGAAATGGGATATATTTACTACAAAAAGGTTTTCTAAAACCTTTTATCCTCATTCCCTTAGACATATGTTAGTCACAAAACTCCTATCTATCGGAGTAGAAAAAGAGTTGATTCAAAGTCTATTATCGTGGACTACGGCTGAAATGGTTGATATTTATTCTGACCTTAAACCGAGTGAAAGAAAATGGAAAAGTTTGGGTAAACTTAAATCTGCTTTAGAGCAAGATAATATTTTATAATCATAACTATACACCCATTGGGTGTATTTTTTATGCTCAAAAGGAAGTGATGAATTATGGCAGATGAAGATTTCAGACTACAACTATCAGCGGAAATAGGTAGTGACTCTATAAGTAGGGTTAAATCTCAACTTGACGAAATACAAAAGTCAGCTAAACCGATAACCTTAACAGGTGATATAGGGGCGTTGACTAAAGAAATTGGAGAGTTGAGGTCACAGCTTAAATCTGTTAGTGCTGTTAAAATAGACGCTAATATTAAAACGGCTACAAACTCTTATAAAGAATTAGTTAATGTTGCTAAACAAATTGGTAATAAACAAATCAAGATTGCTAAACTTGATACACGGACAAATACTAATGAAATTAAAGCGTTACAGGCTGAGATAGATACTTTAACGGCTAAGGGTAAGGCTTTAATGGGTTCTTTCAATGGTAAGTTGTCGGCTGAACAGTTTAAGCAATTAGAGAATACAATAAAGGAAATTCAAACTACGACTCAGCAGACTATAGATGTTATCAATGCTAAGATGAAAGATAAGTCTGCGGTTGAGTTTCAAAAACAGGCTTTTGAAGATTTAAAAGCTAAAATAAAAGAAGAAGAACGGGCTGTCAGCGAATATAATAAAGTTCTTGAACAAATGAAGCGTTTGCAGTCTACTACTGAAAATGCTGGATATAGGGATTCAGTAGGTACTGCGACTATTGAGGGATACAAAACAAAACTTGAAGAACTTAAAGCTAAAGAGGTAGAGGTTCGTGAGAAATTTGCTGATTTAATCCCACAGGAAAGTATAACTAAGGCTGAAACTGGTTTTGCCAATATAACTGCAAATATCGACAATATTGTTAGTAAAGCAGAACAGGCAAAAGAAAAACTCGTAGAGGCTATTCAGGGTACTCTTGCTAATGGTAATGCTTCAAATTATGATGTGGCAATATCAAAAGTTAGTCTTGATATGAGCAAACTTTCTGCGGTTAGTGATGAAACACGGGAGAAAGTTCAGTTACTTAGAGATACTTTAGTTGAAATGCGTACTGCGTCTGAAAGTGGTGATGTTGAAACTCTTATTGCTAAAGAAAAAGAATTTTCAGATACTTTAAAGCAAGTACAAAATGAGTTAAAAATCACGGCAGACAGAGAAGAAGAATTAGCACAAGCGGAGAAATTACTTAATGATAGAGCGATTCTATCTAATCAAATGGGCGTGTGGTTGAAAGAAAATACTGCCGCTACAAAACAATTTGGTAATCAAATTAAAATACTTCAAACCGAGGTTAAGTCTTGTGATAATGTAAGGCTCGGTCAAATAAGACAAGAGTTTAGAATGATTACACAAGAAGCTAAAATGGCTGGTAAAACAGGTTTGGCTTTTACTGATAGACTCGGTTATCAAATAAAGAAGTTGTCAACGTATTTTAGTGGTCTTTATATTATTATGAGTACCTATAGAACTCTTAAAACAGGTGTTGAAACTGTTATTGAGTTGGATACGGCACTCGTTGATTTGAAGAAGACTACTGACGGTACTACTGAGCAACTTAATGAATTTTACGAGAGTGCGTCTGAGATTGGTAAGCAGTTGGGAGTTACGGCGAAAGATGTAATTCAAGCAAGTGCTGACTGGTCACGTCTTGGTTGGCTTCGGCTCGACCCTATATATAGAAATATATATAAGTAAATTCAGCTTTTATCGGGAAATCTCCTGAGAAGGACAATTCCGAGGGCAAGATAGAATGTTTAGTATATTCTAAACCCGTAACGAGTAAGTTTTACATACAGTAATGTATGTTTGCACGCTGAACACCTAAATACGAAAGTACAAGGTGATGATGTACTCTGCTCTGCAACTATAATCAAAATATAATATGAAATTGCAGAGGTAGGCAGAAATGACCTACCCCTTTCTTTTTGGAAAGAGTAACAAAAGGACTCAATTAAAGACGCTATTGAAATGGCTAAAACGTCATCTATTTTTGAAGCTATCTCACCGGATTTGGATATGAATGAATCGACCGATGGGTTGGTTTCGGCTATGAAGGCAAAACGAAAGTTTATGCCCTGTTGTATAGTAATATGCAACTTGTATACATTTAACTACAGGTAATCTCTAAAGCCTTGCACCACAATAACGGAGAAATCACGTTATGATGGCACGAAAGTAGAAACAACGTAAGGATGATATAAGGTCAAAAGCCTAAGTATTGTGATAATGAGTGTTCTGTAGCCAAGTACCCTAACGTATTCCGTAGACCATACGGTATTAGTCGAGGGTAAAGGTTCAACGACTATTCTCAGTAGAGTTATGGACTTGTGAATAAGGGTGGAAATCCCGAATATCCATAACAATAGAAGTACGGCACAATCGCAAAGGTGTGAGTGAAAACCTCTTAAATGGAAAAGGTGTACCCCTATTAAATAGGGTGAAGAAATAGTCTATTCTTATATGAAAATATAAGTACAAAAGATTTAAAATTGAAGCAGATGACGCTTTAGATGGAATTGCGAGTAAGATTAATGCTATAGGTAATTCACAAGCAGTCAGTAACGGAAATATCGTTGACTTCCTTACTCGTTCATCTTCTGCTATGGCAGAAGCTAACAATACTTTAGATGAAACTATTGCGTTAGGAACGGCAGCAACAGAAATTACGAGGGACGCAGCTTCCGTAGGTAATGCTATGAAGACAAAACATTGTCTTTATATACAGAAATGTATATATAGAACACATTTAATTGCAGGTAATACCTAAAGCCTTGCACCACAATAGCGAGGAAACTACGCTATGATGGTTTGAAAACGTAAGGATATTACAATGGTTGTTCTGCAACGAAGCACCTAAGTTAGTAATAATATGGTGAACGCTCAACGACCACTCCCTTGTCGGGTTGTAGGTTTACGAATAAGGGTAAAATCCCGAATAACTACAGCAACAGAGGTACGGCACAAGCTAATGGTGTGGGTGAAATCCCCTTAAATGGAAAAGGTGTGGTTGCTATTCTGTTTAATACAGAATGTGATTAAGAAATGGTCTACTCTTGCGTGAAAGCGTAAGTTATCAATTGTGATAAGGTGTATGTTGCGAGTACACTTAATATTTGGAATAAGTATGAGAATTAGAGGCTATGATGAAAGCACCAATGAATTTATTGGTGGCGTAGAAGTTCTCGATGGTAAAATAGCAAATCTTACGAAGACTGCTAAAAACGGATTTGGTGGCGTTTCTTTATTTGCTGACGAAGCAAAAACAACATTTAAAAGTACAACACAAATTTTAAGAGATATATCTGAGGTTTGGGATGACCTTACCGACAAAAATCAGGCAAAATTACTCGAAGCTCTTGCCGGTTATCATACGTTAGCCGGATTGTGTAGTAATACACAAAATAGTACATATTTAATTGCGTTGGTTGCCTAAAGCCTTATACTACAATAATCGAGAAATCAGATTATGAGAGTTTAACAACATAAGGATATTACAATGGCTAATTCGCAGCGAAGTACCCTAACATTATTCTTAAAACAAAAGAACAGTTAAGCTGAGGGTACACGTTCAACGACCATTCCCGATAGGGTTGTAATAATAGAATAAAGGTGGGAATCCTGAATAGTTACAACAACAGAAGTACGGCTCAAATATATGGAGTGAGTGAAAACCTCTTAAATGGAAAAGGTATGCCCCTATTTTAAATAGGGTGAAGAAATGGTCTAAACTTATACGAGAGTATAAGAATGGTTATATATAAAAAATATGAGATATACTTATACGAATGATGATATTGATTTTTTAAGAAAATATTATCCAAACGGGGATTGGGAGAAAATTGAACAAAGATTCCCGTTTTTATCAAAAACAGCAATATATAGAAAATGTCAAAAATTAAATATTGCTTCAAATAATACGCATAGAAAAGATTTTGACAATACTAAAAATAGACGTAAGTGGACGGAAAAGGAAACTAAAATATTAATGCAAAATTATAGTTATATTCCTTTTGACGATTTAATGAAATTATTACCAAATCGCACTAAAGATATGATTAATAATAAAGCAAAAAGATGTAATTTATTATCTTATCAAAAAATTACATCAAAATGGAAAGACTGGGAAGTTGAATATATACAAACTAATTGGTTTTTAATTCCCGATGTGATTATTGCGAAAAACATAGGAAGAACACAAAGGGCGGTCAAATGGAAACGAGAGCAAATGGGATTGTATAGACAAAATTTTGAAAGTTTTTCTTATCCAACGATTTCAAAATATTTACGAGGTCAAAATCAACAATGGAAAAAAGAGTCTATGGAGAATTGTAATTATAAGTGTGTATTAACCGACAGTAAAAGTTTTGAGATACATCATTTATATGGTGTGAGCAATATTATAAATGATATTTTTGATTTATACCCTAAATACAAAGATAAATCTTTTAAAGACTACTCTGAAAAAGATTTATCTTTTTTATTAACTGAATTTTTAAGAATACAGAGTTTATATCCGCTTGGTGTATGTGTGGATAAAAAATTACACGTTTTGTTTCACAGTATGTACGGTCAATACTTTAATACACCTGAACAATGGTATAGATTTTGTGAAGATTATAAGAAAGGAGTGTATGAAGAATATATATAACCATTAACAGAAGTTGTGACTCTGTTTAATAAAATTGAAACGTCAAGGTCAAGTTGTTGCAGCTATGCTCAACAACTTCCAAACAGTAGAAGATTCTCTTAATACAATGCAGAATAGTGCTGGTAACGCTATGCAAGAAATGTCAATTATTCAAGACAGTATTGAGTATAAAATGAACGCATTTTCTCAAACTGCAACAGGAATATGGCAAAACCTTTTCAAGCGTGGCGATATTGGTGCTGTTATTGATTTATTTACAAATTTCTTATCAATAATAGATAAGATTACAGACCACTTTGGTCTACTCGGCACAGCCGTAGGTATAACCGCTGGTATATTATCAGCAAAATTTGGCGTGGGTGAACTAATTAAACAGTTCTGTTTACTTATGACACTAAGGAACGAATACGCTCACGAAACCTTTAACTAATAGTAATATAAACGAGATTGTGTTTGCTCGTATAACGGTTTATCGTTACACAATCAAGAGGGGTTTAGAAAAATAGGATAAACTGATATAAGTTAAAATTCTTATATCAATAGACTAAGACGTTTTATATGTTAAGCTACATAATACATATAAAACTATTAGCAGCCATTACCTTACGAGAGGTAGGTTCAGAGGACATAAACCTACACGGTGAGAATCGTGAATGAATGTTGCAAACTGTACCCGACAGTAGTTATGAGTTGGGGTAAAAATTTAACCATTGGCTAAATGGTGTGTCAAAAATAGTGGGATACTTCTTCCCTGTTACCTGAGCAAAAGAAGTTAAAATAGAAATTTTATGTATCATAATGCACAAATAACACTTGAAAAACGTGCGAAAAGTGTAGTGAAGTAGGTTGAAAAAAGTGCGAAAAGTGTGTTTTGACGTATTTTGTTCACTTTGTATTTGTGCAATATGACGAATAAATAGCAACCAAAAAAGGTTGCATATAGAAAACGCAACCAAAAACGGTTGCGTTTGTTATTATACTGAAAGGGTATAATTTGATTTTTACGATTCGGATTATACCTTAACGGGATATTTCCCATTTCGGCAATTTTTTCGGATTTGGGGAATAGATTGCCGATTTAAAAAGAAAGGATTGGTAAAATGATATTTTCGGTTGATAGGTTTATTGAATTATCAAAATCAAAAATAAAAAAGAAATTTAAAAAAGTATATCTTTATGATGAATATAATAATGCAACTGGTAGAAACAAAGAAAGGCGTTATTATTATAATAAAGAAATTATGTTATTTTTAAAAGAATGGGAGATTGAATTAACATATAAAACATTGATTCATAAGGGTGTTTTTACGGAGAAAGAATTGTCTTTTGAACAATTTATAAAACTATTTTATATAAAAATATTTGAGAATCGGTATTTATGTAGATTTATAGATATAAAACCGATGATAGATTTTATTAATAGAGTTCGGCAAAATAATGATTAATCATTCTCCATAGGTTATTGCAGAGGTATAATTTTTGCCTTAATTGTTGTTTCTTTGTTTCATTAAATTCATTCTTGACTTCATTAGAAAGAATATTATTACGCTCTTTCAAACAAAGGACAACAAAAGGTGCGTAGAATATTGCGTCTGATATATTTATAAATGTATTATTATTCATTTTATTTATTATATCTTGGCGATAAGAAAATTCTTGCATAATAAATATACCGTCTATTTCTACGGATTCTTTGATTAGCTTAAATTCTTCTTCTGTTAATTTTCTATCTACAAAATCACTCATATTCTTCCCTACCTTAAAACTTATAACCACAATTCCGGCAAACAAATTGACTTCTTGCGGTTTAATTAGTAACTAATCTACTTTATATTCATATAAACTTGCTTTCCAAGTACCATTTTCACGGCGTTGACAACTAACACTTTTTATTTGAGGTTTACCGTTAATAGTCATATTGAAATCAAGATAAACGGTATCTTCATCTATTATATTGTAATCTCCTGTATAGACCACACTACTTACTTCTCGATATATGCTCATAACTCTACTACAGTATGACATAGCTGCTCTTTCTGCTTTTTTGAGATAGTATGTACTCATTTGAGGTTTTGTATATTCTTGTTCGTAGTCGGTGTCGGAATAAGAATTTGTATTAGTCGGGTTATCGGTTGTATTGCTTTTCTTACAAGTAGTAAGAGATATAACTATTCCAATTACTACGATTATTATTATTACTATTATTGAAACAAAAAATACGATTGAATTTTTCTCGGATTTATCTTTATTTTGTAGCATAATATAGCCTCCTTTGGTATTTAAACCAATTATATATTATCTTTATACACAATTCAAGTAATTTTGATAAATTCAGGTTACGTCTTTATATTCAGTTTGATATTCAAAACCGTTGAAGACGAATCGAAATTTGCTGGAATTAGAATAAAGAATAACTTATTAAGTGGTATAAAAGCAATAGCGAGTGAAGCCCCGAAGATTGATTTGGGTAAGAATTTTTCTGCTAATTTAGATAAGCAAACAGAGTATTTTACTTCATTTAGAAATGCAGTAAATGAAGGTATGGCGGTTGATGAGGCTAAAACACAGTATTTATCAAGTGCTATGCAAGCAACTCGTGATTATGTAAATGCGACAAACTTAGCAGAACAAAGCGAAGAAGGACTAAGAACCGCCGTTACTCAAAGTCAAGTGGCTTTAGTGGCACAAGGTAATAGTCTTAGTAATACAAGGTCGTTGATTGCCGAGTATAACTCTGGTTTAAACACTACAGGTAATGTATGTAAAGAAACGGGATTAAATCAAACACAATTTGCACAAGCGGTAGCACAATCACGAACTGGTTTAGGTAATTATTTAAACAATTTAGACGGTGCGAAGGCTTCTATGGGTGGTTATATCGCTCAACTTGTAGGTGCTAAAATTGCTACGTTTGCTTTAAACGCTGTAACAACATTACTTAATGCTACTATTAGTATGGGTATTGGGCTTATTGCGTCAATGCTTGTAAGTGGAGTAGTTAGTTGGATTGATGATATAATTCATCATACTGAGAAACTTATTGAAGCCGGTGAAGAAGCTGAAAATAAAGTTAAGGAAATTAGCGAAACTTTTGAAAAACAAAAGTCTGTTATAAGTGAATCAACAACGCAATTTGCTGAATTGGCTCAGGGTGTTGATATGGTTACTGGTAAAAACAAATCATTGTCAACGTCTGAATATGAGGCGTTTTTATCAATTAGTAAAGACTTGGCAGAACAATTTACCGACCTTCCTGTTATTTACGATGAAAATGGCAATGCTATTGTTCAACTTAACGGTAATGTCAATGATGTTACAAATTCTTTAAAGGAACTATTAGAGGTTGAAAGAGAAATAGCCAATCAAAAAATTGCAGATGAATTACCAAAGATTTTTGATAAAACTAAGGCACAAAATGAAGTTTTAGAAGACGAATTATACGATATACAATCTAATTTATGGTATAACAAGTTAGATAAAGCTGGTGAAAAGCGACTTTCGATAGATGTAAATGGTTTAGATTTAGATGAAGTAACGAAGATACGAGAAAAATACGAGGCTTTATTTAAAAAATATAATATCCCAGCTTTATTTAATAAAGGACAACAGGTTTGGAAAGATGATAAACTTGTATTTGATACTTTGTATTTTGATTTAAACGGAACTGTAAATGTTACTGATAAATTGAAAAAAGAATTAGAAAAAGGTACTTACGAAATTCAAAAAGAATTTGAAAGTAAATTAAGTGGAAATACTTTTCAAACACTTGTTAATAATGTTAATAAAAAATCTGCTGATAAACAAAACGAAATAAAGCAGAATTGGAGCAATTTAACTTCTAATATAAATAAATGGCTACCTACCCAAACCGACTATTCTGCTCTTTCGGAAGAAAGACAAAACCTTATCCAACGGTCTATTAACTCGTTGGATTATACTGCATTAAATTTTGATAAATGGGAAGACGCTGAAAAATATATTAAAGACCATTTATTAAAGGTATTAGGTAAAGATGAAAACGGTAAATTTAATTTTGATATTGAAAAATATACAGATTTATCGGAAGCCTTTGACTCATTTAAAAAAAATAAAATATCTCTAAAAAAATATCAAGAGTATTATAATACTGTTAAGACAAATCTTGAAGGTATTAAGGGCATTACAAAGGAAACCAAAAATGCTATATTAAATGATTTTAATACTATTGGTTCATCGGGAGAAACTTTAGATAATGCTTATGAAAGAATTTTTAAACTTTCTAAAGGCGTAATATCGGTAAAAGACGCTGAAAAAGAGTTAAAAAATTGGAAGTACGATGATATTTCAGCTTTATTTAAAATTGACGCTAAAACTATAAAATCTTGGGATGATTTAAAAAACAAGATTAAAGAGTTTAAAGAAACCGATACAAGCAATTTTGATGAAAATGCTTTTATTGATGATGTTAAAAGGAGAGCAGACGCTTATTCTGATTTTCTTAAACAGTCAGCACAACAAGGCGGTATTAATTATAAAACTGAAACTGATGAAAAGGGTAATGTAAAATCTCTTGGTGTAGACGCTCTTGCTTCTTATTATAGTCAAATTAAAGGTTATGATGAGGACAAACTTATTAAACGTACTGCACAAGGTATTAAACTTAATACACAAGAACTTACAAGATTAAATAATGAGGTTGCTAAACAAGAAAAGAGCAAAGTTGATGAAAGGATTGAAAAGTTACAAAAGAAACTTGGAAATCTAAATGAAAAGATTAATTCTTGTACGGACGCAGAAGAAAGATTAAACCTTGAAAATGAACGTAGTGGTATTCTTGATGATATTGAAAACACCGAACTACTTGCAGCCAATTATGAAGCACTAACTTCTAAGTATCAGGCTTGGCAAGACGCTTTGAGTAATGGAGAAGAAGGAGATTCTTATGACGCTATAAGAGATAAACTCAAAGATATTAAAGAACTATACGACAAGGGTTTGGTTGGTACAAATGAGTTTAGAACTTATGTTGATTTACTGACGTTTAAGGATTTATCAACGGCTAATGTTGATGATATTGTTAAGGCTTATGAGAATCTTGACAATAATATTAAGAATACAAGTTATAGCGTAAAAGACTTCCTCAAAGAAGATGAACAGGGTGTAAATAACTTCTTGTCTGCTATGAAAGAATTAGGTTACTATACACAAGGTAAAGATGGTGAATGGACTCTTAAAATTGCAGATAAAGAAAGTCTTGCAAAACAGCTTGGTATTAGTACGGAATTTCTTGAAAACATTGTACAGAAGTTAGATGACTACGATTTCACCGTAGATATTGATATTGGTGGAATGTCAGATAATGACTTACAAAATGCTTTTGATGATGTTCGTAAGAAATTAAAGAAAGCAAAACTCACCGATATGACATTTTCGTTCGATGAGAATACTACTGAATCACAGGTTGACGACCAACTTAAAGAGATTCGTAGGATTATTCATAAGAAGTGGACTACCGTAAATGGTGAAGGTCAAGAGGTTATTAAGTTTGACATTGATGATGAAAATGCTAAAGCTGCTCAAATTATTCTTGCTAATCTTTTAAAGAAAAAGCAAGAATTTCAAGATAGCGGAGCGTTGGCGTTAAAGGTTGATGTTGACAAAGACTTAAAAGACCCGAAATCTGACGCTGGTAAGGCTATTAATAACATTCAATCCTTTAATAAAGGTATGAATAAGTATCAAGTTGATATTCAAACAGGTACGGATACGAAAAAATCGACTAAGAAAATTACTAAGGCTGTTGATGGTCTTAATAGTATTAAAGACAAAAAAGTTCGTGCTGAACTTGGACTTGATGATAAGAAATTTAAGAAGGCTGTTAAGAATATTAAGGCTAAAGTTAAAGCTGGTGCTGATTTAGACCAAAAAGATATTGACATTGTTAAATCCAAAATCAAAGGTATTGACGCTAAAGCACTCGTACATCTTGGAGTTGATAACAAGGACGTAGCTGAGGAAAAGAAACGTCAAGAAGGCGAAGTTATCAATAAAAAAGTTCAATTTAGCGTTGAAAAAAGTGAAGTTCTTAAATTTGAGAAAGAAGACCACGATGTAAAGGCTATTCTTAAATATGCTCCACAGATTGATGAAGACGCATTTACCCGATTAGTTAATCAGGCTAAAACGAGATTACAAAATCAGTTAAAAAATGTTAATCCTACGCCAAAGTCAAAGAAAAAGAAGAAAGCTAAAGTCAATGGTACTGCATTTGCAAGGGGTAATTGGGGTGCTAAAGACTCCGGTAGGGCTTTAGGTGGAGAACTTAAACCTGAAATTCACGTTTTTGCTAATAGTGGACGTTGGGAACTTATTGGCGAACGCTCTCCTGAGTTCTTTAATTATCGTAAAGGCGATATTATTTTCAACGGAGAACAGACCGAACAGTTACTTAAATATGGTAAGATTAATTACGGTAGTAAACGTGGTAATTCATTCTTAGGTGGTACTGCGTTTGCTGGTTCTTCTGCTCGTGGTGGTATTAATCTTAATAGTCAAGGATTAATACCTAAATCTAAATCTACGAAGAAATCTTCATCGAGTTCTAAATCATCTTCTTCATCTTCTAAAAGTAAGAGTAGTTCTGATAGTAAGAGTGATAAGGACACACCACTTGATAAGTTTAAAGATTGGTTTAGTAAACTGTTTGATTGGATTGAGGTTAAACTTGAACGACAAACTGATAAAATTAGTGACTATATTACTAAGGCTGAACGTGCAACAGAGCGTGGTAGTTATGACGCTTCTGTTAAGAATTATCGTAAAGCTATAAACACAACAAGTGGGCTTGTTGAAACCGAGGGTAAAGCAAGTAGGCGGTATAAGAAACAAGCTAATAAAACATTGGACGTTGCTGTTAGCAAAGGCGTTATTAGCAAAAAGAGAGCAAATTCGATAAAGAAACTTGTTAAGTCGGGTAAAATTGATATTAGTAAGTATAGCGAAAGTGTTAGAGAAGTTATAGGTGATTATCAACAATGGTATGACAAAGCCAAAGAAGCTAAAAAATCTATCGGTGAACTTCATAATAATATTCGCACTTATATCAAAGACCTCAAAGATGTTCGTGACGCTCAACGTCAAGCAAAACTCGATAAACAGAGTACATTCACGGGTATTGGTACAAGTGGTTTTGCTTATACTTCTGCGTTTAAGAATAGTCAACTTAATTATCAAAACTCACAGCTTAATGCTCAAAATTCTGCTTATAAAACTGAAACTGATAAAGTTGTAAGTGATTCTAAGAAAATTGGTAGTAGTGCTACTTCTGCTCTTGGTAAGTTAAAGCCGAAGAAGAATCAGAAGAAATATAAGCAAGCTATTAAAAATGCTAAAAATGCAATTAAAGCTAAAAAGAAAGTTAAAGACGCTGACTTAAAAACTATTAAAAAGCATAGTGTCAAGACATATGAGAAATTATATGCTTATAATCTTTCTTTGGATAATGTTGAAACGGCTAAACTTGAACAAGCGGCTAATTATGCTGAAACGAGTAATCAAAAATTTGCTAATCAAGAAGCTAAATATGAGAACGACAGGCAAAAGAGCGAAGACAATATTAGTCTATTCCGTCAAAGAGCCGATAATGCTACTTCTGCAAGTGGTAAGAATACTCAGTTAGATAAAGTTGTTGCTCAGTACAATAAACAACAAACAGATAGACAAGCTGAGATTAATGATTTTGCGAATCAAGCAACGGCTTTTGGTAAAACTATTTCTAAACAATCTACTAAGGGTAGCGGTGATTATAGTCAATATATTACTCAGGCAAAGAATAACGTAACTGCTGGTACTACAATTAGTGCTTCTGTTCTCGCTAAACTTGCTGAGGGTTATAGTAAAGGTAAGATTACCGCTGGATTCTATCAGGCTTGTGTTGATTATAATAACGCACTTCAATACAAGAAACAAGCGGAAGACCAACAAGAGATTGAAAACGAAACAATTATAGCCGAAAAACGTGCTATTGGTGAAGAGAAGATAAGCAATATTCAGAAAGATTATCAAAATAAACTTTATAATAATAGAGTAAATGGTTTGACCTCTGAACAGTTAGGTGCTATGCGTGATATTAAGACCGCAAAAGGATTATCGCTTGACGCTAATGACTATCAACAGCAGATTCAGCTAAGTCAACAACAGAGAAATATTTTGATAGCAGAACAACAAGATTTAATAAATCAAATGAATCAAAATATTGCTGATGGTTTGTGGACTTATGATTCTCAGGAATACATAGACGCTTCAAAAGCACTTGATGAAATCGGTGTTTCGATTGCCGGTTGTACAAAGAATGAAATTGAATGGAATAATGCGATTATAAACTTACCATTTGAGAAATATGAGAAAGCACTTCAAATCATCGACAAAGTTAAAGGTGCTTGGAGTGCATACGCAAGTATGATGAAGACGATTGGTAAGGATTTAGATAAGAGTGTTGAAACTGCTTATCTCCAACAGATAGCACAAGAAACCGAACATTATCAAACCACAGTAAAGCAAACTGCGGAGGCTTGGGCTAATTATCAAAAGGCGTTAGCTGATTCTGAGGGTGTTTATGGTGGTAAGACTGCTGAGGAATGGTTTGGTGAGTATAACGATTTTGCGGCGGCTCAATATTCTTCTTATGAGAATATTAAGAAAATTAAAGATGAACTTCGTGATGAGTTCTATCTTAAACCTTTTGAAAAAGCTATTGAAAAAGCCGAGAAACTTAATGGTTTGTTGGAGGGTATCGCTGAATTTATTGACGAGAGTATGTACTATGATAAAGACGGTAAGATAACCGAATATGGTATTGCACAGGTTGGTCTTTTGACTGCTGGTTACGAAAAAGCAAGAGAGCAAGTTGGCAATTATCAAGCAGAACTTGATGAAGTCAACAGACTGTATGCAGAGGGTTATTATACTGCCGATGAGTATGCTGATAAGGTTAATGAAGTACAAACTAATATGCTTAACTCAGCTAAAGATATGAAGTCTTCTATGAATAGCATAGTTAATATGTATAAAGATATGGCTAAAGCTGAGTTAGATAGTTTGTTTAAGTTAATCGAAACTCGCCGTGAGGCTATTTCAGCGAAAAAATCTTACTATGACTTAGACAAAACGCTCCGTGATAAAAACTCAGAAATTCAAAATCTTGAAGCACAGATAGCAGCACTTGAAACTATGGACGATTTAGAGTCTAAGGCTCAACGTGCAAGATTACAGGCTGACTTAAAAGAGAAACAGGATGACCTTAACGAAACTGTAAACGACCACTTAATTGAGATTAGTCAGAACGCTCTTGATGACTTGAAAGACAGTTTACAAGACGCTTTTGATGATAAGTGGGAGCATATATTTACTGATTTAAGTCAAGTAACACAGCTTATGAGTGCTGCTAACGCACTTACTAAGGGTTCGACTTTAACTATTAATAATGCTCTTAATAAGTTACTTGGTTATTATGGTATTGACCCGAACAAAGCACAATTAAGTGATGTTGTATCTACGGCTTCTGCCGGATACGCAAGTGGTACAAGGTCTGTATCTCAAAGTGGGTTAGCTTGGACTCAGGAAGGACGTAAACCTGAGTTTATTGTTAGAAAATCTGATGGTGCTATTCTAACTCCTTTAAGCAGAGGTGACGGTGTAATTCCTAACGACCTAACTGATAACCTGTTTGCTTGGGGTAAGATTACACCCGAAGAATTTATCGGTAAGACGGGTGCTGATTATAACACACCTGAAACCAATGTCAACAATAATGTTTACAATAATTACGATAGTTTGATTAGAGTAGACGGTAATGTTGACAGTACAGTAATTACAGATTTAAAGGCGTTTGGCAAACAATTTTACGAGGACTCTTATCAATACACACACAGACGTATTGTAAGTGATTTGAAGAAAATTGGTGTTAAACGATAATTGGTGGGGAGTTTTCTCCCCACCTCTATTATTATAAGAGAGGTGAGAAAAATAAATGGTTGGTTTAGATTTTACTTATAATGGAAAGAAACTAAGTGACTTTGGTATGATTATGGCTAAACCGAGTGATACAACTAATATGGGTTTAAATAAAGAAATACTTAAAGGCACTACGACAATAAATAAAAAGCGACCGATTCATTATGGAGTAAAGTACACCGATACTCTTGTTGAGCCGTTTTTTATTATTAAAAATCCAATTTTAAAAAATAAATCTCACACCGAACAATATCATAGAATTAGCGAAGGACATTTGCGAAAACTCTCTGCGTGGCTGACTTCACCCTCTACAATGCGTAAACTTGAAGTATTGTATGACAATCAAAACAAGATAAAAATGAACGGCGTATTTAATAATATCACGCCGTATTATGTTAATGGATTAAATGGATTGAATTTAACTTTTACTTCTGATTCACCATTTGCTTATAAAGAAAAACAGGTTAAGGTTTCGGCACAATTATATACTCCTATTACCAAAATTATTAATTGTGATTCTGACGAATTAGAAGATTTAATATATCCCAAGATTATTGTTAGACCACATAATGTAAGTACAACAGGTAATTATTATGTAAAGAATAAGACTACGAACAAACTAATGGAGTTTAGTTTACCTTCTTGTACCGAAGCTGTTATTGATACACAGTTAAAACGTGTTACTGCTGACGGATTCCCCGTGACAATGGAAGATTTAGGTTGGAATATAAACGAGATATATAATTTTAATGGAGTGGGTACAGGTACTTATGAGATATATTGGTTTTCCCTACTTCCGAAAATGAACGAAATTGTATTTGCTGGAAATGCTGATTTTATAGTTGATATTAGTATTCCGATTAAGGTAGGTGGCTTGCCGTAATGTTTGATTTTAATTTATACGATAACCCGAAGCCTTTGAAGATATTTCTTTGTAGACCTGATACGCATAAAGCAATATGTGAATTGAACGGAATTGTCGAGGATACTTGTAGATTGAAATTGGCTGGTAATAATCAATATGAATTAAATTTCGATTATTATAGGTATATGGATATAAATGGTGAGCGAATAGAAACTAACGGGTATGATAAGTTGTTGATTGATACCGAGTTGTTTGTAGAGAAATTTGGATACTTCAAGTTAAAATATCCTCCTTATACAGATGATGGCGATAAGGAAATGAAAAGTATCACAGCACATTCTATTGATTGTGAATTGGAAAACAAAGAACTTGTTAATTTTAAAGTGAATACAGGTGAAAAGGATTCTGCGGAATATCTTGTTACCTATGATGATGGAGAAACCGAAAGTCTATTAAACGAATACACAGGACTTCCTTACGATTATATTGTATTTTATAATACTTTCCCTGAACAGCTTACTGCTTTTAAAAGTTTTGTATTAGGTGGCGGTGCTATAGATGACGCAACCCGAAATGTTACTGACGCTACGAGAATTGCGAAATTTATGGAAATGATAAAACTCATTCCTCGTCTTTTTAGCAAAGTTGTTTATGATTCAACTAACGATGAACATTCATTAATTGAATATATGAAAATTTTTTATAAGCAAGACGGTGTTACGGTTGACAAAATACAATATAAACGAAGTGTACTTTGTGCGAGAATTGATGAACTATTTACCTTTTATACTAAATATCGTAATCAGCTTAGTCTTTTGACTTTGGCTATTGAAAAATGTAATTGTAATTGGTCTGTAGGTGATATAGATAGCAGTTTAGTGAATAAGAGATTTCAATTTAACGTGAGTGAAAATATATATGCTTTCTTAACGAATGATTTAGCGTCAAAGACTAAGGCAATCGTTGATTTCGATAGAATCAATAGAAAGATTAATGTTGTGTTGATTGAAAATTTAGGGAACGATTCGGGTGTATTTTTATCAAAAAATTCCCTAATTAATTCTGTCAATATAACTTGTAACGAAGAAAAGTTATGTACACGATACAATGTTACCGGCGGTAACGATATTGATTTAAGGTATGTTAATTTCGGTCATTCACGAATTGACAATATTGATTATTATTTAAGCGTTCGTGATGATAGTGGCAACTTAGTTTATGTATCAGAAGAATTAGCGGAGAAATACAGGCAGTATAAGACAGATATAGAAATAGCAAGAGAGAAATACATTGAATATACAAAACAATACAATCAACTCAATCAAGATATTCGGGCGTTTAAATATCGTTTGCCAAATGATGAAGTTAAGAATGACTGGGATACATATAGACTTGACGAGTTAGAGGGTCTTGTAACGGTTTATAACAATCTTCTTTGTACTCTGAAAACTTTATATAACGAAGACTACGGCGATAGGGGTTATACCAATGGTGAGATAAACGAAAACTTTATGCGTACTACTGAATATTGGTATGATTATTACGCATATAAACAAGTTTTAGACCAATTAGACGAGGCTAAAAATTGTAAATTGAATGATGAACGATATAGTGAAATAGATAATGAGCAAATTATAGCAAAGATTAAAGCCTTTGAAACTGAGTGGAGTTTGTATGGAACGGTAGAATTAGAAAACAAAATTAAGTCATATATCGAACGAATGAATGTAATGATTGATGGTGGTTCTATCATTATTCAAGCGAATACTGATTATACTCCTAAAACTTGGTCTAATTTAAGCGTTGAGGAAAAGAAAAATTATAATAGTTTAGAGATAAACTATTATTATACCGAGTATTATAAGATTTACTCTGAGTATGTTAGTTGTAAAACTTATCTTGATAGCTTATATCCTCAATTAACGCAAATGGAAAGCGACCTTGCTGACGTTACTGAGGATAGAAACAACCTTTTAAAATATGTAACTTTAGAGGGTTATGATAGAGATGAATTAGCTGATTTGGTTGATTTGGATACTATAACAAGCGAAATACAATATAGTTTTACTGCGACCGAGATAGGTATTATTACGTCACTATATATTGATAGTAATTACAGTAATGAGAATATTTTAACTACTTCTCTTGACGATACCGTTAGTACCGTTGATGTTGAAAAAGAGTTGTTAGAGGACGCTGAGGAAGAATTATCAAAAGTAAGTCAACCTCAGCTAACGATAACTACGAGTATTGATAATCTTCTCGCTATTCCTGAGTTCAAAGGTTATAATTTTGATATTTATAACTATGTAATGCTTGAATATTATAAAGATTACTATGTTAAACTGAGGTTGTATGAGATAGAATTTAACCCTGTTATGCCCGAAGATGAAATTAGTGTTGTGTTTACTAACTATATTAATTCTGCTTCTGAGCGTAGTGATTTATCATATATTCTACAACAATCCTCTGGTGGCGGTAGTAGTTCGGGTGGTTCTGGCGGTGGTTCTGATGGTAACTTTGGCGAGTCTGATGATATTGATGTAACCATAAGTAATACTATGTTGGCTAAACTATTGAATACAGAAATGTTTGGTTCAAGGGTTACTGACGTTGTATTGGATACTATTAATATTAAAACATTAACTGCAAGGACAGCTACATTTAAGGATTTAGCAAACGGCACTACAACTATTGATGGTGGCTGTATTACTACGGGAGTAATAAAATCTGATAATTATAACGGTACGAGTACCACGAATAGTAACGGATTGAAAAGTTATGATATTGATAATACGACAGGTAGTATTATTATTCTAAAAGACCCGAGCAATAATAATGTGTCACGAAACGGCACATTCAATTTCGGTGGAGGCAAATTGAAGTGGGATGGTTCAAATCTAACGGCACAAGGTAGGATTACCGCACATACGTTATCAACTGGTTCAAAAACTGGATATTATGACGCTCACGATGGTTTGTTTATTGATAAGGACGGTAATATAGCTGTCGGTAGTGCTAATACTGTTGAAATTAATAAAGACGGTACATTTAATTTTGGTAACGGACAGATAATTTGGAATGGTACTGCATTGTCTATAGGTGGATATAATACAGATAATTCGTATAGTGGATATGTAGTTGATACTACTGGATATGATAATATTATAAATTTATATGGTTATGGTACTCCTACTAATGTAGGCTATTCAGCAAGTGAACATAATGGAAAAGTATATCTTAATACAAGTAGTGGATATTTATATCAATCCAATGGTAATAGTTGGGTATTCTATCGACCACAGGGGGCTGAAACCAATATTGTATTGCCTATGATTTCTAAAGGAGCAAAGTTAATAAAACAAATCAATCTAACTGCGGAGAATTTATCTATTAACGCAAACAAGATAGATTTAACTGGTTATGTAACAATTTCAAGTCTTGGAGCTAATGGTACGACTACGATTGATGGTGGACGTATTCAGACAGGTGTAATTAAATCAAGAAATTACGGCAATCTAAGTAATGCTAACGACCCATTATCAAATACCACGGGCAGTATTTTGGTGTTAGATGATGGTACGTTTAGTTTTGGTGGCGGTAAACTGAAATGGGATAATACCAAACTTTCAATAGCTGGTGAGTTAAGTGCTGGCGGTAAAGATAGCCAAACATCAACCGTAGAAGGAACTTTTATTGATACAAATGGTAATATTTTTGTAGGTGGTTATGATACAAATTATAGTGATGTTCAAACCAATGGCTGTGCAATTAAGATTTCTAACTCAGGAACAATTTACACACAAAATTATATAATGGACAGTAATAGTAATGTGTTATATACTCAACAGTCACAATTAACTGGCGGTACTTTGACTTTTTATCGTAATGGTATTAGACACGGAAGAATAAACGCTGGTATTATGGGTACGACAAAAACACTTGGCTTAGTAACAGACAACAATGCTATTTTGGGTATAGGTGGTTTTAAATCTAATGGTGATGTTGGTCTGCATACTCTAATTAGTTCAACTACAAATTCTAATGGTGATTTAGTTGGTAAAGTAGAAACAGATAATGTTTATGCGGATAATATATATACGGATTACATTTATTCTCAAACTTCGGGAGTAGCTTTAGATTTCAAGTCAACTTTACATATTGGATATTACGATATACAAGCTTTTAATTACACAACATTTGTTAAGGTTGAAGCAAATCCTGATAAATTATATTTGGGAACACATAAAGATAATGATATTCCAACATATATTAGAGGTTCAAAAATATATTTAGATGGCGATTCAGGTGTTTACTTGGCTACAGGCGGTGCAGCCACTACGGTTTCTGATGAAAACGTAAAAACTTTATATGAAATTACTTCTAAATATGAAAACTTTTTTAAACGATTAAATCCCACGCTATACAAGTATAATCAAGGCGGTCATAGATTGCATATGGGATTTGGTGCAAGAGCCGTTGAACAAGCATTATTATCATCTGGTCTTACTACGGAAGAATTTGCCGGTGTTGTAATTGAGCGAGAACATACTATTCCATCCGAGGTTTCATATTCGGGCGAGGATGAATATTATGAAGCGTTATATTCTTTGCGTTATGAGGAATTTACTGCTCTCAACACTTATATGATACAGAAACTTATGACAAAAATTCAAGAATTAGAAACAGAAATAGAACAATTAAAAGATTAAATGAAAGAAGGAAAATAATATGCAAAAACCCATAAGTATGGTAATAGATGAATTTGAGAAAAACCTTGCTAACTGTATAAATCAGGCTATGAATCAGTCAGGTTTACACGTTAGTATTGTAAAGTCGATACTTGGCAATTTCTATAATGAAGTTTGTTCTGCTTCGGAGCAAGTAACTAAAAATGATATTGCTATGTATAATCAAAAAATAAAAGAAGAAACAAAAAAATCTGAAACAGAAAAATCTAAGGAGTGATTTATATGAAATCTATTATGAATCTTGCAAAGTTTTTATATGAAAACTGGACTGTTATTTTAATTTTGGTATCTCTTGTAATAGGAATTGTGAAGAAGACGATTGATTTCAAGAGTCAACCGAGAGAGAAACAGGTTAAGGCTATTAAGACAATACTTAAAAACACAATGCTTGATTATGTAACAAATGCAGAGGTTGAATATTCAGAATGGCGTAAGTCTGGTGACATTAAGCGTTCTCAGGTAATTAAGAAGATTTATGAGGATTATCCTGTTTTGTCAAAAGTAGTAGACCAAAAAGGGTTAGAGGAATGGATAGATGATACTATTGATGAATCTCTTGATAGTCTTAGAGATATAATTGAGGAAATTGATAACAAAACAGATGTTGAGTAATTAGAAAGAAATAAAAAGAAACCTTGTCGTATGCAATAGCATACGGTTTTTTGTTTATGCAAGAAATAATTTATGGAGGAATCTTAAAATGAACTTTTATCAAATTATTAGTCTTGCGTTAAGTCTTGTGGGTTTCCCTACATTATTCTCAATATTTATAACCTATCGTAACAAGAACAGAAGTGAAAGAGAAAAAGACAGAGAGAGAGCTGAGGCTACAGAAATGGGTATTAAGGCTTTACTTCGTGCTGAGATGATTAAAGATTATAACAAATGGCACGAAGATAGGGGCTTTGCTCCGATATGGGTTAAAGATAATTTTGAAAATGTATGGAAACAATATGAATCTTTGGTTGGTGAAAATGGTGTGATGGAAGATATACACGATAAATTTATGGCACTTCCTACTATACCACCGAAAAAGAAATGATTTTTTATTTTGTAAAGGAGTGATAGAATGATAGATTTAATATTCTATGACGGGAACGAACAAGAAATACCGAGTCTAACACAATGGGATTTAGGTAGAGTCTTGTATATTCGTAATACAGAGAATTTAGTTCAAACACCTGTTTTCCATTTTTACAACAGGTCTGTTGATGAATCGACTCCTGTATTATCAGAATTTGTAACTATCAATTCTCATAGCTATATCAAGGTTGATGTGCCAAATGAAATTTTGCAGAAATCGCTTGCTATACACGTTCATATGGGCGTGGCTAATAATGCTAACGAACTTGAAACTATTGGCACAGGCGTGATTACTGTTATTCAAAAGGCTAAACCTTCATACTATGAGTATGTTCAAAATATAGCTGATATTTTTGATGAAACTATTAGCCGTAAATTAGAAGAAGAATTAGAGGGTGGTAGTCCGAAGGGCGTATTTGCGACAAAAAGTGATTTAACAAATGAAAATAGTGGTTTATATGTATGTATGACCGCTAATGATGATACGTCTGCTACGCCGCCTATTAAGAGTGGTTATTTGTATTACTGGGATAGTGAAACCAATACTTTAAGTTATCTTGGTATTCAATATCAATCTACGGGTATTCCCGATGGTAGTATTACAGAAGATATGCTTTCTACTGCATTAAAGAAACTCGTTATTGAGGATTTAAGAAAATTTGAGTCTACTGCTGATTTAACTACTTATATGGAATCAGAAGACGCAGAAGCCGGTCAGCTTGTAAGAGTAAAAGAAACCGTTAATGGCGAAGACATATATCAGGTTTATATTCTTCAAAACGGTACTAATAATACTCTTATTAAGAAGAAGATAAATTCTAACGAAGAAGCGTTGAGAGCGTTAGAAAATACTGTATCTGCGTTGAGTGAAGATTTAGATAATTTAGAAAATGATAACGATACTACACATACGGATATTATCAATAGGTTTAATAATAATGCTGCTGGTGGTCTTGTTTACAACAGTAGTACAAAGGCACTTCAATTAGTAAGTATTGGTGATGATACCGAGAACAGTAGTCAGGCTATCGGTAGTCCAGTTATTATTGACACGGGTATTACTGGTGTTCAACTTGCCGTAGAGCCTGATAAGAATGATAATACCAAAAACTATTTATTCTTGCGTGATAGTGGCGGTACTGATTTGGCTTATGTAGAGTTGCCAGCAACAGGTACAGGAAACGCTGGTTATGTAGTAATGAGATTAAAGAATTTGTTATCTTCTACTACATTTACTGTACCGTATAATGAAGTTAATGGTTGTGAATGTTTGCTTGTTTATAACTTTACGTCTATAGATACTGGTGATAATAATAGTCCTACTGGTAATGGTACTGCTTATTATTACGTTAATAATACTTTGGTATTAACTACGCAAAATTTAGTACAAGGCAATCATACGGTGGATATTGGAAGTTATCTCACACCTAATTCAACTAATAATATAAGAGTGATGGTAGTTGATAGCGAGGGTAATAGAAAAACACTCTCTTATACTATTACGGTTGCTTACAATTATCTTACTTCTGATTTTGACGCTCTTAGTGTTCAAAATGGTGCGTTTTCGATTCCTTATACACCTAATGGTAGCGGAGATAAGATTATTTATTGTGTAATAGATGGTGATACCGCACATAAATTAAGTTATCAGACAAACAAGTCTGCTCAAACATTTTATTTTGATATATCAGGATTATCTCACGGCGGTCATTTTATAGAGATTTATATGAGTACGTTATTAGAAGGACAAAGTGAACGTGTAACAAGTAATGTTTTGACATTTGGTGTTGTTATGATTAGTTCTAATACACCTGTTTTATATGCTAAACCGTCGAATACAACGATTCAACAATATTCATATAATAATTTGGATTTTATTGCACACAGTTCAAATCAGCAAAATACCGTATCTGCTGTCGTAGACGAATGGGTTGAAACACAGATACCCGTTTCGACAATCGAAATAGACGGTGATGACGTTGATTGTATTACCGTTGCTGACGCTACAACTTATGAAATTACCGTTGATGAAAATGCTGAAACAATAACAAGTAGCGGTGTATCATATTACAAATTAAGCGATACTAATGTTATAATAAACGGCACAAAGAAATATATAACAACAAGAGAATATGCAACGTCATTGACAGCAACTACAGATGAAGTAACCTCATTCCCATATAGATTTGTTGATTCGGGAATTTTTGGGGTTACTCTTACTTTTGGAGAATTATCACAGACTGTTGTTTATACAGTAGAATCTATAGATGTTGCCGAAGCTGAAACAAATGGATTGAAATATTTGTTTGACCCGTCTAATAGAAGTAATAAAGAAGATATTTCAACAAGAGGTACACATAGTTATACTAACGGCGATAACGAAACATACAATACAATATTTAGCGGTATTGATTTTGAAATTTATGGTTGGACTGGTACAAGTTTAAAGATACCTCACGGTGGTAGTATGACAATTCCGTATAAGCCGTTTTTGACCGATACTAATACTACAAAGGGTAAAACCATTGAATTTAGTTTCAAAATTAAAAATGTTTATGACTATGCTCAAAATATTATTTCTTGTATTGCTAATAATATGGGTATTAATATTCTCGCTAACAAGGGTAACTTTACAATGGGTTCGTCAAGTGCTGTTGAAGTACAGTATGTTGAAGATGAAGAAATAAGACTGAGTTTTGTAATCGCTAAAAGAAACTCTGCGAATGATTACAGAAGTCAGCTTGTTTATGTTTTCGTTAATTCTATTTTATCAGGCGTATTTCAATACGGACAAGCCGATAGTTTTGTTCAAAATCCGGCTGCTGGTATTACCATAGGTTCTAACTATGCGGAGATAGAATTATACAAGGTTAGATGTTATGATATTGAATTATTCAATGTTCAGCAAGGAAACACAAGCAGAAGTTACAAGATACTTAATAACTTTATAGCAGATTCACCTGATGTTAATGATATGATTGAACGTAATGCTCGTAATGATGTATTTGATGAAAGCAATTCAATCGACAATTCTTTACTTCCCGATGATTGCCCGTATATGGTAATTGAGAGTGACGCTTTGCCGTCTGCTCGTACCGATGAATTTGTTATTAGTGGTTATTTCGTTGATAAAGCAGATTCAAGTAAAGCGTTTGTTTTCTCTAATGCAAAGATAAAAACACAGGGTACGTCTTCGCTTGACTACTTCATTAAAAATTTCAAAATTACATTTAAAAATGGAGTTTTATTTGAAATTGGTGCTAATATTGTACCCGTTGAAGTAAATGGCGAGAATGTTGATTGTGTTCTTAGTGACGATATTACCACATATGGAATTACATTATCAAATAATGCAGAAGTCATAGAAGTAGTTGATGAGGGTACGACAAAAACATATTATAGAATTTCAGATACTAATATCGTTGTTGATGGTGGAATTAACTATATTCGTGTAGGTAAATATCAGTTATTCTCTGATAGTATTCCAACTAATAAATTCTGTCTTAAAGCCGATGTAGCTTCTTCTGAGGGTGCTAATAATACCGTTCTTATGAAGATATGGGATGATATTACAAGAGCATTATATAGAGATGGTTATGATACTTTAACACCACCTCAGATTGAAGACGAAAGAGTAAGACAGAGTATTGATAGCAGACCGATGGTTCTCTATTGGAGAGATATTTCTAACCCGAATAATCCTGTTTTGAAGTTTTGGGGTAAATATAATTTCAATAATGATAAGGGTACTCACGAAGTATATGGGTTTAATGAAACGAAGTACCCTGAATGTCAATGTTGGGAATTTAGGGATAACGGTAAAGCATTATCTCAGTTTAAATCAACTGATTTTGATACACTTGTACCATTTACCGATAAAAAGACACAAGATACTTTTGACGCACCTCGATGGTATGATACTTTTGAACCTCGTTTTCCTGAAATAGATGATGAGCTTCCAAATCCATACACACAGGTAAGCGTAGCAAAATTGAATAAACTTAAAAGAGTTATTAGTTGGGTATGCTCTACAGATACGACTCAGGCTGACGATTCTGTAACTTTAGCGAACTCTGTGGAATATGATGGCGTTACATACACGACTGATAGTGTTGAATATAGATTGGCTAAATTCAAAAATGAGTTTACTGATTATTTCAAAAAGGATTTGACATTATTATACTATATCTTTACAGACGTATTTCTTATAGCCGATAACAGAGAAAAAAATCAGATGATTACTACATTCGATGGTATCCATTGGTTCTTTATACCTTATGATGGTGATACTGCTTTGGGTATTAATAACTCTGGTAAGTATGGTTTTGAATACTGGCTTGAAGGAGATAGTGTATATAACGGTGCTAATGTATATAACGGTAGACCGTCTGTACTATGGAATAACGTAGCCACAGTATTTGCACACGATATTCAGCTTTTGTGTACTGCTTTATTGAGTGCAAGGATAACTAATAGAGATAGTGATATTGTATCCCACTTTGGGTTTGAGTATGTACGAGATAGATTCAACAAGTATCAATCTGCTTGGTCTGAGGCTATTTTCTGTGCTGACGCTGAACATAAATATATTGTGCCTTATATTGAACTAAATGACGCTCGTTATCTTTCTATGGCACAAGGTTCTAAACGCTTGCAGAGGGAATATTGGTTAAGAAATAGATTCAAATATTGGTGTTCAAAATACAAAATTGGTGACGCAACTGATGTTAAAAATGGTATTAATATCCGTATGACTACGCCGGAAGGAATGAGTGATGAAAGATATGTAGAAGTCTACAATCCTTGCGGTAATCCGTCAACTTCATATTATTATGAAAAGACTGGTAATACCTATTTTGCTTCGACCGATACTTCGGTTGATAGTGAGAAAACCTATTATGTTAAATGGAATACACTAATTGTAACTTCATTGACTAATACTTATGTTTTAGTAGGATTCGGTCAAAACCTAATTCCTTACAGATGTAATGCTAATGAAAGTATAGCTGCTAAGGGTAATTTGGATAGTAATGGTGATAGTCCGTTGAATTTCTATAATGCAAGTGAAATTAAAAATGTTGGTGATTTGTCGCAGAGTTATGTTAGTAACTTTACGATTGGTAGTAATGTTAAGAATCTTGAAAGTATTGTAATTGGTAATGAAGATAACAGTTACGAAAATACCGCAATTACACAGTTATCTACAAGTAGTTGCGAGAAACTTAAAGTCCTTAATGTATCTAATTGTAAGAATTTGGGCACTGGTAATGTTAAATACATAGATATTTCTAAATGTTTTAATATTCGAGAAGTATTGGCTAAAGGCACAAAGATTACTGCGGTCAACCTTGCAAGCGGTAGTCAGATTAGAACATTAAAACTTCCTAATACAATAATGAATCTTGAATTGATTAATCAAACTCAACTTTCGACTTTTGAGATGGAGGGTTATTCTAATCTTCTGACTTTAAAAGTTCAGAATACACCTATTGATGTTCTTGATATTGTACAGAACGCTACAGGTCTTACCAATATCAACTTAATAGATATTAATTGGACTTTTGAAGATACTGAATTACTTGATACTCTTGTAAAAAAGAATAAATTAGATACTTGTACGGTTCAGCTTACGGGTAGGGTTTATGTACCCGAATTAACTTCCAAACAATTATCTGATTATACTGCGGCTTGGGGTAATGGTCTGTTAGTTGATTATAGTAGATTGATAGTTCAATATCCCGTTACATTTAAGAATTATGACGGAACGGTTCTTAAAAATGACGACAATGAATCAGCTATTCTTTATGTAAATGAGGGCGAAACTCCTTATGACGCAATCGTAATTGACTCTAATGGTGATTATTACACCAAAGACGAGTTAGGAAATGCTGATGAGTTGTTATTCAGAAAACCGACTAAACCTTATGCTTGGGATGAAACTTATGAGTTTGATTCTTGGGATAATAACCTATCTTCAAGAATTAGAGAAGCGGTTGATTATACTGCACAGTATACAACGACTGCAAGACAATATGAGGTTCAATTTAAATTTACTGTTGCAGGACAAGCGGTACAGACCACTACTGTTACTGCCGGTGATACAGTTACTTATGATAGTTCAAACGGTCAGCCGAGTAAAGCAAGTGACGGAAATAACTGGTATCTCTGTCGTGGTTGGACTGATACAGGACAGGAATATATTATTTCTACTACTGATGAGAGTAGAATTTATGGCTTGTTTGCGACTATTACATTAAATGAGGCGTTGTTAGCTGATTTTGCAGCTACAGTACCCACAGTATTAAAACCAACATTGGTATTCAATACTATTTACAATGAGTGTAGTCTGCCTACAAGCGGTATTCCTCGTAATCCGACTAAGACCGATATTAAGAATTACCTTGATAACTACAGATATGTTTATACTAACGACCCCGAATTGCAAGAACAGAGTGCTTATACTTTGGGTGAGTTATATGCTATTTCTATGTCAGAAAAATATAGCCTGTATCTCCCTCTTGGTTCAAGAGCAAGAATCATTTGTGATACCGATACTTATATTGGCGGTGATACGGCTGGTGATGGTAAGGGTAAATTTGAAATAGAAGTTATGGGATATAACGTATATGAACGTGCTGACTCAGGATTTGCTGGTGTTGGTGATTGTGGCGGTGCTACAAACGCTATGATAAGTGGCGATTATCAAGGACAGAAAATCAAGGGTATGATTAGTAGTCCTACGGCTATGAGTGAACTTAGTGGTAAATCTGCTGGTCTGTATATCTGCAATACACAAGGTTATCAATGTGATACTGACGGATTTGTATGTGATACTTCTACTGGTAATCTTTATGATAGTGATGGTTGTGTTTATTATTATAATGGCGAAACCTCGCCTACTAAAGTAGGAGCATACTTCTCTCACGTTGTTTGGTCTTGGGTATTCTCAGATTCTACTGGTGCTGGCGGTCAGTATATGGACGCTACATATTGTATGAACAATACTGCTCCTAACCCACATACAATTAACGGTTGGGGTAATGACGAAGCAGAAGATTATAAGAAATGTGTAATGAATAATTGGCTTAACGGTACTGTATTCGGTTACTTACCTTCTGAATTACAAGGTGTTATTACGCCTGTTAAGGTAGTTTCGGGTAGAGGTAGAGCAAGTGCAAGTGATAATACATTTAAGATAACTCCTGTTAGTAGTGTATCGAGATTGTTCTTACTGTCTGCTGGTGAAGTATTTGGTAGAAATGATACTCCGTATGTTAATGAAATTAGTAAATGGTCTTCTCTTGCTGTTCGTAATGCAAATGATGAGATTAGTTCTATTTCGAGATATTGGAGATTAACTTCAAATAATGTAAGGCTAAAACACCCATACTACGGTACGGGAAGTAGCAACTGGTACTGGTTGCGTTCGCCGTATTCCACTTCCTACTTCGTCAATGTGAACGGCACTGGCAACTTCAACAACGGATATGCTAACGGTACTAGTGGCGTTTCGCCGGCTTTCTGTACGGGGTAATCACATAATCCTATACAATCCCCACCCGTAAGGGTGGGGTATACAATAAGCCGTTAAATACAATTAATTAAATTTACGACCATAATGGAATCAAAAACACATTATGGTCGTAATTATTATTCTAATATAGAACTAAACTAAAATTAAATATATCAAGGAGTGATAATATGAGTACAGTTTATTCAAGAAATAAAAAAGAAACTCAGGTTGTCTTTTTAAATAAAACACAAGAATTGGTTAAAGATATTAATGATTATATAAAGGGTCAGAAGAACTGGGAATATGATGGAATTTTAAGAAAATTCTTAGATTTAGCCACATCTGCTTACATTGAAATGACTAATGGTAATAACATTAAGATTCAAAGTTTATATACTTATTTTCAAAGGACAAATCATTTTATAGATAGTCAAAAAATATTAAGAACAATGAAGGATTATATTAGTGTTGTTGTCACTACTCACGAAATAAAAGATAGTAGAAGTGGTAAATGGTGTTTATTAATTGAGGCTATTATCACAAAAATAAATGCTATTAAATCTTCTGACGCTAAATTAATTAAGAAAAACACAGGAGATAGATTTACCAGAGTAGAAATTCAGCGATTTATTGATGAATGTCAATTAGATACATATGTAGAAAAAATGGAACGATATAAGAAAATTGCGATATTAAATGCTAATAAGATATTAGAAGAAAAAATAACTGCTAATATGTTAGATGATTTTTTAAGAAAGATTAAGCATATTTATTTTGTTATGAACGAAAAGAAAAAGCAAATAATAAGTCTAAATAAGAGTTCTGAGAAACTACATAATAATAGTAAATCTACGAGTAATAAAAAGACAACTAATAATAGCAATAAGTCTTCTAAAAAACAAGAAATTGATAATTATAATAAACTTGTTAAGAAGACATAAATTTTATGTTGAATAAATATAAAAGCTATAAATATAAAAATCATCTATGTTAGCATTATTTTTATGTTTTTTATATTTATTTTGGCTTGTTTTCTGTTTGGTTGTTGTTGCGTTCGCCGTATTCCACTTCCAACTTCGTCAATGTGAACAACAACGGCAACTTCAACAACAATAATGCTAACAATACTAATGGCGTTTCGCCGGATTTCTCTACATTGAGATTGTTTTGTTGAGATAGTGTCTTGTCTATCAAAAAGCAAATTATTATATATTTTTTATTATTGGTGTTTAGATTGAAGTAAATTCAAATAGGAATAAATGCTGAGATAAAAGTCAAGTATATTATAGTTTCAACAAGAGAAAGGAGAAAACGAGCTTTTTATCCTGTTTGGGATAAATAAATTAGTGCCATATCCCCGATTAACGCGTGCGTTAGTATCGGATAAGGATGGCAACAGCGAATAAAGAATTTAGTGAGGTGTAGAGATGAAGGGCAGAAAGATACATTTGTTAAATCATATAACAAATAAACCAAAAAATAAGAAGTTGAATGATGAAGATAATAATGCTGCCAACAGCAGTCTTCACAAGACATATAGTTTTAAAAAAGTTTTTACAATGAAACATTTATTAAAGTCTGCTAAATTATGCAAGAAAAATGTTGGTTGGAAATCAAGTGTTCAAAACTTTATGAGGACTGTTTTTTATAATTGTATAATAATTTTATACGAGTTAAGAAAAGGAACATTTGAGTTCAAAGAAACAAATGAATTTGATATTTTTGAAAGAGGTAAAAAACGACATATTAAAAGTATAAAGATTCGTGACAGAGTAGTTCAAAAGGTACTCTGTCAATTTTTATTATTACCTTTATTTCGTAATTCATTTATATATGATAATTGTGCGTCACTTAAAGATAAAGGTATATCTTTTACTTTTAATAGAGTTACCGCTATGTTACAAAAATATTATCGTAAACACGGAAATAAAGGATATGTTCTTAGATATGATTTTTCTGATTACTTCGGAAGTATCGACCATCAAATTGCATTAAAGATGATGGCGAAGAAAGTTGAGGATAAGAAATTATTAAAACTAATTGGTGACGCTATGGCTGTGTATGCTGATGGTGATAAATGTGTAGGTATTGGTTTGGGTAGTGAGTTATCTCAATTTGTTGCTTTATTATATGCAAATCCTATAGACCATATGATAAAAGATAAATATAAAGTCAAATTTTATATTCGTTATATGGACGATGGATTGATAATTTGTGAAGATAAACAGTTTCTTCACGATTTATTAAAGGAGATTGAAAAGATGTGTGATGAACTACATCTTAAATTAAATAAAAAGAAAACAAATATCTGTAAATTAGATAAAGGATTTAACTTTTTAAAGAAAAGGATTATCTTGACTGACACAGGACGTATTATTATGAAAATATCAAGAGATAGTGTAACTCGTATGAGAAGAAAACTTAAAAAATTTAAAATAAAGGTAAAAAACGGAGAAATGTCAATAAAAGACGTTGAAAATGCTTATGTTTCTTGGCGTGGGTTTGTAAAACAATTCAATTCATATTTTACTGTTAAGAATATGGATAACATCTATAAGGAATTATATAATTACATACCTAAAAGTAAAAAACAAATTGCAAAAGAACATAAAATAGCAACAGAAAAAGAGAAAGAAATAATGTATAGTTTGGCAGAAGATTTCTTTACAAGTATTGACGAAAATCCGTATGTAACATATCGAGAGCAATATTACTCTCAAAAAGAAACAAATGGAGGTAATGTAGATGAATTTCTATAAGATAACAGAAAATCAAAACATTATTGATGTAAACACAAGTGAGGATATTACATATGTTTGTTATAATGAACGATTAAAAACATTTGTCGCTTGTAGTAGAGATTACAACCCCATAGGTATAGTATCATCCGATGGAGATAGTATCTATCACATTAGTGGTGCTGATTCTATGCCTAATGATGTTGTTCTTAAAGTTAAGGGTACGGATATTGATGTTTATATTACAGAGATTTCCGAAGAAGATTATGAAGTATTTAAAAAGGTGTTGGACGAGCAAAAAGAGGTTATAGACCCTGACCCGTATATCCCTGAGCCTGAACCCGAACCCGAAAAATCAGACGAAGAAAAAGCAGCCGAGGACGAATATAGACGTTCTTTACAGTTTGTTAAAGACACTAAAATTGCATATATGAGTAGAGTTTGTCAAAGTGTAATTGAAAATGGAATAACGGTAATTCTTACAGACGGCGAGGCGTATCATTTTGCACTTACCAAAGAAGACCAAATCAATCTTATGGAATGTAAGGAAGAATTGGCTTTAGGTGCGGAATGTGTATCATATCACGCCGATGGTGGACTTTGTACTTATTATAGTGCAGAAGATATGATGAGAATTATATCTGCTGGTATATACCATAAGAAATATCAAATTACATATTTCAATTCTTTGAAGAATTATATCAATAGTATGGATAATATGGTTGATATATCAGAAGCATTTTATGGTATGGCTATTCCCGAAGAATATCAGTCAGAACCTTTAAAGGACATTTGGAGTCAAAGTTAATGAAAAAAGTAGTGCTTAAAAATATAGTTTTATTCTACTTCGGTTTTTCTACTTACATAACATTGGAGGTCTGTTTTAGAGGTTATTCAAGTTGGCTAATGGGAATTTGTGGAGGTCTTGCCATTGTCATCTTGGATAAACTCAATAGTAGAATATCGTGGGATATGGATATACTATTACAAGGTTGTATAGGTTCGGCGTTGATTACTGGAATGGAGTTGGTTATTGGTGAATGTATGTTAGCCGGACTTGTACCAAAGATATGGGATTATAGTAATATGTGGTTAAACTACAAAGGTATTATTTGTTTACCATACAGTTTAATATGGATAGGGCTTTCGATAGTTGCGATTATATTCGCAGATTTAATTAATTACTACGTTTTTTGCGAACAGCCTTGTCCTTATTATAGATTATTTGGAAAAATCATTTTTAAATTAAAGGAGAAATGAACTATGCAGAATTTAAAGAAAATTTCACCGTGGGTAGAGTATTACAGAAAGTTGGTGGCGTTATTTAAGAAAGACCCTGATATTAAGATTATTTACGATGAGGGAATCAACGTCATCAAAATGTACATTAACGGTCAGGATAAGTATGAGGCTCTTAGTCAGCTTCTTCCCTCAGAAAAGAAATTCGGTAATGTAACATTGGAGATTGAACTTATACCGTGTAATGATTTAAAGTTATCTCAGACAGATTTATTCCGTAGAGCATTTAGCGGTAATCCTGTGGTAACAGATGTAATTACAGTCGGACAGGAGATTATCGGTTCTACAAACGATTTCAATTACATTGTATTTGAAAAAGAAGTCGTGCAGTATTATGATGATTCTCTTGGCGACCCTCACGGCAATCGTTCAACTCTCTATCAGGAGATTGCTAAAGAAGTATTTGGAGAACAGGACGGTATTTATTTCTGTACTGATAAAGAATAAAAATAATATTTTGATTTTAACAGGCTATCACTTTGGTGATAGTCTGATTTATTTTAAGGAGTGATATTTATGGCAGCTATTGACGGAAAAATATTATTGACACATAACCCTTGTTACAAAACGTATCAGAAAATGACACCAAAGGGTATTGTAGTACATTCAACAGGAGCAAACAATCCTTATATTAAAAGATATGTTGCTCCCGATGATGGTGTAATCGGAAAGAACGATTATGGTAATGACTGGAATCGTAGTAGCACAGAAGTATGTGTACACGGTTTTATTGGAAAAGATAAGAATAATAAAGTTAAGTTCTATCAAACACTTCCCTTTGATATTTGTTGCTGGGGAGTTGGTGGAGGTTGGAAAGGTTCATACAATTACAATCCTGCCTATATTCAGTTTGAAATGTGCGAGGATGGTTTGAACGATAAGGCTTATTGTAAGGCTTGTTATGATAAGGCAGTTGAGGTTTGTGCTTATCTCTGTAAAAAGTATGGAATAAGCGTATCTAATATTGTATCTCATCACGAAGCGTATCTCAAAGGCTATGGCTCAAATCACGGCGACCCTCATAACTGGTGGGATAGATTTGGTTATACTATGGACGGATTCAGAAAAGCTGTTAAGGCTAAGATGAAGACTACTACCAAAGTAAAGACTAAAAGAAAATGTAATCTTTATAACAAAGACTATAAAGACCCTGTAGGTAAAACTTCGGGTAGTATTTCTGTACCCAAAGGTACTGAACTTGTTTGGGTATCGGACGATAAGTACGGTTGGAGTAAAGTTAAATTCCATAATGTAACTTATTGGATTATTAATAGCAATCTCAATAAATCTAAACTTTCGTCTTGCCCGACTATGAAAATGTCAAAGAGCGTTAAAGGTAAGAAAGTTAAGAATGGAAAGTTTGTAGCCGAGAAAACTATTAAGAAAGGCGAAACTGTAAAAGATATTTGCGTAATTGAGTCAGGCAAGTATGCTGGATATTCGTATATCAAGAGAGTGAAATACGGTACATATTATTATGTAAAATTATAAGAAAGGACTGATAGTATGAGTGAATGTTATGCAAGTGAATTAGTAAAAGTCGCTAAGAAAGAACTTGGTTATATTGAAAAGAAGACTCGTCAGAATCTTAGCGATAAAAAAGCAAATGCTGGATACAACGATTGGAATAAATACGCAGAGTTTTTTGACAAAAACCACCCTGAATTTTATAACGGTGCTAAAAATGGATTTTGGTGGTGTGATATTTTCGTAGATTGGTGTTTTATTAAAGCGTTTGGATATGAAAAGGGCAGACAACTTCTTTGTCAGCCGTTACATTCTTGTGGGGCTGGGTGTACATATTCTGCTCAGTATTATAAGGATAAAGGACAATTCTATCCTCGTAGTGCAGAGCCTAAAGTTGGCGACCAAATTTTCTTCGGACAAGGAGAGCCTTATCATACTGGAATTGTAGTTCAAGTAGATAAGACTTATGTATATACTATTGAGGGTAATACAAGTAGTTCATCTGTTGTAGTTGCAAACGGCGGTTGTGTAGCTGCTAAAACTTATGTGAGAACATATAGTGAGATTTATGGCTACGGTAGACCTAAATTCGATAAAGAACCTGTTAAGAAGAAGAAAAAGTATTATAAACTTTTAAACAGAACAGGACTTTATAAGAAAGCCTACAAGGATATAGTTGGTGGTACATCTGTACCTGAAAAATATCTTGATAAGGGTACTACGATTGAATGGATTTCAGATGATAACTTCGGTTGGAGTAAAATTAAATATAGAGGTACTTCATATTATATTTTCAATTCTCATATTCCTGATGAAAAATTATCGCCTTGTAAGTCAGGCGTTGTATTGAATACGGATACTTTTGGTTATCGTGTTTACAAGGACGGTCACAAGGGTAGTAGAAAACAATTTCGTAAAGGACAGAAGTTTACTGCTATCTGTGTAATCGAGGAAGGTAAATATAAAGATTGGACTTATGTTCGTATTAATAATAAGAAATATTATTTGAAAGCTAAACTGTTATAAAAGAATTAAGGGTAGAGAGAAATTCTCTACCCTATTTTTTACGATTTATAGATTATCCAAAGACTTGACAGCTAAATATCCCTCAGCTTCGGCAAAATGAATGTAAGTATCAAGAGTAATTTGAACGCTTGCGTGACCTAAAAGTGTAGATATTGTCTTAATATCGACTTTGTTTTTGAAAAGCATATTGGCAAAAGTGTGTCTAAGGGAGTGTGTACTACCTTTGTTGATTTTTGTGTTCTTGATAACTCTGCGGAAAGTTCTATCATATTGTTGTGGGGCAAGGATACCACCGTTCTTAGCACAAACAATATATTCACTTTCGGGGTATTTATCGCACATTCTTTGTAAAGCTGTTTCTGCGGTTTCATTTAAAGGTATTTTCCTATCTCCTGAGTAGGTTTTAGTTGTTGTTACAATAGTTTCGTAACCTGTAGCTTTACCGGCAGAATCCCTTGTTTTTACGGTCTGAGCATTTTTGCCGATATGAAGTGTATGATTTTCTTTATCCCAGTCTGATTTCTTTAAAGCTATTATCTCACCTCGCCTTGCTCCTGTGTTAAGCTGCAAGATATACGCTTCACCATATAGATAGACGGGTGTTTCAGCGTTTGGATAAATTCTACGACATTCTTCTATAATTAATCGGGATTCTTTTTCTGTGTAATATACCATCTCGGATTTTGCAAAACTGGATTCTGATGGCATTTGAATCCCCTCAATAGGATTATGAGAGATATGTTTCTGAGATAAAGCATATTTCATAACCATATTTACGCCATCTCGTGCTTTCTTTACTCTTGAATAAGACAATCCTTTTGCTTTGAGGTCGTTAAGCATATGTTGAATATCTGTAGTTTTAATTTCGGATATTCTTATTATACCGAGATAGGGGAATATCTGATTTTTAAAACTTGTTTCAAGAGCGTCATAGCTGGACGCTTTTATTGTGGGCTGTTTAAAAGTTACTAACCAATTAGTTGCGTATGTTTCAAATGATGATGTTACGGGGCTGATATGTGTTTCAGCGTTAAATTGTATCATTTGTTTTTGAACTTCTGTTTTTGTATTACCCGAAAAATATACGACTTCGGGCTTACCATTGGATTTGTAGTTGCCTGTGCGGATTCTACCATAGAATTTATTTCCACGTTTGTAGATATTTCCCGTACCTTTTGGTCTTCTGTTAGCCATTTTTAAACTCCTTTTTTTAACTATATTTCAAGATAGTGCTACATTTTAGTGATTTGTAGCACTATTGTAGCACTATTTTTTGATATTAAATGATACTAAATGGTAAAACTCTAAGTTTGTATTTAAAGTAGAATATATGTTCTATATTCAATTATATCATAAAAAATAAAAAATGCAAGTTTAATAAAGATTTTTATATTATGCTCAAAAATGGCTTGTCTATGCGGTTTTCAAAGAAAAATCACCTTGATTTCAAAGGAAATCAAGGTGAAAAATTGGAGGCGACTGGCAGATTTGAACTGCCGAATCAGGCTTTTGCAGAGCCGTGCCTTACCACTTGGCTAAGTCGCCTTATATGCAATTTTAGGTTTTGCAGACCTTAATTCCCTTTTCAATTTTTGGCTTACCGCCTATGTTTTTTAATAATATTTTTTAAAGTGTAGCACTATTGTAGCACTATCGTCAATAAACAAATGTTTTATTGGTATATTTTTCAAGCCATTTTTCAAAGTTTTGTTTAGTGATATACAGGCGATTATTTAATTTAAAAGAGGGAAACCCGTCACTCCGCATAAGTTCATACGCCTTAGTCTTCCCCAAAGATAACAAAACCTGTATATCCTTGACTGTGTAAATAGTTATATCATATTCTTTTTTATTTGTCAATGTGATTTCTCCTTATAAACGTAGGGGTAGTTTTGAAACTACCCCATTTTTTTACTTTCTTTTTTTCTTCTCAGCTTTTATACCAAGTCGAAGTCTACGTTGAATAGTATGTACAGATTCCTCATCAAGAACCGTAAGACTTATCTTCGTATCGTGTTTTGATTTAAGATTACCAAGAAATTGAGTAAACTCGTTTACTATTTCTTCGTTATCATTTTCAATATCGACAACATACCTTGTCATTGACATTCCACCTCTGTATTATTTTGATACTACATTTTGATTGAGAGTGTAGCATAAAAGTAAAATAATTATGTTTTATTGCTATGGTTTGCAATATAATCAATCATTTTTTCGTAGCAATTTTTACATATTTCGATTTTCTTACCCACCGAAACATCTGTTGCTAACAACGTATCATCTACTTTGTCATATACTCTTTTATAAGTTATTTTTTTAAATTTTACTAAATTTGATTTGCTTACTTCTTTTTTACAAAAATCACAAAGTATTACTTTCATTACTAACCTCTTTCAACGCAATCTCAATATCGTTCTTATCTATATTCCGTAAGATAATATCATCTCTATACCAAGCCCAGTTACCACTCTGATTCAGTTCACCAAACTTAGCCCAAAATTCATCATCAGCGTCCGGAGATGGATTATTATAGGATTTTACCAATTTGATTTTTTCAAGTAAATCCATTTTGTATCTTGACGTATTATAGAAAATCTTAGGCAGAGAAATAATATGTGACTTAGCACTCGGAAACTCTGCTTTAAGTATTTCAATAAATTTACTTTCAATTTCTTTGAATTTCTCTTTGCTTTCAAAGAATCCGAAAAACTCAAAAGTACAAAACGCTTGATGTTCTACAGTTACACCGAATTGCAATCTCATCGGGATATTTGTTTCTTTGGTATGCTCATTATTGAGAGCGTAATCACATAAATCCTCAATTCTTTGTTTATGGTCTTCAAGGAAAGATTTATGGTCGTATATATTGTCGGCTAATATATAATAGCCTTTTGAATCATAATATTTTAATTCGTTTTCCATTTGTTTCTTCCTTTGTTTATTATTATTTGAATTGTTTAAATATCGTTGATAATATTTTTTAAAAGGTGTTTAATAACTTCAATAGTCCAACCATCGCCACACATATTATAAATATGACTATCAGCAAAATCCATTTTATACCATTCAGGTACAGTTTGCAGCTTTCTATATTCGTTGGGAGTTAGTTTTCTACATCTGCCATTATCAAACACTTTTTTCTGTAAATTACCACCTCTACAAGCTGTGAGCGTAGGGGATTTAAAATTTGGATTGTTGACACGTTTTAATATATCGTGTCCTTTTATATGTAATGTAGCACAAACCTTTTTATCATTACCGTGAAAATCGAAATCTTGTTTATAATAATACTTATCATCAACCTCATTATCCATTATATCTTTCAATACCAAAGGATTGTTGGACGGTAAGGGAGATATTGGTATATTAGTCCAATAATTTCGTTTTCTGTCTTGTGCGGAAAATATGTTACTGTTTATTAAGACCGGCTCAACACCAAGAATATCGCTCATTTCTTGAATATCTTGTGTTTTATTACTATCTACGTTCTCAACTAAAAACTTAACATTTGGATTGTTGTGCTTTTGAATCCAATGTAAAATTTCAGCACAAGGATAAAATAACCACGATACTCCCTTTAATCCTTTATTATATTTTTCACGCCCACAGGTCGCTTTTGTTAGTGAACGGCAAGGACTACCAAACATAATTAAATCTATTTTGGGGAGTTTATGTAACATTTCTTCCGTAATTTCCGTTACATCTCCAAGTTGTATTGTATTTGGAAAATTCTCTTGTGTGCATTTTATAGCATTTTTGTCAATCTCGCTTGCATAATAATTATCAATTTTTATTCCTAATTCATTAAGGGCGATTTGACCGCAGCTCATTCCATCGCACAAACTGAGTACGGAAATACCCCCCCTACTTTCTTATTGAGTATATTATTCATCAAATTCCTCCAAATTTACTATTTAAAATCATAATTTTATTATTCTATATTAGAATTATATTATTCTTTCAAGTTTTTGAATAACTCACTTTTAAAAAATATATCGTGTACACCGTGGGAAAACAAAACAGAATCATAGTTTTTATCAGGGATATAGCCGTGTTCTTTATACCATTCCTCCGTAATAATCGTTACGAAACCTCGTTTTGATACGCCTTTCTTCAATTCTATTGGTATCTCCCAACTTTCTACATCGCCAAACTCTCCAACCTTTTTAAAATCAAGACTGTTGGTAACTTTCTTTACTAATTCTTCGATTTTTTTCTGTTCTTTATCGTCTACGACAGCAAGTAATAGCCAATCAATTTTATAATCTGCCATACGTTTTAACTCTATTTTTAACCACGCTTCATTAATCAGATGTGTTAACTTTGCTTTTCCCATTTTTCTTCCCCACAATCATAGAACATATTAATAAAGCAACTATATAAAGTGTTGCTCCCGTACAAAGAATAAACTCATAATTATTATTTGTTGCATTTAAAATAATCTCAGAAGTATTATTACCTGTAAGACCAGCTATAGCCCAAGCTGATAATGCAAGACCGTGAATTTGAGATATAGACTTCATACCATATCTTTCAGAGAGTAGTGCCGGAAGTGTTGAAAAACCACCGCCGTAGCCAGCATTTATTATTAATAAGAAAGCAATTACAATTATTGCTAATACAATATTTGCCGCTCCTAAGACCGAATGTGTTAAAACCGTTAAACCCGTAATTAATATACAACTCGTAAATATAATCTTATAGATTGTATTACGTTCTTTGAGTTTATCGGATAATGTTGAGTAGCCGATTCTGCCGAGAGCATTAAACGAAGCTGAGATTGAGGGAATCACACTAACCATAATTCCTAAACAAGCCATACCTGTAAATGCTGTTGTTAGTATCTGCTTTTCGTAGGAAATAATCATCAAACCACAATGGATATTTAAGAAGAACATTAACCATATACCTATGAATTGCTTATCTTTAAAGAAGTGTAATCTGTTGAATTTTGTGGATTGTGGTTCTTCAACCCAACCATCAGGCTTTTTCAAAAGCAAATGACCGATAAACATTATCACGAAATAACAAGCACCCAAAATATAAAACATATTTGAGATACCATAATTAGTTTGTAGTGTTTCCATAATCGGAGTGGCAATAGCTTTAGCAAGACCAAATCCCATAATCGAGATACCCGTAGCAAGACCTTTGTTCTCACTAAACCACAGCATTAGCGTTTTTACAGGAGTTAGATAACCAACACCTAAACCAATTCCCATTATTACACCATAAAAAAGATAGATACCAAGTAGTGCAGCCCAACCTTTAAAGAACATTATTGAGAATCCTGTACCGACCATACCTGTTGTAAAACAGATACAAGCGATTAACGAGGATTTATGTATATCTCGTTCAACAAACTTACCAGCAAAAGCAGCAGACATTCCTAAAAAGAATATCGCCAATGAGAACGCCCAACCAACAGCGAACGGACTCATATTTATCTGTTCTGCAATAGTTTGTTTAAAGGTAGACCAGCAGTACACAGTACCTACTGATATATGAATTAATAAAGCCGGAATTGCAGCCCTTAACCATTTATTATTCATTTATTATTTCCTTTCATCTGTATTTTCTATACTCTTTAATATTAAGTCTGCACACGAAGGGCAAACTATAAAACTTTTTGAACTATGTAAATGTACAATTCCTTGAATAGAAACTGCATATTTAAGCCCATATGGTAGAATCCCACCACACCTATCACAATGTTTAATTGTCGGCATTATCATTCTCCTTTTCTTTCGGATAACTATTTTGTTTCTTACAAATATGAGGTAATCTACAGATAGGTTCATACCATTCTCCGCATTTCTTACACTCAACAACCGTAAAACCAAAGTACGGTGGATAATTAGGATTTTTTCTATCGGGGAGAAAGCGAGGATTATATTCTTCTTTGTTGTTCATATCAATACACCAACATAGACGTAGTTGCTATTGACGGACAAACTTGCATATCCATCAAAGTTTTATTTTTAACATCAGCCGTAGAAACAAATTTATTAGCCAAGATAGGTTCTAAATAATCGGGAATAACAAGATATTTCGGATAACATTTAAACATTAACCAAAATGTATTGCGTTTTATTGCGATAATTTCTAAAACCGTATCAACGTCAATATTAATTTCTCGCTTCATTATGGCAGCTTCTTTTTTGATTACATCCATCTCTCAATACCTCGCTTGTCTATCTCGGTTTGTAAATCAGCTAAGAATCTCATCCAATCAGGTTTATCAATCTTCTCGTTACCGTAACCACCGAATTTTTCAGCGTCACGAATATCACGCTCCATACAACAAAGAGTCTTGTCATCAATCTCGGAGATAAGAGGACGGATAAAACCAATTACTATACTCGGCATATACGTCTGTCTACCACAGGCATAACGTACCGCACAATTAAGGATTGTACCGAAATCTTCATTATCGGGAGTGATAACAATGTTCGCTTTTAGGGGTATATTTTGATTATTTTTCATTTTATGACCTCATAAATTAATAAAATATAAAATCTCATTTTTATTATATCCATTTTACAGAATACCCAATTTGTTTTTTAGGTTTCCAAAATTGCCACCATTTCTTTGGTTCATAATAAATCTCTGAAACAACAGCAGGATAATTCATAAACTTATCACCCAACTTAACATCTTTGCCTGTGTTAGATACATAAATAACATCACCAGATGTTAATTCACGTACCCTTATAGTACCATTTGGATATTCATCAGCTTTAAACTCAGCTTTATAAACAACACCTGATTTTTTCGGGCAATCAATATTTAGTTTCTCAATAATATCTTGACAAGTGGTTGGTTTAGCACTGTCAAATACAAAGACACAATTATTGTTTTCCATTATTACACATCTTTCCTTTAAAATTTATCTTTTATCATTTATAATTTCATACAAATAACTGTCTACAAGATTTCCATTCAAATCTCTACCTGAGTCGTGGAAATGATGTATATAACCATTATATTTTTTACAAAATTTATCGTAATGTTTCTTTACAGGATTACCACCTACAACACGCCATTCAATCTTGTGATGTTGATTTACCAATTCTCTTAATTTCTTAAACAAATCCCTACCTATAATCGGGTTGCCTTTGTCAAAAGAGATTAAGCCAAAATTGTGTACCGTATCAGTAACACAGTAAATTTGATATGACAAATAACCAATTACATTATCATTATCATCAACAAACGCATAACGATAAGTTCCTTCTTCTGGTTGTAGATTAGGAATCTCTGTTCCACAATCGTATCCTATATAAAAGTAATAATCTTCTGTATATAGCAACTCTGTAAATTTTGTTAGAATAATATCTTTATATAATAGAGCTGGTTTTAACACTATTTCACCTCTTAAAAGACTTATTTTAAATATAAGATTATGTGGGTGGGGATTTGCACCCCACAGGGTAGTTCTCAAATCAAAGTTTAGACAGCTACTTCTAAAGTTGTTAGATGAGATTATAACTACCTATAAATAACGTCTACCTATTCCGTCACCACATAAAATTTATCTCCATCGTTCTATCTTCTCAGCAAGACACCTTTGACAATTTACGAATATCCTGTCACAGCAATCGTATCTCTTACCGTTAGCCCATTCGATGAATCGTCTAAGCCATCTTGCTATCTTATGATGTATCGGTTCTTCTATTTTTCATTACACCGCCTTTAGAAATTATCTGTTATATGCTGCTTGTGTTTATTTCCAAAATACTTTGATTTCGGAGATTTTAATATTTCAATAGATGAGCCGTTCTTAAATCCAACAAAAGCACCATTTTCATCACTTTTTGCTAAACATATTTCATCTTTAGCTTTATCAGATATTTGTTGAATAAAATCAAACAATACTTGTATTTCTCTATTGTTATATGGAGTCATAACAAAATGGGTTTCGGGTTCTAAAACACATTTACTATATATCCAAATATATCGAATAAATGATTTCCCTAATCTTCCTCGGAAAGACATAACATTAGAGTCTTTCTTACTGATAATTTTAAGAATCATCTTCTGATATGCAGTTAGGTCAATTCCTAAATAGTTTTTGACAAACTCATCAGGACGAGATAAATATTCATCTCTGATTTGTAAGAGATACCCACTATCCATATAAATATCACCCCTGTCTACGAGAAAAGGATTTAACACTTTTTCTAATCCAACCTCCTAACCCATCTGAACGCATATGTGATTGATTATTTCGCCTCTGTATTTGAACGATTTTAATTTCTTTGTCGTCTAAAGAACAAATACGAATATAATGTGAAAGTAGAATTTTGCTTGATTTAAACGCTTCTAAGAGTTGTAATTTAATTTCTTCTTTAGACTGTTCAAATAACTTAGAAAAGTAATAATAAACACCAATCTCAAATCCATATCCAATTTCAGGGTGATGAACAATATAAATATCATTCACAGTTTGAATAGTATCACCATACATTAAAAGCATTTACTTTCTCCTATTCTATAATTTCTATTCCAAGTTCGTTACAATGTTGTTTGATGTATTCATATTCCTCATCGGTTAGTATGAGGCAACTGAGTGGAGTATCGCTTGAATAAGTTTGAGTAAACCTTATACTTTTATCCGGTAATACTTCGGAAGTGATTTCGTCTTCAAGCACTACTTTAATTGGCTTACCCATCTTTAGACTTCCTCCAAGAAATCAAAACCACTCATATACTTGTTATACTCATCAATCAATAAAGGCAACACATTAGGTATACTACTCAGTTCACCATTCATAAAATCATAGAACGGGTAATAGGGCTGACAGTAATCAGAATCAAGAATCATCACATTATCAACATCATTCCAATTCTGAATATCATCGGCAAACACAATATCAATCTCAAAATCATAATTTAGAGTTCTGCTCTTATTACGTCTTTTGACTTCAAGTTTTACTGTTACTGTCTTTGATAAAACAAGCGTAGCCTGTTTATGTACCCAAGTACCACCTTCGTGGAATCCGTATTTGAGTAAGTCTTCTTTTGTTGTGTTTTCTTTTAATTTAAAGTGTTTAATTTTCATTTAAACCTCGTTTCCCCAACAATCCCAATTTGGTCTTGTATTACGGGCATACATTTCAATTTTGTTTAAATCGGGGTAAAGTCGCTCAATTATTTGATAAGCTATCTCAGGTTTTTGACTATGTTTTTTTACTTGCTCACGAAATACCGTGTGTATCTTACCTCGTTCATTTTTAGCAACAGGCGTTAGTTTACCTCTATACATATACAATAAGTATTCGTGACCGTATCTAACCGTAAACGCAGCCGGAATACCCGTAACTTTATCCCAAATCATTCGTGCGTGGAGTTTAAATCCAAGACTCTCAGCTATTTCTTGTGCTTCAAATAAATATTTATCTATAGTCCACAAGAAAAGTATCTGATTGCCCCCCCCCTCGTCCGCATACTGTTTCAAGATGTTGTTTGATTTCATCGAGTGAACATACGGGATAATCTAAGGGTTTACCACTACTGTTTTTTCTAACAGATTTTTTACCGCCTTTAGATTGTCGCCACGGTGGGTCAGCATAAATTAGATTGTATTTACCACTTACCGAAGATAAATCACTTACTACCATTAAAACTCATACTCCCTTTTAACAAAATCAACTGCTGTGTAATACAAATCATTTATATCACCATCATTTTCAATGTGGTAATCATATTCAAAATTCATAACATCAGCGTCAGCCATATTCGTTGTAATTAAGGGAATATTGCGGTTAGTGACAAGAATTGTTTTACAATCCTTTATCTCAGCTTTGAGCCGAGCAATATCTTTCGATTCACGAATATGTATAAACAACATACAATTCACAGGATTGTTAATAAATGATTTAATCTCCTGTAAAACAGACTGATGTGGTAAATCATTGTAAGCAGAAGACAATTCTTTGAGGTCAGATAAAAACTTTCGACTAATATCTAACTTATCGCCCTTCCAACCGAGAACCTTTGCAGCTTCTTTAATCTTGTCAACCGAAGAAAAACTATAAGCAAATTTAGCATAAGGATTATTGAAATTAAAGTAATCCTGTAACGCCATATTTACCTGTTCGACAAAAGTATCTTTACCACAACCGCCTGAGCCGTTAATAATAAAAATCCTTTTTTCTTCGGGTCTTACCTTAAATATTTCCATTTTTTCTCACCTCTAATCTACTAATCGTATATCAATATCATCAAGTGTATTCATTAAATCTATCTTTTCAGACAAACTCATTTCTTTAAACATTTGATTAAGAGTTTCTTCTAAACATTCTTCGCATAGTGCCGACTCTCCATAAGAATCGTTTAAGTAATAATCAGCATATACATCAGATACGTCAGCACAATCATCACAAAATTCAATTTCTCTCGGAGAGTTCGGACAAGCACTTCCCAAACAAGGTAAACCCACAGAAGTACAACCTACACAATTATCGTCAATTCGTTTCATATTACAAGCCTCTGAGGAATGACACAAACGTAAGACCCCATACGAAAATAATAAAGATACCGGCTATTACGATTCTTGTCATATTTCCATTGTTTTTCGGAGTATTTGCTATTCTGAAAAATTGTATTTCGTGATATAAAGCATAAAACCAATCAATACTTAGAATCACAGCAAGTATTAAACATACAATTCTCATTCTGATACCTCTTTTTTGTATTTACCACAGCTTCTTGTTTCAGGACAATAACCGAGGACTTCACATTTAGGCTTCATAGTAATTTCAATAAGCGTCTTCCATTCATCTGAGTATTCTGCAAGTTTATTGGTATACATTCTAAATAACTCTCTGTATTCCCAATACGCTCTTGAACACATACGTTGCCTTGACATATCAATTACATTACGAACATTACGTCTATCTACAATCTTTGTAGTCATTCCAAGAGGTAATATCATTCCTATATCTTCTCTCGGTATATTGTGACTCTCTAACATTCGAGCCGTTGTGCTGATTACTTCCATAGTAGCTTTGTAGACTTCTTCAACTTCCTTATCTTTAGAAATCGACTCAGGTGTAATATATCCAAAGTCTTTATAATCAATATATCGTGTACTTGCCTGTAATCTCGTTGGAGAGCCACCTATATGGGTGTACCATTCTCGAATTACTCTTGCCGAGAATCCATCAATCACAGCTTCAATATTTACAAATTCAAGAACTCTACCGTGATTAGCTTTAATACAATCCATACCACGCTTGTAATTCTTTTCATCATCTGTAATATCTGCTCCCCAACATACGCCAGCACGTTTACCTATTAATGTAATAGGGTTTGTCGTAGTTTCGGGTAAAATTGTTACTGTTTTCAAATCAATCACCCCTTCCGAATAAAAGTAATTCCCACAAATCTTTGACATTTCTCAAAGGGTGTTCATCGCCATCAATAGTAACGTCACCCTTTTTATATTTCTCACCGAAATTCAAATCATAAATATAATATGAAATCCAATGATTTTCTAAGTCGTTCATAATCATTTCAAGTAAATCAACCACATCATCAATCATCGTAGGATAGAAAAGAGTAAATTCGTCTTTATCTGTAGGCTTATTCAGTTTGGCTAATTCGCTTTCAAAATCAAAAATTGCCTTAATTCGTCTAAGGTATGTGCAGAAATCCTTATAAGTAACAATTACTTCTTTGTTTAAAAATGAATTAGGTTCAAACTTAACTTTCTTAGGTTTCATTCATAAACTCCTTTAGTTTCTTTAAAGTTATAGCTTTACCATTAAGTCTAAATTTATATGGGATTCTCGCCTTACTCATAGCGGTCAATTCTTTTATATCAGGAATACAAGACTTTTCCTCAGTCCACATATAAACCTTGCCCTCTTTGATAATTTCAAATTTCATTATTAGTATTTACCTTGTTTAAACAATAATTATGTAATGGGTATATCTTCGCTACAATCAATAAAGTAAGATACTGTACCCTCATATTCACCAGCAACAGCACGACTATCAATATTAGCGTTCAGCGGAGAAGTAGCAGAGCCATTCTGAATATCATCATCAGTAAACTTTACAATTACGTCCGGCTCTTTGTTGAATCCCCAGTTACCGCTTAGTGTCATTTCCGCTGTCACATTTGGCTGCGTCTTATGTGTCATCTCAATACAATGACGATTATTAAAGTTACTTACTGATACCTTAATCGCATAACCATCTTCAATACTTGCATTTGTAACAGCGACTTCACCGCCTACAGAAGTATCAAGCGTTTCGGGAATCGAAATGTCAAAATGACTATACAGATGTGAAGTTACTGCAATCTCGCCCGAACCTACATTCTGATTATAGGCATTAAATTCAGTAGCCGAAGCTGAGAACGTACAACCTACGATAAGCATTACTGCCATAAGCAAACAAATTATTTTCTTCATATGTATTTCTTCCTTTCTAAATTGATTTTATTTCTATTTTCATACTTGCGTTATTCAACGCTTTTTTATCAGCTAAACTATAACAATCATAGACAATTTTGCAGTTCTTATAAGTGCCTTTTGCTAAGATTGTGTTTAACTGAATATCTTTTATTCGATGGTCGGGTTTAAGTAAACCCGACCTATATATAAGAGTATTGTCGGAGAGATAAATAGAAATTCTAATATAGCAGTTATTTGTTTTAGGATTGTAGAAGTCTACTGATTGATTCTTCTCTCCCGATACTAACTCTAACCCGTTTGATGTGGGTATTATTATTTGTTTTTCATTACTACTCGGAGTAAAATCAAGACTTTGCGATTCTGTGGTGTTTTGCTTATTTGAAATTTGCGATTCTGAGTCTGTTACATATATAATGCTACAGAGAATTATAATACAAATTCCCATAAGCACCATCATTATATTAAACAGAACCGAAGAAGACTTATCTGATTTCTTTTTCATTTCTTCTCCTTATCTGTACTACCAAAACCACCGTTACGTTCTTTCTCAACATTATCATCGTCAACAGTAAAATACTGACTAAATATACCTTGACAGAAAGCCGAGCCTTTTGTTAATACTACGGGTTCAATACCATAATTAACAAGTTTAATCATAATATGACCTTCATTATCAGACTGTGCGTAGTCACTATCAATAATACCAACCGTATTACGAAGTACCAGTCCTTTTTTCGCCCCAAGCCCCGAACGAGGATAGATTTTCAGAACGATATTCTCAGGCATATCAACACATCTAATACCTGTAGGAATAAGCTGCGATTCACCAACTCTAATATGTACTCCAAACGGAATATAAAAGTCATATCCGGCAGAACCCTTAGTAGAGCGTTTCGGAAGAATTATATTATCATAGTCTTTTTTCACACTATTCTCAAAAGACTTATAATCATATTGATTATCGTCAAAGCCTATAGAGGTATAATACTTTTTTAACGACTGTTCAAACTGTTTTAAAGATACTTTTTCAAATCTCATTTTTTACTCCTTTAGTAATGTGATTTCTTTATTTTTAAATGTTTCTTTAACATCAATAATGCGTTGATTTGTACTACCACGAAAAGCAAGGGTTAAGTCACGTTGAGATTCTATATATCTACCATCTACGATATAATCAACATAAGTCAAAATATTTAATTGTTTGGAAAGAAAATCAAAATTCTCCAAAAACCTTTTAGGCTCATTTTTATCAAAATATTTTTGTTCTTCTAAAATGAATAATAGTAGATTTGCTTCATCATCTTCCGTAGGTTTATAAAATTCACCGTAAATTGTTCTTCCTGTATATAACCATATTTTTTTATCAGGAAAAATTTCTTTTACCATTTGGACTATCAGCAATACACCTTCAACATTTTCTTTGGCTAAAGGCTCACCACCCAATATAGTTAAACGTGTTATGTAAGGCTTATTTAATAATTCAAGTATTTCGTTAAGAATCTCGTTCGTAAATTCTTTACCACCGTTAAAATCCCACGTTTCTTGATTAAAACAACCTTTACAATGCAAATCACAACCTTGAACAAAGATTGATATTCCTAATCCCTTGCCATTAGTAACATCTAATTCATTAATCTTCGCATATCTCATTCTTTTCACCGCCTGTATATTCGTGGTTGTCAAGATGAACATATCTATCTTTGATTTCCTCGGTTCTACCAGCGTTCCAAAAATGAGAGCCAATGTAACCGCAAGTACGTCTTGCTACATTCATTTTGTCTTGATTTCTGTTTCCACAATTAGGACATTCCCAAATTAATTTACCGCCCTCATCAATAATCTTTATTTCACCATCATAACCGCAAACCTGACAATAATCGCTCTTAGTATTTAATTCAGCATACATAATATTCTCGTAAATGTACTGCATTAATTTAATTACTACATCAAGATTATTTGATAAATCTACAGCTTCAACATATGAAATAGCACCACCGGGGGATAACTGCTGATATTCACTTTCAACCTTTAATTTTGTGAACGGGTCAATCTTTTCTCTTACGTTAATATGATAACTATTTGTAATATAATCGTGGTCTGTAATTCCCTCAATAATACCAAATTTCTCTTTAAGACATTTAGCAAATTTATAGGTAGTTGATTCAATCGGAGAGCCGTAAACTGAATAGTCGATATTTTCTTCGGCTTTCCATTTAGCACAAGCGTCATTAAGTGCTTGCATAACCTTTAAACCAAATTCCTTGCCTTTACCACCTGAGTGAGATTCACCAGTCATATATTTAACACATTCATATAAGCCAGCATATCCAAGAGAAATTGTTGAGTAACCATTATATAACAGTTTATCTATTTTCTCGCCCTTTTTAAGTCTTGCAAATGCTCCGTGTTGCCAAAGGATAGGTGCAACATCAGATGTAATACCCAAGAGTTTCTTGTGTTTACATTTTAAACCTTTATGACATAACTCTAATCTTTCATCAAGTAAATCCCAGAACACATCAAAATCACCCTCGGAAGATAAAGCAACGTCAACCAAATTAATTGTGACTACACCCTGATTGAATCTACCGTAATACTTGTGTTTATTCGGAATATAGTTTTTAGCATTAGCAATATTACCAATACCATTATCTGTAAATCTGTCGGGGGTAAGGAATGACCGGCAACCCATACAGGGATATACGTCACCTTTGAGTTCAAGCATTTTCTTTTCAGAAATCGGGTCAGGTGTCATTCTCTTTGCCATACATAAAGCTGCAAGTTTAGTGAGATAATAATACTTTGAATCTTCAAATATATTATCTTTCTCTAAAACATAAAGCAATTTAGGAAATTCAACAGTAACATATTCACCAACTTCATTTTTCATACCGAGGATTCTCTGTTTAAAAAATTCTTCGATAAGCATAGCAAGTTCTTCTTTGTATTCATCGGTTTCACCTAAATACATAAAAACACTCAAAAATGGTGCTTGTCCGTTGACTGTGAACATTGTATTAATTTGATAATTGAAAGTCTGTACAGAATCTTCGATTTCTTTCTTTAATCTTTGCTTTGCGTTCCGAATAATTATCTTTTCAATCTCATCGGATTTATTAGTTGTAGAGAAGAAATCAATAACTTCTGCAAATTCTTTTCTTACATCTTCTAAATGTTTATTATAACTATCTCTTACAAAAGGAGCTAAATGCGTTAAAGTAATCGTTGTACCACCATACTGAGAAGAAGCGACAGCCGTAATAATCTGTGTAGCTATTGTTGTTGCAGTAATCAATCTATGTGGTTTCTCAATAGTCTTACCGTTCATTACTGTACCATTCTGTAATTGGTCGTCAAGATTAAATACACAACAATTGTTCTTAGCTTCTTCGGCATAATAATCTACATCGTGAAAATGAATTGCTCCATTGTCGTGATTTTCGATTACATCAGGTGGTAAGTCTTTTCTCGCAATATATTTACTTACAATACCAGCCATATAATCACGCTGGACTTTTATTTCTTTTACGTTCTTATTGGAATTTTCTGTGTTCCAATATTCGTTTTTACCGCCAACCATCTCTTTGATTTCGTCTTCAATAGAATTATGTTCTCTCTGAAATTCTCTAATACTACGATAATCTTCATATGATTTTGCAGTTAATTTTTGACGCTTAGTTATCAATTTATTGAAAACCTGAGTTTCAATATCTGAAATTGTAACGAATTTAGAATCTCTGTTTTCTTCGTAGATTTCATCGGCTATACTCTGTGCAATCTGCGGTTTATAAATACCACTACCGTTTTTCATAGCCTTTGAGATAGCACTAACAATCTTGTCTTTGTCAAACTCAACCTGTCTGCCATCTCGTTTGATAACTTTCATTCTCATCACTCCTTTATTATTATTCACGTTGTTTAAATAACAAACATTACAATCTCAAAAACGAAATTGTAATATTTGTTTTACACTATTATTATACAATAAACAATATAAAAAATTTAGTGTGTTTCTGATTTATTTTTATTTTCTTCAATTCTTTTTGTCATCAATTCAACCATATTAGTATCACGTTTTAAATGTGCTTTTTTCATAACAGCTTGATTCACGGTTTGAACCGAACCGAAATGATAACACTTTTCTTTCATTCTCGTTAATCCTGTGTAGATTAAATTAGAATTTAGCATATAAATATGGGATTGAGGGGTAATTAAAATTACAGTTTTAATACTGCTTCCTTGCGACTTATGTATCGTAATACAGTACCCTAACTGTATCATTTTGAGATTTTCTTTCGTATATCTTACAAGTTCACCATCAAAATCAATAACAACTATATTATTTTTAATTAAACGGATATTACCCGTTTCGCCGTTAGCAATTAAAACTTCTATTGCTTTACCTTCCGGCGTATACCTCAATTCACCATTTTTCAAACACTTATGAGCCTTGTAATTATTGACGTTCTGTATAACAATGTCATCAACATAGTAAGTGGTATCACCATATGTAATATTCATTGGACTACCATATCTTTTGTTAGCAACCTTTTGAATAATCTCATTAAGTTTTTGTGTACCTAAATCGCCTTTCTTTTGAGAACTCAAAACTTGAATATCCTCAACTTCATTACCATTCTCTAATAATTTACGATAAAGCCCAACAACTTGATTTGTAATCATTTCAGGTGGTAAGTCAATATAAGTATAATCTTTATTGTTACCAAAAGTAGTAATCTGTCGTTTCATATCATCGGTAAGATATTTTCGATTAAGTCTTGTGTCAGTAGCGACTTTCATCAAACCGCCATCTGAGTACCTAAATACTTTCGTCAATACCGTAGTAGGAATACAATCAATCTCCATAAAATTATGAAGTAGATTACCACAACCGACAGAACACAACTGAGCATTATCACCAATCAAAAGAAGTCGTGTTATATTGAAATCAATAGCGTCAATCAAATGTGTAAACAAGTCAACGTCTACCATAGAAAACTCATCACAAATAACAACATCTGTATCAATCTTGTTTTCTTTATTTAAACCCCAACCTGTTTTCGGATTGTAACATAATCCTCTGTGAACTGTACTTGCCGGTCTATTAGTGTAACCTTTGATAACTTTTGCAGCTTTACCCGTGGGAGCGAAAATGGAATACGATAAACCATTGTCATCAAGCATATTAATAATAGCTTGTGTGGACGCACTTTTTCCTGAATTACCAGTAATAAAAATTCTATTATTTCTACGAAGTACAAGCATATGACTGGGAACAGTAAAACAATATTCATACCCATCTTTTGTTATATATGGCGTTATTGGAGTTTTAATATGATTAGGTCTATTGTCGACACACATCTGTATTAAATTTCGCTTTGTATGGTGAACAACGTATTCTATTGCTTTTCTAATATATATTTTACCATTTGTTGTATAAGGTTGATTTTGTCTGTCGATTATTGCAATAGTTGCTCTATACCCCAAAGATGAAAAAACAAACTGAACAAAATCTGCGTCATTTTTACTTGTAGTAGAATACCTATTTTTCTTTAAATAATCGCTATCCCAATAATTTATTTCATCGGCTATTACTCTTAATTGATGTTCGTTGCAATTATACCACTCTTTAGGAAAATGTTTATACCTAAAAGGTACTGTTACATAATAATCATCATACCCTTTTTCTGCTGATTGTGTTGTTCTATACTCATAACCGAGCCTATTAACAATTTCTATTAATCTTTGTTTTTTTCGTTTCTTTTTTAAATGGAATCTCGCTTGTCTATATGTTGAATCGGAATAATTCATTTGAGATTTATAAAAACTACCATCAGCAAAAGTGGCAATCATTAATCTTATTTCATCATCTGATAAATCAATACCCCTACCGCTATAACAAAAAGAAGTAATAAATTTACCCCTAAAGCCATTTTTTTCGTGCCGTTCTCGCAATTCTTTAAAACGTATTATTTGTATATTCCCTCTTGACGTAATGTAAACGCAGTTATGATTATCTGATAAACATTGATTTAAACCATATTTGGTTTCAAACAACCATAGTTGATTATTTTTATGTTTTATGTAGTTATAAGGATATACTAATTCAGCCGTTCCGTCTTCATTATATTGTAACACTCTTTCTCCTTCGGTATAATCTGATATTTTCTTCCATTCTCTACCATTAAAATATTCAGTATCACAATCTACACAACCGGCTGCTCCGATAAGCATACTAATATTATACTTACACAGATTCTTAATACCACCAAGCTGTTCTTCGGATAAATCAAATCCATCTACCTTTTTATATTTTTCAACGTCAAAATCCCATTTATTATCGGTTTCAACATTGTCAATTATTGTTTCTGCTATATACTTTTCTTTATCATAAGTAGACCGCAACGCAATCATCAATGTATCTTTGTTATAGATAATATCAGAATCTTGAATTGCAGACGGAAATTTATCACAACAGGACGGTACTAACTTAATACATTGTTTTCGTATCTGTATGATATTTGCTTTAGTATTACCTTCTTCTTCATTTTGTTGAAGCAGATATTTAACACAAGCAGCACAGCGATACTCAGAAGTTTTTAAGTCATATTCAAACTCAACAACATCATTGGCTTGCATTTCAATTAACAAGGTATCAGCCTTAGAGAATCCTACAGAAGCAATAGAGCATAAACACTTATAGGGATTCTCTCTGAGTTTCTTTCTCAACATCTCAACGGAAGTATATTTTTCATAAATTCGTTTCAACATTGTAAAACTCAAATAACCTTTAAACTCAATAATTAAATCAGCAAGACAGAAATTCTCGATAATTTTATTTACAATCTTATCAAGACTTTTCTCTCCAATACCTTTAAGATTATTAACATTAATCTCTTTGACTCGCCCATTCTTTACTAATTGAATAATATCAGGATATTTAGTAAAGATTTCAGTAGCTTGATTAATAGTAAGAATCCCACATAAGAACTCAAATATATCTTCGGGAGCAGTTAATTCATCTCTTGAAATATTAACCACCTCATATGAAGTGCCGTATTTTGTTTCTTTCGGAATAGCAGCAATAGTATATTCAACACCACCATCTAAATCAATTAACTCACCACAAATACTTACATTACCGTATCTATTAACTTTTATATCGGGGTACAAGTTTTTATTTACTCTCATACCATAAACTTTAAAATCATCTGAATCGTAAACCTTACGCTCCATTACTCCTTTAAAGTTTATCATCTGTTCTAAATCTTTACCCATATCTACCTCTTTACAACTTCATATTCGGTCAATACCTGTTCGGTTTCTTCGACTTCAACCCATTTATCATTTACCAATTTTCTTTTGTTCTTATTATCGAATTTATTGATTTTCAAAATTGAGTATAATCCAAATGGATTTTGTTTATAAACCTTGCTCTGCGAAATTTTGGTTGATACTTCTTCTCCTGTACGGAGATTGTGTACTACAATATACGGTTTTGTATCTGATTTATAGGTCGTGTATGATACTACAATATAAAGGTTTTCTTCTGATTTATTATCTTTATATGTACTATAATCAAGGTATTCTATCTCGGCTCTAACATACTCTTGTATGTGAAGCGATTTATTTGGTATGTTTTTAATAAGTGCTTTTAACAAACCCTTATTATCAATTTCTCGGTATTGTTTAGCGGTTTCTTTATTTGAATACTGTCTTACAATACATTCTGTTACTCCATAATCTTCATAAGCTGGTAAACCCTTATCTCTATCTTTATCGGGTTCTCGTAGTTTTTCTTTGTTAATTTGACTACAAGTTAATATAGAGGGTAAAACCGTTTTCAGAGTTGATTTTACTCCTACTGTCATCTTAACGCCAAAATATAAATCAACGATTCGCAATAGATAAGCACTTCTACCAAAATCAGAAAAGTAATTCAAAGAAATCAAAATTTTTAATTGCTTTATATTAATACTAATCTTGTTCTCTTTATCAGAGATACAATTTAATAACTCAACAAAATCTTTAAATTTTCTTGATTGAGATAACTCAAATAATTCCTCAGCCATTTGCTCATTACAATACTTGATTGAACCAATACCTTTATATATAGCATTGTGTTCTTTATCTATAGTGTACTTCGCAGAAGATTTACCGAATTTAATCGGATAGAGTGTAATACCGAAATGTGATAACTCATTATTGAGTTTATTGGTACGTTTTAAATCACCCGAATAAACCGTTAAAGCAACAGTATAATATTCAAGAGGATAATGAACCTTTAAGTACGCTCCATATAGACAATCAATAGCCGTTGCAACAGCGTGGGGACTCGCAAAACCATAACTCATACAACCTTGTATCATTTCCCACGTTGTATCAAATGCGTCCATAGAACCCGTGTTTTTCAACCACGTTGTTTTGATACGTTCTTCGAGGTTTTTGAAATCTTCGGGCTTAATCTTTTTCTTTGAAATCTTTTTTATCAATCCAATTGACTCAGCCGGAGTTACACCCAGCCATTCAAAGTATTGCATAAGATTCTCTTGGAATAAAATATAGCCATTTGTAGAAGATAAAACCTCATCTAAATATTTAGAACCCGTTGTAAAATCTTCTCTTGCTATAAACCCATCACGCCAAGCATTAAAGAACGGTCTTAGACAAGCTACGAACATAGCCATATCAGAGTAGTTCTTAGGCTTAAACGATTTAAGTAACGAGGTAGCCCAATCACCATCGACCTGATTAAGAGTACAAGTCAATTCTTTTGCGAATATATCCCATATTCTCTTATCATCTTTAATAGAATCTAATAATTCTTTTACTGTGATAATAGGCTTACCAATTAATTTAAAGGTTTCATCAATCAATTTATATACTGTAACAATAAGAAAATCATCTTTGAGCATTTTAAACTCATCGGCTTCACTTGATGTTACCATTACACAAAAGCTATCACCGATTTTTACTACACCATATTCTTCTCGTAAATCTTTGTTGTCAAGAACGTGGGCACAAGGGTGTGGAGAAACCGATACTATAACATCAATATATTTCTTAGCTTCTTCGATATACGGTTTCCACTTTTTATTTTCGGAATAATCTTCAATGTTTTTCGCAACCTCATTATACTCATCATAAGGTAAATCGTGAGTACGGCAAACATTTCTAAACGCTTCACCCATCTGCATAGTACCGTATGCAATCATAGGATAACAGCCGTGTTCACCGAGAAGTTCTTTAGCAGCTTTAACAAAAGGCTCTTGTGATACAACATTGAAATCTATATCCGGCAAGGCTCTATTTTCAAGAAGTCTTGCCGTACTCATAAATCTCTCAGGATATAGTTTAATATCCAATCTAAACCTATCGAGCTGAGTCATACCAAGAATCTTATTAATATAGAAAGCACCGCAACTACCACGACCAGTACGAGTAAGTACGCCTTTGTATTTATTAACAGCTAAATCAACTAATTTCTCATTAAATAAGAAGTAATCGGCTGTGTTTATTTCTTTTGTCTGCTCAATTACTTTCATTTCCTCACGAATACCTTGTTTATATATTGGTAATTCTTCGGCTGTTATCTCGTCTGTTTTAATAATCTCTTTAAATCGTTTAGAAACGTGAGATTTTAACTCAACGATTTTTTCATCAGCAGATAAATTAGGATAGATACTCGGCATTTTAATACTGTAATCAATATTTATATCCTCACAATTCCTAAATATCAACGTGTTTCTTATGGCGGTTTCTATCTGTAACGGGGATAACACACCTTGTTTCATAAACCGATTATAAAAGGTATCATAATCAGGATAATCTAAAATATAAGTATCTTCATCGCCGTAATTCATACCCTTACCTTTAAGAAATTCAAGTCTATCTTTAGCTTGTTCAGGATAAATATAATGACTATCATTAGCAGCTATCAATTCAAGATTGAATTTATCAGCTAATTTAAGACAGGTCTTATTAATTATCTTCTGATTAATTTCATTATGATTCTGTACTTCAAGAAATAAGTTTTTGCCAAAGTGTTTCATTAACGGCATAAAGATATTCAGAATTGCGTTTTTATCTCTTAGGATACCGGCAACACAAGCAGTAGTAATAAACACATCATCGGGATTTAACTTCAATAAATCTTCAATAAAAATACGAGGTTTATAATAATAACCCTCCATATTTGCACGACTGAGTATCAAATTAACCTTTTTTCTCGCTACATTGTCTTTTGGAATAATTACAATATGATAGTTACGACTATCTTTTTCATAAGGATTTTCAACAATATAACCCTCAACTCCAAATATACATCTAATATCGTGTTTTCTACATAAACTTAAAGACTCAAATACATCACCGCCTGTGCCGTGATTCGTAGTAAAATAACACCCGTATCCGAGTTCTTTAATTCTATTTATATAATCAATAGTAAAGATGTGACTATCAGGAGTAAAGATATTCGATACTCTGTCGTGTTTATGATAGTTTTCATATTCTGCTATCATTTTTATCCTCTCAGTTTTCTATAGTTTCTCTTTTAATTAAACTATTCTGTATTGGTAACATACAAACCATTCGTACACCATTGTTCAGTTCTTTGCCGATGATAAAATCACCTACTGTAACTTCTATATCATTCTCAATATAAAAATCTTCGGGGATTTTATTGTTATAAGTTCTCAAATTGATTAGTTTAACAAATAAATCAGCAATCAACTTATAAGCATTAGTGTAAATACCTTCTCGTGTTTTATATGTATCTTCAACACTTGTATAATACTGAAAATCAGCATAACCATTATATTTCAGATACATTGTAAACTCAGATTTTTCTTTATCGTCATCTCCTGTAACGATTGTATATTCAAGAGTTTCGCCCTTTTTAAGTTTATCAACAACATCAACAAGCGTTTCGACTGATTTACCCTCAGAATAATGACTAAGGATTTCAAGCGAATTAATAAACGGATAAGTCGCCAGCGACCTCATAAATCCACCGCTTACATTTGTTTTATTTGCTTTTAATCTCTGTTGAATAAACTGTTTTGAATTTGGTTTTAATCTACATTTCAATTTAACCACCTCATTCTAACTCATTAAGCCAGCTTAAATCATCGTCTTTTGCAGAAGTGGTGGTTGTATTACCGCCAACTCCTTTGAACGTATTACCAAAAGCACTATCAGATTCTTCAAGCGTTTTAAGATATTCATTATATGGCTTGTGTAATTCTGCACTATAACCGCATAAATTAGCGAAATAATAAGAATTAGCTTTGACCTGTTCTTCGGTATCAAAGAAAATCATTTCGTTACCAGTTTCGTTATAATCTTTCTCTCGTAACTCAATATCCTTGATTGTGGCAATTACAAGGTCAGTCCACTTCTCAATTAACTTATCGGATAACGGTATGTAAACATAACAATCGTCAACCTCAAACATATCCTTTACTTCATCAGGTAGACAATTAATATCGTTAGTATCTATAAGTCGTTTCAAATAATAATCAACCTGTAATGAATAACCGAGTTTTTTAAGCCACATTTTAGCATTTGACTGTAATTTCTCACCCAACTCTCTACGCTCAATATCACGATACTTCTCATTACCTTTGGAATCGTGGTATTTGACCGTAACATATTTTAAGAAATTCCAACAAATTTTAATATTCTCTTTCGCTATACCTTTCTGTATTAACGCAAGAGCATATAATACAAGCTGCCCCGATAATTCCTCAACCTTTTTACCACTATATTTAGTAGAGGTCTTCCAATCTATGATTCGATAGATTTGTTTAGATTCTTTAGATTTCTCATCGCTTTTTTCTTCGCTCGTTTCAGGTGTCGTCTTTGGCTCTTTATAGATAACATCAATATAGCCTTGTAAATACGAAGTGCCGGTTTTGATTGTAACAAATTGCTCATTCTTCACTCGCTCCTTTTCAAGTGGTTTATGGTGCAAGAAAAATTCTTTAAGATTCTCATAATATCTATCGCCAATCTTTTCATTTTTCTCGCCATCACACCTGTCAAATTTCAATCCCGAAATATCAATAGCATTAGTCCAAGCGTCAACGAAATAATCTTCCATATCTTCGTACTTGATTTCGCCATTGTAAAACTTTTCAAGAATACTATGACAAATACCACCCATAATCGGATAGACAGAATTTGTGTTATCTTCTTTAGCCCTCAATACATATTTTAAGAAATACTCATACGGAGAACTTATAAACTTATCAATTCTCGACCAACTATAAAGAGTATCAACGCCTAACTTAGCTTGAATTTGATTAAGTTCTTCTTTGGATAACTTCATATTTACCTCGCAAACTTGCTAATCTGATTATAAATATCCTCGTCACACTCAACGTAAACCGTATTCCAATCAGCCTTACCAATTGAATTAGCAATCTCCTTAGCGTGAGCAAATTTCTCTTTGTTGTTAATAATATTAGCAATACCTAAATTACAAAGAAGACTCTTAGCATTAGTATTCCATTCTTCTACGCCGTTTTCATCAACACCGCAAAGTCTTATATCGGCTGAAATACTATTACAAATATCAGTAAATTCCTTAACATCGTCAGAAGTTTGCAGTTCAATGTAAATCTTTTTCTTAGCTTTTTCTGCAACTTTTTCGACTGATGGTTTCTTTTTTCTCTTAAAAATTCCCATAATCATTTCTCCTTTTAATTTTGTTTTGACGTACATTAATTATCATAATTACTATCTGAATAATACCAACTACAAGAATCGCAAAAGAAAAATTACCCTTAGTCATTTCAAGTAGTATGGTATTTAAAAAGTCCATAGTAATCACTTCCTGTTCATTTCTCGTTCATATATTTTATGTTCTTTTTCGTCATACTTGACTTTGTGTTTCATAAGATAATTGAATATTTTATTTGAAGCGTCTGCCGGACTATCTTTATCACCGATTAAATTGTATTTATCAACGATATAATAAACATTTTTTCGGCGGTAAAATTTCTCACACATAAATCGTACTTCTGTAAGCGAAACGTCCTTATCCATAGCGATAATAATATCAACATCGTTTAAATAACTTGTTAATATCCTTACTTGCTCATCGGATATTGAGTGTCCTTGTAATGCAACTCCCGTAGAATCATTTAAAGAATCACGTTTTAAAACCGATTTTTCAGCTTCATAAACAACTACATATCCGGCTTTTCTTATACTCTGTTCATTCTCCCATAGACCGTATAAGTTAGCACTTTTAGGATAAGAAGGGGTAAGGTAATACTTTTTAATACCCAAATCTTCATAGTTATTTATAACCGTCCGAGCATTAATTCCAAGTAATTCGCCATTCGCCCAATATCTTAAAGGAATAATCACTCTTTTACGCCGATAAGAATACTGTAAATCAAATTTTTTTCTCGTCCACGGCATTATACCTTCTTTATACCACCCTATATATAACAAAGGGGTATAATCATTTAAAACATCATTTCTTAGATATTCCAAGTCTTTAACATCTGAAAAAGTATGATATTTATATTTAGTAAAATGTTTAAAAACAATATCCGCAGCGGTATTAACCCTTTTAACAGGTCGGGTTAGATTAAAAGGCAAATCCAATACATTATGCAAATATTTAACAGCGTCAATAAACTTACAATTCTTAACTCCCTCAACTAAGTCGATAATATCTGCTCTATCGTCCTCGTCAAGTCCAATATTTCGTGAATAACTACGGTAGTTTAAATAAGAGTTATCATATATGACAACACCCATTGGATTATCCCCATCAGGCTGAGTTGCAGAATAATATTCTTTATTAACGTGATATTTAATCTTTTGGCAACCTAAATTTGTCAAGATAAATTCAATTTTACTGTTGTTATAAATGTACTTTTTTAAATCTACTACAGTCATAATTACCAATCCTGTGGTACATAACAAATACCCAAATCACGACAAACATTTCTGCTTAAATCGCACTCTGAAATTATTTGGTATGGGTCTGTATCACCAAATCTATTTTTTAAGA
>Ga0326513_10000042_pt1 | contig 92319 bp, 90 predicted proteins | sample 2_2465_0518_D_FD_203654 | JGI IMG/M metagenome (GOLD analysis project Ga0326513, IMG submission 203654) | Bovine rumen microbial communities from UC Davis, California, United States - 2_2465_0518 | ecosystem: Host-associated > Mammals > Digestive system > Stomach > Rumen | place: USA...
TGAACAGTGTGCTAATGATTGTATTACAACAGCAAAGTTTGATTTAGACTTTGGTGCTTCTGATATATGGAATTACAATCTATGTAATGCTGTTAAATATGATTGGGTTACTGGAGAATCTTCTACAATTGATATATCTTGGAAACCTACTCAATATCCAAATGATGATAATAACTCTCATGGTTTATGGTTATCTACAGATATTCTTAAAGCGATGGATGCAGATGTATCTGATTTAGAAAGATTTGAAATGCTAAAGAAGATATATTATTCTAATACTAATCTATATGACCATCTGACTTATATGATGAGAACAGCACAATCTAAACGTATGTATGATATTTATAAAGTAGTGTATGATTCGTATATGGAAACTAAGATGAATCATGACTTCTATAAACTCATAAATACTAATGGCTCTGCTATATATACAGATAATAATGATGAGAATTCTACTTACTATATCATAGATAGAACTTATCATATTAAAGATAATGAAGGTTTTCCTGTATATGAATTGGTAGATAGTATTACTGGTGCTACAAAGAAATATTACTTCTCTCATAATGCAGACTTTACTGACTGTAGTTATATAAGCGAAGATGGTACTGATACAGTAGAGTGTAAGTATATTGAATCTAAGCTTATAAGAGAAAATAAAAAAGAATACTATGTATCAAATGACTTATCAGAAGAATTTCCTCGTGGATTCATGTTCCCTGATAATATATATGAAGAACAAGATAAGAACTTTGTAATGGCTGAGCAGCATTATTATATGCTACAGAATATAAAGAATCCTAGAATTCTTATTCCTATTACAGTCGATTCAGAAGCTAATCCTATTACAATGATTGATGTAATTGAAGGAGATACAACATTTGTAGAAAATGGTGTAGAAGGTAATATAAACGTTACTAAGAACGAAGATGGTTCTATAACTGTTATTATTACACATCCAGATTACCTAGAGCCAATTGAACTTACAGTAAACATTGAATGGAAGATTGCATCTGATTATTACGAGTATATGCAGTATAGAAATATAGAGTTATATAATCATCTTATTGATATCAAATATAACTATAATAATATATATGACCCAGTGAAACAAGCCTATGTGCCTAGCGATGAGAAACGTCAAAGAATCGAATCTCTATGTGAAATGATTGTAATGTCACTGGAAAAATACTTTGATAAAAATGAGTGGAGATATATCTTTAATCTTATCCCTACTGCTAATATTCAAAACATCCAGAACTATATTATGAAGATGGTAATATTCTTCAAATCTTGGAAAACACAGATTCTTGATACTGCAGTTACTTATGTATTAGATGACCCTTATAATAATCATGTACAGATTCTAGATGATATGTATTATAATACTACATTTGATAATCTGTTAGAAAAGGTTAGACCTAAGGAATATAAATACTTCCATAATTATACCGAATACAGAGACCCAATTAAAATTGGAGAGAAGGTTGACTTTGAAGTAGTAAACTTTGAACCATATTGGGCTACATTTGGATTCGGTGAAAAGATTTATGGTCATAGATTTGATTATCCAGTCTTTAACTCTAATCTTAACTACAGAGATGCAGTTGGAGTTAGCGAAAAGATTGAAATCAATACAGTTGAGTATACTGGTGAAGTCACTCAAGATTCTAACGGAAACTATTTATTCCCATAATTAGGAGGTATACTATGGATAATAAAAAATTAACTATCTTTGATAAAGGTAATGATATCAAAGAAACTGCTGGTGTAAAGGGAACCAGTATTATTCTTAAAGAGCTTGATAGTGGTAAGGTATTATTCAGAGGTAGCAATAAAGTAATTGTATCTGGTTCTGAATTTAATGCAATTAAGGACTTTGATTATGATAGCTTTATGTGTGAAGCTGATAATGACTTCTTATCTAATATTCCAAGTTATGACCAGGCATTTGCTGCAGCTGGTAAACCATTTAGATTTGCAGCTGGTATTAACACTCCAATCGGTGTAGAGAATATTGCTGCAGCTGGTTCTAATCTTGGTTTCTATACTGGTGCAGCTAATAGTGTTCTTAGTAATGCAACTAGTGCATTTACTTTCTCCAATGTAAAACATCAGCAGTTCTATCAGTATTTTACTCGTAGAATTTGTCTCTGGTGTCTTGGTATTGATGGTTGTGGTGTAGAAGCATCTAGAGTATTCAAAGTTCATAATACTAAGTGGATTGCTCCTTATGGATATGCAGATTATAATGATGGTACAGGTGGTAATAACACTTATGACCATATTGATAACTGCTTAATTCCATTTAAGTATAGAACTTCTGATGCAGACTTAGACGATACTTATAGAGCTCAGTACTTTGGTCGTGCAGAAGTAGCAACCAATGTAGTCGGATACTTCTTTAAAGCATTTGATGAAGCACCTAAGTTTATTCGTCGTTATGCAGATGATAGTACGTTCCTTTCTAATGTAGAAGATGTATGGGCTGATAAGCGTGCATCTGAAGCAGAAGTAGTTGTACAACTTAAGATGTCTGTATCTGCAACAGACTGCAGAGAGTACTTCCAGAAAAGAACTGGTATTAATGATTCTAAGGTTAACACTATTTCACTCTGTACTGCAGTTCCATATGTAAGAGATAATGATAAGATTGAATATCTTGATATTCGTCCTTTCACTAGATTCAACTTCCCTAACGAAGCACTTATTGATACTAGCAAGGGTATTGATATTACATACTATCTTTACTACTAATACAAAAAAGAAGGCTGGATGTAAAGTCCAGCCTTATTTCTTTTTGTATTAGGCTTTCATCTGAGCCATAAGGTCCTTAAAAAGTTCCTGGACTCTTTTGAAATCCTTTGCTGCTGTTGCAGCTTTGATTTCTTCATTGATGCCATTCATCTTGGCCATTTGGTTCTCATGTTCTTCCTTAAGCTGTTCCATTCGCTTTTCATGTTCAGCAGTCATCTCAGCAAGTTTGACATTGCGCTGCTGACGAATATAAGCTGTCGCATTTGTTTCCTGCCTTTTTATATCTGTAGGATTTGTAGCGTCAATATTAGGAACATCGATATGAAAATCTAACATTACTTTACCTCCTTCATCAAAAACTTCTGCAGTTCACTGAGGTCAGAGGGGTCTCTGACCTCGACCCCAAGTTTCTTACCGAACCTTTTAAGAGTTTCAGTAAGAGGCTTAGACTTAGCAATGTATCTCTGTCGCTTATCTGAATCAACAAGTGGATAAAAGAGCTCTGTACAACCGAATCTAACTGGTACGAGCTTGATACCGTATCTCTCATTTTCAAAACCAGTTTTTAAATTCTCGATTGTATTTAAAAAGTGTACTGTCTGAAGATTGTCTGCAACCTTGTCAGTATTATGTCCGTCCTCCATAACAAAGAACTCGCTATCAAGGATTGTGTCGGTAGTTTTCAATACAGCTGCAAGCTTCATTACGTATAACATATTATTTGTCCTCCTTAAGGACTGACCACTAAGTGGTGGGGTTGACTAGACCCTCTTACCATGCTATTAAATATATACGATTAATCTGGAGCATAGACTTTACACACTCCAGGTGAATATCAGATTATTATCTTCTATTCACTATTATTATATATAAGTATCATAATAAACTTTTACAAAAAAGAAACCCAGTACAATTAAGCACTGGGTTTCTTTTGTTAAAATTTTAATCCTTATTAGGTATTATACCTTTAAAGCGAAATATATCTTTTGTAGCTTGTTCTCGCGCTTCATTTCTTGTACAGTCTCCTTCAACTAGTACGAGTTTTTCTTGGCAAGACTTTTTCAAATTTGAATATATACAATATTGTGCCATTTCTTCTGTAATTCGTAATGTCTTAACAGGAGATATATAATATCTGAGTCTTAAAGCTCTATGAGTTTCTTTTTCATCCTCAATAGCATTCATTACACATTCTTTTAAATTATCAGAAAAATCATCTTTAATATTAATTATAGCGACGCAATCAAATCCCTCTGTAGACAATACTGGCATAAAATCATAAACTATACCACTGTGTCTATAGCAAATATAATCTGCTCCTTCTGATTTAGCATACTTAATGATATTTATAATATTATCATTAGTGGGAAAGAAGTAAATAACTCTTTCCTTTACTTCTTCTTTATCTTTATAAATGAGAAAGAATTTAGCACAACTAACATTATTTATTTCATGTAACATATAAAATCCTCCTTAAAATAACCCCCAGGAACATAATTCCTGAGGGTGTTTATATCTTAATCTTCGCACATTTGGCATTCTTCAATCATGGCATACTCTTCTTCTGTAATCTCATCGATACCGAGCTGAGTAAAGCTATTGATACAAATCATTGTATCTGTCTGTAATGCCATGTTAGCATTAAACATGCCATCATTATAACTGATTTGCATAGACAGTCTTGGATTAAACAGTCTAGCTGCGTTAATCAAGAAGTCATCATTAATAATAAGCATGATATTCAAAGTATCACCATCAAAGTCTGCACCCATAGACTTTAGAATCTCATGAGGTACACGACAGCTATAAGTGTCATCCTTAGTAACTCCAATAAGATGAAGCTGGATAATACTTGCAGGTGAGATACTAGGATTACGATTCAGAATGATTCCTACATACTGACTATCAATAATAGATTGAATCAAGTCAGCAATCATAGGATTATATTCAATTCTTGCTTCGTCCCAGATACGATATGCTTCACTAGGACTATAGGTTTTTGTCAGAATATTGATGATAATTAGGCTCATCAACTCAATCAAAGTAGAGTATGGAAGAATAATCTCATCTATTCTTAATTCTGGGTCTGGAATGATTACATTACGAGCAGTAAAGTTATATCTACCACCATTGAGTGAACGGAAATAACCTTTCTTCTGTGCAATAATCTTTTCCAAATCAGCATAGATTTCCATGAAGTTCATCTGGATATCATAGATGAGTTGATTTGTAGGCTTCTTTCTACCACGAGAGTTAAACTCAGCTTTATTCAACTTTGCCGCTGTACCTGCAATCACATTGTACTTAGCATTATTACCCTCAAAGTTGAAGTGATTCTTCTTAATACTATAGGGTCTAAGCTGACTTGTATATACAGGTAAGCTATGTGTGAATATGAGTTTTTTATGAGACATAATATCATCATAAAACTCAAGCTTTGTTGGATTGTTCTTATGCTTATTTCTGAAGAACTCCATTACTTCATCAAAACGAGCACGAAACTCTTCAAAGCCTAACCCGATAAAGGGATTATTCTTTAACGGGTCTTTCTTAATCTGAAATCCATCTTCGTCAATCTTATAATCAAGATTAATAATAGAATCCAGATTCTTCTTACCGATAAAACTAATGAGCTTCTTAAACATATTTGGGTGAATAATAAAATGAGGCTCATTAATTTTAATCCAACCAGTAATGCTAAAGTCATTACTTACATACTTGACTTTAGTATGACAGATAGGACAAAGTAAACCATTGTTTACCTTCATCTGTGTTCGTCCACATTCACATTTGTAGACATCTCCAAAAGGTGTCATATCATCAATCTGTAGACCATATCTACTAGAGAAGATACTATCCTGACTTCTGACATCTTTCTTAATATCCTGCTTCTTTGTGATTAAGAATCCAGTACCACGAATTAAATCTTCCTCGCATTCTTCATCAAGGTCGATTACTTCGATTTTAGATTCATATCGATATTTAGGACGTCCTTGTTCATCTAATGACTGATTGTTAGGATAATTACCTTTAACTTCAATCATATAGAAATTACTCAGACGTTCATACAGATAATCGAAATTCTCTGTATGTGTAACGGTTTGTGACATATTGGTTCCTCCTTTATGCATTTATTAATGTTAAGTTATTGACACTGTTTTACATAAAAATGTCACCTCCAATCAAGATACCCTCTTTGAATTCATTGAAATACTTATAAGTCTTCTTTATTGTTAAAGTATAACAATTGATTACAATCTCTGGGTCTTGGACAAAATACTTTGCATATTTGTCTAAGACACCGCAACGACGAATAATACTTTCTAACTTTGCTTTAGTAATATCTTCGTCAAATTCGATATCTTCCTTTGCTGTGATGTCAAGTTCTGGAATTGTCTTATGGTCAGACAATATACCAGGGTCTGTCTTAATGACAAAATTCACATCTTCATCAAAATCTTGTGTTATAGTAACACTAAGATTCTCTATCACTAGAACTTTACTTCTAATGATATTTGGGTCAGATACCTCTTTAGGAAGAGGTTTTTCTTTCAATACATCTGTGAGAGCCACATACTTAGGAGTAGGCTTCTCAGCAGTATTATTAACAGCAACTACTTTCATTATAGATACCTCCTTAACATATTTATTTTAGAGTTGCTCACTTACCACTTTTATAATATACAGATACAGTTATCTTTAACAATAATACATAAAGCCACAGAATCTCCTCAAGTGAGTAATAACCTCAGTAGGTGAGTTGGCATCATCTATAACTTTAGTACATATTGGATATCTCATATTATTAAATAAGACCATATTATTAAGTAGTACATAGAAATGTATTTTATATGTACATTTCCAACCAAATTCTCGTCTAGCTATACATGATAAGGTAATTATAAATCTTGATACACAATCTTCTTGCTCTACGTCAATATCATACAAGTTTTCTTCTTGGCGTACTTCTTTTAGACCACCACCAAGGTCATTACATATAATACCATGAACTCTTCTCCAAAGTTTATCATAAACTTTCTTATACTCATTTTCTATATCATCCATATTGATATCAACAACAATCTTAAATCCAAGATTGTTTTTATCCTTTCTTGTTATTACTTTTAGCATAGTAATTCCTTCCTTTCATGACTTAAGTTAAATAAGATTAGACATATGTCTACTTATATTATATATAATTTTTCTCAAACTTACACTAATATGTAGCAAATATACAAAAAACAAACCGCTTGCCCAAGGCGGTCTGTTTTTTGATGACAAGGGGAGTTAACTGAAATACTCCTCCTCATCATCAAAGAAATATCGTCTTTCTTGATACGGTGCATATCCTAGCTTATTATAGCTATAATACACATCGTATTCAGTTCCTTTTTCTACCACGAATAGATATTCATCTTCCGTGTAGATATTATTTATGTTTCCGATACGGATATATCTGACTTTTGGGAGCAGGCTATCCGCCTGCTCCCACATTAAATGCTGAATGTCTATATCAAGATTATCAGCCATTTCGTTGATAAGCTTGGTTTTAGCTGGACAATAATCTGTCCAGCTATTACCAAGCCAGTTCCTAACTAAAAGATTATGCTCGGCATCTAAAAAGGATACCATGAATTTAGAAATACAACACTTATTATAATCGTCGCAATCGCTGCAAGGAGTACTGCTATTATCACAGTACTCCTTAGTATACATTGGGTGGAGTTTCATCGATTCGTCCAGTGCCATTGCCAGTGCGTTGAGAGTTCTTTTTATCTTTATCATCTTTTTCATAATTGATTCCTTTTCCCTTAGGTTGGGAACGTAGATAATCTACGCCTCGCGCTTCCCCTGGCGTATGCGCGGACCGCCCGACAGATAATGTCTAATGACACTTCCATCTTATCACCATTATTATATATAAGTGTATCTTCTTAGTTTTACACAAGCTCAACAATTTAGTAATATCATATATATACTAAGGAGGTATATTAATATGGCAAATAAAGTTAGAAAAGGTAGACTTATTAAGAAAGAAGAAGCTGAATATCTTATCTCTCTTTCTAGTAAAGAGTGTTTAAAGACTTCTATTTTTATGGAATGTTTTGGTGAGTTTAATGGTAAGAAGAAGTTTAATACTTATGATATCATGGAAGTACCACCTAAATCATATCATAATAACAAGAATACTTTCACTACTACTGTAGGTTCTTGGTTCTTTAATAAGGGTTGTATTGACTATCCTGGTTTATTTGATGAGCTTGGTTACTTCAATGAGCCGTTTAATAAGAAAGCTTATGGTGCTATGAAAGATAAACTCTCTCTTGCTATTCTAGAAGATAGAGTTACCGTACCACAATTCAAACAGTGGATTATGTGTCTTCAAAAGTTCATGAACTACTCTTCTGTTATCTGTACTACTACATCAGAAGATATGTTATTAATCTCTAAGAAGATTGAACCTAAGAAGAAAGAACTCTTAAAGAAATATGAAAAAGAGATTGCTAACGGAGATGCATTTGTAACAGAGAAGATTGAGCAAGAGTTACTTCAGTATTGCGAAGATACTCTTAAAGATGACCCTGCTTGGGATAATATCAAAGCTGGTGCAGGTGCTGACCTAGGTAATAACTTTAAGAATATGTATGTTATGAAAGGTGCTGCTAAAGACCCAGACCCTACAAAGGGATATAACATTATTACTTCTTGTTATTCTGAAGGTGTATCTAAAGATGACTACGCAGCAATGTCTAACTCTCTTGCTGCAGGTCCATATGCTCGTGCAAGAAAAACTGCTATCTGGGGTTATGAAGAAAAGAAGTTCTTATTAGCATTCCAACATGTTAAACTAGGTCCTAAAGGTAGTGACTGTGGAACTAAAAAGACTATCACTGTAACACTAGATGAAAACTACTTAAAGATGCTTATGTATTCTTATATAGTAGAAGGTAATAAACTAGTAAGACTTGATAGTACTAATATGGATAAGTATAAAGGTAAAACAGTAAAGATGCGTTTCAGTAGCTTATGTAAGAACGAGTGCATCTGTAATAAGTGTGCTGGAGACCTATATTACTTACTAGATACACCAAACATCGGCACTGCAACACCACAATTAGCTAGTGCTGTAAAAAATATAATGATGAAGTCCTTTCATGACAGTACTGAAAAATTTACACAAATGAACGCAATGGAGGCATTTGGAGAATAATAAGATTTTAGGGTATTTGAATTACTGTAATGTATTTTTTAATTAATTTACTAACATAAAAGTAAAATAATTAAGAAAGGTAGGTAATTTATTATGCCTAGAAAGTTTAATGGAATTTTAGTCGGTGATATTATTGGAGATATGACAGTAGTACAAGGTTTCCGAGATATCAAAAACAATCGTAAAATGTTAAAATGTAGATGTAACATTTGTGGTAGAGAAAAGGATATATATGAAGGTAATCTTAGAGATAGACCTAATTGTTCTCTACATGCTGTAGCTTGTGGTTTTGGATTAAAAAAACAAGACCCGAAATTCTATGATGTATGGGCTCATATGAAAGATAGAATTTATAATCCAAATAATCCACACTATGATAGATATGGTGGACGAGGACTTACTACTGATTACGATGCCTTTGTAGATTTTTATGACGACCAATATGCTAGATATCTTAATGCTAAAAATATGTATCCAGATAAAAAGATTTCTATGGATAGAATGAATAATAATTTTGGATATGTAAAAGGTAATATTAATTGGACTATTCCAGAACGACAGACCAGAAATTCTACTAGAGTATATGAATTTATAGCTGTCTCACCTCAAGGACAAGTATATATCACAAACAATCAAACTATGTTTGGACAGAATCATGGATTAGAACCTAAACATATTTCAGATTGTCTCAGAGGAATGCAAATGACAACAGCTGGATGGTCTTTTTATAAGTTAGACCCTCTCTTTGAATATCAGTATGAGAATGACCCTACTGTAATCAAAGAGTTGTATTATTAAAAAGGAAATTACAATGAAAGATACAAATTATTTACAGATGATTGAAGAGGTTAAGATGGAGGCTACGATATATGGTGATGCTTTTGTATATGCAGTACCATATAAGAAAGCTGTAGCTATACTTCTTCATAATAAGAATAATATTAAAACAGGTGATTTACAGAACATGACTGAAGATTCAAATGATAAAAATGAGAATTCTTAATACTTTGTAACTAAATATATTATTAAAATAGTCAGGAGATATATATGGAAGAGTCAGTGTCATGTTTAAAAACATCTTATCCAGCAGAAAAGATTGGAAGGATTGTCTATCAGTTCCTTGGAGAAATGGAATATGAAATAATTAAAACCATTCTTCAAAGAAGAGGTAACCGATATATGCTTGATATGTTATGTGATTCAATGTTTATATCTGGGTCGAATTTCTTTTCATCTTTGTATAGTGGTTCTTTATATGATATAATACACGAAATAGAAACCACAACACCTTCGATTTATTATCTTTTATATACAAGATTAACAGAGAGGGAAATTCAAAAATCCTTTAATAAGTTTGAAAGCAGAATAATTACAGAGAAGTGTTTTAGTATTAATCAAACTAGACAACTTATGTCATGTACAAGTAATACAGACTTTGTAAATTTGACAAAAATGCTTATAAGAAAAAGATGCTATCTAAGCGTTTCTACATCAAAGAGAGAAAGATTAGAATCATGGAATCAACAAATCGGACAATTGAAAAAAGAGTTATCAATATAGAGTCTAGAAAGTGGTGATTATATCATGCTTAGTAATAACCCAATCATTAATCAGATATCTGAGATATATGGACCTATAAAGCTATACTGTATTATAAGTAATATAAAAGATGAACTTAAACGTACAGATATAGATGACATATATAAAGCTCAGTTAGAAGAAGCATTACAATATGCAGAGAAGAAAAAACTTATCTACGAGGAGGAATAATATATGTACGATAAGAATTATATTAAACACGCATCTTTTATTGATGAAGATGTAAAGGAGAAAAGAGTTATGAGAATGAATTACTTACATGCAGTTGAAACTGCAGATAACATGATGGAAATTTTTAATCTCATTAAGCTTATCAATATTGAGCTCAGTAAGTTTAATAGTGGTGAATATGCAGATGAAGAATACCATGCTCAATTAATTGAAGCTCTAAAGTTAGCAGAGAAGAGACAGTTTGAAGTATAAAATTTTATCTCTCAGCCTACGTAACTTTATAGTAAAGATATATTGCTGTTATATAGTATAAAGGAGGTAGCCTATGAAGCAAGTCTTTTATGTTCCAATGTCTGCTAATACAACGGATAATGAAAAAGAGATTAACTTTGCTATCACAAAACTTGAAAATGACTTTAAGCTTGAATGGCTAACTGATTTAATTAAAGCTACTGATGCTAATAAGTATATGCTTGTATATGAGAAGTCAGAAGGTTCTGGCTCTGCATCTCCTAGCATTGGAGTTAAGGTTATTCAGGGTTCTCAAGATATGGTCAAGACAGAAAAGATTATTAATGATGCTATGTTAGAAATGGAAATGGATGAAGATAAGAACTTCCTATCTATTTGTAACCCAGCAGAATTCATGTATATCATTCTGTATGAAAACAAAGCAGGTGAATTCCCAAGAGTAAAAATCATCAACAACCCATCTGATGTAAAAGCAGCTAGCAGAAGAATCTCTATGTTTTTACAACAGTTGGATGATGACCCTGATTGGGGATTACAACCATTTGATAGCTTTATGCTAAACAAGAATCATAATATGATGATTCTGTTTAGTGAAGAATAATTATAAAGGAGGATTTACCAATGGCTGTTACTAGTAAGGTTATTAAGATTGGCTTTGCTGATGCTAAGGATGCTGAGAAGAAGCTTAATGAGGTTCTTAAAACTGTAAAGGATTTCATTGGTTATAATATAGTAAATAATGGTCATCATAGCTCAGTGATTATCTTTATGGATGCTGATAATACAGAAGCTGAGAAAATTATCCCTCAGGTTAAGATTGTTCCTTATTCTATCACTGACCCAACAGAGGCAGAGAAGGCTATCAATGAAGCACTTAAGGATATCGACCCTGTTAGACTCGATGTCGCTACTCCAATTGATGGTAATCGTCTCATTATTCTTTATGATGGTACTCCAGGAGAGAATGATGAGCAATCTGGCGGTGGTGATATTACTACTGGAAACAACGAGCAATCGCAATCTGGTAGCGGTAGCACTACTCCAACTACTCCCACTACAGATTGAGACGATGAGTCTAATGGTGGATTGTTGATGTAAAATATTATAATAAAAACAAAAAATAACGGGGTGCTATCGTGCACCCCGTTTTTGTTTTGTTATAGAGAAAGATTTTTAATTATTACTCATATACCCAAGCGGTACAAGATATTCTACCATCTCTTGCGAACGTATATGGAACGTTCGCATAATCATCATAGAAAATATCGATTACGTTATTTGACATACCGCCTGTATCGTCTACCCTATAATCTCCACAGATAGAACCATCATGACTTTCAATATGTACAATAGTTCCATCAGGTAAAAGGTTAGATGCAACTGAGTAGTTATTGAGCAGTGTCCTGCCCCATCGACCATAACAACCACTTGGACCACTATAATAAGTAAGTTCATTGATTGAGTAGTTGATGGTCATATTGCTCTGAGCTTCATAATAAACTTCTTCTTCTGTAAAAATTTCTTCTTCTATAACTGGTTCTATAACTGGGATATCTACTGTCTCAGTATATGTCTGATATTCTTCTTCTACTAAGACAGTTTCTGTTTCTTCTTTTATATATTCTGTAGTAGTTGTCGTTGTTGTGCTTGTTGTAGTCGTAGATGTACTACTGGTTGTATCAGTAGTATTAGTTGTTGTTGTCTTGATTGTAGTAGATGTAGTAACAGACGTCTCTGTTGTTACATCAGTCGTACTAATGGTTGTGGATATTTGAACCCAAGCCTCTGATTGCTTTTGGGTTTTGTCATAATCCATAATAAATACGACTATGATAGCTAATGCCATAGCTGCGAGTGAGGTAAACAATTTTTTTATCATCATAAGATAATCTCCTTTTTATTATACGTTTAGATTTGTTTATCTCTATAACACTTCTATAGTATATAATTAAAAGAGACAAATGGTGGGGTATACAACACCCCACCATTCATCATATAGCATGGAGGTATACCTTATTTATTAGTTGCATCATAAATTCCTGAAAACTCCAAAACTGGTGATAGTAATGGTGCTTTCTCAATAAGACACTTAGATGCTTCTTCTAAAAGAATAGGGTCTTTTACTTCTGAGTATTCTACCATAAGAATACCCATAATATTATTATCATGGTCATAGATTGCGATACCTGTAGCAGATTTAACATTATTGTTCTTAAACATACCACATAGTACAGGAGAATTAGCTACTAGTTCGTCCTCTTCATTGTCTGCATCTTTGATAGTCATACTACCATTTTTATAAATATTAGAGATAGTATTATCAAACATCTGTAATGGTAATCCAGAGTGATTCTTGAGATTCTTAACAACACCAGTATTCTTCTTTACAATTTCACATACACAAGAGATTTTAAAGAAAGGTAATCCGTGAGATGAAAATACACCATTATGGAATACATATACAGAAGTTCTATCTGACTCAAGTTCATCAGAGATATCTTTTAGTGTATCCTTTATACTTCCATTTATATTCAAGAACATTTCAACTAAGTTAGGTTCTTTAATAACCTTTGGTTTAGTATCTTCTTTTTTGTCTTTCTTAGCTATATCAACAAGCATATTAACTAAATCCTGTTGTTGATTGATTAGTTGGTTCTGTGTTTTCTGATTACTTCGCAGTAAGAAAGTGATTACTGCTAATAAGATAACTAGGAATACTGCAATAATAACAGCAGATGCCCCATATGTATGAATAAGGTCAGTATACTCGTTGATGTCATTTACATAATTGTCTGTAGTGTTTTGAATTGATTCTGAGATAGTAGTAGTTTGCATGATTATATCCTTTCCGACCCACACCTTTCATTATTATGAGTCTTTGTTTTATAGTATTGTTGATGATAAAATATTAGAGGGATAGCATATGCTATCCCTCTTTGTTATTCTTCATAATATTCAATGCGACATCCAGGTGGGAATGAATGAGTGTAATATATACAATTCTTATTAATCTTTACACGTGTAATAAGTGTATCATAAAAAGTATAATCACAGATATACATAACAGACTTGGGAATCTTTACTTCTTCTATACTAGAATTGGTAAACGCACCAAAGTCTCTAAAATTCTTAGCTACTCTGTAAGTAGGATAACCATCTAAGAATTCATCTTTACAAGACATTACTTCACGTTGATGTGGTTCTTCCATAGTAGGGCTAAATTCTCCATAAGTATAGAAGCTTGGATAACCCTCAGTAAGAGTTTCAGTACATGACATTATATTTGCAGGATATGGTTTATTCTGTGCTGGAGATAAGTCTTTCCAATTAATCATTCTAGGATATCCGTCTAATACACCATCTTCATACATTATATTTGCTGGAAATGGTGATGTCTGAGATGGACCAAAATCGTACACATTATCATCTATAGATGGGTAACCATCACGCTTATTAGGATTTATAACAAAGTTGGACATATAGAACACCACCTACATATTATCTAGCAATAATGAATCCATGTTGTTCAAGATATTCAGCATCTTTGCATTGAGCTGTTGTAAGAGCTAATAATTCACCATCACCACTAGAGACATCTCTAAGTTGTCCATTAGCTAATTGACTATCATAGAAATTTACTCCATTTTTTATTACTTTATTATTGAGAAGTAACCTTGAGTTATATGTAGTATTAGTATTCTTCACTACAAAATAACAATTGTTAATATAAGTTTCATGAGAATCAGATGTAAATTTAATTTTATCAGTAAAACTATCTTGAACAGCTATCATCTCTATAAAGAAAGAACTGAAGAAATGACATGTATAATCGAACAAACTAGCTGTGCCGTCCTCACTCATATCTATTGCTACAACAATTATAATTCTTATATTCCATTCATTGTAAAAATTTCTAAAGTTATTTGAATTATCAATACCTTGATTACTATGAAGAATTGCTGCTCTTGAATCAGTATTGCTAGAAAAACCTTGTCTATTTATAACAATATCTATATTCAATATACAATTATCAAATTTTGTAAATTTAAACAATGAAGAAAACTCTGTCACACCACTATATCTATATAATTTTATTCTTAAGTCACAGTTACTAAAAAATATGCCACTATTATAAACAATATCGTTATATGCTAAGTTAGTTCTATCGCCAGTACTATTTATAACAACAGATTCTAACACACAATTACTTATTTCCATACGATTTCCATAAGAGTAAAGTACTGATGTAGCAACAAAAATTCCAGATTTATTAAAAACATACATGTTATATATACCAAAACCATTACCATCTATATAAATGCAATGATTTCGATAGCTTGTCATGTTCTTATTGTTAGCTGCAAACAACCCTGCTGGACAATCCCAATATTGAGGACTATTGTTAAAATCAAGGTCATTCATTAATTTACAATATACATATATATCTGCATCTCTTCCTGGAGATATACTATTATAAATAGTAAAACATTCTACAAGTTGTTCTATTGTAGTAACTTGATATGGGTCAGCCTGTGTACCAGTACCGTTTCCTGAATAAGCCATATATAACTACCTCGCTTTCTTCTAAACTAACTCTATCATTTTCCTAGTCTTTATACGGTTTGATATGACATCCTGGTGGGAATGAGTGTCTAAAATAAATACAATGTCTATTTATCTTAACACTCTTGATTTCACTGTTCCAGAATGCATAATCGCATATATACATAACAGACCTAGGAATTTCTACTTCATTTGTACCACTATAAGAAAAAGCTCCCCAATATTGTCCTTCTAGTCTTAAAGAAGGATATCCTTCTGCTATATTATCTTCTATAGACGGTAACATTTTTGGGTAAGGTTTCCATTGTATTAACTTCTTAGAAATATCTGAGAAGAATGGATAACCTAAACACGGATATCCCTCATTTATAGTTCCATACTCATAATGATTCTGTATCAAACCTGGCATCATTCTTGGGAATGGTGCCTCTTGTATTATCATTCTTGATAAGGATGGGAGTGAAGATAAAGATGGGTAACCCTCGTTTTTATATATATCTAATCCTGGCATCATTCTTGGGAATGGTGCTTTTTGTACTAACGTATCTGGAAGTGATATAAGAGTTTCAAAAGAAGGATAGCCCTCGTTTTTACTTATATCTAAGATAGTAAACATAAATGGAAACGGAGCTTCTTGGACCTTAAGTGATACTAAATCTGGTTTAGAAGATAGTGATAAATAACCCTCATTCTTAGAAGTAGATAAAGAGGGATAATTATCTACAGATATAGAAGACATACACAGCCCTCCTTTCTGTGTTAACATTAATCCATTTATGTTTCAGAAGCAAATATATAACCCGCTTCAATAAGTTTATCAGTATTCTTACAATCTGCAGTCGGAAGTCCTACCTTAGTAGAATCAGTTCCATAATCTGTATAACCACATTTATCGTTATCGTAAAATAATTGTGTTCCTCCAATAGCGCCACTTAAGCAGTTTCCTATAATTAAGGATTCTTTTGTATTAAAGTCATCACTACCAAAAGATGCTACAAAATTATTATTATATTTAGTATTGCTTGTTGATGCTGCATCATCACATACTATTCCAATATATGCAGAATCTGTAAAATACTTATTAACAAATAGTACGTTATCTGATATTTCTTTATACTTGCTTTCATTATTAAATCTAATTATATGATATCTTACATTTTGATTAGAATGGTCGAGTAAACCAGGTAATGCTCCATTTCTGAATCTAATTCTAAATTCACAAGATAAAATATAATGTTCAACCACGGCATAACCAAAACTACGATGAGAGTAGTTGTTTATTAAAGAATTTCCAATATTATTTTGTTCATCTCTTGTCATATTCACATATTCTATATTGAATACACAATTGATGAAGTAAGAATGACCACAATTTATATTAAAGATGTCTTTACAATTAGAATTTGTTATCTTGATATTGAATATACAGTTTTTAAATATTAAAGTACCATATGCTAATTGGTCACCTGAACCGTATTCTTTTGAATTTCTAAAGCTTAAAAAAATAGAGTCATTTAATACAGCTTCGAACTCTCCATTTAGAAATGTATAGGTATTATTATATGTATAATTTGCTCTATGTCCAGTATCCATTTGCATAAAATAATTACCAGGATAGACATATATATTTGTCAGTTTAGTATTATTAAAATCTATTGTTACATCTTTGTCAGTGGTTGCTAAACCAGCAGCGTATCTAGTTGAAACAGGAAGAGGTAGGAATGGGGTTTGTTTATAAAAGTATCCTTCGTTATTAAAGTCTAATACACCGTTGGGGGGATTTACTGTTATTGTACCACCATCATTATTCCAGTAATCTTGGTTTGTTAATGTATTTACCAACTCTGTAATTGTAGTTACTGTTATACCAGCCATATATGTATTTCCTCCTTTTATATAGGTCAGCACTATATAGTGCTGACCTTTTATTATTCGATACTCGTAATACCTTCTGGAATAACAACCTTTTTAATAGTTTTGTTTCTATTAAAGGTTGTGCCATAAAGTGCTCTAGTTTCTTCACCGTTCCATATTGCTGGAACTTTTACTCTCTCACCTTCACCAATATAGAATACTGTATTAGACTCACCAACTACACCATCAGCAGAAGGAATAGTGTGCCAGATAAACTTGTCACCATCTTCCTCTAAGTAATACTCTTCTATAATGGTAGATATAACTTCATCTAGATTGATAAAGTCTGGTTCATTCATTGCTTCTTCATCATATGGAGTCATTGGACCAGTCTTATTATTCCAATCATAGAATAGCTTATTAAGATTCTCATCAGACAAATCATTCAGCATTTTATCTAATAATGTTCTCTCAGCATATGACTCTAGGTCGGTTATAGACCAGTGATTTATTCTTAATGTATCTTTATAAGCATTAGGTTTATTCGTACTGCTAAACTGATTTTGAGCAACCGAATCATCGTGATTTAATCCATCATTGATAAAGAGTTGTTCAATGATATCTTGTGTATCAAGATGATTAATTACTTCCAATCTAACAGCATTCATATCTTCATTATTACGAGCATAGTCTGTATTGATAGACATGATTGTATCAGAGATATCTTCTAATTCATCAAATCTAACCTTTTTACCATTTAAGAATACAAAGGTAGAGTGTTTAGAAGATATAGCATACAACGGAGAACGCATCTTGATATAGTTAGTTCTCCAGTTTATATTCTCATTTGGCATTTGTTCACCCATTACTCTATACTCATTAGAATGAGTATTAAGTAAGATAGCACCGTTTTTAATATAACGCTCTTTATTTTGTATATCATAATAATCACATTCTAAATGATGTAAGTCATTAGTTACATAGAATACATCTATAACATCTCCAGCTTCAAGTGCAACGTTAAAGATTATACCTACATCATTTATAGGAGTATTTACGATAGAATGTAGATAATAGTAAGTTGATGGCAATAACAAACCATTCTTGAATACTAATAAATGAGAATTCTTTAAGCAATACTTAAAGTCATCATCGTTTAGTTTATACAATAATCCAGCTTCGTAATTACTATCAATAGTAAAGTGCTTATATCTAAACTGACGCTTAGATGTAAGATATAATGTATATGGAACTGTAATAGTACGTTCTGTAGTATAATTAGCATCCTGATATTGTTCTTGTGATGTAGAACTACCAGTTGCTAAACCAACTCCAAGAGTCACATTTCTAATTCCAGTATAAGTAAATGCATAATCTCCAATATGTACTACATTATCAGGGAATATAATAGATGAGCCTAAGTTAGCACATTTATCAAATGCACTTTCACCGATAGATGTTATAGAATCAGGGAAAGTAACTATAACATTACTTGTTGTTGTATCATCATCATGAATAATACCAACACACTTTACTGAACTACTATAACAAAATTGAATCGGAATTGTATCTATAGAAATACCTTCTCTAAAGAATATATATTCAATAGAACCACAGCTATAGAATACTCCAACTCCAAGGTTTGTTACAGAAGATGGGACTACGATTGTATTCATAGCCCCACTATTCATAAATGCATAATCTCCAATATGTGTTAGTGTTTCTGGGAGGATAATCTCAAATTTAAACATATTAAGATTAGAGAATGCACGATTTTCAATCTTTGTAATGTCTTCCATTACAATTTGTTTTATATCATTAAGATTCATTCTTAAGTTTTGAATAAGACTTTGCTTTACTGTACTATTAGACGAGTCACCATATATTGCAATATATGGGTCATTCTTATCTATATCAGAAAAATCTGTCTTACCGCAATATATTCTTTGCATATTATCCTCCTTTCTTACTTAATAGATTCTTCTTCTGATAGTTCTACATCTCCATCTGAGCAATGAACACAAGAACCAATATTAGATTTATCTATAAGCCATGGATTATTTCTAGCCACAGATTTCCATTGTTCAGATGTACCTCTAAAGGTAACTCTGTTTAATTTATTATTACCAAATGCTAATAATCCAATACCAGAAGTGCTAGGAGGATTATCAGATACGTGAGCATTGGAACTATCGTGAATACTGTCAGTCTTTGCAGGAACCTTACCATCAAAGGTTAAGAAGTATTCTCCTCCACCTTGTTTAGTAACGTTATAAAGACCATTTACTTTATTATCTTTATAAATATGATGTTTAAATTTCTGACTATCTACAACATAACCATCATAATTATCTGTAGTATCTCTATAAGAAAACAGTTCATATGATAATTCATATGTAGTATTCTTTGTATTATATACAGAGTATTCATCATCTGTATCTTTTGGCATTACATTGACAAGTAATTGTACATTCTCTGGGTCTATTAAACTTGTATTACAAGCTATAGCAGGTTTATTATTGAATGTATAATCATCGCTGAATCCATCATATAATCCCTTGTCCATCTCATCACCGTTTTTATCTGTTCTTATATCTCTAGCAATCTTAGACATATATTGGTTAGGGATAGTTAATTTCAAGTCGTTTTCTGTATTACACTGTTTCTCAATTACTCTGTTATTAGCATTTAAGAAGAATACAAATTCAAATACATCATCATCGGTTGCATCAGAATCAAGCATATCTACATCAAATGCAATATCATTATAATGAATAGTATAATACTTATCATATAATACTCTATTCTTGAATATCATGACATAGTTATCTTGTCTAGAGATATTCCAACGAGACATCTGCAGTTTTCTATAAGAATAAACTACATCAGCCTGTACAGTAACAACAAGATTATCATTAGCATCATAGAACTCTAACAGACCAGTATTCTGATTGAATACAGTCTTATTAGCTACATAATTTGCAGTAAAGTCCTTATCTACATCTTTGATATAGGACTGGGTAGTATTAATAATGATAGTCGGATTTATTTGACCTTTATATCTAAGCTCAATATCTCCAGTTACATTATCATGTCTTACTCCATTACCGTCTATATAAGAGAACGATACACTACCAGTTTTATTGATAATAGCATATAATCTCTCAAGACTTGTAGTAACAATGTAGTTATTGTTAGATACAAATGTAAACATCTTGTAGCTATCTGTACTTGTATAAATCTCTGCTGGGTGAGAAGAGATATAATCTCTTAATTCTTTACCAGTACGAGAGAAAGATGTAATACCACGCTTAATAGTAGCTTCTAACTTATCAGCATCATAACCGATAATATAGTTCATACCCTTTGTAATATCACCTTGTCCAAATAGATTCTCTTCGTATTCCTTATCAAATCCATAAGTAAAGTCAAATACTTCATCAAGTAGATGCATACTACTAATAGTATACTCATCCTGTTCAAGCGCCCAATAGAACATCTCTGGAAGATTACGTCTAAGACCCCATTCTGATACAAGTTTATGAGGAGTACCATCTTCTTCATAATAACCAAAGTTATAGAAGTATCTTGGGTCTTCTTGATAAACACTATATATAGTCTTAGATGCTGCTGTAGTAATCATATCATCTCTACTATTATCTACTGGAATAGTCTTTGGAATGATATAATCTGCAGAATAGTTCATCTTTACTATACTAAGTATTACTTGATGTGGGTCAGATTTGAAGATATTGTAAGCAAGAGTATTTAATAGGTTTGCGGTATATCGCTTGTTATAGCTATCTACTACAGGAGCAGCATTAAGCTGTTTAAAGTTTTCATTATCAAAATAATAAATAAACTCATCTACTGGAGTTGCTCCTTCTTCCATATTATTAAGATAAGATAATTCAAATCTTAACTTAAGATAGTCATATACTAAATCAGTATCTTCTTGTACAAGTGTATAACCACTCATAAACTTAGAATATGGAATTACTTTACCTCTATCATCACCATTACTCATATAGAATATATTAGTACTAGTAGGTTTACCATCTTCTAAGTTTCTAACATCATCAATTGGAATTAAGAAATCCATGAGATTAGCATTGTCTGGGTCAGAGTCAATTAAACTTTGCCAGAACGCTCTAATATCCTCATTAAGATTTCCCTCTTCATCAAATAGTGTATTTTCTTTCACCATTTCTCTGAAGAAATCATGGTCGTCATCACAAATTATGAATCCGCCATTCATATATCCAATATAATGCTCAGTATCCTCTTCTTCATCTGGGTCGGTTTCAGGTATATAATCGTCATCATCTGGGTCTTCATATACATATTCTGGATATACATAGTCAAATCCATCTCCTGTACCTCCTCCTGAGGATTTCTTATGAATTGGATAGTTAATTACATTGATTGCTCTAAACGCATCAAATTCCACTGTAGGTTTTCCTAATAACTCTTGAAGTGCATTATATAATATAAAGCATTCATATGGAGTTACATAGTGATACTTATAACCATATGTGAAAGTTTTCTTGTTTGTATTGATATAAGTACCAATATCTTTCTTAGTAAGAATATAGATTTCATTCAAATAAGTTTCGATATTAGCAGTTACATCTTGTCTATATTTCTCATACTCGTCAACTAGTTTATCATGATTCTTAATACGAAGAATATTATCTTGGTCATATAATACCTTAGTATTATAGAATACTTTAAACAGACGTCTATTATTGTATAAGTGTTTGAATCTTATATCCATGATATTGAATGGATGCCAAACAACTTTAAAGTCATCGTTCTTAAGTGTCAATAAATTGGAGTTTTTAAAGTTTTCATTTACATCTTTATTGAGTTCAAACCCTAAAAAATTAAACTGTTTAAGTTTACATCTATAGTCTGTATTACAGAAAGACTTAAAGTCTTGGTTATATTGAATACCAATATCAGGAAGATAAACTTCATGTCCAGATGTACTAGCTTTATTAAGATAGAATTCTGCATATACTATATTTGGGTCAGTACATATAACTCTATCAATATAAGAATTAGCTGCTCTAGCATTCTTATGAGAATCATCTGTCTTTAATATAGCACCGAAACGTTTATTGAAGACAAATGGTACTGTATCAAACTTACCACTAGAGTTCAGGAATTGCTTATATGGACAATCATCATTAGACGCATCTTCAGTGCCTATTGTATAGATACACTTAAATGGAATATATATATACTCCATTGTAATTTCTTTAGTATCATCTAGATAGTCTGATAATTCTTGTCTAATGCCAGATACAATAACAAATGTATCTATATTATCTACAGAAATAATAGCTTTAGTCCATTCAATTGCCAGTCCATTTAAGAATATCATAGAAGCATGAATCCAACCAATATTGTATAGATTATATACAGTGCTTGGAATTGTAGTATTTACATCTTGACCAGATTGCATTACATAATTAAAATCAGATATAGATTCTACAACCTTCTCTTCTAATTCACTTGTTTCTTCATTAGGAACAAGTACAACTAGCTTTTCATTATCTTTAGTTTTAGTATTAGCTTTTATAATAGCGCTCATCAAGTTATCAATCGTATACGACTCGCCATTAATTTTTCTTACATTACACCAATACTTGTTATTATAATAAGTAAAGAATGTACGTAGTAATACGTCTTTAAATGATACACCATTATCTTCATCCTCTGCAAGAGACATGATATGAATGGTTCTATCATAAATTAATCTACGATGTCTATCATCTACAAACTTTACTTTATTGGTACGAAAACAATATTCTTTAGCTTCAGAACCAATATTAGAAGGATGGTCTTGGAAGAAATATTGTAAAGACTTAATCTTTACTTCTATATCTTTTCCTTCACTATCTTTTTCTTTCTTATACTCCCAAGATTGAAATGCCATACCTTGAATTTCTGCTGGAACTAAACAAGACTCTAGAGCTTCATAATAACTCTCTGTTTTTGTTCTAAGCTCTTCTATTTTATTTCTATAGCTATCATAAGCATCTGTATCAATATTGCTAACAGGTTCGTTATTATACATATACTGATAGTCTATAGGATGTTCGTTAGCATCTTTTATATCGTCTTCATTCTTAGGAGTATATGGATACTTAGTATTGGTTTCATTAATAGGATTGGATACGATTTTACCTTGAGCATCTTCAAGATAAATACTCATACCATACCTCCACCCTTAGTAATCACGTTCTTAGAATACTCTACAAGTGTATTACCTACAACTTTCTCAATAGTCTTCTGATTATTGATATAAGCACCGCAATATGCATCAGTTAGCATAGCAGATAAAGCAGGATAATACTCAAGAGCGAATACAGTGTTAGTACCATATAGATACATCCACTTATCAATGATATTATCTACTTTAAGAGTAGGTATCTTAAGAATATCAGATAGCTTAGCTGTAAAAGATTTGATATTTGCAAAGTCAGCTTCATCACATTGCACCATAATCATCTCTTGTTCTCTATCAGAAAGATTGCAAATAGCGCCTGCCATATGCTGGAATCCTTCATTAAAGTCCTTCTGAAGAATATTCTCCACAAAGTACATACATGACAGGAATTGACACTTAGACTTTGTAGAAGAAATTACAGAGATTTTTGCTAAGTAATCAATTACATGAGTAAACAAAGCAGAGAAAGCAGTCATAGTATCTTTAACAAGATGAGTAGACAATACCTCATTTTCTGCTTTATGATAAATCATAGTAACCATAGCATTGATAACATGAGAGATTAAGATATCAATACTACGGCATTTATAATTACCATCTTTATCATTGACAATAAGTCCAGTACAATCAATGAATACTTTATAATCTGTATTAGATTTGAACTTAGGGTCACGAGAACAAATGACTCTAAACTGAGTATTCAATGCCTGGGCTTGTGATTGAAGAAGAATGACATTTTTAGAACAGAGTACCTTTAGTAATCCATTATTAATCTGTCTCTTCTTAAATTCATACTTTACATCCTCAAACTTAGGACTATCCTTATCAATTCTATCTGCATTGATTAAGAAACGAAAGATATGTTCTTCATATGGAAACTTTGTATAGATAAACGTGTTGTTATACGTTTTTGGCATTATAACTCCCTCCTTCAAATATTGATTTTATATTAAAGTTCCACTAGACAGACAAAAAAGAAGGCTGCTTGTGATGCAGCCCTCTATCCCTTGTGATGGGTATGTGGTTTAACTCTAAGTAATATCTACCTTGTCAACGGTAGCCTTTATTTATGAGTTATTTAGTAGTTTCAGACAGATTATAAAAGTAGTCTGTCATGATGTTCTTAATTGAATCATATATAGATGTAAGACAATAGTCATCTGATTCGAAACGAAGTTGTTCTGTTGTAGGAGCAGTCTTTGAAAATCGAATCCGTACACCATCGTCTTCAATGATGATTGTTTCAGCGTCGTCATCAAAGAACGCTTTCACATATTCAGCTGGTACAAACCAACTTTTTACATTATCAACGTCAAGCATCTCTACCTGATAAAATTCTGGGACAGTTTTACGTCCAATCTGGTCGCGAATTATATCAGCACAGAAAAACTGGAGTCTTGTAAACATCCAATCTAATGCATCCATATCTTTTGCAGATACAACACAATTAATTTCATCTCCTACAAGCGACCTAGCTAATTTTGACCAATCAAATTTTTCATTGTCACCGTAAGTTGCGGCAAAGAAGGTGATATTATCGATAGTATTGAATATTTCTTTGATTTTGTCAATAATCGCTGTCGGTCTTATAGTAACTCCAAAGTGTGATTCGTTGTTAGCCTGTTTTGTGTAATACATTGCTGTCATAGACAGTCTATAAGAAGAAATAGCTGCTGCAACAGAATCACTGAATTTTTCAGGAAACAACTTTGCTTCAGCTGATTCAATTTTATTACACCATTCCATTGCAGGAATAGTGATAGTTTTCTCACCAATATTAATTTTAACATCGTGCTTATGTACACGAGCACGGAGTTCGGCGAGTTTATCTGTTGTGGTGTTTACATTTTTCTTTGCGTTGTTCTTCTTATCAGCCATTTTTAATGACCTCCAACTTAAATTTACTCCTTCTCGGAGCATAGTTAAAAACTACTCTAGTTTAAGGCTATTCTAGAAACCATAAAGGACATAACCCTCTCGACTATATCTGATGCTTCTTACGCATGGTAGTCATGTCTACCTCCATCAGAGTCGGATTGAATATCGAATGACCGTGAGATATCATTCTCTATTCATCTAAATAATATACAGTTGTCTTTCTTTTAATTTACAAAATAAAAGTGGGCTACATATGTAGCCCACTTATTATGTCGACCAGTCGTATTTCTTAAAGTTACTTACTTTACCTAGCATCTTATTTACACATCTATCTCTAAGTGAATAGTATTGTTGTTTTGTTAAACCATACTTATTTCTGAAGATATCTGTACCAAGAGTTAACCATTCTTGATATAGCATATATGCATCATCTTTAGTATTCAGTTCTTTTAACGTACTCTTAACTTCACATAACAGCTCCTCTTCACTAACACGTTGTACATTAGTAAATACATCAGTAAGTGGACTACTAATACAATTCACTGTACTTGTTTTAGTAATAACTGCATTAGCTTGTCTAAATGCTTGTGCGTTTGGGAATCTGTCTTTCATAACTTTCAGCATAGTACCAACGCTATTTTGATTCATATTTTGTAGAGTATGCAGAGCTACTGCTGCATCTACAATCTCTTGAGAAGCATGTCCTAGTTTAATTTTCAATTGATGTGTATTTATTGTAAATACTTGAGACACATCAATAAAACTTGGGTTTGGGCTATTATTAACTCCAGGGACCCTAATGCTTCTGTAAGCATTGATTGAATCAGAGTATCCAGAACCTTCTTTAGAAGAGAATGATAATACTTTTACAATATCTCTATTGTATTCATCTTCAGAGATTATAATAACTGGTCTACTTGGTTTACCGAGAATATGGTCATCCTTGTCTATTTTTTCTATCTCTTTAAACAATCCACTACAGATAAATATATCTCCTCTATGAGCATAGATTCTATCATCTGTAATACCAGTGTCAAAAGAGAGGTAAGTTGGATTATCCATATAATCACCTCCTTATATAACTGTTGGAGATTGGGTAAAATTAGGAAAAAGAAACCGCTTTTTGATAGCAGTTTCTTTTCTAGTCATCATAAAATTTTATACCCCTCATAATAATAGTCTTTTGGTTTTCCAAGTGATGCTGTCACTCTTAACCAAAATCTTTTTGTCTGTCTAGTATTATTTATGTCAATAATATCATGACCATAGATTTGTACAAATCTGGTCAAAATTTCATTTTTACATATTTTAGATGTCTCGTCTTTTACGATAAATATACTACAGAAATGGTCTACCGCAGCTTGCATTTTCAATGCCGCAAGTTCTTTTACCATATCATTTTCAAAATGTACAGCGCAGCGTTCCTCCTCCCTATACCATTCCAATTGTTTCTGTAATTTGCCAATTTCTTCTTCGATTTGTTTTATCTTTTCTGCCGCAGTTTTCTTCAGATTAATAGCAAGCTGCAAATTATTCTTAACATTTTTGATTTTCTTTTCATGTGTCATAATTAGACACTCCTTTCAAATTTATTTCACTATAATAATATATAACTACCATATCTGAAACTTTCAAATAATAAATTCTAGGAGGTCTTGTTATGTACGTTAATCAACCACTTGTAGAGATTCATACTGCAGACATTCACTTTGGAGCAATGGACCCAAAAGTACAATATGAACTATTAATGGAAAGACTTGTTCATAAGATTATGTCAATTCACTTTGATGCTTTCTTTATTAATGGTGACCTTTTCCATCATAAATTTATGTCTAATTCTGATGCTGTAATGTATGCATTGTTATTTGTAGATGAGATAGCTAAGTTATGTAGAAGGAATAATGCTACACTTGTATTACTTCATGGTACTTATTCTCATGATGCAGACCAACTTAAGTTATTCTATCGTTATTATGGTTCTGGTATAGATATTAGAATCGTAGAACATATGCAGTTTGAAGAGATTAAAGGTACTAAAGTACTTTGTATTCCAGAAGAATATGGTAAAGGATATGAATATTATGAGAATGCCTTATTCTATTCTGGTGATTATGATATGGTAGCTATGCATGGTAATATCAAAGGTGCTATATATGGAATGAATCAAGCAGATTTAAATGCTACTAAGAATCCTACTTTTGATATTCGTTGTTTCCATAGATGTAATGGTCCTATATTATGTGGACATGTACACGTTGCAGGTTGTTATCAGAATCATATCTATTATTCTGGTTCTCCATTAAGATGGAAGTTTGGAGAAGAACAGGATAAAGGATTTATAATTTGTGTATATCATCCTGTATCTCATCAATACTATATACACTTTGAAACTATAGAATCTTTTAGATATGATACTATCAATATGGATGATATGTTGAAAAGTGAACCTAAAGAGATTATAGAACATATCATGTATCTAAAATCTCAAGGTATTGATTATATAAAGATTCGATTCTCTGAAGTAAATGCTACAACTGATGTAGTAAAACAATATTTCTCTAATAAGACTGATATCATTATTGATGTAGAAGATAGTGGTTTCAAACAGACAGTTCAAGAGAATCAAAAGAATGATGATAAGTTTTCAGAATACAATTATATTCTGGATAATAATATGAGTCCACAAGAAATCTTTGTACAATATGTCAATCAAGCTAAAGGAGAGACATTTATAACAGTAGATGAACTTGTAGAGATTCTTGGTTCGTTATAATACAAAGAGGGTGTTAATCACCCTCTTTCTTCAGCTTACGAAATAAGTACTCTGAGTGACATTTTTTGTATTAAACTACTACTGTACAAACAATCACTTAAAGGAACTTTACGTAATAGGAGGTTGTTTGTCAAATGAAAATTTCACGAAAGTATAATAGCATTACTACTAATCATAGTAATGAGCCAATAAGAGTTTTAACTCAGAAACTTAGTTATGTATTACTTGACTTGATTTGTTCATATCTTATTTCTGATAACCGTAGTATCAGAACTAAAGGATATGCTAATATAGAAACACTCATTAATCTTATCAATATGGAAGATTATAAGACAGAATCTGATATTGAGAGATTGGATTTTATTCGTTTTGGTCTCGATGCAAGAATCAGATATGGTCTTGTTAATGGAGCTCAAGTACGAGATTATATCTTTTCTAATGATGTAAATCATGCAGGAAACTATAATATCAATATTCAAGAAATGTCTAATAAGGATGTAACGTATGTAGATGAAACAGTAACTAATCTGTTAGATAGTGCTTCATTTGCTGCATACATTCATTCTTTTGATAACTTTGGTAAGGATTTTGATAATGCAAATTCTTATCAGAAGAAGCAGATTATTGATGCTTGGAAAGAACAGATTGCTACTTGTAGCACCATGATTCGAAACAATAAAGTCAATAAAGCTGAAGAGGAGTTCGTATCTCTTAGAGAAGGAATCTTTGAAGATTATGCTAAGGATACACATGCATATATTTCTAATTCTTCCTCTAGACTTTCTACTGGTATGTATGCAATGAATTGTCTTCTCGGTGGCGGATTTGAGAATGGTCGTGTATATGGATTCTTTGGTCTTCAGGGTGAAGGTAAGTCTACTACATTACTTAACTTTGCAACTCAGATTAAAGATTTCAATAGAAAATATAAAACAAAAGACCCCACCAAGAAGCCTGCTGTGGTATACTTGACACTTGAAAATACGAAGAGAGAAACTTTCACTCGTTTGTTCTCTATGTCTACTGGTAAGGGTAGAATGATTGATTATGATGCAGAAGATAGTATCAGAATGATGAGAGAAAGTGGTCTTAAGGTTACAGATGATAACCCAATTGATATCATTATCAAGTATAAGCCAAGTAATACTGTTACAACAGCATATCTGTATGAATTAGCAGATGAACTCGCAGAATATAACTATGAAGTTATCTGTTATATCGTTGACTATATCAACGTAATTCGTTCTATAGAACCTTTCTCTGCTTCTGAAGAACGTCTTAGACTTGGTGCGGTTATCAATGAATTCAAGACAATTGCATCTACTATGGATATTCCGATTCTTACAGCAGGACAGTTAAACAGAGAAGCAAATAGAAAGGTTGATGAATTGAGAGATAAAGGTAATCTTAATCTTTTAGGAGCAATTGATAGAAGTAACTTAGGTGAATCTATGCTTATTCTTAATAATCTTGATGCAGCTTTCATTATCACACCATCTATGGTTAAAAGTACAAATGAAAAATATCTGTCTATTAAGCTTGTAAAGCAGAGATATACACCTAATATCAAACCTCTCAATTATAGCTATGGTGTTTATCATCCTTATGATAGCATTGATGGTATTAAATTGGTTAATGATGTTAATGCTAATGAACCAGCATTCTTATTAGACTTGTCTCATAAGAAAGTGGAATGTGAAGAAGATACAAATGTATCGCTTCCAGATAACAGTAAACGAGTTCCTATTCTTGAAGGACAAAAAGAAGAGGTTCCGCAGATGCAGAACCCCGTTGCCTTGTATGATGATGGAACTAAACCGTTATATGATGTATACTGGAGAACACAGCCTCAGAAGATTAATAATATTAATAATATCAATGCTATGTGTCCTGAGAAACAGCTCAGAGCAAAGTTTAAGAGAAAGGAGTTTGCGAATATTATGAGTGATATGATTAATCAGCTCAATGGTATTTCAAGATATTCTGATATGTATACCAGACTCTATGACCCTAGTGGTAGTAAAGAGGAGCGTTTGGTTCACGATTATAGAATCAAATATGGCAGAGAATTCTCAACAGATGACTTCCCGATGTTATATTCGCACTTTATGATGTTGAAGAATGGTGAAATGCAGGATACCGATGAATTCATTGAACCTACAAAGACATATAAACAGGAAGAAGACATGTCTTCTAACGGTCTATTTGTATATGTACCCAAGATTGACCAACCTGCATATCTTGATTATATCAATTCAATCAACGCTCGTTAATAACTTGCGAGCGCTGATTCATTATAAGCCTTAATAAATGACTTTTCAGAAGCATTTATAGAACTCAGGGCTTGTGCAAGTTCACTATTCTTAATAAGTTTTAGTGTTCTCAAGTTAAAATCTTTGACAGACCACATATCATTCAACCAAAGAATGATAAAGTAAAGTTCTCCATTACCGTAAAGATAATGAGCTAATAGCTTTGGTTTAAACCTATAAGTATAATACTCAGCTTCAGATAATGTAACCTCTTTAGCCATAGCTTTAAGCTCATTCATATAGTCTGAAACTACATTAAATACGTCATACTCTATATTATTTTGTGGGTCTTTCTCTAATAGACTCATACTATAATATGAAACTGTATTAGACGATTTACTATCTGCAAATTGGTCTAGAGTAAACGTTTTATTAGTTTTAGTACTCATTCATAACACCTCCCTATTATTTGACAATTGTTTAGATTACCGCCTACAAATGCTACCAAAAATTTAGTTCCTTTAGGTATGTATTTCTTAGGGTAATCCATCATGAGATACTTAGGTATATATAAATCTATTGTAATCTCACTAGTCATTGTATAAGTAGATAACCATGTCAAGTCTTTGTTATATATATTAGACTTATTGATATTGATTGTCTTGCCTGCTTCAGTTTCAAGAGGTACTAATGCCTTTATATAAAAAGGATGTTTAATACCGCGTTCTTCATATTTATCTACGGTTTCATATAATATGGCTTCATGAACAAAATTGTAATTGGAGTAGTCTTTATACATATTCAAACCTCCCTCGATTTGTATATTATAAAAGTGTTACAAGGTTCAACTTGTGACAAATAAAATGTAAAGGAGCCTTAATCATGGCTAAGAAAAAGGAACAGTTTGACCCGACACCATATTTTACAATGATTGACGATATTGAATATGACCTTATATTCAAACTCGAAATCGGTGTAAACAATAATATCTGTACAGAACAGGATAGCAGAACACTTGTACAGTTAGACGGTAAACCAATCTGCTATCCTAAAATAGCATTTAATGATTACAATATCATTAAGTTTGACCCATTCTTTAACAGAAAGCTTGCAAACTTTTTATTCCAGAGATATGTATATATTTATCTCAAAGAAAATCCTAATATTCAGATTAGCTCATTCTTCCTGACATCTGAGCTTATTCGTCCTAATGAAGTATTTGCTGTATGCAGAACTAATAGAGGAGATATAGTATCTAACAGCTTTACCAATGAGACAGTTTGTTGGATTGATTTACTTTATAAGATGGAAGGATGTCAGTATCCATATAAGGATTTCTATGCTCTCGACCAAGCTATTACTTTTATAAGAACATCGGGGGTAAATAAAAATGAATGATGTAGTTTTGAATAACGGACAAACACAACTCGTAAATGACGCCATCCAATGGTGGCGTCATAGGAGTTATCAGACATTTGAACTATCTGGACCTCCTGGATGTGGTAAGACATGGATTGTCAATTATATTATTGACATACTTCATATTGATAGACAGAGAATTGCTCCTATGGCATATACTGGCTCTGCTGCTATCAATATGAGAACAAAAGGAATGACAAACGCAGGTACTATTTTTTCTTGGTTATATGACTTTGAAGAAAAGCCTATGTATGGTATTGATGGATTACCTATTGTAGACCCAGTATTCAATAAAGTCAAAACAAGACTTGAATTTGTACCCAAGAAAGCATTAATAGGTATAGACCTTATTATTGTAGATGAAGCAGGTATGGTTCCAGAAGATATGAGAAAAGTTATAGATAGTATGGGTATTCCAGTTATAGCAATGGGCGATATAGACCAATTACCGCCTATAGCAGGTAAGCCTGGATATCTTACTAATCCTAATACTGTTCATTTCTTAACTGAAATCATGAGACAAGCTGAAGGAAATACTATTATCACATTCTCTCAATTAGCAATTCAAGGAAGAGAAATTCCTATTGGTAATTATAAGAACGTAGACGTAATTTATGATGACCAATTAACAGATGAAATGATTGCTAATTCAAGAATAGTAATCTGTGGTAAGAATGTAACTCGTGATAAGTTCATTAATCATATAAGACATGATATGTTAGGCTTCCATGGAGACTTTCCTCATTATGGAGAAAGACTTGTTTGTAGGAAGAATAACTGGCATATTGAAGCGGGTGGTATTAACTTAACTAATGGCTTGTTAGGAAGTTGTGTGTCTAGACCTGATATGTCTGTATTCAATAGTGCAGACCAGACATTTAAACTCGATTTCAAACCAGATTTAATTAATACTATGGATTACTTTCAGGGAATAGATGTAGATTATAGATATCTTAATGGCGATAAGACTGTTAGAGATGCTATAATGAGCACAAGATTTTCTAAAGGTAATAAATTTGAATATGGTTATGCTATCACAACACACATGGCTCAAGGTGCAGAGTTTGACCATGGTATCTATATAGAAGAGTATCTGAATAAGAATATTAACAGAAACCTTAACTATGTAGGTATAACAAGGTTTAGACTTCACTGTATATATGTAAAGCGTAGACCAAGACAGTATTATTAAAATTGGTTATATCTGTATATTATTAGTGTGATGAGTCAAATGATTCGTCACACTAATATAAAAATACCGTAGGAGGTAATTAAAATGTCTGGATTATTTCAGCAAGTAAATGGAAACCTTACCCAGGAACAGGTAATGGAAATCGCAAAAACGGGAGTTGTTCCATCCCATCTTAAGTCTGTAGACGATAAAGTCTACTATATTATTATGCGTAACTATATGATTACGCTGTATTCTAACATCGCAGGTGTTATGGATGAATATCCGATGGAGATTGATGGTGAAGCGTTTATCGTTGCAGGTAGACACGAAGCCTTCAATAAAATCAAAGAATATCTGTCTAGAGATGGAGAAGATGGTACAGACCTTAGAAAGTCTATCGTAATGGTAGAAGGGGTCGATGCCGCTAAGGGTGTATCTCTATATCGATTCATCAAGCTCTGTAATCAGGCTTATCCTGATGAAGCTATTGACGATGAGTTTATTGAGAAGTCAATTCAAGGCTTTACAGATTGGGAAAATGGTAAAAAAGAATTTCCTAATGATATGAAAGCCATGAATAATAATGCTGTTGCTACTGGTTTCGGTGGTAATGCAGGAACGCTTATGAATGAAGAGGAGGAATAAACATGGCAAGAGAATCAATCTTTGCTCGTAAGAAGCGTGAAAGAGGAAGTAATTGGGTGAATGAAATTAAACCTGATGAACTTATTAGAATGTCAGAGAATATCCTTAGTGATATTTCTTATGGCAACTTATCATCAAACGAAGACAAGTGGTATCTTGTCTCTGAACCTGTACAGGATGCTCTTATTGCATTTTGTACTAATCGTTGCAACAATCTCGGTTATATAGTAAGATGCATGGATGAGTATAGAAACACCCAGACTGCATTCTTCAACAACGGAGACAATGCGATGTATGATGTAGTATGGGAAAATGTATATAACTCGTATGTTTTCTATGCTACTGCAAAGCAGCTCTTAGAAGCATATAAGGTCACATATGACCCGACATGCATGATAAATCTGTACTCTCTTGCAGCAAATCAGAAGTATAAGAATCTGATTATGCCTAACAGATTTATCTAAAATAAAGTAAGCAACTTTCTTATAATTAACGTTATAAGGAGGTTGCTTATTATGACTAAATCTCAGGTAATCAAACTTAGGAAGGAACTTCATAAACTTCCTGGTGAAGATAGAAAAATGAATCTTCCTATCAGAGTAATGGGACCTACAACAAACTATCAATGGGATGAATCTACATCTTGTTTCCTTTGGGATGATGATAACGAAATCCTATATATTGTTTGTCCCAATACAATCCCTACTCAGACAACTGATAGCAGATTATATCCAATGTCTATTATTACATTGAATTATGAAGCTATCACGTTTATTGAAGTAGCAGTAGATAGATTAAGCCTTGACCACTTCTTTGAAGATAAGGTTGGTAAAGGTTTAACCAATGAAGAAACTCGTAAGAGATACTTCAAGCAGATGACAGACCTATTTGATGAGCGTACTTATTTTATGGGTCAACCATCTCCTACTACTGAAAAGCGTGGTCTACGTCCAGATGATGAAATTGTAGACTCTAACGCTACTAAGTTCCTTTAACCATTTACATTTACCTCAACAAAAATGTAAATGGTTATATATCATTCATGTGATTAAGAGATTTAACCATCTCTAATCTATAAAAATATTATTTAAGGAGGTCATACCATATGAGTATGAACAATGCATTAAACACAAATTACTTTGGACAGCCTGTAAACCCTCAGGGTTTTCCCGTCCAGTCAGGAATCACATTTAACAATGTGACACCTGCTAAGTCAACATCTTCTACCCCTGAAGAGATGGATATTATCAAGTCTAAAGGAGGTAGCAACTTTGAGTTTACCGTCAATGACTCAGCTGTAGCAGGTTGGGATTATCGTGACGGAACTAATCTGTGTATCGAACTTGTAGATGCACAGACCGACAGAGTCCGCGCAAAGTGGACAGGAGAAGAGTTCAATATAACTCTTGTCGAAGATGCCGTAGTAGCAAAACTCCTTGATATGCTCAAGGATGTTGTATCAACAACTAAGTTGCTTAATACATCTCTTGATAAGGATGTATCAAAGCAGCTCTATATTGCTGCAGGTATTCTTATGAAACTTCTGCCGACAGCATATGCTAATGGCAGAAAGAATTATAATACTGTCATCAATCAGGCACGTCAGCAGATTGGTGTAACTGGTTATCAGGGCGGATTCGGTCAGAATAGTATGATGTTCGCGGGTCAGTTTGGCCAGGCACCAAACTACTTCGTGAACGATTCAAGTGCTGGACCTATGGGATTCATGCCCAATTACGGCTATCAGCAGCCTCAGGGTGGTATTGACCCTAACACTATTGCACAGGCTGCCGCAATTCTCCAGGCAGCTCAGGCACAGCAGATGGGCGTACCTACTAACCCAACTGGTGGTACAATGATGGGAGGAGGCAATCCCTTCGTTCAGGGTGGTCAGCCTCAGCAGGTACCGCAGATGAATAATGGTCCAAGTGTTCCTTTCCCTGGAACACCTACAGCTAATCCAGCAATCGGTGCTGCTGCTCCTGCTAATACAACAGCAAAAGCACCTTTCTAATTAAAACACAAAGCTTGTACACTCATCTTCGGATGAGTGTACAATTGCTTTGAAAAGAGAGCCGTTTAAATACAGTTCTCTTTTTTGAGGAGGTAATAAGTATATGCTTAAAAGAGTTCAAGAATCACTTGAAGAAAGAGCTAAAAACTATGGTAATGAAATCAAACAGATTTCAGACTTTGTTGAACAAGTGCGTCAGACACCTGATGTATTTATCGGTAAAGTAAAAGAAAATGCTGCTTTTCTCACAATGACAAGAGAAATCTTTCAGAATAGTATTGATGAGATTCTTAAAGGAAATGCATTTAGTCCTCTCATTAAAGTATCATATGATGAGAGAAATCATCAAGTGACTGTAGGAGATAATGGTAGAGGTATTCCTCATGGTAAAATTGCTGTAATCTTCGGAGAGTCACATACAAGTTCAAACTATGTAAAAGAACCTTATAAGTATTCTGCTGGTAAGAATGGTTGCGGCGGTTCTACTACAAATGCTTTATCTAGTAAATTCACTGTAGACAGCTATGTATTAGGAAATGCTGTTCACGCAGAATTTATAGAAGGTCATATTTGGAAGAAAGGTGAGGTTAAGATTGATTGTCCTGCAGGTTGTCAAGGTACAACAATCTCATTTATTCCGAATGAAACTGTAATTGGAGAAGTAACTGCAACATGGAAAGACATCTATGATTTACTTGCTTTGATTACACCGTCTGCTCCTATTGGTACTACAGTTCATTATCTTGGTATAGATAAGAAAGGTATTCGTCATAATGAAGTAATCGAAAATAAAGATGGTATTATGACGTATCTTATCAATATGACTCAGCGTCCATTTATTGAACCAGTAATCATTACAAATGATGATGGTACTCGTAAAATGGAAGTTGCATTCACCTATGATACTTCAGTAGAAAATGGTGAAGAGCAGATTATATCTCTGAATAATACCTGTCCTACCGATGGTGGTACTCATGTAATGGGTGCTATTGATGGTATCACAAGATACTTTAGAGATTATATGAATAAGATATTCTTAGCCAATACTAAGAGTAAGTTAACCTGTACTGTAAATGATATCAGACAGGGATTAAAACTTGCTGTTAGTACGTTCCATCTTACAGCATTATATAATGGACAAGCAAAAGAATTGCTTGATAATGATGACATGAAACCCTTCGTATCTCAGACTATTATTGCAGGTCTGAATACTTGGTTCCAGTCTCATTCTAGTGACTTGCAGAAGTTATGTAAATACTTCAAAGAAGTTATTGAAATAAGAATGAGACAAGACAAGGAGAAGGTCAAGCTATCTACAAAGTTCGAAGCTAGCTCTATATCTGGGCTTCCAGCAAAATATCTGAAGCCAAATGGTAGACGTAACTGCGAACTTGTAATAGTTGAGGGTGACTCTGCGTTCGGTAGTGCAAGAAATGTACGAGACCAAGCTACACAAGGTATCTTTCCTATTAGAGGTAAAATGCCTAATGTATTTGAAAAGTCTCGTGCTGATGTACTAGCCAATGCGGAAGTTGCTGGTATTCTGACAATCATCGGTGGTGGATATGGTAAGAATTTTGATTTAGATAAGTGTAAAGTTGATAGAGTAATTATCATGGCAGATGCTGACCCAGATGGTGCTCATATTAGAACACTCGTATTGAGATTCTTGGCAATGTACTGTAAGCCACTTGTTATGGCTGGTCGTGTATATGCAGCTTTACCACCATTGTATGGTATTCCAGAAAAGAAGGGATATAGATTCTTTACTGATAAGCTTGACTTTGTTAAGTATATTCAGAAAGAATTTAGTAAGGCATATATAATCAAGACAATTAAGAACAAGGACTTAACACCAAAAGAAGTAACAAGACTTCTCTATAGTAATGCAGACTATGTAGCAGAACTTGATAAGGTTGCTAATACGTATGCAATAGATTCTTATCTGTTAGAGGAGATTATTGTTAATAGAAAGCAGCCATTTGCTAAGTTCAAGACAGCAATCAAGAAAAAGTTCAGATTCTTAGAGCTTGAGCAGAATGGTAATATGATTATCATTAAGGGTGTGGCAAATGAGAAGTATCATGAAGTATTTGTGAATGACCGTCTGTTTGCAGAGTGTAAAGACATCATTCCATATATTGATGGTTCTGAGCATGAGTATAGCCTTAATGGTCAAGTAGTATCGCTGTATACAGTAATGCATGAGTTTAATAGCTTCATGCCTCCTAGATTAGCAAGATTTAAAGGTCTTGGTGAAATGGACCCTGCAATGCTTGGACCTAGTACACTTAGACCTGATGGAGATAGACTGTTAGTACAGTATACTTTTGAGAACTTTGAGAAAGAGCTTGAAGAGATGAGATATATCAACTCTAATAAAGACCTCTTACTCAAAGACTAAAATATATAACGGGTCTTCATAAGACCCGTTATTTTTTACTAATGTAATAACTTAATTGTAAATGATTTAGATGCACTAATAAGTATACTAAATCAAAAATTTTTATTAAAAAGGAGTAATTTCTCATGGCTAAGTTCAACAAAAACAACAACAACTTCAAGAAGGATGACAAGAAGACTAACTTCCAAAAGAAGAAGAAGCCTACATATGTCAAGAAGCAGTTTAAGATTGCTTACACAGACTTCTATGCTGAGGCACTTGATTCTCTCTACAACATTCTCAATGAAATCAGCTGGGACAAGATTTCTATACCTGTAAAGATGTCTAGAGCTGAATTCCTCGGTGATAAGACAGCTAAGGGTACTATCGTTATCGGTAGTGTAGCTAAGTTCAATACCGATAATACCTTCTCAGTTTCTATGACTGAAGATAATGCTAAGGCAATCACTGATAAGCATGTTATGAGTGTAAGATGTTATAAGGATTTCAATACTGGTGAAATCACTTTCATCACTGAACTCACAATTACAAACAAGTTCGACTCTATTGATGAACACTTCAAGGATATCGAAGAGGCTTTTACCAATGCTGAAGAAGAAGAGGTAGAAGCTGAAGATGATATCGCTGATGATGATGTAGAGTCTGACGCTGAGTAAAACAATTCCAAGTTTCATACCTCTTACCTCCACCCCTCTAGGGTAACACCTAGAGGGGAAACTTTATTGTCATTATATATTATATTTATGAATAAGCTGAATATCAACAGCTTAATAAAATCATTAAGGAGGTTATTCCAATGCCTGAAAAAATTATTCAGAAGAATGCATCAGAGCAGTTCCATGCAGATTATAAGGAATATGCTTTGTATGTAGAAAGACATCGTACAGTACCAGAGTTCAGAGATGGACTTAAACCTGTACAACGAAGAATTATATTTACAGCACGCTTCGTATGTGATGCAGCAGACAATAACAGAAAATCTGCAGACATTGTAGGAAGCACCATGGGTAAATATCATCCTCATGGTGACAGCTCTATTCAAGGAGCTTTGTATACAATGGTAAATTGGTTCCAGACTAAGATTCCATTGTTTAATGGTCAGGGTAACTTTGGTAATACTTATCAGAATATCCCTGCCGCAGCTCGTTACACTGAAGTAAGGTTAAGCAAGTTTACACAAGAATGTATTCTTGATGAACTAGTAAAGTGTAAAGAGATTGTTGACTGGGAGCCTAATTATGATAACTCTAGATTAGAGCCTAGTTTTCTCCCGTGTAAAGTACCGCTACTTCTCATTAATGGATGTAATGGTATCGCGGTTGGTGACAAGGTAGATGTACCTAGTCACAATATATGTGAAGTAATTGATGCTACAATAGCATTGATTCAGAATCCTAAAGCAAATATTGTACTTGTACCTGATATGTGTCAAGCATGTGAAATTGTTGATACAGATTGGAAATCGATTTCTAAGATGGGATTCGGAAACTTTAAGGTTAGAGGTGTCGTTGATATTGAACCTTACAATGGCGTAGAACGCAAGTATCGTGAGTGTCAGACACTTGTAATTAAGTCTGTTCCTAATCTTACTTTTCTTGAAACTGTAATCGAAAAGCTTGAGAATATGGTTAAAGAAAATAAGATTACTGGTATTATTGATATGGAAGAGCAATCTTCTGAAAATAATATGAGATTTGTATTGATTCTCAAACCAGGTACAGACCCTAATTATGTTCGCAATGAACTGTATAAGAATACAGCACTTATGCAGACCATGAGAACAAATCTCAAGGTACTGGATATCAATGATAAAGAACATCCTGCAAAAAGATTATCTTATAAAGGATACCTTCAAGCGTGGATTGACTTTAGAAAGATAACCAAATTTAGATACTTTGAAAATACACTTCAGAAAAAGATGACTCGTCTTCATATGATTCAGCTTTATATCTGGGCTATTGAATCTGGTAAGTCTGATGAAATTATTAAGATTATCAAATCCAATAAGACTACAGATGATTCTGTTATCATCGAGGCTCTTATTAAGAAGTGTAACATGACAGATATTCAGGCTAAGTTCTTTATCAATTGTGAAATTAAGAAGCTTTCTAAGGGTTATCTTGCAAACTATAAAGCAGAACAGGATAAACTTGTAAAAGAAACTAATTATTATCGTGATTGTATTATTAATGATGGTGCTATTGAAAATGTCATCATTCAGGAACTGCTTGATATTAAAGCAAAATATGGTGAGCCTAGAAAATGTAGACTCATCAGTGAGACAGAAGCTAATGGAGTTACTGCTGGTACATTCAAGGTTGTACTAACTGAAAATAACTTCATTAAGAAGGTTGGAGAAAATGAAACACTTACTAAACCTAAGAATGATGTAATTAAGTTTGTTCTTACAGGTGATAATAGTAAGAGTATTCTATTATTCGACAATCTTGGAAAGGTATATAATATACCAATCTCTAAGATTCCATTTGCAGATAAGAATAGTAATGGTGTTGATATCAGACTTATCAATAAGTATATCAACTCTCAGATTACTGCAGTTATTTATGAGCCTATCTTGGAACAATTCAAGAAGGGATTCATTGTAACACTTACTCAGCAAGGTTTTATAAAGAGAATGACTACTACAGACTTCTTAGCAGTACCGACGTCTGGTCTTGTATATTGCAAACTTGATGACAATGATAAAATCATTGACTTGTTATTGTTTGGTAATAATGCAGAGATTGTAGTGTATGGTTCTAAGAAAGCATTAAGAATTGACATTAATGATATTCCGATTCTTAAGCGTAATGCTAGAGGATGTGTATCTATGTCTTCTAAGACAACTAATGTAGAAGGAATGTCAGCAATGAATAAACAATTCTCAGATATCGTTATTGTAACTAAGAACGGATATGTTAATAGAATTATCCCAGATTCTGTTATCAAAGGACGTTCTAAAGCAGGTAGTAATGTTATCAAACTTGGAAAGACTGATAACATTGTTTCTATCTATGGAGTTAATAATAATGATACACTAGTATGCCTGATTGCCCCTACTGGAGAAGCTGTTGAAATTCCTGTTGCAACAATTGCTAATGGTACTAGCATTAGTACTGGTAACAAGATGATTAAGGGTGGAGAGGTAGTTAAGGTATACAAAAAATAAAAAAAAGAAAAGAGGAATCGATATGACTATTCATGACGAGAAGTCTTACAAGAAGCTTGACAAGAATAGCCAAAAAATGGTATCAAAAGCAATCGATAAACTAACCCAAAGATATGAAGAATACAAAAGACAAAATATCGCTATCACCAATATATTTGGTGATAGCGTTATTATTCATGATATCATTGACGGGCATTATTATGTCTATAAGTGTTGTGTAAACAACCTTCAAATACGTTTACTATATGAAGTTGATAAGAATAATAATATCAATGTATTATATCACTTCATTAAGAACAACAATAATAGTATCAGAGTTCCAGATGCAAAACGATGTGGTGATATGTATCTGAAACTGTTTGAAAACAAAGTACATGATTACGAAAGGAGTTCAATTAAATCATGAAACAAGCAAAAGTAAAAGTGCCGTTTTTCTTAAACGATAAAAACATGGAGTATCTATTATCAGGAGCTAAAATCGTTAATCTTGATGAAGTCGAAAAGATGTTATTCCAAAATGGTGTAAATATCTATGTGCCTAGAAAGAATGACCCAAATAGACCTTTACTTGAGTATCCAGATATATCAGATACAATAGTTGCTAAAGCTATAAGATATATAGAAGGAACAGATAATAACTATCTTGAAATAGAATTATTAGATAGTCTATATTATCATAAGCTAAAAGAACCATGTATTAAGATTAACGGTTATTGTGTAATCGAAGATGGAAATATTACCATTAAAAAGATTACTCGATTAACTCTTGCTGATAGAAATCCTATCAGAGAAGAAGTATTCTAACTTTATAAAATGGGGAAAATTGTACAATCCATTACCAAAAAGTGGGACTGTACAATTTTCCCCGATTATAATTTTATTTTTTATAACCAATGTAACTAATTAATAATGATTAGGGTGTCGCCAAGCGGTAAGGCAGAAGTCTTTGAAGCTTCCATACGTGGGTTCGAATCCCTCCACCCTAACCAATTTTATTTATATACGGGTCATTAGTGTAGCGGTCCAGCACTATCGGCTTATAACTGATATCACAGGTTCGAATCCTGTATGACCCCATCGCTGTTCTATCTTAGGCGGAGTAGAACAGTAGTTCATTTCCTCACTTTTTTGGCTTGGGACATTTTTCTTGGTTTTTAATGTCTCCTTGAAGGGATAACTCCCAGGGTCTCCATGCCCTGGGAGTTATTCTGTTTTATAGATTTTCTGGATGCATTATAGCTGAACCCGCAAATGTACCTTGAGGTTTATCAGCTTCTTTAATATCAGATAGTCTTTGTTTTAACATATCCTGTAACTCATGTAGTTTCTCAAATTGATTATTGCCTTCCATATCAATGGTAATATACTTCTTCTCAAGCACTTGTTTATATGTATCATTATATGTACCAGCAATAGTAAGCTTTTCTAATTCATCTAGCTTATCTAATAATTCTGAGTCAATATAATTATAATATGTATGAACAAATGCTTTATAGTATCCATATACTTTATTTGTAGGAACAAATAGATATTGAGTGTGTACTAACTCATGTACTGTTTCAGATAAAGGAATTAAACCTACCATTAGAGAATAGTGTACAAACATTACTTCATATCCAACAGATTCGATAGTTAACATTTCACCATTCTTCATTCTTTTATTTAAGATAACACAACAGATATCTCTTAGAGTAAATGGAGAGTGATGTATTTCAATTCTAACTCTTCTACTAGTCTCATTACTAATATTAGGAATAAAAGCACAAGAGTTCATATTCATATAATCTCTAAGATATTGAACCATTTGACGGTATTCAAAAGAAGAACGAACATGACGCTCTAAATCAACAATATACTTTTCTCTATCTTTATCATCCATCAAATCATAATCTTCAAATTCAAAATCTGGTACATTCTCTGGAATCTTAATTACATCAACTTCGTTTACAGGGATACTCATCATAGAATTCTCGCTAATCATATGTATCAGCCTCCTTTATTATATGAATGTTAAAGAACGCAATACGTATGTTTTTTACTAAACCAGAAACATATTTATAAATGAGTAGTCTCAGACTGCTTAAGGAGGTATGTATATGGCTAAATCACCTATGTCAAATAATGAAAAAGAAGACTTCATTTCTTTTTTAGCTTCATCAACACCAGAAGAGTTGAATGAATTTATTAAAAAGAATGGAAAGAACAATGCTAATGATGCTTTATTCGTCTTTCAATGGGATAACCTAAAGAAAGATGGTAAACATACACAAATTATTTACTAATTAAGGAGGATTACCACTATGGAATCTACAATGAACGTTCAGGACCTGATTAAGGACATTCATGACAATCTTAAACAGAAGTCTGCATCTAGACGTGATGAAGTAACTGTTATGAGAGCTATGCTTAACGACAAGGATTTTGTTGTTACTGATTACGCTACTCAGGAACAGCATTGTCCTGCAAGAGACTTCAGAGATATGACTGCTAATATCATTGCATCTACAACTAAGATGCCTAAGGTTGAAGCTCAGTCTATTGCTGATAACTACGATGTTAAGAAGTCTGATGCAGAGACTATGGTTACTCTGTCTAAGGATTTCTTCAACTGTGCTCTCAGAACTGGAAGAAAAATTAATCTCGGTGCTACTGAGAAGTCTAATATTTCAATTCAGATTAAGGAGATTCCTGAATCTCAGAAGAAGTTCCCGATGAAGACTGGTGTAAATGATGATGGAACTCCTAGATATGAAAAAGCAGAGACCATCATTCCTGCACATGAAGGTCTTAAGGTTTCTTCTCCTTGCCCTAACTGGACTACACTTGACTGATATGGCTACTAATAATATTAAAACATATTACTTTGGTCACGATATTGAAATTCGTGACCAAGTAATATTGGAAAATGTAGTAAGAGAATTACATAAGATAGGAATTGATACATTTGTTTGGGTTAGTACTAAAAAGAAAGATTATAGAAAATATATCAGTCAAATAGACATCCTTTTAAATGATGATATCAATGAAGACCGTCTATCTTATGCTCTTGAAAAAATGAAAACTGAACTTATAATAAAAACTAAACTTATAGGAGGAAATTACAATGGTTCTTAAAGATACTATCAATATGATGACAAGCGAAGATTACAAGGAAAGATTTAAGGCTGAATTCTATCAGCTTAAGATACGCATTGACGGACTTGAGAAGATGCTTAAGTCTTGGGATGAAGGAACACTGACTTTCAAGCCTACTTGTCCTAGAAAGCTGTATGAAGACCAGCTTAAAGCTATGCATGACTATATCAGTATTCTTATCGTTCGCTCTCAGATGGAAGGAATTGATTACATTGATTTTAGTAATTAATCTTAATAGACTCAGACCATCTATCAATACAGCTATGGATATCATGGATATCTATAAAAAGAAATTCAGAGAATATGAAATCAAGAGTGTTAATATTACATTAGCAGGTAATGATATTAATATCTCTGTAGATGATGCTGAGGTAGATGCTGATACTATAGGTTCTTGCTTGGAAGAAGCATTAAAAGAAGCTACAGATTATGCAATGACTGTTTCTTTGACATGTTTAACGATAGATTATCCTATTATTGTAGAGTAAACAAGTCCCCACTGGTCAATCCAGTGGGGATTTTTCTGTCACAGGTGGTAATTTAGAAACTCCAGACCAATCTATAGGTTCAGGAATATTATTTGATTTATCCCAAACTGGTGGTAATTTAGAAACACCAGACCAATCTATCGGTTCCATTAGAATAACCAATTGTAAGATTCAGTTACTGGTGGCTCCATAGGAGGAGTAGTATCACCAATAAATAACTTCTTACGAAGAATAAAGTTACACTGTTTATTAAGATATGTCAGTTCTTCATCAAGTGTAGACTGAATATCGGTTCTATCATTACCAGCACATTCTCTAGCACACTTAATATAATCAATAGCTTTATGGAAATTATCAGTCATTCTAGAGATTGCATTATCAAATGTATAGTTCTCTTCTGATTCAACTTCGATATCTTCTACATGCTCTTTAGCACGAGTAGGATTATCAAGTTTTACTCCAGAATATTCTGCTGCAAGTTCAAAGTATTGGTCAGACTTCCCATTGAAGTGGTAATAGTACTCTTCACTTGCTCTATGGATTTCTTCAAACTTCTGACCTGCACAATTAAGATGGATGTGTTTCATATTATTAGAAATTACTGTATAGAGATATCCTAGCTTAGCAAGCTTATCATAAATACCACCTTCACAACATCCATCTCCGTCTCCACCCTTAACAACAATAAGAGTATTATAATCATCAGAAGAATCGTCTGCTACTGGTTCATCATCATCTGCAGATAAGTCTCCAATATCATCATCCATTAAGTCGTTGTATTCATCATCATTAGATGAATCGCTATCAGTGTCATCAGATAACTCGGAATCAGCATTATCATCCATAAGGTCATTATATTCAGAATCATCTTCATCAGAGGACTTATCATTCTCTTCCTTTTTATCTTCTTTAGATTCAGATTCTTTCTTTTCATCATCCTTCTTATCTTCATCTTTCTTTTTATCTTCTTCCTTCTTAGATTCATCATCAGCTTCCAGTAAGAAGAAATCGTTTACATTGAAGTCCATAATAAAACCTCCTTATATAATTTTTACAGTTTTTATACTATACCTATCATTTTTAATATAATCTCTTGTTTTATTGGTTTCTCCTCTAAATCCACCAATATTATTAAATGGAAGTTCAGATATCTTAAACTTAAGGTCTCCGCCTTTTTCATACATCCACTTTTGTATAAGTGTAGGTAATAGTCTTGGATTCTCTGCTTTAATAGAAACATCGAAAAAATTATGCATTGTGTTTTCATAAGAATCTATTTCTTTTTTCAATTGTTTCTTTAGTTCTGGAGAAAGACTAGGGTCGTTTAAGTCTGTCTTTAGGTCTTTAATAATAGAATAGCATCTTGTTGCTGTATTAGGATGTACATCAATTAAACCAAGAAGCAGCATACCAGGTAAACATGCTGCATTCATTATATGACCTATTATTGGTACTTTATTAATTAAATCATCTACTGTCGGTTCTCTTGTTAAAGTAGTATTCATTTTTCTTAAAGCTGATGATAATGCTTCTCCAAATCCATAAGAAGCAGCAAATCCATCAGCAAATCTTTCACCATAATAACCTTCTATAGCAGAGAGGTTAAGTATACTCCTTAAAAATGATTCAATGTGATTTACAAATGCTAGTATAATTCCTACAGGAAACAAGAGTACATTACTCCAACCCCATATAAAGGTTTTACATCTTGTTATAGCATATGCTATCATAGACACACATGCATATAGTGTAGATAATACTTTATTATCAGACAATTTATTTTGTACAGCATTTGCCACAGTATAAGTGTAATCATTTAATAATAAACCAGGTATAGCTCCCATAAATGCAAGTATTATATCAGCGCCAACTTTCAATCCAAACATAGTATTATTTACAGCACTTTGAAAATTGTGTCCTATTTCATGTAAAAGTATAGCAAAGTTTTCTTCATTAGAATACTCTGGGTTAAAAATTAATTCTGGATATACTGCTATTATAGAACTTACAATAGTATTATCTTTAAATCTATATCCGTTCTTATCTATTACAATCTTATCAGGTGTTCTATTACTTAACGGAAAAAATGAAGACAGTGTAAAAGAATTAGGCTCAGCTAAAGGTAATACATTATATGAGAATGATTTGAAACCAAACTGTTTACATACCATATCTCTAAATACTTGCATATCTTTATTATACACGTTTTTATATCCACCTGTATAGTATTTAGTACTAGATATAAATGGTTCTCTCCAATCACAATAAGTATTGAATAGAGAATTTATACTAGCAGTACGACCAAAGTATACTTCATTCAATACTTGCATAAAATTATCTTGTTGTTTCTGTTCTACCAATAACTTATCTGCATATATACCCAACTTATACACCTCACTTGTTAGATTGATTGATTACTAGAACAAAGTATGTTAAAACTGCTCTGTTATAACTATTCTTTGTTGCTTCTCTACTCTTACGACGATTATATGCAATACTATTCTCACACAAGAATGTATCTACAATTTCATTCTGTCGTAGAATATCTTTGTCTTTTGTATTAGGCTTAGCTTTAATAGAGAAAGAAATAAACTCAATATCTCTTACATCTTTATTCTTACTAGCCTTAAAATAGTTTGCTGTAATAAGAGCAACTAACTCTCTTACAGTATCTATATTATCAGTATTCTTAACAATACTTTCAATGATAGATTTGATTTCTTCTGTCTTTACATTACTATCACTACACATCTTACATAGACGATAATCTACATCATGCGTAGTAATCCATGTCATTGCACGATTTGTAATAGCTTCAATCTTAGTGCTATCATTCTCAGTAAGTCTAAAATTATCTTCAGACATATCATCACTATCATATGTGAGATATTCACGATTCTTATAACACTTATAATAGATTTCTGCTGTATTCTGAATGAACGACTTAATACGCATATGCAACTGTTGAATTACATATACATATTCTTCATCATCTGTAACTCCCTTGAACTTATCCTTATATGCATCAACCCATGTAGCACCGATGGATTGAATGGTTCCAACTACAGAACCTGTTCTTTTTAAATCAAACTTATTAGATAACTCATTATTAACTACATAGTCACATACGAATCTATAATCTGCTGGTACTGCAGTAGGATAAGAACCATAGTGAATAGATGGATAGAATCCACCTGAGAAAGACATGTATATAATCGCTACATCAAGATTCTTCTTATCATTCTTAGATAGAAAATACTTAATAATAGTAATACATAATACAGTTACTGGACTCTTAGCAGTACGTGGATTAAAGTTTGGAATTTGAGAATAGTAAGTCTTATTAATAATCTCTTGTAATTCCCTTTCTGATTTACCAAAAACAGCATATAACTCATCTGCATCTTGTTGTCCATAAGTACAACGAGTTGCAGGGAAAGTATCATAGAGAGATGTAGACCTAGCATTCATAAACTTAGACATGAGTGCTTTATACTTGTTTAATGACTTAGACAATACACCTTGTACAATAGGATATATCTCTTTATCAATAACCTCAGTAATCTTCAAATTAGCGTTATTAGCCATGTTAGGAATCATCTCCTTTCATTACTAAAAAGTTGTGCTAGTGAGACAAAAAAGAAGTCGCCTTATTAGCGACTTCTTTTTATTAAAATAAATCGTTATAATCGTTATACTCATATGTTTCATTAGAGCTATTAACTACATCATAGAAAAGCTCTATATATGAATTTTTCAGCTTCTTGATTTGTTTTAATTCAAGAACTCCGATATCTGACAGGCTTTTTACATCTACTCCACCGATAAGCGATGCTGTATTAACACCGCCAACTAAAATCGGAGCTATTACAATATTAATTTTATCAATAACATGCTCTCTTAAGAATGCGCAGTTTAATGTCGAGCCTGTTTGAATGGTTACCTCTTTGCACCCAGACAAAGCTAGTTGCTCCAGCATCCATCTCATTTTTAACTTACCGCTATATTCAATGATTTGAATGTTAGTTTCTTTTGAATTGTATGCAGGGTGATTACGGTTATTTGTTACTATAATAAGCCTTTCACCTTTTTTAGCCATATAAGTAACTCCATGTTGAGTAAGATGATTATTATCTATTACAACAAAAGTTACTGGTGATGATTGCTTTGGATACGGCTTATCATTAGCACCAATTTTAGCCATAACCCTACCGCTATTGATGGACCATAAATCTGTTTCCATCTCAGCTTCATAGTATTGAGATAACCCTTCAGAAGGGTTACCATTAATATTTGGAACGTCTTTATCTACATCAAACTTATCAGATGGACCTGTAGAAATTTTACCATCTAAACTTTGAAGCAGAAAGAGTGTAGTAATTGGTCTTCTCATAATTATACCTCCAGTACGAATCATTTTATTAAAAAGTTGTGTTACCGTACTAACATCTTCTTTTCTTCAGCCATTTATCAAAAGCAGCAAATCCATACCTTGCATTCCAGCTAGATATATAACGGTTATAAATAAATAGAAAATACATAACCTTACAGGTATGTGCTCCAGCATCTGACATTGATATATCCGATGGCATATCTTCACCTTTTATCCAACATGTAAGCATTAACTTAAGTATATTAAGTTCATCAGAATAATCGGTCTTCCTACCACTACTTTTATTAATATTGTGTCTATCAATAAACTTTTGCATTATATTCATGTCGGAAGCAGCATTATATATCGCTTGAAAATCAATGCTACCCTCTTCTACTTTTACTTCATCTTCATTAAAGAACTCTTCTCTTGTAATAGAAGAATACCTTTCTTCAGTTTCAAGCTCCTGAGCAAATGATTCTGACGTAAAACCCTTAACAATAATAGACATAATTACCTCTAGAGGCTCATATCGTTTAAAAGCTTTTGCTTACCTCTTACACATTAATAATATATAAAAGAAATCTGGGATGCTATCATGCATCCCAGATATATTAACCATTCCAACAGTAGCGCCTAATCTCATCGGCTATATATTGCTCAAGATTTACAAGAATCTTATCTCCACTATGAAGAGTTAACTGAACCTTCTTACCATCATTTACAATGATTGCAGATTCATATAAAGTATCAAATGTATTAAGAATACTCTTTACATTAGCAGATTCTTGTTTAATATAATCTACTACCTGCTGATTAATTACTGGGATAACTACACCCTCTGTTAATGCTCGTCTACCATTAGTCATTTCATAAGCATAATTATTATATCCTGCAGATTCTAATACAGCAGATTCATTCTTAGATGTTATTAATCCCTGTGTATATGCTCTCTTATGACTAGGGAAGATAACTCTATCCCATGTAATGATTCTGATATTTCTAACATAGCACTTACCATTTCTTTCTCTATCTACACTACCTAATGCACGAAGAGAGAAAGATGGTCTATCACCATCTAATAGGTCTTCATTAAATGCCTTACCATGCTCATTGTTAGTACCACAGAAATTAGCATGAATTTCATTACCTTCAATCCAAATCTTCTTATATTTAACAGAACACAAAATAGGATTAATGACAGATTGAATAGATAACTCTGTAGAAGAAGGGTGTCCATCATGACCACGCATATTACCTGTAGGAATAAGCTCTTTCTGGATTCTATCTCCTTCTACTTCAGGTTTCATATCTTTAAGTTCATATATACGTCCATTACGGTTCTCGTCACCGATAGTCTGAATGATACCAGTACCAGTAACCTTATTATTCTTTTCTGCTATAATAGTAACTTCTGGAACTTCATGACTAGATTCTAAGATAATATTACCAATAACTTGATTATTCATAATACGTATTACCTCCTTATGTGGATTTATATTATAATGATGTTAAGGACAAAAAAAGAAACGCCTGTCTCACGACAGTCGTATTCTTTTATGTATTAGTACATTAGATATTATTAATAGAACCCATTAGCTTCCTTATATTAGGAGCTAAATCTTGTTCATTAACAGTCTTAACACCATTGTGCTCAAGTCTAACCCTGATTGTCTTACCGAGGGGATTTCCTTCGTGGTCACGACGGATATTTCCGTTTTCATCGTATAACCACTGAATGGAGTAACCATATTCTTTGGTATTATCCCTATTGTTAAGAGTAGTCACTGTGTCGTGAACTACTCTATCACCACAAATGGTAATGCCAAAGTAGCAGCAATTTCCGTATTGAGAAATATTCCATGGAAATTGCACTTTTCGTCTACAGATGAAATTTCCTTCATCGTCATTAACTTCTGCAATCATTTGCTTTATAGTCGGTATAACCTTTATCTTATAGTAATAGTCGAAGACTATGGATGACTCAGTCTTTGACTTTGTCATTGTACCATTGTAAACGACCTTGCGGCCATCCTCGTACGTAACATAAAGTTTTACTTTCATTGTGATTCCTCCAAATAAAATTTTATTATTATTCTAGTTTCCTCGCTAGTTCAGATAGAACTCATGTGTTACTATCACTATTATAATATATATAATAATAAAATTACTTTTTCAACTTTTACATAATAAACCAGAAAGGAGCATATATATTATGAATGCTAATCGTAAAAAAGCTGAAGCTTTGATATACAAGTTTTTTGATGCAGCTGACCCAACTAAAGCTAATTCAAACTTTTATAAAGAAATGTTTGCTAAGATGTCGGACCAACAGTTTATGGAGTTTTGTAAGAGACGATTACCATTTAGACTTCAAACTACCGCATTTGATAGAGAAACAAACCCGAAAAAATGTATTGACGCATTAAAAGCTATAAACGTTCCAGTTCTCGAAAAGGTTAGCTTTCCTAGTATTTATAGAAATAAAGATGGTGTGGCTGTAACTAACTCTAACGAAGCTATGGTTGGATATCTTAATTTAAAGAAGCTCAAGCAAATAGTGACCAAGAAATCAGGTTACAATACAGATATTAATACACGTAATCCTAAAACAGGTGCTATTGTCGGAAATAGTAAAGGTGTTGAATCAGATAGAGAGTTAGAATCACTTGTGTTGCAGAATATGAGTGCTACTATAAAAGAATTTACTCGCGCTAAAGCAGATGATATGGAAGCAAAAAATAAAATGTATAATCAGATTAATACAACTGGTCAAGTATCATTGAAAGACTTAGAAAGTGATAAGTCTAACCAAGTTGCACGTAATACTGTAGATGTATATTTGATTGGTAGTGGTATCATGAGTAATCTATTAGAACAAGACTATATGACACCATATACATTAAGTATGAAAAAGATGCGTATAGACAAGAAATAAAGCGCCTTGCCAAAGGGCGCTTTATTCTTATTCGTAGATTAGAAATCAATATCTGTATTTGCATGGCATACTACTGCAATATCACCGATATTTGATTTATAGTAAAATCCACTATAAGATTTTCTATCCATGATAGTATTGTAGTTATTTTCGTAGTAAGCTTCTGTACTATTGAAAAAGTTCAGAAGCTCTAAAAGAGATTTCATAGTGCTCATATTGTTATTTCTTCCGAAGCTTAATTCCTTATACTTTTTATCATCCTTGAGAATGATGATGCTATAAGCATCATCAAATCTTTTAGCTTCTGTTATTAACTTCTCATACTCCATTACGTCAATACGCTTATTACAAGCTGTATTGGCAATAACGACTCCGACTATTGCCTCTCTGAGAGAAGCGTTTATACCTTCCGCCATCATGTCTGAATCGACAATTGGTACGAAGAAGTTAGGTGTAGTGTTCATGTTATACTTAGCCATAGTAAACCCCTCCTCAGGGTAATGCAGCTTAAGCTGCTGGTGCTCTTGATATTATTCTCCACACCAATTTGTTTTTGTGATTGTTTCTCAGGAGCATAGTAAAACCGCCGCCTGAGGAGTAGAGAATGATATTATCTCTTACTCACTTATATTATATACAAGTATCATATTAAACTTTTACAATATCATAACATATAAATAATCGAAGTTGAAAAAAGTTATTGTACATTTAAAACCTTCTATTAAGTATTATCCACACATGCTTGTCATGTGTGGATATATACTGCTCTTTGAACTGTTTTATAAAAGGAGGTCATATTATATGCCAAGTAATGAATTTATAACGTTAAATAAGAAAGTTCATAGAGGTGGTGCATATTATATAAGCTGTTATAATATATGGCTTTTGTTAGAAAGTGAATTTCAAGAATATAATTTCGAAGTTAATATAGATATCGCTAATAATGCTGTAGCAGTTAGTATATCTAAAGCATTATCCGATGATGATATAGGGAAAAGAGAAATACATATAGCTTGTACCGAAATACCATTTGAAATTATAGAGGATGATGATAATTATAGAATAATTAGACAAATAATTCAAGATGCTATTAATAGGAGGTAATATTATGGGAGATATACCATACTGGCCACCAGAAAAAGTTACTATCGAAACTAAAGATGAAATATGTACGGAAAAAGTACTAAAAGATATAAAAGTTATAAAAGAACAATGTGATGATAATACTATGCATATCATTGGTAGCACGAGACTAAAACATGAATCTGTTATGAATGCATTGAAACTAATCTTTGTTATACTTACGATTTCTACAGTTATTAATACATTTCTACTAATTGTACTGTGTTATTCGTTAGGAGTATTTGGATAACGATAGTATAACTAACTAATATATAAATCTATGACGAAAGGAGGGTTTAGAATGTCTGATAAGTTTGCTGTGATAACAGAGCAGGGTTATCCCATGCCTGGTAGCTATGGATACAAACCTCTCAATGAGGAAGACAATCGTAAGATTCTTGAAGAGAATGCTAAGAAGGATTCTGACAAAGAAAAAGAAAATAAAGGTAAGTGATTATAATGGGAATAGCAGAGCAGCTTAGAATTGCTAATATGGATGATGAAATCAAAATTATTAATAAGATTATAGCAATAGCTATAGAGCACGGTGGTGACCGTGGTGGTCCATATTTTACTGAACATGAAAGACTATATGAAGCTATACAAGATTGGCTTAAGCATAATCATTTAGAGAATGATTATTGCATAGTCGGTGGAGGTACATTTGATGACGAATTCGAATATGAGGATGTTCCGAAAATAGTACCTGTTTTTAAACACAATAACATTCCTCCTAAAATAGTACCTGAAGAAAATCCACAAGTAAATATGGACGATAATATTAGGGCTCTGCCTAATATCTTGATTGAAGAATCGTTGGACTCAAATTGAAGAAGAAAAGGAGTAATTTATAATGAACAGAAGCTTTACATTTGGTTGTGGACAGGGTGCAACCAAAGCAATGATTTATTGCATTGAGAATGGCACTCTTGACAGGGATGAGTGCTGTATTGTCAATTCTACTGTTAAGGACATTCCAGAAGATTATAGAGAGGATTGTATTATCATCTCTGAAGACCCAGACGCAGGATGCGGTAAGGTACGTTCTGCTGCTAAGAAGCTTATGCTTGCTTATCTTAGAAATAATCCTAATGTTATTTCTGCACGTATTCCTGATGATGTACAGTATGTAAACATTATTACTACTACAGAAGGTGCATCTGGTTCTGGTGCATCTGTAGTACTCGCAAAGTATATCGAATCTCAGCTTGATTTGCCAGTAATCATTACATTGATTTGTGGCTTTGAGTCTGATACTAGAGGTCTACAGAATACTATTGAGTATTTCAAAGACCTTGAGGGTGGTAACTTTGTTATCAAAACAGTCAGTAATAAGAGATTTCTTGAGAAGACTTCCAATACCTTTGTGGCAGAAAGACTTGCTAATGAAGATATCTCTACAGGTATTAAAGTAGTTAATGCTTTTGACATTGTAGATTCTGAGCAGAATATTGATGATACTGACCATTACAAGCTGATTACTAATCCTGGTATGATGTTTGTTACCGAAGTTACATTTGATAAGAAGCTTAAGAATCCTAATCAGTTTGACCAACTTGTATCTGACGCAATTGATTATTCTTCTTCTCTTGACTTCGAACCGTCTGCTACTAAGATTGGTGTGTTTATGAATATCTCTGATGATAACCTTAGTGTTATTGACACTAGCTTTTCTGCTATTAAGAAGAAGCTTTGTGGTAATAATACCATCGAAGAATTCTTTGTTCATAGACAGTATAAGACTGATGAGCCAGAGTTTGTAAGAATTATTGCGTCTGGTATGAATCTTCCTAAGGAAGAGCTCCAGGATATGTATGCTAAGTATCAGAAGAATCTTACTGTAAATAACAATGATGATGATTTCTTCAGTGCTATTTCTGGTATGGAGACTGTATCTCAGAATACGTCTACTGGAAGAAAGAAGAATAATAATGACGACTTCTTCTCTCAGTTTGATGCAGAAGAGACTACAGAAGAAGATGAACTTGTTATCAGACGTAGTAAGAGAAGAAGACCTACTGGTAATTCTGGTACACCTGATACAAATGTTGAATCTAATGGTGGTTACGAAAAGAAGCGTGGTTTTACTGCAAAGAAAACCAATTCTAACGAGACTCCATATTCTGAGGATGTAATTAATAAGTTTTAACATATAATTAATGATACTAAGATTTCACACTTCACATTTAATAAAATATACCAGAGTGGCACACACCCACTCTGGTGTACTTTTGCTTTTAAAACTCTCAACAACTATTTTATAAATAATTGTACCTTATTGGGTACGTATAGGAGGTTTTGTTATGAGTAAAGCAGTAGAAACAACTGCAGAAGTTAATCTTCTTTTGAATGAAGTTAATGACGTATTAGCTAAGACAAAAGACTATTCAATGATTAATGAAGCTGAATTCGATGTTCAGTATCCGACAGGTTTCTTATCATTTGATTATAAGGCATGTGGTAAGATTATCAATGTAACTTATCCAGATGGTTCTAAGGCAAGCTATGATTCTATTGGAATTGTAGATGGTGCCATGTATATGATTATCGGACGTTCTGGTTGTGGTAAATCAACATTTGGTGTTCAGATATCTTCAAACATTATTCGTAATTTCAATAACGGAATTATGTTTGTTGATATTACCGAAGCTACTGGTATGATGAAAGATAGACTTCAAGACCTAACTGGTTTTAGTGATGAAGAGTTCTCTAAGAAAGTTAAGATGAGAAATGCTGGTATTACAATTGAAAATGTGTACAAGCGTATTAAAGTCATTCATGATGTTAAAATCAGTAATCCAGATAAGTATAAATATGATACTGGTCTTGTTGATTGTTTTGGTCAGAAGATTTATAAATTCCAACCAACTGTATATCTTACAGACTCTATTCCTTATCTTACAACAGAGAAAATTGCTGAAGAAGAAGAGATGTCTGGTCAGATGTCTGTTACAGCAAATGCAAAAGCTCTTGCACAGTTCTATAGAAGAACTACTCAAGTTTGTAAAGAAGCTAATATTATTTTCATTGCTATCAATCATATCAATGAAAAGGTAGAGACTGGAATTGTTCATACAAAGTCTAAGACTCAGTTCCTTAAACAGAATGAAACTCTTCCTGGTGGTAATGCACCTATCTATTCTTCTACAATCTTTAGAATGGATGATGGTTCTAAGCTTACTTCTGATAAAGACTTTGGTATTAATGGTTGTTATGTAACCATTTCTAATGTCAAGTCTCGTTCTGGTATTTCTGGTACTGAATCTGCAGTAGATTTGGTATTTAACTATGTTACTGGATTCGACCCAGACTTGTCTCTCTATATGATGCTTAAGAATGCAGGTAGAGTAAATGGCGCAGGTGCTTATCTGTATTTCGGTGACAGGAATGATTGTAAGTTCTCTCAGAGAGGATTTAAATCTAAACTCTATGAAGACCCCGAATTTCTTAATATTTTCGTAGAAGAAGTAGTGACATATCTTAAGACAGAGCTTGCTGAATACGCAAGACTTAAGTCGATGCCTATGTCTAAGGCAACAAATATGATTATCGATAAAATTAGAGTAATGAATAATGTAAACTGAGGTATGAGTGTATATTATTAGTGTGAGATGAGCAATCATCTCACACCAATAATCTATCAAAAAGGAGGAAATTATCATGAAGGACGGAATTTATGAAAAGATATACTCTGACCCCGCCATAGATAAACATATCGAAGCAGCAGGAAAGAAGTATAACCACGACATGGAACGAATGATTGGCGTAGGTTTAAACATGCCATGTGAGAGTGAGAACTCTGCCGCAAGAAAGAACATGTTCTCTTCTCAGTATCAACAGCATGTTTGTTTAGTCGAACCAGAAATTCCTTATGTCTCTACAGGTTATGAAGACCTGTTTGGATGGCATAGCTCATCGTTTATAAAGTCAGATAGGAACTGGCGTGTATTTGCAAAGATTGAAAAGTTTGCTAATAAGCCTGGTCATCATTACTTTCTGATTGTAATCGATGAAAACAACAATATGGATGTTATCGAGAGAGTATCATATTGTCATAATACAGAAACTTATGGCTTTATGTATGACAACGGATACCTCGATAAACTCGTACAAGGTTCTACAATTCCAGCAGGTCAAACTATTAAAAAGTCTAAGTCTTTTGATGAGTTTGATAATTATATGCCTGGTAAGAACCTGATGGCAATGTATGTAGCTGATGGACATACAACCGAAGATGCTATTGAAGTATCTGAAAGTACAGCTATAGCATTAGCTAGAACAGAAATCAAGAAGGTAACCATTCTTATTAATGATAACGATATCCCACTTAACTTATACGGAGATAGTAACTCTTATAAGATTATACCAGATATCGGAGAGTATGTAAAGAATGGTATACTTTGTGGTACAAGAACAGAAAGAAACGATGAGTCGTTCTTTACTCAGAGTGCAGAACGACTCAGAACACCGATGATTAACGACGTGACCTTTAAACCAAAAGGTCATAATGCTCAAGTTATAGACATTGATATATTCTGTAATAAAGATATAGCATCTTCTAACAATGGAATATATGAAGGTCAGTTAGCGTTCTATGACAGTAATTATAAAAGATTCTGTCAGGAATTCGTTAATATCATGAAGAACTATATTAACAATAGTGATTATCATAAATCTTACGAACTCAGTAAGATGTATAGTAACTGTCTTAGTGTAGTTCAAGGTAAACAGTATTTCAAAGACAACGTATTCTCAAATATCATTCTTGAGATTACATTGTATGAAAAGTCTCCTCTCCAAGAAGGAGATAAGATTACATCTAGAACTGGTGGTAAAGGTGTTATCTCTAAAGTTATTCCAGACGAAGAGATGCCTAGAATCAGTGGTACGGATGAAATTGTTGACCTTATTTGGAATCAATCTACATGTGTTAATAGATTGAATCCTGGTCAGCTCTTTGAACTGTCTCTTAACTTCATCGCAAGTAATCTTGTAGATACTATCTGTACTGAGATATTTGATGTAGAGCAGACAGTTTCAATGATTTATGATTTTTACAATCATCTATCTCCAGAATTTGCAAATAGTTTTCTGGAGAGCGTAAACTTACAAGCTAATGACGATGATGCGTTATTAGCTATAGCGAATATGTTAACACCAGATGGTGATGGACTTTATATGGCTCTTAAACCTATCTCTGAAGCAGTAACGTTTGAACAGCTCATGAAAATCTATGCTGATTATCCATGGATTAAACCAGTCTTCCTCGATGTTCCTGTTGTAGGTTCTAGAGGACAGATTAGATTTGTACAAAGCCAGAAACCTAGTATTGTTGCAAAGCAGTATATCTATAGAATGAAACAGAATGCTGAAGAAAAACATTCTGCAACATCTCTGTCTGCAACAAATATTAGAAATATGAATTCTAAGTCTAAAGCATCCAAGATGTATATTAGAACTCATTCCAATACACCGATTCGTTTTGGTGAGATGGAAGGAAATATCTTTAAAGCTATGGGTGCAGAAATCGACTGTATCAACATGATGATTTATAGCAACTCTCCTATCGGCAGAAGAGATGCTAAGCAGATGCTGACATCATACAAATTTGATGTACAGTTGTCTGAGAATGCTAAATCAAGAAGTGCTGAGATACTGAATGCAATTATTAAAACTATGGGAATCAAGTTTGTATTTAGCAAGATTCCGATTAAGTATGGTAATGTATTCCAGTTCTTAGACCCACAGAATGACCAGTTGTTTGTATTCTTAAACCCAGAAAAAGATAAGTTGTTCGTTAATGTATCTAACGAAGAAAAGAAACTCTTTAATCCGATTGAGGATAATGAGAGACTTCTGTTTACTCCTGTTACAGACAACGAACATAAACTCTTTGAATATAAAGGAGAATGATTATGAATCCTATGCATTCAATTGTGGAACAGTTATTAAAAGGAGATGCATCCTGTCTTACACAGGATGTAATCTTCAATATTAATAATATGGTAGTAGCTCTTATTAATAAAGAACCTCTTACCAATGTAGAGCAGGATATCGTTAACGATATCCTGCACATTTCTAACCTCATCTATAATAATACAGATAGAAGTATCCTTGTATTAGAAGATGGAGTATATGACCTTCTCTTAGAGAAGTATAAGCGTTATAACCCTAACTTTCAGGTTGGTGCTGAACCTGTAACAATTGGTAACTTCGGAACAGCAGATGTAATCAATGATACATCTGAAATTGAAAGAGACCAATTGTTCGTATTTCAGCCGTATGTAGATACAAGAGATTATATGTTTAGAGATGAGCTTACTCACTCTGACTTATACGGTGATGCTATCATTAACAATAATGGTATCAAGGTAGTATCTAAAAGACTTAAGAATACAAGTCATAAATATCCTCAACTTGTAGGAACTCTTCATAAGAATAAGTTTGTTCTTGATGTAGAAGCACAGCAAAGAGGAGTATACGATGATTCTAATGTCAGAATCTTTGAACGTGATTTCTTAAGAAAACATGTTCAAGCAGGAATCGTTAACCCAAATTATATTGAGCTTGTATTAGAGCTTAAGTATGATGGTGTTAGTGTAGAAGCAGAAGTAACTGATAGAATCTTGTCTGCAAGAACTCGTGGTGATACACAGATGGATAAAGCATCTGACCTTACTCCGATTCTTCAGGGATATAGATTTACTAAAGCTTCTGGATTTGACATTCAACCGTTTGGTATGAAGTTTGAGGCAGTAATCTCATATCAAGCATTGCAAGCGCTTAGCTTTGAATGCGGAAAACAATATGCGAATCCAAGAAATGCAATTATCGGTATTCTTGGTAATTCCGAAGCTGCTAAATATGCTAAGTATATTACTTTGGTTCCTCTTCAAACAAGTCATGATAATATGACAAGAGAAGAAGAACTTATCTTCATGAACAGATATTATTCTACTGGAGAATATATCAGATATGCCATTGTAATAGGTGACTATAATTCTGTATTGTTCCAAGTAAAGAAGTTTGTTGATGAAGCTGAAGCAGTAAGAGAAGCTATGCCATTTATGTATGACGGTGTAGTAGTATCTTATCTCAATCCTCAGATTCGTAATACTCTTGGTAGAGTTAATTCTATCAATGAGTATTCTACTGCGATTAAGTTTAATACAAAGAAGAAACTTACTCGTTGTAGAGGAGTCAGTTATACTGTCGGAGCTAATGGTGATATTACTCCGATGATTCATTATGACCCTATCGAGTTTTATGGTATGATTAATACTAAATCCTCTGGTCATAGTTATGCAAGATTCCAGGAATTAAATCTGCATCCTAATGATATTCTTGAAATTGAATATGTCAACGATGTCATCGCGTACGTTAGGAAAGCAATGGTTCCTGAGAATCAATTTAACCCGTTAAGACCGTTTACTTTCACTCAGACTTGTCCAGAATGTGGTTCTCAGCTGGTTTTATCAGAAACTGGTAAGAATGTAACTTGTACAAACATGATGTGTAAAGGAAGAGTAGTAGCTAGAATGACTAATATGGTAGCTAAGCTTGGTTTCAAGGGTTTCTCTGAAGAAACTATTAAACAGCTTGATATTAAGTCATTTAGTGAACTTATGACATTAACTGAAGATAAGACAAGTATTCTTGGTCCTACAAACTCTAAGAATCTTATAGATGCAATCGAGTATCTATATAATTCTAATGTACCAGATTATATTCTTATCGGAGCTCTTGGATTTACTAACATTGCGGCTGGTAAATGGAAGAGTATTCTTAAGACAGTTAATCTTGCTGACATTATAAAGCTTTCTCAAAATGAGTTGTTCTTCAAGCTGAATTCTTCTGGTAAGGGAATTGGAAGTAAGACGGCTGCTACAATCATTCAGGAAAGAGATGCATTCAAAAATGATTTGGTATATATCTATAATATGCCAAATGTAATCTTCACAAAAGATGGTAACAACGAAATCATTGAACTTGGTAAGAAGATTAGATTCTCTGGAGTTCGAGATAAAAAACTTGAACAGAGATTAACTTCTAAAGGACATGATTGTTCAGATGGTTCTGTAACTAAAGATACGGACTTTCTGATTGTTCCATTTGTAGGATTCACTAGTGGTAACGTATCTAAAGCACTTGACTACAATGCTAAGAATCCAAATCATCAGATTATGATTATAACATTGGATGAGTTCAAACTCAATGAGACTTCATACCTTAAGGGTTGAAAATTAAACCAATCCAAACAAGATTATAATCATATATAATTATGGTGTAATAGAGAGTGACGTCTCTATATAATAAAATTTAACCGATTTCATTAAGGAGGAATCATTATGTCAACAATCTTAAGAAATTCAACAATCCCTGCCGCATTCAAGTACAAGGTAGAGGAGAAATCTCCCACCTTTGTACATCCTGCAACTGGGGAGACAATTCAGGTTCAGATTGGTCTGAACCCCGACCCTGTGTCAAACGGAAATAGTTCCGTTGACATGTTTGGAGCTCTGATGATGGCTTGTGCAAACGCAATGTCATCTCAGCAGTTTAAGAACAAGGACAAGAGCGCCCTTGTATTCAATAAGTCTGATAATGGCGAAATAATCGCAGCTGTTATCTCTTCCTATGACGAAGAGGGAGAGAACTACTTTTACAACTTCACATTCAATCCTGAAGATGTGAAGGGAATCAAAAACATTGTCAACTATAAGGATTTCGTAGATGAGCAGAGAAATATTACATTTCCTCAGCTCGTTAACGCTGCTTATTGCGCAGCTCACAATATCGCAATCAGCGATTACAACGTGCTCGATGTGCTGATTATCAGTGCACTTGAGTGCATATATCAGTGGCTCGACACTAACGCTAAAGATGGCGAGGTTGTTGAGCTCGTCATCGACGACTATATTGGTCGTTATGAAAAGATGACACCAGAGCAGTATCAGGCAGCTCTGGTTCCTGTAGCAGTAGCTACTGTTGAAACTGTTAAGGACATCAAGAAGATGTCTATTCAGTTCAGCGAAGAGCTCAAGGCTATAGCAAAGGGCAGCAATGATATGCAGTCCTAAGCATGTCTTAAGCCCAAAAATGCAGGTTGGCTTCGGTCAACCTGCATTATTTTTAATATGAAAGGAACGATATGTAATGAATCAAGCAGTATTTAATAAGGCATTCATAGATGGTCGTATCTATGATGTCATTGACCAGAAAGATTTTGGATTTGTATCATATTATGGCGATGCTCTTGCAGTTAATGTAGGTAACTACATTCTTCCTGTAAGAAATTCATCTCAAATTACTAAACCTGGAATCTATTTTAATGGAGTATTCTATACTCTTGTAATGCCTAGAGATGAACTCGAAGCTCTGGATTATTCTACGATACATCTTGCTTATTTTGTATCCGCTTCAACTTTCAAAGATGTAGTAGCTGCAAAAGAAAAGCTTGAAAAAGATGAGTTTAATCATCTTGTATCTAGCACTAATATCTTTACTCCAGTTATCGACCCTGTTAATGATAAAGCACTCATTCTTGGTCTTAAGATGGCAGTAACAGATAAACAGTGTGATATTAATCGTTATGCGGAAAAGTTTGGTCCTGACTTTAATAATGACAGGAGAAAGTTTAACGGTAACGATATCACAGCTGCTAAGTATGCTTCTATATCTGGTAATCTTGATATTAGAACAACTCTCATAATCGAAGATATGCATCCTGGTGTAGCTAATCCTATGGGTAAAAGAATCATTCTTACATGGGTTGGTGATGGAGAGCATGATTCTATGTATGAAGACTTCTATCGTCATTCTATTAAAGGTATGCCAGTAATGAATGATGATGGAATTGTAAAATCTAATGACGGTCAGATTGTCACAGCTGAAACAATTGATGGTCTTGAGATTAACTATTTCTAAGGAGCGTGAATTCTATGTTTAACATTAGAGAATTTTTAGCTTCATATTCTAAAGAACACAGAGAGCCTTTTAACGAGGCTCTCTTCGTTAGAAGCGAATATGATATTATCGAAGCAGTTGAAAAGGTTATTCTCAGCGTTACAAATCATGATGATAATCCTGACAGTAGATTTGTAATCAGAGTTAATTACTTCAATGTAATCGACGACTATATGAAGGTTAAAGAGATTCTCTTTGAACTTGAATCAGAATCAAAAAGACGTAACAAGAGAATCGATTATAACATTCATGAATTTATCAATCTCAAAGATAGCGATGTAATTCTTCTTGAGGTTAATTATCATGTAGAAGTAAATGGAACCTCTGCAGATGGTTCTGTTTACATTGACATTCCTAAAGTAATCAATAAGTATTACTTTAGAATTTCTGGTACTATATATTCTACTCTTTATCAGATTGCTGATGCATCGACATATAATAATGCACAGAGCAAGAAGAGAGATAGACATGTATCATTCAGACAGGTATTCCAGAAGTATAATATCTATGAGAAACATTCAAAAATTGAAATGTATGAACTTGATATGAAGTCTGGAGATTTAGTACCGACAATTCAGGAGTGTATCAATTATACAATTGATTTGTTTGGTAACAATATTCCTCTTTGTAAGTACTTCCTTGCAGCGTATGGTTATATTGGAGCAATTCAGTATCTTTGTCTTCCTGAGATTCATGTTACTCTTGATAAACCTTATATTGGTAAAGAGGCAGAGTATGTGTATTTCAATAAGGATACTCTTTGGGTATCTGTACCAAGATACTTCTGGGCTAATTGTCCTGTAGTACAAGCATTTATCTATACTGTAGTAACTAATCTTCCAAAGAAATGTGACAATGTAGATAATGTATTATGTAGAGACTATTGGCTTATGATGCTTGGAGCTGACTTCAAAAGTAAGACTATTGAAAAAGGTCAAGCTATGATGGATTCTGTTATGAGAAACTATGACATCTCTATGATTGAAGAACTAAGACTTCCAGAAGATAATAAGAGAAATCTTATTGATATCTTCCGTTGGGAAATGTATGAGTTTGATGCATTATGGAATAAAGACAATTATGATATGATATATAAGAAGCTTAAGGTTTCAAGTTATATTGCTGGCTTTTATGCAAGCAAGCTGTCTTATAATCTTATCAATGCATCTAAGAGTCTTAATAGCCTTACTGCAGAAAAGCTTATGAAGAATCTCACGATTCAACACGATTATATACTTGATAATCTTAAGAGAAGTAATCTTGTATCTTATAAGGGTGCTGTTAACGATGATGATATCTTCTCTGTATTGAAATATACTTTTAAAGGTGTATCTGGTATTGGAGAAAATAAAGCTAGTGCAGTACCTGTAAAGTATAGACTTGCTAATCCATCTCATATCGGTAAAGTTGACTGTGATACTTCTCCTGCTGGTGACCCTGGTATGACAGGACTCATTTGTCCTTATGCAGATATTGGAGTTGGTAACTATCTTGGAGAGTTTAAAGAACCTTGTAGCTGGAGAGAGGTACAAGAAAGTGTAATGGATGATTATCGCAGAATTACATCTATGCGTTCTGTATTCCAAACAAGAGAAGAACTCTTAGGTACTAAAGAAGGTCAGGAACTCTTAGCACCTATTGAAAGTATTATTAAAAATCTTGTACAGTTTACCGTAGGAACAGATGTCTATGAGTAACTTTTAAATAATAATGAAAGGAGGTGTCTCTATGGCATCTGATAGTCTATATACAAGATATTTCATGTTCTCTTATGAACATCTTAAGAAGATTCAAGAACTTGCTGATAAGAACGGAAATAAGAATCCACAACTCGGCAAAGTAATGGTCGCTGGTAATTATAAGCGTTATACTTTTATGACTAGAGACCCTGAATCTTATTCTCAAAGATATAGCGATGCAAGAGTTATCATCTCTGGTGATATTCGTAAAATTCGTTATACAGAACCTAATTGAGGATGGTGATACTATGAATAAATTGTTCCAACCATTGAATGGAAACTGTCCTCACTGTGGTGGTATAGTTAATATAGTAGAAGGAATGGTATATGATTACACGCTAGACAAAGAAGGCTTACCTGCTTTCTTAAATAGCGAACAGTATAGAGTTGCAGCATATTGTACAACTTGTAAAAAATGCTTATTTGTAGCTCCTAATGATGCTGGTGGATATACAGTATATCCAGATAATAATGCTATTCCGATGATGATTCATTCTGTATATACAGATAAACATCATCGTTCTTCTGCACTGGGAATTAAGCTCCTTGAATGTGAAGATAATCCGTTTACTAATATACTAGATGATGACGATTGTCCGTTCTAAAGAATATAAGGGGTAGTTAAGGCTACCCCTTATTTTTTAACATCTTTATAAAGGAGATGATATTATGAATGATATCTTAACCTATATCACAGACCTATTCTTAGGTAATGGAGTTATTATTATACTCGGATGCTTTGTCGTTGGAATGTTTCTTAAAGGTAGCTTAAAGAAACTACCAAATAAATATATTCCTTATATCAATACAATAGTCGCAATTGTTTTAGGCTTTTTAATTCCTGGTACATATGATGAAGAACCTATTGTATCTAAGATTATTATCTTAGCATTTCTAGGACTATCTTCTGTTGGGTTTTATGAAGCTATTTGTACAGCAGTTAAGAATAGATTTAGCATTGATATAAATAAAATATACAACAATATAATAAATGGTTCCAATGAATACTACATTATAGAGGAGGAAGAGTCGAATAATCAAACAGATGGGACTGATTCCCAAGGTATAGACCAAAATGAAGAGTGATTAATGACAGTGTACCTCCTAAAAGAAGCACGACCTCCTGGGCAATAGCCTGGGAGGTAAGCTTTTATTTTTTATTACAATATAAACATATAAGTAATCTATTGACGAGGTATTAGCTCAGTCGGTAGAGCAATAGCCTTTTAAGCTATGGGTCGTGGGTTCAAGTCCCACATGCCTCACCATCAAATATTTTATAAAATAAAGGAGAGATTATTATGACACCTGTACTCGAAAATAACAAGCGACTTATTATCAAGAAGGACAAGGTAATCTGTAAAGCTAAAATTACTCCAAAAGATTTTAAAAATCCAGAATCTGAGTCAGTTAATAGCGTAGCAAGATTCTTTGTTTATGAGCCAGAATTTTGCGGTGTAGCTACTCTTAAAGAAGGAGATAAAGATAATGTAAGAGATGCAATTCATATTGCTGAATCCAAGATGGAAAGACAGTATTATAAATTTATTCTTCATTTCCTTAAGTATGAAAAGTCAGCATTCGAATCAGTTCTTCCTCAGCTTGATGCTATGATTGAAAAGAATACTCGTAATATTGAATCTATTACTAAGCATATTCTTGATGTTGTAGCTAGCATGGATTAAGATAGTTCCAACCTTCGCGGTTTGACATAGACATTGGTATCCTGCCATGGTGACCAATGTTGACCTCCTACTTACGTCTAGATTGTCTAGACCACCCAGTAATTGTTAATCAGTTACTGGGTGATAAATCATTGATATTGGGTAACTCCCAGTATCAGTGTCCATTGTTGTTGTCAATTTAGTTTAAAGAAAATAGCTGTAGAAAACAACGGCGGCCGCAGAGATTCGGGGTTGGTGACTCTCCCTAGGCGTCCTGGAACGAGGCGGTTGAATTTTACGGTAGATGGATTTGAGATATCTTGTTGGCTGGGACATGTCGTCAACATCATCATTCTAGACTCCGATGATTTCAAATTTGGATAAGGTAAGTCATATAGGCTTATCGAATTCCCCAATTGATAACAACGCTAGTACGGGATGTAGCTCAGCTTGGCAGAGCACTACATTTGGGATGTAGGGGCCGCAGGTTCGAATCCTGTCATCCCGACCATCTGACTTTATGTCAGACATTACACATCGTTCCCACAATCGTTGTAAAGAATTCATAGAAATGACTCCTTTTGAAACGGTAGGCTTAGCCCCGATAGGTTATTCCTATCGGGGTTTAGTCTGCTTTTACAGTGTCGAGAACTAATATATAAACGTCAGCGTACGCATTAAGGAGGAATTACGATGTTATTAAAGAGATTAAAGCTTGTAAACTATGGTGGTATATATAATGGTCTTGGTCTTAATGAAATTGAAATAGATTTTACTAGATGTCAACATAGAATCATTCTTATTAAAGGTGATAATGGCTCTGGTAAAAGTACAATAGAGGGTGCACTTAAACCTTTACCTGATGATAATGCATCTTTCATCGCTGGTAAAGATGCTATGAAAGAAATTGAATATCTTGATGAAGTACAGAATATTGTATATTCAATTAGATTTGTTCATGAATGTAAAGGTTCTTCTAGAACAACTAAAGGATATATCTCTAAAGGACTATCTGGTTCTACAATGGTTGAATTGAATCCTTCTGGTAATATAACTTCTTGTAAAGATGTAATTTATGAAGAGCTTCAGCTTGACCCTAACTATATTGCTCTTACTCAATTATCTAGTACTAAACGTGGTATTGCAGATTTGAAACCTGCTGATAGAAAACGTTATGTCAATGCTATCTTATCTGCTACTGATGTATATAATGATATGTATAAAGTATTAGGCAAGAAAGCATCTAATCTTAAAGCACTTGTACAATCAGTTGCTGCTAAGATTGATAACATAGGTAATGTAGTTCAATTAGAGCAGTCTATAAAATCATTGGATGAAAGAATCAGTGAATTTGAATCTGCTATAGAAAGACAGACTGAGATAATGAATAAAGAGAAAGGTATGCTTCAATCTATAGACCCAGATAATAAAATTCAAGAACGTATAGATAGACTTAAAAGTAGTCTAGAAGAATATCAAGCTAAACGTAATGAAGTTGATAAGGAACTTAGAAAAATATACACTAAGTATCCAGATATTGCTACTATGAATATTACTCCAGAACTTGTTACAGAATTAAGGAGTAAGCTTATAGAATTGTCTAATCAGGCTAGTTCTATTAATAGTAAGATAAGTATGCTTATGGAATCTCGTAAAGCTGATAGTGAAGAGTTACAAGCTAAAACAGCTAAACTAAAATCTATCAATTCAGCAGGTTCTTTATCAGATATCAAGAAACTCAAGAGAGAGTTAAATGATAAGAAAGCTATCATTGAATCTAGATGGGGTAATATAATCAATCTTAACAATATTACAATAGATGAATTTATTAACATCTATGAAGTAATCAAAGAGATGATTAATGTAATATCTACTACTAATATAATAACTAGTAATCTTGATATTGAATACAGAAACTGTCTCTCAGAGATTGAAAATATAGAAAACAATATAGAACAGCTTATAAATCATAATAACAAGATTGCTTCTGCTGAGGATAAAGTATTCATACTTGAAAAGAGACCTGCTTCTTGTAAAGATGATACTTGTCCTTTTATATCAGATGCATTAAAAGCTAAGTCATTGTTAGATGATATGCTTGCTATCAGAAAGAACTCTAAGTCTATATCTCAATTGAATAGAGATAAAGATGCTTTGCAAGATAGACTTAATGATATTGATAATAGTAAGTATCTATATAAGCTTTATACTGCAAATCAGAGAGTATTGAGATTTCTTAACTTTGGATTTGATACTTTTGAAGATTGTATATATCATCTTAAGACTAATAGTAACAATATACTTGTTACACTTAGAGGTGTTATAGATTATGCAAACGATATCGAGGAATATAAGAAGATTAATCAAACTCTTACTGATATTGAAAACAAGTATCATGCTCTTTCATCTCAAGAAGACTTTGTTAATATGATTGTATCTGATATATCTAGATTACAGAATCAACTCAATGAAGATACTAATACTATTACAGAACTCAATAATGCATTAGATAGTATTAATTCAGACTTTAATAGAATAAGTCTTACAGTAGATTTGTATGACAGTTATCTTGAAAAAACAGCTACTTTAAACAATCTAGATGAATCTATTAGGATACTCAAAGAAGAGATTGAGACTAATAGAAGTAATATCGACAAGTTACAAAAAATAAATGAAGACCTTGAAAAACTAGAGGTTAATATAGCTAAGCTTAAAGAAGAACTCAAACCTCTTAGAGAAGAAAGGGAATCTTTAAATTACAAGATTAAGAATAGTATTGAGTATACAGAAGAACTTAACAAATATCAATCTATGTATGAGAAGATTGATACTTTGAAATACTACTGTTCTCCTACAACAGGTATTCAGTTACTGTTTGCTAATATGTATCTTAATAAGATTCTTGCTAACGCTAATAGAATACTGTCTGGTTTGTTTGGTGGTATCTTTGCATTATTACCATTAGTAGTAACAGAGAGTGAATTCAGAATTCCAGTCGCTGTAAACGGTGGTATAAACCATGATGATATTACTAGTATGTCTTCAGCACAGGTATCTCTAATCTCTATGATTATATCTATTGCTTTGCTTAGTCAGACATCTACTAAACTGAATATCATTGTTGGTGATGAGATTGATGCACCGTTTGATTCAGAAAACAGAAGAGAGTTTATCACTATACTCTATCAACTCATGTCTCTTGTAAAGGCTTCTCAGTGTGTATTGATTAGTCATAATTCAGAGATTCCAATGAATGAGTGTGATATCATTCTTCTCAAATCTGATAATGATGTAATTACAAGTGGTAACATTATTTGGTCTTACAGATAAAAAAAGAGGGCGCTTATTCAGCGCCCTCCTTTTCTGTTGCCTCTGTAGCCAAGCCGAGCGTCTTGACTACATAGGTGTTCTTGCCCTGTCTCTTCAATTCCTCAAAATACTCGTCAGAGTATATCTGAGGATTTTTGTTATCCTCTATCACTGTCTCATAATTGACAATGGTGATTTTGTCCGAATCACCGCCATCGAAGGTAATCTCACCTCCTTCCTCGACGGCAGTGATTCCTTTGAGACTAATATCACCAGTTGCAACAGCATTTTCAAGGTCAGGAGTCATCTCCCAACCTTTTGTTAGTCTACCGTCATCGGTCATTATGATGGTAGATATAATTATCTCCTTATCTTTACTCTGCCTAAATACAGAGTAAAGAGTTGTTATTATGAGCACTGCCGCAAACGCTGACAGTGCAAACGATAATATCATTTTCAACGTTTCGACATTATAAACGCTGAAAATAAAATCTTTAAAATTGGTTAATGTAGTAGTCTTCTTGTTATTGTTAAGTGATTTCATAGTATTCCTCCAGAGGTCGTAGAATCTTTGTAGCCGTTTTACAGCAACCTCTCTTACACATTAATAATATATAAATATGTTCTAGAAACATTACAAATGTGTCTGTTGAACATTCACATAATATCAAACCACGAAAGGAGTATGTATATGGCTATTCATGTTAATGATTTGAAGAATCTTAAAATGTATAGAGGGTCTAATAAGTTATTTATTCCACTCGATAAAGATGATAACAAGAAAGGAAGCCTTATATATCTTTTAACACCTGACATCAGTTCTTCTATTGATATGATTAATAACCCTATGATTATCAATCGTAATTGGTTCAGGTCCTACTATGTAGATAAATCAATCAATGCTATTATTAAGGCTGATACTGGAGAAATTCAAGAGTTTGTGCAATATGAAGATGAAACTGTACAAGCTTTTATTAATGAAGGTAAGTTATCTTCTAAGAAGAGAAAAGAACTTCCTGATTCTGAATTTGGTATTCCAGAGACTCGTTCTTTTCCTCTTAATGATATAGCTCATGTTAAAGCTGCAATCAGAATGTTTAACCATTGTCCTGTAGAGTATGAAGAGAAGCTTGCTAAAAATATCATTAAGAAAGTAAAGCAGTATGGTATTACTGATATTGAAGTAAGCGAAGAAAACAGACTTCATGCTTTTTGGAAACCTATTAAAGAAGCTAAGTATACAACTTATCCATTCCCTATTGAGTTTCTTACAGACTATAGATTTTCTTATTATAAGAATGAGAAGGAAATCAAGGCTGAAACTAAAGAGTGTCTTAGTATTGTAAAGAATCCTTTAGATTTCAAACCAGTAGGAGAGATGTTTGTAAAAGCTAAGTTTCTTGTTAAGTGTCATGATGAAGAAGATAATCTTGCTGGATTTGCTGTAGCATATAAGCATCCAGTATATGGACTTGAGTATTGTATATATCTTGAAGATGACTCTTTTGATAACGAAGATGCTAAGGAAGAGATTACAAGATATCTGATTCTTGTATTTAGAGATTATATGTATACTCATCAGATTAAAGATAGAATTGTTCCAGTGTATTCTATCAATAGAGATAAGACTCTTATTAAGAGAATCAAGACATCTTATGTTCAAGATGGCTCTGCATTAGATAGAGCTATTGCACTTAAAGCACTTGGTAAAACCTATACTCCAAGTGAAAAATATCCTGTTGTATATATTGACATGGAGAAGCTTGGAAAGAAGCAAGAAGATGTTAAAGAATCTTTCTCTGTTAATAATGTAATTGGAGAAACCTATCTTCAAATTGGAGAGAATGTATACTTTCCTAATGATGATATCTTCTATGAAGATGCTGTAGATAATAAGCTAAGACAGTATATGTATGATGATAGAATTCGTACGCAGAAAGAACTGTTAGATGTGTATAAAGTAGTAAAGTCTCAGTGTCCAGTTATTAAGTTTACAAAGACAGATGTATCTATGTATAACGGATTAAATTTGTTCTTCGATATCTCTTATTACAATAAACTCTTTATTGATAATAATACTAGACTTGGTGAACAAGGTCTTAGAGTATATTCAGAAACACTTAAACGTTTTCTTAATAACAAGACTATTGATAAGGAATATAAGACTAAAACAATCTTCATTCCAGTACTGGACTATTATCACAAAGATGTGAATGTATTTGATTACAACAAAGACCTCAATCCTATAAGCACCATAGTACGTCTTGTTAAGCGTAATAAATTCGAAGAACTCAAGAGAATCTTTGGAAATAATAATGTAATCTTCTTTGGTTATAATACTTACTTTAAGGTAAACTTTGGTGAGTTCCAGAAGTCTCAGCTTCAAAGATTCATTTCTAATATCAATAATATCTTTAATAAATCTGTACCTGTAGATGATGAAATGGTTCAAGATTCTCCAGATGCAATTGTAACAGATATTGTAGATAAGATTGAAAAGTCTCAGAATATTGAACTCTACGGAGCACTAGGAAAGCTTAGTATTCTTTCTAAACTTGAAGAGAAACCAGAGCCAGATAATAAGACTAAAGATGGTAAGAAAGAAACTCAAACTAAACCTCAAAAGAGTAGTGAATCCAAAAAACCTACATCTACTAAACAAGTAAAGGTTAAGGATAAAGATGATAAACCAAAGACTGAAAAGCAAGTTTCTAAAGAGGTTACAGAAAAGAAGAAAGAAGAATTAGTTGCTAAGATTCAAGATGCTGCAGCTACCTCTACATCTACAGAAGAGGCTCTAGATAAGCTCGATAATGATGAGTATATCTCTAATCTTATTCAGGATATCTCTGATGAAGAATCTACTGAGATTAAAGCTTCTGCAACACGTAAAGCAAGAATCAATTCTCTTAGTGATGACTTTAAGAAAAAGAATATCAAGGGTAAGTCTGTTAAAGAGTTAATCGAAAAATCTGAAGAAACTAGTGATGGTAAAGCACTTGAAGTAACTTCTGCTAATATCAATAGTATTAATAACGACCAATGGGATAATCTTCAATATATCAATTTCAATAATGAGTATGATGTAGATGAAGATATCATGGCTGTTCTTAATTTCTTCTCTACAAGAACTGTTCCTGTAGGTATTAGAGATGTACAGGTAGAAAATACTACTACATCTGAAGACCTTAAAGAGACTTGGACTGTACAATGTGAAGATATTTCTGGTACTAGATTCTCGCTTAAATTTGATATTCCATTGCTTAAGAATAATCGCTTTATGAGAATCAAAGGTAATGATAAGACAATCAATGCTCAGTTAATGAATCTTCCTATCATTAAGACTGAAGCTGATACAGCACAGATTACTACAAACTATAATAAGATTTTCTTCTATCAGTTTGGTTCTGCTATTGGTAAGTCTAATGTAGTTACGGGTAAACTTATCAAAGCATTAGATAAGTATTCTGGTAAATCTATTATGACTAGAAATGGTAGTAACAATATTACTGCATTGAAATATGAGATTCCTATGGATTATGCAGATATTGGTAAGGGATATGTTACTATCTCTTATAAGAATACTACATTCTATTTTGACCAAGATGAGATTAGAGAAAAATATGCAGATAAGATTGACCTATCTAAGGGTCTTCCAATCGGATATGATGGTAAACAGATTATCTACTCTGATGGTTCTAAATTCTGTGCTACTATTATTGCAGAGACTCTTTGTGAAGATAAAGAATTCGCAGAGCATTATGATGCTGCTAAGCCATCTGTCAAGTATGCATATTCTCAAGCATCTATTCTTAACACTAAAATGCCAGTAATTGTTATTTGTGCATATTGTGAAGGTCTTATCAAGACTCTTAACAAGGCAGCGATTGAATATAAGATTTCTGATAAGAGAGAGAAACTTGATGTAACAGAATGGGATACCATTAGATTCAAGGATGGTTATCTTTCTTATAAGATTAATTATAATTCTTCTCTCTTAATGAATGGTCTTAAAGAATGTGATACAGAAGATTATTCTATTAAGGATATTAATACTAAAACTATGTGGACAGAACAGCTTGACCACTTTGGTGGACGTATTAAAGCCGATGGTCTTGATAACTTCTATGACTTAATGTTTGACCCTATCACTCAGCGTGTATGTAGAATGTATAAACTTCCAGAAGAGTTTGTAGAGGGGTTGATTTATTCTAATAACTTACTCTCTGATACTAAGTTTAATAAGCATACAGATATCTCTGGTAATAGATTTAGAACAAATGAAATCATTGCTGGTTATACTTATAAAGAGCTTTCTAAGGCTTATGCTGATTACAGAACTAAGCTTAAGAAACAAGGTAAAGCTACAATGACAATCAAACAATCTGCAATTATAGATGCTATTATGGCAGACTCTACAGCTTCTGATGCGTCTACAATTAATGACCTTTGGTATGCTGAAGCAAATAATACCGTATCTTTTAAGGGATTATCTGGTCTTAATAGCGACCGTTCTTATTCTCTTGAAAAGCGTACTTATGATGAATCTATGACTAATGTATTAGGAATGTCTACTGGTTTTGCTGGTACAGTTGGTGTTACTCGTGTTGCTACTACTAATGCTAATGTAAACAGTAAACGTGGTTATATCGCAGACAATTCCGATGCTAAGAAAAATATGAATGATGTAAATACTATGACAGTTGCAGAAAATCTTACTCCAATGTGTACTACTCACGATGACCCGTTCCGTTTAGCGATGTCTTATGTACAGAGAACTAAACATGATATGAGAGTAGATGGTGGTGACCCATTATTAATTACTAATGGTATGGATGATGCACTTTCTGTATTTACACCAGATGTATTTACTTTCAATGCTAAATCTGATGGTAAAGTAATTGAAAGAGATGAAGACCATATTGTAGTACAATATGATGATGGCAATATTGACTATGTAGATTTAAATAATAAGGTGTATAAAAACTCAGATGGTGGTTTCTATACTTCTATTAAGTTAGAACCTGCTAAGGGATTAGGTACTAGAGTTAAGAAAGGACAGTTAATTGCCTATGACCCTAAGTCTTACACTGTTAACTGTGGTTATGATGATAATGCTACTTATAATCAAGGTACTCTAGCGAAGATTGCTATCATCACTTCAGACAAGGGCTTCGAAGACTCTTGTGTTGTATCTTCTTATATGTCCGATGCCTTATCTTCTAGTGTTATCATGGAAGTTCCAGTAACACTATCTAAAAATACTAATGTATTCAATATGGTTAAAGTAGGAGAACCTGTACAAGAAGGTGACCCATTATTGATTATCCAGAATACATTTGAAGATAATGATGTAAATGTACTCTTAAAGAATCTTGTAGATGATGAGGATACAGTTACTTCACTTGGACGTATTCCAATTAAGTCTCATAATACTGGTATTATTGAAGACATTAGAATCTATCGTACTTGTGAAATTGAAGAGATGTCTCCTTCATTAAAGAAGATTGTAACAGAGTATGAAAGAAAAGAAAATCGTAAAGCATCTCAGGTTGCTAAATACGATGAAACACTTGCTAAACAATATAGAGCACAAAAACTTGAGCAAGATGGTAAACTTAAAGCTGTAGAAGACGGTGTATTAATTGAAATCTTTGTAGCATATAAAGATGACTTCTCTGTAGGAGATAAGTTAATCTTCTTAGGTGCACAAAAGGGCGTAGCTAAAGAAGTAATACCTGAAGGAGAAGAACCTACATCTTCTTATAGACCAGAAGAGCCAATTGATGCTATTGCGTCTCAAATTTCATTTGATAAGCGTATGTGCTGTGCTCCGTTACAATACACGTTAATGGGTAAAGGTCTAGTTGAACTCGACCGTCAAGTTAAAGATATTATGGGTATCAAACAAGAATATTCAGTAAGACATAAATTTTAACAGAAAAGACCCCGCAGGAATATAACCTGCGGGGTTAAACATGGAATATTATAAAATGAAATTAGAGAAAAATAAATGTGAAAAAAGAAATGTTTGATTACGTCAGCTTATTCAGCTGATGGTGACCCCTACGGGATTCGAACCCATGTTACCAGAATGAAAATCTGGGGTCTTAACCGCTTGACCAAGGGGCCATTATAAATAAGTTATGTGTTTAATAAAAAATTATGGTGCCGCTGACGGGATTCGAACCCGTATGGATTTCTCCGAGGGATTTTCTTACTACTCTATGTCACCACAGCCATATACAAAGTATATGTTGTAGTCTGGACTTTGTCTTTACCATATTCTTAAAGAACTTAGGTAGTTGGTGTAAAGTCTCTACACTCATTCATTTAGAATTAGCACGGCGTTCTGATTGCTTATTCACCGTTTTAGCCAACTTCTACTCTATAGATTTCTCTATAGGCACTCACTGTAATATAAATTACAGACGAATATAATATTCGTACAATCAAAAAGTCCCTTGTGTAAACCAGTTCCACCACAGCGGCATCATTATAATTATCTTCCTAATTGAGTATCTCTAGCTCTTTTAGAAGAACAACTAGCTGAGCATGATATTATTCTATTAAGTCCTCTTTTTAAATCAGTATAATATCTTCTCTGTCTAATACTAGTCCAAATAAAAGTTTTACCACATACTTCACATACAGCTTCTTTATCGTGATATTTTGTAGGATTGTGAAATTTTTGATGTTCTCCATGAGGAATAACTTCCAAATTAGAAATATCATTATTAGTAAAATCTTCATCTTTATGATGTACATCATCACTAGAATCTAATTTTACACCTAATTGTTGTTCTAACAATAATCTAGGATAAGAAACTACATGAGGTTTATTATCATCATCTCTTATATATGCTCTAAATCTACCATCTTTATTTTGATAGATATTCTTGATTTTCATAATTAAGACTCACCTTCATTCTTATATTATAATACAATTTGGTACAGGTGATGGGATTCGAACCCACATGTCATAAGACACAAGAACCTAAATCTTGCGCGTTCTACCTATTTCGCCACACCTGCATTTATAATTAAGTTATAGTTATTGTAAAACAAAAAAAATAAGACTGTATATTATTATATTGATAGGGTTAGTGTCTTCCTTATCAAATTCATTTTAGGAGGTAATACTATGAAAAAGACAATTCGTAAAATAGTAGAGGGGACAAGAAATGTACCGAGTATTGTTTTCCTCATCCTCGCTGGCATACTGAACTATGCAATGGGACAAGCAATGCTCAATATTAATACTCTTTACTCAGAAGTAACAGAGTATGAAAAGGTTGAGTTCATCCTTAATTTAGTTCAGTTTGTAGCAATCTGGTTTATTCTCAGGCTTTTAAACGGTACAGTAGGAAAGATTGAGAAAAACAAAATGTTGGATGAGAATTATCTTAAATGGATAACTCGTCTTACAAAATCGAAGTTGAGTAGTATTTCTAAGTTAACTACTGGTGCTGCTCATAATGCAATCGGAGCAATTGCTGGTGCCGATAAACAAATGCTCAACTGTATATTCGGTGCTATTCCTTCTCTTTATCCATTTATAATTCTTTGCATAAGGGAATATAAAGTAGGAGGATTGTTACCACCAGTTATTAATCTGATATGTATTGGTGTGTATATTGTCGGCAATATTTTTGTGGCTAAGGCTTCGGTATACCAGAAAGCCGCAAAAGCTAGAGCCTCACTTCATAGTGTTACTGTAGACTGCATATCGAACAGTAAAACTGTAAAGTACTTTGGAAAGGAGTCTTGGTCTATTAATAGACAGGATAAGGCTCAACTTGATAGTTATGTGGATTTTCTTGCATTACAAGCAATCCACATGACAACCACATTAGATTTGATAATGTGGATTCCAACTATAACCAATATTTACCTTTGTTGGGGTAACATGACTGATGTGTTATTTATAATTATGATGGGATATTCCATTGATAACATAGCTGCATATATAGGTATGTTTATGGAGGGATACTCTGAAAAAGTATCTCAGCTCAAAGTACTTGGTGAACTTGAAGAAGATAACGATATCAGAGAACCTATCAAGGATTCTATTATCTTAAAAGATATAGAATTCAAGTACACTGAAGACAGTAAAGTACTCTTTAAGATAGATAAATTGGTCATAGAAAAAGGACATAGGTATTGCATCACTGGCAAGTCTGGATTCGGCAAATCTACACTTGCCAAAATAATTACAAACACTTATCCTGTACAAAAAGGCTATGTTCCTAGCATTGATTGTGTATACATGTTCGCTGAGAGTGAACTGTTTAACACTACAATCTATGAGAATATAGTTCTCGATGAAGATGCTGATAAGGAGGAAATCATTAATCTTCTTAAAGTATTTGAAGTAAACGTGGATATTGATATATTCACAGAATCAGTAGGTGAAAAAGGTTCTAAACTTAGCACTGGACAAATCCAGAGAATTAATCTTGCAAGAACACTTTTTTACGCTAGACGTCATCCTGGTGCTCTTATAGTCATGGATGAAGTGACTAGCGCACTTGATGAAGTAACTAGTTATAATTGTCTCAAATATCTTGCTGAGGAATTTGAAAGACTTAAGGTTACTCTTATATATATCAGTAATAAGCCTGATTACAAACAGGTCAATCTGATTACTGATAACATTTATGTTCACCGTAATTTTAATATTGTAACATACGATACAAAGAATCCAAATCCAAGAGCAGCGATGTTTTATAGTCATCGCAACGATTTGGTAGAGGATTCAGTTGTAATCAGTAAGTCATATGCTGATTCACTACTTCCACCAGTAATGACTGGTTTTGAGGACTAAAAATAAAGGGCGTCACAACGGCGCCCTTATTTTTTGTCTTAGATTAGAGTGGATTGAATTTTAGAATTTCAAGATTATCTATTAAGAATTCAAGTTCCTTAATACCTTGCATCACTTTTGCTTTATTTATTACCGCTAATTTATGCCAGTTTTCAGGTTCATGATACTGTGAATAAATATAATCTTTAGAACAGCATGCTCTTATAGTAATATTATGATTAGTATCTTGTTTAATGAGTTTTTCATCGTTAATTCTGTCTCTAAATACAAGCTTCAAAGCCATTTGCATTTCTTCTGGTGTAGGGTCAGTAAGTTGTACATAATTACTAGAGATGTCTGCTGAAGTAGTACCAATCTCATAATTATCTTCTATATATAACTCATCTACATAATTAGTAACAAAAATTCTGAGTATAGATTCATGTATAGAATCCATAGGATAAAATTTGATATACATAGATAAAAATGCATCTTCTTCATGGCCACTACAACAGTATTCGGTATAAAACCCTTTCTTGTTAAGTTTGATAATCAAATCTGCGATGCAACAATCTACAGAAATTGTCATCTGTTCGTCATTTTGTGTGATAATAATATCTCTCTGATTCTTTGTTTCATCATACATATAAAACACTCTCCTTAAAATAAAATATGTAGAGACAGATTGGCTGTCTCTACATATATTGTATACAAATCAATTGATTCTTGGAATAAAGAACTCTATACTCTGTTTAATATCATATGTACCTGTAGATGGAATGAATGTCTTAGTGACAGATGTATTGTCATTAAGGTTAATAGTTTTAATCATCAGTTCTCGTCCCATATTGTTTAGAATCGTTGTCTTATATACATTCTCTTTATACCAGATACTTTCTACATATGTAAGATTATTAATATAAGTCTTTCTTTCTTCTAATGTCAATATATCATTACTATACTCAGCATAGTATACTCTTCTACCCATATCATCATATGAATAATGATGCTTCACCAATTCTCTATCAACACCTTTAGATTCAGAGTATATAACTCTGCCTTCATTATCATATTTACTGAATCCATAAGCACCTGTTCTCTTCTTTGCTTTCTTTCCAAATAACATTTTTCATTCTCCTTTTCAAAATGGTATACGATGTCTCTCGAAATTAAAATAATCCTAACACTTTGGGTTAACGATACAAGAAGAAGGGCTCACTTACTTCTCAAAACTGCTACGGGTGTCTCCATAAAAGAAAAAAACAAATCTTACACCACAAACGAGCGTAGCGAGTGCAGTGGTGAAATCTTCGTCCGCAAGGACGGATAGTTTCAATAATAATAAAATCAAATACTAACAAGACACTATCACTTTAAGCCTTCTCAAATCCCTCTCTTTCAATTCTAACTTTTCAACTTCCTATACTTGGAAGAGTCCCACCCTAGCCAAGTTCTTCGTTCCTAAACGCTCAAGGATTATTTTATATATATGTCCGCTCGTTTATAAAAAATTATCATTATTCTAGTATTATTCTATTGAAAACTTCTATGTAATAAACATATATCTATATCTATAATCTCAAGGAGGTAATTATAATGAACATAAGTAAAAAACATGTCTATTTTATAGAAGGTGGAGATAATGTAGGCAAGACTACTACTATTCAAAATCTTAAACAGAATAAGTATATTGAATCTATTAGATTCAATAGAGTAAGATTTTCTAAATATCCAACTAGTAATGCTACTGATACTATCAATAGACTTAATACTCTATATAAAGAGAATGAAGTTAAACATAAGAATCAAGAAATCAAAGATAGTGAGTATGTAGGAACTAAAAGAAGTATATTAGAAAAGCTTATCAATACTATGATAAATGATATGATATCTAGTTTTGATAATCTATATAATGATAAATGGGCAATGACATATCCAAATGATGTATTAGAAATATGTGATAGAGGATTTCTATCTACCTATCTATATCAATATAGAGATATACCTGGAGTACAAAAACTTATATTAAATATAGATACAGAACTAGAGCATCTCAAAGAATTCATTAACAAATATCTACCACCTACAACAAATGATATCAATGTCATTATACTCAATAACAATGCTAATCCACTACTAGCAAATATTATAATAGATGATACAGAGACTATAGAGTATAAGAAAGACTTTGATAACAATATAGAACTTCAAACTAGGATTAACAATTCTTTAAATAATATAGTAGGACTGATTCAACATGATAAGGTATATGACTTATTACCAATCAAGTTCTATTATATTAATATATTCGACGAAACAGGTTCTATCAGAAAATCCCCTGATGAAATCTGTGAAGAAATCAAAGCAATTATAAACAAGGAGGAATAACACATGTTTGGATTATCTTCAAGACTACTCTATAAGAATAGTCTAGTCAATAACATCTACGAGGCTTGTACTTGTTGTTATGACAACACTAAGAATATCAATTATTTAGAAAAGAAGGATTATATCGGCAAGAGAATCAATGCTGGACATGAATCTATTCTAGAACATGGTAGACTTGCTATTCTTTTTAACGATATCCCTTATAGTCTTCATAATAGTATTATCGAACTTATGGGATTAGAATACTCTAGATGGTTAGATTTCTATACTGTACAACTTGAAAATAGAAACTACAATCTTATTGTCAATGGCAGTATCAGAGCATATAAGCATTTTCTTAACAATCTTGAATCAGATATATATGATAGAAACTATATTATTCGTGATATCTGTAAGATTCTTAGAGAGAATACTGTAAAAGAACTTTATGGTACAAGTAAGCATATTAATTTTGATGACTTTGTTGATGTAGAATCAGATATATTAAATATCGATAAACCTAATACTGGCATTGACTATGATATCAAATTAGAAACTGCTATCGATGGACTTGCTACTAATGGAGAAGAAGGTATTAAGAGAATCATGCTTGGAGCAGATGAAACATTTGTTACAGAACTCTCTGATATAGTAGAAGTTATTCTTCATTCTGGATTTAATAGAAATGTAGCTTATGATATTCTTCCTATAACAGTAGTATTCTATAATATGTCTCGTACAGCAACACATCAACTTGTGCGTCATAGAAATGCTATTACACAAGAATCTCAGAGATATGTAAATGCTAAGAATGCTTCATTTACTATTCCTGTACCAGATTATACAGATGAAAAAGAATATACTGTAGAAATCTTTGGTAATAAAGTTACAGCACCTCTTACTGAACTTGCAACTGGTCTTACTAAAGTATATGACCAACTAATTAAACAGGGTCTTAAGAAAGAAGAAGCAAGAGCATTTCTACCAGCAAATATTAATTGTGGCAGATTATATATGACATTCACTTTATCTAATCTTATTGCTTTCTTAAAACTTAGAACAGATTCACATGCACAATATGAGATTAGAAAATATGCCGAAGCTGTACTCGACTTGATTACTTCTATTCCAGATTATGCAACTCTAATTGATAATTATAATAATATAGTATAATTATTTATTAAACCACTAACTATAAAGTAATGCATTAATGATGTGCGTTGTCAGTATATGATGACTTTTTCCCGTCGTAATGCATTTGCGCAAGAGCAGAAGCTGTATATGCTTTATATTGCACTGTGCTGATATAAGCTGTTCTTAACGAGCTTGACCATGCGAACTAGGTACCATCGCTAAAGTGTCTATAAGACTCGCCCCCACTGCCATAGCACTGCAAACACAATTGTGTTAAGCCTGATATATTACAGCTTTTGCTCTTATCTTTTGTTATTTCCATAGAGTAGAATATACTCAGGGTCATAAAATACTGTCCTTTCTAAAGAATTCGAACCCTAGCCTCGTGCTAGGGTTCATTTCTGCTGTTTTGAACAAATTAGTAATATATTCAATGAAAGGAGTGTATCTCATGGAAGAATATAGAAATATACTTGCTAACAAGTTTATGCGAGATACTAACTATATAATCATCAAAGATACTGATGACCTTGAAGAACTAGAACGTCAATGGGAATTATTTCAATCTTCTCTTACTGTAAGACAACAGAGACTAAGTGATGATAGGTCTCTTCAAATTTGGAATATGACTAATCAACAGCATTATGAAGCTTTAAAAGCTGAATTAATGGGAGACTTACAGAATAAACTTGGTATAGAAGACGATGAACCTACATCTATTGAATATGAACCAGATGATGATGAAAATATAGATGATAGTGAAATTACAAACTTTGTTAATATGTCTTTTGATGATTTTGAAATTCCAGATGATGAGAATGAAATCTCTGAACCTGTGAAAGAAGCATATGATAAAAGTAATGAAGAACAAAAGAAAGTTATGGAATTAGATAAATTCATGCGCAAGAATATCAAATATGGAGTATTTGATAGATATACTAAAAAGCTAGAATTCAATATGTATTCAATTTGTTATAGCGGTAGATGGTTATCTAATTATAAATTTCTTAGTCCTGAAGAAGTTGAAAAACTAGGAGGAGGTCAATGCGTAGACCAAGCTAATTATGCTCATCATAAATTATTAGAAGCTGGAATTGATAATAGTATATACTTTATACTAGGTGTACATGATGTTTTAAAGTTTGATACAATAGCTCATGCATTTGTATTAGTAAAATTTAGTAATGGACAATATGCATACTTTGATAATGCATCTTCTGGTAAAACTACTATATTTAAAACATACAAAGATGCTATAAGATATGCAAAAAATGTAATAAGAAATGCTTCTCATCACATCTATTTAAAATTTAATCTTTATGATGTAACAGACTGTATGCCACCATATGGGTCAAATTTTTATGATATGTTAGACGCACTATTATCAAATGGTACTTTAATAGAATCTGAAATAAGTGATAGATATGGGAATTTTGATGCAGCTAAATTGGACTACTATGAAAGCAGGATTATCATTGATTTTCAAATGCTAAAGTATAAATCTATGAAAGAAGCATCTGCTATACCAGTTGATGCAAGTCAAGCATATGTAGACAATCATAAATGGATGATTGGATACGATGGTATTGACAGAGAGAAAGATAAGATTGCTGACCAATATGAGATTGACTCTAATATTAATATTATTGGTGGTATATACGGTTCAACACCTAAAGAACTATTAGACAATCTAGAAAAAGCATATCAAGCTTGGAACTCTCAGAATCAAGACCATAGAAAAAAGTCTGATGATAAGTGTAGAGAAATCTATGGTATGTCTAATATAGATAGATATAAAAAGCTTAAAGGTGTTTTTGTACAAATGTCTGTTGCTAAAACTGCTGACGATGTATCTAAGACTATTAGTAATAATACTAATTCTTCTGAAGAAACATTAAGTGAATTTACTCTAGAAGTATATCGTAATATGCAAGTAGTTAATGAAGCAGAATCTAATAAAGCTAAACAACATAGAAGACTCAATGATACTCCATACTTTACTCCAAGTGAGATGATTGATATGGGAGTACATCGTAACCATAATTACTATTGTAAAGATGCAGATAATGATGGTCTTATTACAAGAGTAAGAATTCCAACTTGGTTTGATTCTTATAAAGATATGTGCATGGACCATATCTTTGAAGATTATACAAAAGATTGGATTGATACACTAGATTATCTATACTCAGACTTTGAAGAAATTAAAGAATCTGGTAATGAAGAAAAGATTCTTGCTCGTAAACAATCTATTCTTGATTTAGGTTGGAATCCAGAGATTCCATTTACTAGACGTAATAGACAGTTAGCATCTAAACGTGTATCTAAGCTATTAGATAAATCTAGTCCAATGAATCTCTTTATTAATCTTGATAAAGAAGTTCCAGATGAGGCTATAACAGATGAACCTGTTACAGAAAATGCATCTAAAGATACACATCAACCTATCTATATAGTATTTGTACAAGGCAAATCTCCTATTATATCAAGTACTATTAAAAAGGTTACCAATTCACCATTCTCTCATTCTGGTATTTCTTTTGATTCAAAATTAGATGCTGTACACTCATACAATATGATGCCAAAACCTGGTGTAGTAAAAGAAACTTTATCTGGATACAAAGATAATATCATTACAGTAATGGCATTCTTTGCTCCTACAGATATTTATAATACAATGAAAGATACTGTTATGGATTACTATATCAATGCTAAGAAAACTGTATATGACTGGGGTATTATTTTTAACAAGCTAATCAATAAAAATGCTAGAGTAGTAAACGATAAGTACCATCAAGTATGCTCTACATTTGTTGATACTGTACTTAAGTCTGGTAAAGTAACGTTAGATAAAGATGCTAATGTACCATCTCCAGCAGAATTATATAATGCTACCAAGTCTATGCCTAATAAGATTATCGAAGTATATTCTGGTCCAGCAGATAAATATGACAGTGCTAAAGTAGATAAGAAGATGAATAAACTCTTAGAAAAGGGTACTAAAGCTATTAATGAAGCAACTGATATTGCTTCTCAAATTAAACTTGTACCAGCAACTCAATCTGATACTGAAAATATGTATAATTGGGAAATGGAGTCTATTGATAAATCTCTTCAATCTGATAGTAAAGTTATATCTTGCATTAAACAAGATGTACAAGATTCTATTAAAGATACTAAGATGATTACTTATAATAACAAAACTATCGGTATGCTAACTTGTTGTTATATAGATAATGGTGAATGGTGGTATATTGGTGAGATTTATCTAATACCAGAATATCGCAATAAGGGTATTGGTACTAAGCTCATCAAAGAACAAATGCAATCTCATGATAGAATCAAACTTCAAGTAGCATATAGTAATAAGGGTGCTATAAAGTTATATAAATCTCTCGGATTCAAAACCGTAGATAAAAATGATAAAGGTAAAATGTATATAATGGCATATGATAAGACAAATTCTGTAAATGAAGGTATATCTGACTTAGACTCTGCAGAATCTAATGATATATATCATAATATAGAAGATTGGGAGTCTGGCAAATCTAATGTATTATGGGTTACTGGACTATCTGGTTCTGGTAAATCTACTATCTCTAAAGAGATATCTGCTAAATATAATGATGTAGAATATGTAGAACTTGACCTAATACAAGCTGGAAAAATAAGACAATGGGATGATAATGATAAGAGACTTAATGGTCTACTAAAAGATTTTGTAGATTATAAAGGTGGATTTGATAATATATTTCCATTATATACAGAAAAAGCTAGAAAAGGTGAGTTAAACTTTGGTGATATGATGGATAAAAGTTGTGCAGACCAATTTAACGAACTATTCGAGTATATAATAACTTATACAAAAAAGAATAGTAACAGAAGATTTGTTATAGAAGGTGTACAGATAGCCATGTGTACATCTAATAAGATGATAGAAAAGATATCTAAATATCCTGTCATTATAAAAATGAATGGACCTCTCAAAACAGAATTTAGAAGAGAGAAAAGAAGTATTAAATCTCATATAGACCAAGATATGGATTTTATCACAACTTTCAAACATGTGTGTCATCATATACAAACTTGGATAAAAAATGGTTTCTATTTAAATAATTGGAAAGAACTCAATTACTTTAGAACTCATATAGGAGAATCTGCTTCTGTACTTAATGAAGTAAAGCAATTCCCAGTAGAATTCGACCAAGACGGTAATCTTATTATCTATAAGGCTCGTATAGGTTCTATCGCTTATGGTGATGAGATTGATGATTCTGTAAAGTTATTAGAGTCATATCGAAATACTAACAATATTGAAGGTATGAAATATGAACTTGCTAAGCTTTGGTTCATTAATGATTCTATTGAGAAGAAGCTTAAAAAGAAACTTACTAATGACCAATATAAAGAACTTATAGACAATAGAGCTACTTGTTTGAATGTATTTAAGCTCAATCTAGAATATGTAATGAAAGCAGAGAAAGGATTTAACTTCTCAGACTATTACAACTCTACCCCATTCTCAGATAATTCTGTAAAGATTACTGCTAATACATTAAAGTATTCTATGAAAGCTATTGCTAGTATGATATAATACACATAACGAGATGTCTCAACGTAGGCATCTCGTTGTATTTTACTAATGCTGAAACATATAAGTAATCAATGTACGTAGCAAGGAGGGATTATGAACAATGCTTACAGGACATGAAATTCTTAAACAAGTTAAAAAGAATAATATTATCATTGAACCTTTTAATCTTGACCAGTTGAATCCTAACTCTTATAATGTAAGACTAGGAGAACGATTAAAAGTATATGAACGTGATAATGTACTTGACCCTAAACTAGAGAATAAGTGTTATAATGAAATTCTTATTCCTAAAGAGGGTTTTGTATTATTACCAAACACTCTTTACATTGGAGCTACTAAGGAAATCATTGGCTCTAATAAGTTCATTTCTGCTATTGATGGAAGAAGTTCTATTGGTAGATTAGGTATGCAGATTCATCTTACTGCAGGTTTTGGAGATATTGGTTTTAAAGGAACATACACTTTAGAAATCACTGTTGTACAACCTGTTAGGATTTATCCAGACTATCCTATTGCACAAGTATACTTTGAGAAACCTGATGGTAAAGTAGACTTTCTTTACTCAGGTAGATATCAAGGTCAAGTACAACCTACTGAATCTAAATCAAATATAGATAGCAAACAGATTCAGGGATATCATTATAAGGAGAGATAAGTATTATGAAATTTAGAGATGAAATGTTGGAATTAGGAATGAGATTCTATAAGTTTGAAAGTGATGAAGATTATAGAATTTTAGCACTTGTTAAACTTAATGATAATGATACAGCAGTCTTTATGGATGAAGAGACTTTTGAACTTCATACTATTACTAAAGACGAACTTGAAAATGAGTATACTCTTCTTAGCAATAGTTTACCGTTTGCTATTGCTGGATTTGAATTCGGTTCAGGAAAGCTATTTCAATTGTTTTCCAATGAAACAATTGTTAATTTTATTAATACTATATATAATGAAAGTCAACATGAACTTAAATTTAACATTATCTTTAGAGTATATTCTTATATGAAGAAAGCAGTATTTAATAAAACGGTTAACTATATATTGACGCTTAATAACCTTTACTCACCGTTAGAGAAGAATCTGAATACTATATGGAGTATGTATTTTTCATATATGAGTAAGTCAACTTATGTTGATACAATTAGTCAGTACAATGATATTGACATGGAAGAAGTTGTGAATAATAAAGCTAAGTTACCTGACTCTGTTTTTGATAAAGCAGAAGATTATTTAAACACATACATTCTTTCATATGAAGTATACAGATTTGATGCTAGCGTAAACATAGATAACGTTAATATGAAATACTTCTTTATCTATGATATGGACAAAGATGAGTATTATATTGTGTTATACGTTATCGATACAACTAGAATAGCAATGGAGACCGTTCAGTTAATGGAAGAGAACAAAGATGTTGTTCAATTTATGCTTGGTCAAAATTAATATTAGTTGTATATTATTTTCGTGATTAGAGAGAGTCGACGCTTTCTAATTGAAACTATATTAATCCTAAGGAGGAATAAATTATGTCGAACACAAATAATCTATTATCCGCACTGGACAGCCTGCACAAAGATATGATAAGAGGCGGTGCAGCCTACATTGCTGGTGGCGGTGACCCCGACCCAGACGAAGAGCTGACTGTTCATGACATTCAGCTTGATGAAGACGAGCTTATACTCTTCTCTGGTGTACCAGATGGAGTATATTGCACTAATGAGCTCATTGAAAAGAGTGAGCTCAACAACGGACTTCTGTCCATCGTTCAAAAGCTGTTTGCAGACGTTTATGCTGCACAGCTTGAATACAGTAACAAATACAATAAGTGGATGTTCGTTCTGAACTTCCGCTATTTAACTGATGAGCAGTTCAAGGCTATTCAGGATGAAAATTCTGATAAGCTTATCAAGGCTGTCAGCAGCACATTTGACCCTCAGGCTAACAAAACTGGTGGTGTTGCTGAGACTCTTATGAGCTTAGTTGGTAACCAGAATATGCCAAGCTCTGATGTATGCAAATATGCAAGCATCACTAAGGCAGCAAAGGAGTATCTTGTAAACTTCCTTTACTACGCACCCACTAATAAGAAGAAAAAGTGGGTAAGAGGAGAAAATTATGATATACAGCATGTGGTGCAGACCAGCTATAATGGTCAGCGCTACAGCAACATTGTTGCGTCTGTATACCTTGACGCAGAGAAGGTACTCGCTATGCTCTGTGCTACTTCTGAGAACAGAGACAAGTATAAGTTTACTCTGTCTCCTAGCTCAACAAAAATCAATAACATGGACGGACTGTTTGAAGTTCATCGTTATTCTAAGGCAAGACGTCGTAAGCTGAGCGCCAAATATGGTATTCAGTTCAGCAATAACTGATATGCCTGACAGAGACAGATGTGGCTTCGTCCACATCTGTCTTTTTTATCTTTGAAAAATACTAAAGGAGGAAATTATAATGGATTTCAAATATTCTATTATTGACAACATTGATTATACCCTTGAAGAACAGGGTAATCAGTTTACCGCTCTTCGTAAAGTAAGATGGGGGGACGGTGAAAAAGATTATTTAGAAATCCGTCGTTGGAGAAATACTCCTGACGGTGGTGAACAAGCCGCCAAAGGCGTTACATTTATGACAGAGGAAGGTCCTGCTAATGCTATTAATGCATTCATTGACCTTGGCTATGGCAATACCAAGGATATTCTTACTCATCTTCAGAGTAGAGTAGACTTTAGAAAGTCTCTCAATTCTGTTCTTGGTAAAGATGACGAATTATTCGATGAAGAGGTCGGTACTCTTGAGGACGATTTCTATGACCCTAAAACATTAATTGGAGGTTAATATTATGGGAGTATTTGATAATAATCAATCTAATAAGAAATATAATAACGCAATTCCTAATTACGATGTCGACGATGGTGTCGACATCGTACCTTGCTCTGAAGATTGTGTTTATAGAGATGAAGACAAAGGAAGGTGTGTATTTGAGACTTGTATCTTGAATCAATTCCCACTATCTATTCCTTATCATAAGTCTATCACCAAGACTTGTGAAGTTTGTGGAGAAAAATTTACTGTCACATTTGGTGAAACTGAGAATCCTATGAGAAAACTTTACTTATCGATATGCGATAGTTGTAGAGAAAATCTTAGGGAAACTCTACTTAAACTTGTAAGAGGTAATAACAACAATGATTAACAGAGCTATACTATATAGTAAGTTTATCAGATATGATATTCTAAGAGGTATGATTATCAATACACCTTCTATGAATGATATGACTGGTAAACCGTTAGACATCTTTATAGATATTCAATCTGTATATAAAGATGTCTTGGCAAATGAATTTATGGGTAATGATATAAAAATACTTGCTGTCAACGTACTCAATATGGCAGCTCATTACCGTCATTTTTTCAGAAATCTCCTCAAACAAAACGTCAGAGTATTCTTAGTGAACTCGCAAGTTAATTTATCAGGAAACATTTGTGAGATTACTAACTCTGAAAACTACGATATGTTTAGCATTGTAAAATCTCTATGTAAATATTTTCCAGATATTTACTATATCTATAAGAAGGGATATAATGCTAGCGCTATCATCTTTCAGTTAATTAATACTCATACGATGATAGCACCAGGACATTGTAGTACTCTTGTTATATCTAACGATGTATATGCGTATCAATTACCTACTCTAATCCCTATTTGTTGGATGCTTAGGCTTGGTGTAAAACATAAGTATATAGTCACATCAAATAATGCTATAGAATCGTATTTCAAGAACACCACTCCATCTACTGGGTTGAGACAACAGTTATTACCGCTGATAATGGCGTTTAACAAATGTAAAGAGTTGAACTTACCATTATTATTCCCATATAAGACAGCTCTTAATAAAGTAAGAGAGCTTGTCGATAAGCATGCTATATTGAATGGATACAATATTCCAAATTCGGCATTTGAGATTAATGTAGGTATCATGGGAATCTTGGCTCGTTGGACTTTATGTGACCTTCAGAGTCAAGCTGTTACATATATGAACTCTATAGATGTGCTAGATGATACTTGGAAAGTTAAACGTAAGTGTGACTTTTCTGAGTTAGCTGCTATCTTAGATGATAAGTTCAACTGTGACCCTGATAACATTCTGAACTATATTTATTTGTTGGAGTGATATATAATAAGAGAGATGGCTTCGTCATCTCTCTTATTTTTTGTCTCTTTGAACTTTCATATAATGGAGGTGATATAATGGCTAAGAAAGGTGAACAATATAATTATAGAATTGTACTTAAGTATATAGATTCTTCCAATGTAGAAGTAGAGATTGATTCTACTCAATTACAGTATATTCTTATAGATAAAGATTTTGATGGTTGTAATATGCCAGTTATATCAGTATTTGGTTCTATAGAAAAGAATATCTTAGATGATATGATTCGTAACATGGATAAGAATATAGTTACTCTTGGTATATATAAATATGACTCTACTAATCAGAATGATAATATCACTGATAAGTACTTTCACGATAAGTTTATTTATATAATCAATGAGGATGTATCTAAGACAGAAAAGATAGACAATCCTAATGGTATTGATAGTAAGACTGGTAATAGACAATATAAAGAAGTTAATATATGGCTTATTCAACAAGATGCTATTAATAACAATAGACAAGTTATTAATGGTGTATATCATAATGCATCTATGAATAGCTTAATACTTCAATCTACTAATTACTTAGGTAAAGTATTACTTGAACCAATAAGATATGATACTAAATATGACCAAGTTATCATACCGCCATTAGATTCTATATCTAATTATATCAGATATCTTAATGACAATCTAGGTGTATTCTATGACACACCATATAGATTCTTTATAGACTTTGATGCTACATATATAGTATCATCTTCTGGCAAACCTATAAGAGCAAGAAATCAATATGTGTATACAATAGTAGTAGATATAAAAGAAGTAGATATAGAAACATCTGAAGAACCTGGAGCCTATGTAGATATAGTATCTGGTAAGTATACAATTGGTATAGATGCATCTAAAGTAGAATATAATAAGAACCATGTTACTAATAAGCTTGTAAATAAAGTAACTGTTATAAATTCTAAAGGCGATGTGTTTGAACAGGAGCTAGAAGAAAATCAAGCTAAGATAACTGGTACTATAAACCAAGTAATGAATGTATCTAATAATGACAAAAATGTAATCAATCCTATATCTCATAATATAGAGTCTGGTAATATAACGCTATCTATAGTAAAGAATGACCTAGATGCAA
>Ga0326513_10000043_pt1 | contig 89611 bp, 71 predicted proteins | sample 2_2465_0518_D_FD_203654 | JGI IMG/M metagenome (GOLD analysis project Ga0326513, IMG submission 203654) | Bovine rumen microbial communities from UC Davis, California, United States - 2_2465_0518 | ecosystem: Host-associated > Mammals > Digestive system > Stomach > Rumen | place: USA...
GTCGCCGACCTCGCCATGTTCATCACGACCGGCCTCAATCCCGCCGAACGCGGTGATCGGAACGCTTCGCAGGAGTCCGGCCCGCATTACGATCCGATTACGACGCTGCACACCGAACGCGCAGGCGCCGAAGTGGCCTTCGACTTCTACCTGCCGCGCGGCAAGCACGAGGTCAAGATCGACGGCGTGGAAGGCGAACCCGTGTATCGTTTCCGCTGCGATGAGGGAACGGAACCCGGATCGTATGCCATCCACCGCAACGGCGTGCTCGTCATCAAACGATAGGTTCACCATCAAACGATAGAATCGGCAAGGAGTGACCGGCAAAAAGCCGGCATCGGACGAATTCGGAGGCGGCATTGAGCGAGACGGAACCCGGCAGGAAACGCGTCACCCTGCGTGATGTCGCGCAGGAGGCCGGCGTCTCCCTCAAAACCGCCTCCAACGTCATCAACGACTCCGGACGCATGTCCGCCGAAACCCGCACCCGCGTGCAGGAGGTCATCGACCGGCTGGGATACCGGGTCAACATGTCGGCGCGTAACCTGAACCGCAACAGCACCGGTGTCATCACGCTCGCCGTGCCGAAACTCACGCCGCCCTACCTGGCCGAGCTCGCCAACCGAGTGATCGACCAGGCGCGATCGGACGGTTATCTGGTCTACGTCGTCACCTACGCGGGCGGGGTGGCGGGCGGTGCACGCGAACTGCTGCGCGGCTTCAACACCACCGTGTCCGACGGCCTGATCCTCTCCATGTCGGAGGACGAGACCCTGAGCGCGGCGGATCTGAACGTGGATTACCCGCTGGTCGCGGTCGGTGCGCGTGACGTGTGGGGCGTATGCGATCACGTGACCTGCGACGACGTGCAGGCCTCGCGTGAAGCCGCCTCGTACCTCATCGAACGCGGTTCACGCCGATTGGCGGTGATCGGCAGCCGTGGAACCTACGATGAGACGACCGCCGCACAGGCCACGGACGGCAACGCCGGCTTGCGTTTGCGCGGCGTGATCGAAGCCTGCCGCGAACATGGGGTGCGGCTCGACCCCGATCTGGTGGTGGACGGTGGAGACTGGGCCATCGGATGCGGATACAAGGCCATTCAGCAACTCATCGACGCCGGTCGCGACTTCGATGGCGTGGTGGCGTTCAACGATCAGCTGGCCATCGGCGTGCTGTCCGCGCTCGCGGCCAACGGCATCGACGTGCCGGGCCAAGTGCAGGTGATCGGATTCGACGACATCGAGGAAGCCGCCTACCTACAGCCGCCGCTGACCACCATGGATCCACGTTTCGACGCCATCGTGCCCACCGTGGGTGAGCGCATGCTCATCCGCATCGCCGGGCGGAGCGTCGCCCCCGAACTCATCCGCATCCCCTCGCGGGTGATCGCCAGATCCACCACGCGCTGAGTGGCCCGGCCGGATGGGCATCCTCCCGGCTGTGGCATACACTCACAACAGAACGAGATGAACACGCTTTACCGGATCGCGGCCCGCGATCCCATTGCGAATAAAGGAGCATCGATGACGAACCAGCATCCCAATCCGAACGCCGTACCGGACATCACCCTGAGCGATGGCAACGCCATCCCGCAGGTTGGACTCGGCGTGCTGCGCATCGACGACGAAGGCGTGGCGCCGGTCGTCGAAAGCGCGTTGGAAGCCGGATACCGCCACATCGACGGCGCGGCGGGCTACAACAACGAGGGCGGCGTGGGGCGTGCGCTCGCCGCGACCGGGTACAACACCGGTGAGAAGCGTGCGAGCCTGTGGGTCACCACCAAGCTGCGCGATTCCGAGCAGGGCTATGATTCCGCGTTGAAGGCCTTCGACCGTCAGCTGGGGCTGCTGCGTCTCGACTATGTGGACATGTACATGCTGCACTGGCCCACGCCGTTCGATTGGCGCAGCGGGGAGACGTGGAAGGCATTCGTCCGTCTGCGTGAGGAAGGCCGGGTGCGTACGCTCGGCGTGTGCAATTTCCTGCCCGAACATCTGGAACGTCTGCATGAGGAGACCGGCGAATACCCGGCGGTGAACCAGATCGAACTGCACCCCACCTGGCAGCAGCGCGAAGTGGTCGCCTACTGCAAGGAGCATGGCATCGCGGTCGAGGCGTATTCGCCGATGGCCCGTGGCGCCGATCTCAATGCGGGCAGCGGCGCCATTGAACGCATCGCCGCCGCCCACGGCGTCTCCCCGGCGCAGGCGATTCTGCGCTGGCATATCGAAAACGGCACGATCATCATCCCCAAGTCCGTGCACGCCGAACGCCAGCGGGAGAACCTCGACCTGTTCGGCTTCGAACTCACCGCCGACGAACACGCCGCCGTCGACGCACTGGACGGGCCGACCCGCGCCGGGCATGATCCGCTGACCTTCACCTACGCCTGATTCCCGCCTTGCGGGTCCCTGCCCGAGTAATCCATAACCGACCTCCCCACGACCGGATGACGAGGATGCCATGAGCCGACGTTCACATTTCCCACGACGATTGATCGACACCACCACGGGCTGGTTCCGGGTGCTGGTGATGGTGGTCGCCGCCGCCATCATCGGCATCTGCGCCGCGGTCCTTCTGACCAAACTCAGTCCGGGTGTCGCCGAAATCACCGGCGAGCACACGGCCACGGGGCAGGCGGCGGATGTGCTCGCCACCCTTGAGGTCAGCGATGAGGCCAATCCGGGCGGTTACGACCGTGACCTGTTCGGCTTCCGCAAAGTGGACGCCAACAATGACGGTTGCGATGTGCGCGAGGATATCCTCGCCCGTGACCTGACGGACGTGACCTACAAATACCGCGGGTCGTGCACGGTGGCCAGCGGCGTGCTGCACGACCCTTACACCGGCAAGACCATTACGTTCACACGCGGCGTGAAAACCAGTTCGGCCGTGCAGATCGACCATGTGGTGGCGTTGGAGAACGCGTGGCGTTCCGGCGCCCACGCCTGGGATACGAGCAAGCGGTACACCTTCGCGAACGACCCGTACAATCTGCTCGCCGTGGACGGCCCGGCCAACCAGTCGAAGGGATCGGCCTCCGCCGCATACTGGCTGCCCACCAACAGCGCCTACCGGTGCGATTACGTGGCACGGCAGATCGGTGTGAAGGCGAAATACTCGCTCAGCGTCACCTCCAACGAGAAACGGGCCATACTCGCCGTACTGCACACCTGCCCCGCCCAGGAGGTCCCGCAATCCTGACCGTGCCGCTCCGGTAAGCCCGCCTGCGATTGCACGTTCCCCCGTTAACATGACCGCGCTATACCGTAATCGGTTCAAAGCGAGGCGGTATGGAACGCGAGAAGGAACGCGAGAAGGAATGTGAATCGGGCGTGGTGATCGCACCGGCACGGCAGGATAATCAGAACGAGCAGAACGTTCGGAATGCTCAGGACGGTCAAAACGGGAACGTTCGGGCGGCACGGCATGAGGGCGGTCCGCACGGCGGCGGGGAATCGCGCGGCCATGCGCTCGCCGGCATCCTGGGACCGGCCTTCGTCGCCGCGGTCGCCTACGTCGATCCGGGCAATGTGGCCGCGAACATCACTTCCGGCGCACGCTACGGTTATCTGCTGGTATGGGTGCTGGTCCTGGCCAACGTCATGAGCGTGTTCATCCAATACCAATCCGCCAAACTCGGCGTGGTCACCGGCAAATCCCTGCCGGAATTGCTGGGCGAGCGCATGAGCGACGCCGGTCGGTTCATGTTCTTCATGCAGGCCGAGGTCATCGCCATCGCCACCGATCTGGCGGAGCTCATCGGCGGCGCCATCGCGCTGAACCTGTTGTTCGGACTGCCGTTGTTCGTGGGCGGGCTCATCATCGGCGCGGTGTCGACGGTGCTGCTCCTGCTCGAAGGCGGTCACACGCAACGCCTGTTCGAAAAGCTCGTCATCGCCATGCTGCTCGTGATCACCTTCGGGTTCATCGCGGGCCTGTTCATCGACCCTCCCGACCCGTTGCACGTCGTGCAAGGTCTGGTGCCGAGATTCACCAATCGTGATTCCGTGATGATGGCCGCCTCCATGCTCGGCGCGACCGTCATGCCGCATGCGATTTACCTGCATTCCACGCTGGTGAACGACCATTACGCCGGCGGGCAGGAGAAGCCATCCGTGCCGCGCCTGCTGCATGGCGCGAAAAACGATGTGGCGTGGGCGCTGCTGCTGGCCGGCACGGTGAACCTGTGCCTGCTGATCCTCGCGGCGAACTCCCTGCACGGCATGTCCGGCACGGATTCCATCGACGGCGCGCAGCATGCCATCGTCACCGTGCTCGGCCCCACGATCGGCACCATATTCTCCATCGGTCTGCTCGCCTCGTCGTTGAGTTCCACGTCGGTGGGCACGTACGCCGGTTCGGAGATCATGCACGGACTGCTGCGGATCAAAGCGCCGATGTGGGCGTGCCGTGTGGTCACGCTGGTGCCGGGGCTTGTGGTGTTGTGGTTCGCGCCGAACCCCACCGAGGCGCTGGTGATCGGCCAGGTGATCCTGTCAATCGGCATTCCGTTCGCCATCATCCCGCTGATGCGGTACACGCATGATCGCCAGCTGATGGGGGACTGGACGGACGGTCCGGTCAGCCGCGTGTTCTTCCTGCTGATCGCCGTGCTGATCATTGCGCTGAACGCGCTGCTGGTCGTTCTGGTGTTGTGTGGCGAGGCGTGAACGGTATAGGTTCCCTCGGTCTTCTCGCCGCCGTCGTGGGAGTCAGCTGCGGGTTCGGCTATTGTGTGTGGGAGAAGAGTTTTCGAGGAGGCATCTGATGCAGCAGCAGGATGGGACGTCGCGGGCGCTGGACGCGGGCGGTACACCCACACCGTTGAACCGTCCGGAGGAGATGCGGGCGATCCGTCAGGCGATGGACGAGGGCAAGAACCCATTGACGGCCACCGACGTGCCGCGCTGGGAGGATCAGGTGGGCGTCAGCCGCATCGTGAACCGTCGCGTGTTGGAATTCGAAGTGCTTCCCACCCCCGCCCAAGTGTTGTTCGAACTGCCGTTGAGCGAGCAGGCGCAGGAGATCGTCGCCTACTCCCGTGACGAGATCAGGGCCTGCCTGTACGGGCAGGACGACCGTCTGCTGGTCATCGTCGGCCCATGTTCGGTGCATGATCCGGCCGCCGCGTTGGATTACGCGCGTCGCCTCGCCGCGTTGAAGGACGAGTTGGGCGGGCAATTGCTCATCGTCATGCGCGTGTACTTCGAAAAGCCGCGCACCACGGTCGGATGGAAGGGCCTGATCAACGATCCGGACATCGACGGCAGCTGCAATATCCGCAAAGGCCTGCTGCTCGCGCGTCACACCCTGTTGGACGTGTTGGGCGAAGGGCTCGCCTGCGCCACCGAATTCCTGGAACCGACCAGCCCACAGTATATTGCCGATGCAGTCAGCTGGGGCGCGATCGGCGCGCGCAACACCGAAAGCCAGGTGCATCGTCAGCTGGCCAGCGGCCTGTCCATGCCCATCGGTTTCAAGAACGCCACCGACGGTTCCATCACGGCTCCGGCCGACTCCTGCTTCGCCTCCGCCCAACAGCACACCTTCTTCGGCATCGACCATCTCGGCCGCGCCGCCGTGGTCAAGACGCTCGGCAACCCCGACTGCCATGTGGTGCTGCGCGGCTCCACCAGCGGCCCGAACTACGGCGCACGCGACGTGGCCGACGCGTTGAGCGCCATCAGGAAGCGTATGCCCGCTGATTCCGCCGCCGCGCACGGGCTCATCGTGGACTGCTCGCACGGCAATTCCGACAAGGACGAACACAAGCAGGCCCAGGTCGTGCGCGATATCGCCGCGCGTATCGCACAAGGGGAACGCGGCGTCACCGGCATCATGATGGAAAGCTTCCTCGAAGGCGGCAACCAGCCGGCGGCACCGCTCGGCCAACTGGTGTACGGCAAGTCGATCACCGACCGCTGCCTGAGCTGGGAGGATACCGAACGGCTGCTGCGCGAACTCTCCGAAGCCGTGGCCACGCGACGCTGGAACTGATTGCGGGGCGGTTGTGTGAGCAATCGTGCGGTCGATCGGGCCGAAAACGGCCATACGCCACGGCTGTGTAAGCTGACTGTGCAATCCGTTTGCGTGATTCGATCACGCAAACGCGGAACGAAAGGAACATCGTGACCAGAACCATCGCCATCATCGGCGCGCTGAACGAGGAGGTCGAGCATATCGCCGCGGCGCTCGACAATGCCATGCACACCAAGGCGGCGAGCCTCGACGTGATCGACGGCACCCTCACCACCAACGCCGGCGAACGCATCGCCGTGGCCGCCACCGTGGGCGGCATGGGTCTGGTCGCCGCTGCCGCCACCACGCAGCATCTCATTGACGTCTACCATCCTGAGGCGATCATCTTCTCCGGCATCGCCGGCAATCTCAACAAGAACCTGCATATCGACGACGTGGTGCTCGGCGGCACGCTGCGCTATCTCGACACCGACATGCGTCTTGTGGGCCAGTGGAAGCCCGGCACCGAGCAGGAACCCATCGAGGAATTCCACAGCGACCCGCATCTGCTGGACGTGGCGAATCAGGCATTGGACGATGCGGGCATCACGCATATCACCGGCATCATCGCCTCCGGCAACTATTTCGTGGACGATCCGGCGAAGGTCGAGGAGGTCATCCGTTCCACCGGCGCTGACGCGGTGGAAATGGAAGGCACGGCGGTCGCTCAGGTGGCCGCGCGCAACGACGTGCCCGCACTGGTCATCCGCGCGTTGTCCGACAACGCGGATACCAACTACGAGGAATTCAAGGGCTTCGACATCAGCGAATACGCGAACACCGCCGCTGATCTTGCCGTCGACATCCTCAAGCGTCTGTGAATCGTAAACCTGCGGTCCGCAGGCTTACGGACCGCGGGCCGAGTGCGCGTGAACAGGCCGTTCGTAGGTGAACAATAGCTGAACTTCCGGCATATAACGGGGTATCGCCGCCTTGGCTTCGCTACTGTGGTGAAGCGAACGTGTCCTTTGGGCAAACTCCGACGGTCGAAGAGGCGAAGAGCAGCGAATGCAGTGGTGGCAGATTCTCCTGATGGCAGCGGTGGCGGCGTTTGCCGCGCTCGCCGCATACCGGGTGGTCAGCGAGCGCGGCGAGCGTCTTGCCCGCGACGAACGGCCGAACCGGGGTGCGGGCGGTTCCGATGAGCCGCTGTTCGCCGTGGACGGGTCGGTACGTGCCGGTGAGGAATCGTTCGTGCATGCGTTGCCCCAGGCGGTGGCGTTGACGGACGGCAATGGTGCCGTGCGATATGCGCGTGACGATATCGAACCGTATGGTTTCGTCGTTTCCGGGCGTGTGCGCGACGATGAGATCCTTGACATGCTCACGCAGGTCGAACATGATGGCGTGACGCGCGAGCGTGAGATCCGGATCGCGGCGGCGCGGGACGCCGAGGGGCTGCATTCCGGCAGGGGAGTGCGGGCCGGGCAGGTCGCGCCTGCGAACGAACGCTATCTGAGTGTGCGCGTGAGTCGTATCGGGGATGATCTGTATGCGCTGCTTGTCGTCGATGTGAGCGAGCGCCGTCATTTCGAGGAGATGCGACGCAATTTCACCACGAATGTGGCGCATGAGTTAAAGACGCCGACCGGTGCGATAGCGTTGCTGGCCGAAACCATCACCGATGCGGCGGACGATCCGGATGCCGTGCGGTATTTCTCCGGGCGTGTGAGCAAGGAGTCCGCGCGTCTGACCGAACTGGTGCGGCGGCTCATCGATCTGCAGAAAATGCAGGATGCCGGGCGCACGCTCGAACCGAAGCGTTTGTCCGCATTGGCCGTGGCTCGGGCCGCGATCGACGCGAACCGTGTGCAGGCGGGGCAGCGGCATATCGATATCGTGCTGTCGTTCGGCGGCACGGTGCTGGGGGCAGAGCCCACGGAAGGTGAACCGGATGCGTGGATCGAATGCGATGAGAGCGCGATCGTCACCGCCGTGAAGAACCTGGTGGAGAACGCCATCCACTATTCGCCGGAACGCACCACGGTGCGTGTGGTGGTGGATGAGGACGGGGATGACGTGCGCATTCGTGTGATCGATCAAGGCATCGGCATTCCGGAATCGGCCATCGGGCATATTTTCGAACGGTTCTACCGTGTCGACCCGGCCCGTTCGCGGCAGACGGGCGGCAGCGGCCTGGGACTCGCGATCACCAAGCATTGCGTGGAGGATTGCGGCGGCACGATCTCCGTATGGTCGCACGAATCCGAAGGCTCCACATTCACCATCGAACTGCCGGCCGTTGCGGGCGACCCGGCAACCGCGCAAACTACGCAACCCGCGCAAACTACGCAGGTCGCGCACATCGCGCAGGCGTCTGCGCAGGCGGTACAGCCAGCGGAATAACCAAAGGAAAGAGAGAAAAATCCATGACGCGCATTCTTATCGTGGAGGACGAGGAATCCTACCGGGAACCGCTGGTGTACCAGCTGACCCGTGAAGGCTACGAGGTCTCCGCGGCGGCCACCGGCGAGGAGGGACTCGAACTGTTCACCCACGGCGGCATCGATCTGGTGCTGCTCGACCTCATGCTTCCCGGCATCGACGGCACCGCGCTGTGCCGTCGCATCCGCGAGCAGAGCCGCGTGCCGATCATCATGCTGACCGCGAAAAGCACGGAAATCGACAAAGTGGTCGGATTGGAGATCGGCGCCGACGATTATGTGACCAAGCCGTACTCCTTCCGCGAACTGCTGGCACGCATCCGCGCGGTGTTGCGCCGCAATCAGAACGTCCAGCAGCAGGGGCCCGCCGGCGAGGATGATGTGCCGCTGACGTGCGGCGACATCGTGATGCAGGTCGGACGCCATCAGGTCACCGTGCGCGGCGAATCGGTGTTCTTCCCGCTCAAGGAGTTCGAACTGCTGGAATACCTGATGCAGAACAAGGGCCGTGTGCTCACGCGCCATCAGCTGATCGACCGCATTTGGGGCGCGGACTATGTGGGCGACACCAAGACGCTGGACGTGCATGTCAAGCGTGTGCGCGCCAAGATCGAGGAGGAGCCGGGGCACCCGAAATACCTGAGCACCGTGCGCGGACTCGGCTACAAGATCGACGAGCCGGCCGCCTGACGTGCGTTGGACGGTGGCAGACTGGGTGGTCCCGGGGCATTTTCGGGGCGTTTCCGGGGGCGGCTTTTGGGCGTTACGCCGGGCGCGTTTCGGAAGGACGGGAAGTGTTCATCTTCCGTTCATCTTTTTTGGCGTTCAGGCCCCCGGTGGTTCCCTAGGCTTGTAAGTGTCCGAAGTACGGCCGCCTTCCGGTAGGGCCGTCAAGACAGATGACATGAGGAATTAAGAAGATCATGAACAAGAATCTCATCGTTCGTTCGCTGGCCGCCGTTTCCGGCCTCGCCATGCTGGCCTCCCTTGCCGCTTGTGGCGATAACACCGCAGCTTCCACCGACTCCGCATCCACCAAGGATTCCAGCGTGAAGATCTCCGGCGACTACGCCGGTGCCGGCGCTTCCTCCCAGCAGGCCGCCGTGGAAGCCTGGGTCGCGGGCTTCAAGGGCAACAACCCGGATGCCAACATCGCCTACAACCCCTCCGGCTCCGGCGCGGGCGTTACCACCTTCCTGCAGGGCGCAACCGCGTGGGCCGGCTCCGACAAGGCGCTCGCCGACGACGAGGTCGAGCAGTCCAAGAGCGTGTGTGCCAAGGGCACCGCCTTCGACGTGCCGGTGTACGTCTCCCCGATCGCGGTCGTGTTCAACCTCAAGGGCGTGTCCGATCAGGGCAAGCACGTCAACATGGATGCCTCCACCATCGCCAAGATCTTCGACGGCAAGATCACCAAGTGGAACGATGACGCCATCAAGTCCCAGAACCCGGACCTCGACCTGCCCGACACCGACATCACCGTCGTGCACCGTTCCGATAAGTCCGGCACCACCCAGAACTTCGTGAGCTACTTCAAGGACGTCGCCCCGAACGACTGGACCTACGGTCTGTCCGAGAACTGGCCGAACGAGGTCGGCCAGGGCGCCAAGGGCACCTCCGGCGTGATCTCCACCGTCAAGCAGGCCGACGGCACCATTGGCTACGCCGACTTCTCCCAGATCGGCGAGCTGGGCACCGTGGCCGTCAAGGTCGGCTCCAAGTACACCGAGATCTCCGCCGACGCCGGTTCCAAGGTCATCGAGGATTCCGAGCTTGCCGACGTCAAGGGTGACAACCGCGTCGTGGTGAACATCAACCACAAGACCGAAGCCGACGGCGCCTACCCGATCGTGCTGGTCTCCTACGACATCGTCTGCCCGGCGTACAAGGACACCAAAACCGCTGAATTCGCCAAGTCCTGGCTGACCTACGTCACCAGCGACGAAGGCCAGAAGACCGCCCAGCAGGCCGCCGGCACCGCGCCGCTGCCGAGCACCCTGACCTCCAAGATCGCCGACTCCATCAAGACGATCTCCACCAAGTGACAGGCCGCTAGCCTGCCGTTCCGAGCGAAGTCGGAGCCCTCCGATCCCATGTAGGATGGGAGGAATCCGGCTTCGCTCAATCTGCTGAGTACACCCATTCGTTCCAAGGAGAGCTTGTGAGTTCGCAAGACAACACGGCCGAACGCCACAGCAGCAAAACCGCCGACAAGGTTTTCAGAGGCGTCGCCTATGGCTGCGGCATCCTCATTCTGCTGGTGCTGGCCGCAGTGGCGCTGTTCCTGCTGTTCCGCGCATGGCCGCTGATCGGCGGCGATCAGAAAGCCAACAGCGACACGATTTCCAACCTGACCGGCGGCAAGGCCACCAGCTTCTGGCAGTACGTGGGGCCGTTGCTGTTTGGCACCGTGCTGGTTTCCGCCCTGGCCCTGCTGATTTCATTCTTCATCTCCGTGGGCATCGCGCTGTTCATCTCGCATTACGCCCCGAAGAAGCTCGCCACCGTGCTGAGCTACGTGGTCGACCTGCTGGCCGCCATCCCGTCCGTCATCTACGGCCTGTGGGGCGGCCTGGTGCTCGTCCCCGCCATCTACCCGTTCTGGAACTGGATGTCGAAGACGTTCGGCTGGATCCCGCTCTTCGCGGGTCCCGCCGCCAACCCCTCGCGTACCGTGGCCACCGTGGCCGTGGTGCTCGCGGTCATGATCCTGCCGATCATCACCTCCATGTCCCGCGACATTTTCCTGCAGACCCCGCGCCTGCAGGAGGAAGCGGCGCTCGCGCTCGGCGCGACCCGGTGGGAGATGGTCAAGCTCGCCGTGCTGCCGTTCGGCAAGTCCGGCGTCGTATCCGCCTCCATGCTCGGTCTCGGCCGTGCGCTCGGCGAGACGATGGCCGTGCTGATGATCCTGTCCCCGGGTCTCAACTACTCGTTCAAACTGCTGCAAGCCTCGCAGAACCAGACCATCGCGGCCAACATCGCCGCGCAGTATCCGGAAGCGAACTCCCTGGGCGTCTCCGTCCTCATCGGCACCGGTCTGGTGCTGTTCCTCATTACCTTCGTGGTGAACTTCATCGCACGTAAGATCACCGAGAAAGCGAGCGCATAATGTCCGCAGCTGAAGAATCGCCCATGAGCGGCGCACCCGTCATCGATTTCGACAAGTTCAAGCCCACGCGCTCCTTCATCGCGGCGCGTAAGCGCAAGAACGCGGCCATGAGCCTGCTTATCTCGCTGGCTTTCGTCGTCGCGCTCGCCCCGCTGATCTCCGTGCTGTGGACCACCATAGCGAACGGCATCAAGAGGCTGAACCTCAACTTCCTGAGCTACAACATGACCGGCGTGGTCGGCGGCAACCCGACTCCATCCGGCGGCTATGGCGGCGTGCTGCACGCTATCATCGGCACGCTGGAGATCACGCTCGGCGCCATGGTCATCTCCCTTCCGATCGGCCTGATGTGCGCCGTGTATCTGGTGGAGTATTCGAACCGTGGCAAGCTGTCGCGCGCCATCACCCTGCTGGTGGACGTGATGAGCGGCATCCCGTCCATCGTGGCCGGCCTGTTCGCTTTCTCGATGTTCACCGTGCTGATCGGCCCCGGCACCATCAACGGTTTCGAAGGCTCCGTGGCGCTGTCGCTGCTCATGCTGCCGACCGTGGTCAAATCCAGCGAGGAGATGCTCAAGATCGTGCCGAACGATCTGCGTGAGGCCTCGTACGCGCTGGGTGTCACCAAGCATCGCACGATCACCAAGATCGTGCTGAGGACGGCCCTGCCTGGCATCGTGTCCGGCTGCATCCTGGCCATCGCGCGTGTGATCGGCGAGACCGCGCCGCTGCTGATGACCGCCGGCTTCATCGTCTCCACGAACGTGAACCTGTTCTCCGGCCAGATGACCACCCTGCCGGTGTATGTCTATCAGGAGTATTCCAAGCTGAACGCGAACTGCCCGGTCGGCGCGGACGCCTCCTGCGTGACCACCATCCCGATGGAACGCGCCTGGGCCGCCGCCCTCGTGCTCATCGTGCTGGTGCTCATCCTCAACCTCATCGGCCGTCTGGTGGCGAAGGTGTTCGCCGTCAAGACCGAACGCTGATCCGTGAAGTCGTAACCCAACAAACTCATAAGGAAAATCACATGGGACAACGCATTGATGTCAACCATCTGAACATCTACTACGGCAACTTCCTGGCCGTGGAGGACGTGAACCTCAACATCGAGGCGAACAAGGTCACCGCGTTCATCGGTCCGTCCGGCTGTGGCAAGTCCACCGTGCTGCGCACGCTCGACCGCATGCACGAGATCATCCCCGGCGCGCATTGCGAGGGCGAGGTGCTGCTGGAAGGCAAGAACCTGTACGCCAAGGACGTCGATCCGGTGGCGGTCCGTCGTGACGTTGGCATGGTGTTCCAGCGTCCGAATCCGTTCCCGACCATGTCGATCCGCGAGAATGTGCTCGCCGGCGTGAAGCTCAACAACCGTAAGATCTCGAAGTCCGATGCGGATGATCTGGTGGAGTGGGCGCTGCGTGGCGCGAACCTGTGGAATGAGGTCAAGGATCGTCTGGATAATCCGGGCGTCGGCTTGTCCGGCGGCCAGCAGCAGCGTTTGTGCATCGCCCGCGCCGTGGCTGTGCACCCGCAGGTGCTGCTCATGGATGAGCCGTGCTCCGCGCTTGACCCGATTTCGACGCTGGCCGTCGAGGATCTGATCAACGAGCTGAAGAACGACTACACGATCGTGATCGTAACGCATAACATGCAGCAGGCCGCCCGTATCGCCGACTACACGGGTTTCTTCAACCTGAAGGCCGTGGGTCAGCCGGGCCATCTGGAGTACTTCACCGACACCACCACGATGTTCAACAACCCCCAGAACGAAGAGGCCGAGCGCTATGTATCGGGACGTTTTGGCTGATCTATCAGACAAAACGTAGCGGCAGCCCAGTGATCTGTCGCATCGCCCCTGCGGGGCCAATCAGAGAAAAACCTCGCGCTGCCGCGCGGGGTTTCATTCGCTCACTCATCTCCGTTTTTCCAAAGACCCCTATCGCTGGCGTTGTTCCGTCGAATGGTCTTTCACGGAGCCCGCAATGCCACTACTTCGCTTATCTGGTGCAGATTCCGCCCTCTCGAAACAACCAGGTGGCTTATATATGGCACCCAAGAGCGGATATCCGAAGTATCGCCGTTGGAGTTCCGCGGCCCATACTCGCGATATCCCGTTTTGGGTGCCATATATAAGCCACCTGGCATGATCCACTCCGCCGAATCTGCCATATATAAGCGAGATATGAGCGGGATATAGGTGGGTTGGCGTGTCTGTCGGGCAATGGGAACGATTTTCCGGTTCGCCGCCGAGCCCTCGAACCGTCTTCCGGCTGTCCCGAACCGTGTTCGAACCCCCGAACGCTGCGCCGCAACCTCCATGACCCATGCCGGTGCTAGTGTGGGTGCGTCCGGAACTTATGCTCCACGGCGAGTCGCGATTCTCGCCGGGCGTCGGCGTGATGCCGGTGCCCTATCAACCCAAGAAACAGAGATAGAGATAGATAATGGAAAAGTTCTTCCATCTGAAGGAGAACGGCACCACCGTGTCCACTGAGGTCATGGCCGGTTTGACGACGTTCTTCGCCATGTCCTACATCATCATCGTCAACCCGCAGATCCTGTCGAGCACCGGCATGCCGTGGGGCGGCGTCTTCCTGGCCACCATCGTCGCGGCCATCATCGGCACCCTTGTCATGGGTCTGTTCGCCAACGTTCCGTACGCCCAGGCCGCCGGCATGGGATTGAACGCGTTCTTCACCTACACGGTCTGCTTCGGCTTGGGCTTCTCCTGGCAGCAGACGCTGTGCATGGTGTTCCTGTGTGGTCTGATCAACATCATCATTACGGTCACCAAGATCCGTAAGATGATCATCAAGGCCATCCCCGAGGTGCTGCAGAACGCCATCGGCGGCGGTATCGGCCTGTTCGTGGCCTATGTGGGCTTCCTGAATGTCGGGTTCTTCACCTTCACCACCAAGTCCGATGCCAAGAACGGTGACACCGTGCAGGCCACGCCGGGCCTGGCCGTGATGAACAATCCGACCATCTGGCTGTTCCTCATCGGCCTGCTGCTGGCGGTCGTGTTCACGGTGCTCAAGGTGCGTGGCGGCATGCTGCTCGCCATCGCCATCACCGCTGTCGTCGGCATTCCGATGGGCCAGACCACTATGGCGAATTCCGTGTCCATCGCCGACACCTTCGCCCAGTTCCCGCAGACCTTCGGCGTGATCTTCACCGCTGACGGCTTCCCCGCGCTGTTCTCCGACGTGTCCAAGCTGCCGATGATCATCCTGACCATCTTCGCGTTCTCCATGTCCGATACGTTCGACACGATCGGCACGTTCATCGGCACGGGCCGCCGCACCGGCATCTTCTCCGCCGAGGATGAGAAGGCTTTGGAGAACGGCTCCGGCTTCTCCTCCAAGATGGATAAGGCCCTGTTCGCCGATTCCATCGCCACGTCCATCGGCGCCATCTGCGGTACTTCGAACACCACCACCTACGTGGAGTCTTCCGCGGGCATCGCGGCCGGTGGACGTACAGGCCTGACTTCCGTGGTCGTGTCCATCTGCTTCGCCGTGTCCATCTTCCTGTCCCCGGTGATTTCCGCCGTGCCGTCCGCCGCGACCGCCGGCGTGCTGGTCGTCGTCGGCTGCATGATGGCGTCTTCGCTCAAGGAGATCGAATGGGGTGATATCTCCGAGGCCATTCCGGCGTTCTTCGCGTCCGTGTTCATGGCGTTCAGCTACTCCATCTCCTATGGCATCGCCGGCGGTTTCATCACCTACTGCATCGTGATGACCTGCAAGAAGAAGGCCAAGGAGGTCCATCCGGTGATCTGGGTCGTGGCGATCCTGTTCATCCTGGACTTCGTGGTGACCGCCATCCTGTGATGACGGCCGGCCGGCTCGCCTCCTGCACGGTTGTGCACACCGCGTGATTCGTATGTTTCATGTGATTCGTATGATTCGCGCGGTTCGTGCGGGAGCGCGGTTTCCGGTTCTCGTATACGAGACGCGGCGCGTCCGATTCCCTTGGTGGGGGAGTCGGACGCGCCGCGTCTGTTGTTGTGGACTATTGTGCCGTTTGGCGTTGCCTTGATGTTGCCCTGGCTGATTTGGCTGATTTGGCTGGCTTGGCTGTCGTGCTCAGCTGGTGTGGCCGATGGCGCTGACGAGGGCGCTCATCCAGTCCAGCAGGCTGCTGTAGGAGCTGGGCATCTGTTCGCTGACTTCGATGATGGGCACGTCCGCCTGCTTCGCGGCGGCGGTGATTTGTTCGGTGGTGGCGTTGGCTTCCTGCGCGTTGAAGATGAGCATGGAGATGCGCTTGTTCTTCAGCGCGTTGATGAATTGCGTGATTTCGCCGGGGGTCGGTTCGCTGTCGTTGGCGATGGATCGCGCGTAGCCGGTGGGCGTGCGGTCGGTCATGCCGAGGTCGTCGGCGAGGTAGCGTGCCACGGATTCGGTTGCGCCGTACGACATGCCCTTGGTCGCTTCCTTGATTTTGGCGATGCGCTGTTCGAGTTCGGTTTCCTTGGCGTGCCAGGATGTGTTGAGTTTGGTGAATTCGTCGGCTTTGCTTGGCATCGCCTTGCGGTAGGCGTCGGTGATCGCGTCGGCGGTTTTCGTGCGGACTTCGGCGGAGAACCATACGTGCGGGTTGTCGCCTTCCTTCTTGCCGCCGGCTTCGGCGGCGTTCACCACGGTGGCTTTGCCGTTCGCGGCCGCCTTGACGGCCCAGGCGTCGTAGTCGGCGCCGTTGACGATGTCCACGGTGGCGTTGTGCAGGCGGTTCACGTCCGCGGTGGTGGGTTCGTAGTCGTGCGCTTCCGTGTTCGTGGAGTTGATGATGCTGTTCACGTTCACCAGGTCGCCGCCGAGTTCCTTGGCGAGCGTGCCCCATTGGTTCACGGATGCCGTGACGGTGATGGCGTCGCCGTTCGAGCCAGTTGCGTTGTTCGTGTCGTTTCCGCCGTTCGCGGTGTTCGAACCGCATGCGGTTGCGGTCAGCAGCAGTGCGGTGCATGAGGCGATGACGGCGAGTGTTTTGTGTATGCGGGTCATGGTTCTCCGTTCTCCGTTCGTGTGGTGTGCAGCTGTGACGAATGGCGATGTCTGCCTGGTTCGCGCAGCGACTTATGCCACCATAACACAGAATGAGAATCGTTATCAATAATGACGTGCCAATGCGTGTCGGCCGGGCGCGCGGGAACCGGTTGGGACCGAGGCCTAGAGTGAATGCCGTCACAAACCGGATAGGAAGGAACGGGGGAGAGAACATGGCCAAGCCGCTGGTCGAAGTCAGCATCACCACGTGGAGAAAGAACCGCGTCTCCGCGGGTAGCGAACACGGGCGCGTGCTGCTGATGCCGGGTACGGGCTACAACTGCGACCGACCGTTGCTGTACTGGTCGGCGCAGGCTCTGGTGGAGGCCGGATGGCGCGTGGATCGCATGAACGTGCGCAACGCCTCGGACGACCTGTCGGTGGTCACGCCGGTGATCAACGACGCGATCGACGGATGGGTGGAGCGCGTGCGCAAGGAGGGCTGGTCCGGCAGGCTGATGCTCATCGGCAAATCTCTGACCACCCTGACCTACCCGCATGTGGCGCGCAAGCATGGGCTGCCGTTCGTGCTGCTCACGCCGGTCATCAATCCGGCCGACTTCGATCCGACCGACCAGATCATCCCCATCGAAAGCACCGAAGGCGACGTGGCATACCCCGGCCCGGATCCGCTGATCTGCGCCGGCACCGCCGACCCCTTCTATGATCGGGCCAAGGCCAACAAGCTCACGTCCCACGTGCACGAATACCCCGACGCCAACCATTCCATCGAAGTGCCGGGCCATTGGCGCCGCTCCCTCGACTATCTCAAGGAAGTCACCGCCTCCGTCGCCCAGTACGCGGCCACACTGTAACCGCCGGGCGGCTGCCGGCACCCGTCCGTCTTGCGCCCGCCCCATGCGACACGCCGAATCGCCGCAAGTCGGGGCGGGTGCGTATTCTGTCAACTCGTAAACCACAGACCGTTGGTTGAAGCGCGTGCGAACGTGTTTCCGAAGTTTGGTTCGCCAAGCCAGCGCAGGTTGAGAGATATAAGCCCATTTGCGGGCTGCCGGAAACGGCCTTATGTTGCTCTGCCTGTGCGCAGGGTTTTTTATTGCCCAGCATGGCGACGAACCTCAAGTCAACGGCCGACTTAGGAAGGAACGCCATGAAGAGGCCCGAAAAGGAAGCGGTGGTCGCTCAGCTGACGGACGAATTCCGTTCCGCTGACGCTGTCTACCTGACCGAGTACCGCGGGCTTACCGTTCCGCAGATCTCCGATCTGCGCGAAAAGCTAGGCCGCGATACTTCCTACACTGTGGCAAAGAACACGCTGGCACGCATCGCCGCCAAGGAAGCGGGCATCGAGGGTCTCGACGAGATTCTCTCCGGCCCGACCGCCATCACCTTCGTGCATGGTGACTTCATTGCGGCTGCCAAGGTCATCCGTGACTTCGCCAATGACAACAAGGCCCTCGTCATCAAGGGCGGTTTCGCAGACGGAACCGTGTACGATGCCGAAGGTGCCAAGCAGCTGGCAGATCTCAAGTCTCGCCCGCAGCTGCTCGCGGAATTCGCCGGCGACATCAAGGCTACGATGTCCAAGGCCGCGTACCTGTTCAACGCTCTGCCGACCAAGGCCGTGCGTACGATCGATGCGCTGCGCGAGAAGCAGGAAAAGGCTGCCTGATTCAGTTGCGGCTTGCCGCATGAATCGATAATTGCAAAGAAAACAAATTTTTAGGTGACGGTCACCTCTTCAATTCAGCCCGTCACCAAGATTGAAAGGAAGCCATTATGGCTAAGTACACCAACGATGAGCTGCTCGAAGCTTTCGGTGAGATGACCCTGGTTGAGCTCTCCGAGTTCGTCAAGGCCTTCGAAGAGAAGTTCGACGTCGAGGCTGCTGCCCCGGTCGCCGCTGTTGCCGCTGCTGCTCCGGGCGCTGCTCCGGCTGCTGAGGAGAAGGACGAGTTCGACGTCATCCTCTCCGCCGTTGGCGACAAGAAGATCCAGGTCATCAAGGCCGTCCGCGCTATCACCTCCCTGGGTCTGGCTGAGGCCAAGGCTCTGGTTGACGGCGCTCCGAAGGCTGTCCTGGAAGGCGCCAAGAAGGAAGACGCCGAGAAGGCCAAGTCCCAGCTGGAAGAAGCTGGCGCTACCGTCGAGCTCAAGTGATTCGCGCGGCTTCAAGCCGCTTATCACAGCTTTCCGCGAAACCCCGTACCTGGTTCCAGGTGGCGGGGTTTCGCCGTTAATGGGAGAAAGTTGTTAATTCCTGAGCTGTAATCCCTCAAAAGGGATTGCTCCATGACACAATAGGAATAGTGTCTAATCACGAAAAGGAGGCTATGCGGTGAGCGCTGAAACGGCATGCCACTGGCAGGTAAAGGTCAACGGTGGCCAACAGATCACTGTCCATCCTGGGGAAAACGTTGAGATTGGACGTAAACCATTAAGGCCGCTGCCGGATGATGGCACGAAGCGCATGGAGATACCGGATCCCACCAAATCCATGTCGAAACGCCACGCGCGTTTCTCGGTGCGCGGCGATGGGCAGGGCATCCTGCATGATCTTGATTCGACCAACGGCACGTACGTCGTGCGTGACGGCGGCGATTTGATGCGGCTGCCCGGGGACGACGACTACATTCTTCCGTATTCGCCGATGCACATCCAGTTCGGTGACGTCGTGGCGGATTTCGAGCGCGTGGATGCGCCCGAACAGAAGCCCGACACTCCCGTTTCGAACCTCTTCGACTATTCGACGCCCATGGCTGCGCATCAGGAGCCGGACGCGACCGACATGTCCGTCGACCAGATTCTCGATCTGCGTGCCGGCGAACCGACGGCCACCTTCCAATCGCAGCGTCCCAAGACGTCAAGGAAGCCCGTGCTGAACGGCAGCGAAACCGTCGCGCCCAAGCAGCCGCAGTATCCGTCGTCATACCCGGTGCAGCCGGACCAGCAGTGGCGTACCCAGCCAGTCGACGTGGATGCGGCCGATGCCCAGCAGACCGTCGAGCCGAAGCCCATCGTGCAGATGCCGGCCCAGCAGCCCGTTGAGATGCAGCAGCCGGCCGAACCTATCGAACAGGCCGAACCGATTGAACAGGGTGGAATCGAGCAGCAGTCCGATTCGCTGCAATCCGCTGATTTCGCGCAGGAACAGGCGGAATCGGTGCGTCCGCTGTTCCCCGATGCCCATACGCCCCAGCAGGATCAGCCGGTACGCAACCTGTTCGAAGGCGTCGGCATTAACCAGACCGAAGCGCAGCAGCACAGTGACGCCGTCCCCGCGTGGGGTGCCGGTCTTCCTGGCGGCGCTGGTGACGCTGGCGATGCGGAAGACGCCGCCCGCGAAGCCGTGAACGCCGAACCGCAGACGAACGCCGGCATCGTACGGCAGGAATCCGTCTCCGGCCAGGATTTCGGGCGTACGGAGCCCGAACCCGAAACGGCGGTATTCCACGAGGCCAGGCCCGTCGTATTCACCCCGCTGTCGGGCGGCGGCGACAGGCGCGATGCCACAGGCTTCGCCGGAAACATGGCGCAGACCGACGTGAACGGCGGATTCACCCCCGCATTCGAACCCGGATCCGTATTCGACAAAGTCGCCCGTGGTGAATTCGACAAGGCCCCCAAGGTCGTCGAGGTCGATGGTCTGAGCTCCGAGGACGCCCGCCGCACACCGGATATGACCAAGCAGTTCGAAATGGCCCGTCATGCCGAATTGCTGCCGTTCCTGGCCATGAATCCCTCCCTATACGACGACCTGTACGCGTGGCTCGCGGCCCAGGGCGACAAGGATATCGATGAGGCGCTCGCCAATAATCCGGGCTATCAGGATTACCGCAAAGCAGTAGGAAAGTGATCGGATACATGAGTACGCAATCCATGCTTGACCAATTCCAAAAATGGCATGACGATTACCGTGCCTCCCTGGCGCCGTCCCCGTTGGAGGACATCAACCAGCTCAGCGCCCAGCTCGACATGACGCACGCGCATCCTTCGGGCGTGGCCCAGCTGTTCGCGGCCGGTCATGTGACACTGGAATCGATGTTCCGTGACAACGGCATGCTTCGTGCAGCGGAGCGCCGTCTCGGACGTGTGCTGGACAGTCAGGCGGCCAAGAAGCGCGTCAGCGGTGTGGCGGAACTGTCACTGATCGTCGGCGTCGCGACATGGAGGGGCAGTGCGCTGCCGGTGCTGCTGTACCCGGTCGAGGTGAGCCGCAGCGAGCAGCTCGGCCACTCGTCCCTGAGGTTCACCGGCAAAGTGTCGCTGAACTCGGCGCTCGTCTCCCGTCTGCACGCGTCCGGCGTCTTCATCGATGAGGATCGTCTGTTGGACAGCTCCAACTACCGTTCCGGTTCGCCGGAAACGTCGGCCATCTTCACCTCCATCACCAATGAGGCCAAGACGCGCATCGATGACTTCTCCATCGAACGCCGCATCATCCTCGGTTGTTTCATGGAACCGTCTGCGCTGATTCTTGCGGAAACGCAGCGCATCATCGACAGACTTGGCGGCGGTCCGAGCGGCAACGTGCTGCTCGACGCCCTCGCGGGCGACGAACGCTCCCGTGCCGAATTGGGCAAGGCATCCATCCCCGAATACAGCCCGTTCGACGCCGACCCGCATTCGGAATACGAGGTGGGCGATGTCGACAACACCGTGCGTTACGCCGCGCAGCTGGCGGCATCCGGCCGCAGCATCGTCGTGGATTCCGCATCCGGCAACGATACCGCCGAACGTGCGGCGGCCATCGCCTCACGATGCGTGATGAACGGCCGTTCTGTGCTCTACGTGCCTGGCATGGCGGAGCAGAAGCGGCGCTTCCTGCAGGCCATGCACGCCAATGAGATGACGGGCATGGTGCTGGATATCGCCGACGAGGATTCCAGCACCAGCATCGATAGGCAGCTTATCGCCGCGGTCGGCTTCCAGGCCGGAGTGGCCAGCCAGCATTTCGACCAGTTGTCCGATGAATTGGTCGGTGTGCGTTCCCGTCTCACACGCTATTTGGGAGACCTGCACGGCGTCAACGAGAAGTGGGGCGTCTCCGCCTACCAGACCATCCAGAACCTGGCATCGATTTCCATGTATCCCACCCATCCCGCCACGCATGTGCGCCTTTCCGAAGCTTCGGCGCGTCAGATCGGCGACAATCTGGACGAGTGGGCGGCCAAGCTTCAGCGTGCCGGCGAGCTCGGCGAATATACACTCGGACCGGACGACACCGCCTGGTATAAGGCTTCGATCACCAACGAGCAGGACGCCGTGAACGCCTACCAGCGTGTGGTCGATCTGCTGCAGAAGGTATTCCCCGCGGTGCGCGAGCATGTGAGCATCACCGCACAGACCTGCGGATTCCCCGTGCCGACCACAGCCCGTGAATGGACGCGCCAGATCACGGTGCTCAAGAATCTGAGGCGCGTGCTCGACGTGTTCCAGCCGGAGATCTTCGAACGTGACATCGATGCGATGATCGAGGCGAGCAAGTCCAAGGAGCAGCGCAAGGCCGAAGGCGCGAGCATGGGCTTCTGGGAGCGTCGCCGCCATGTGCGCGAAGCGAAATCCCTGCTGCGCGTGGGCGCCCAGGTCGAGAACCTGCATGATGCGCTCATCGTCGTGAAGAAGCAGGGTGAACAGTGGCATGCGCTGGTACCGCACGGCGGATGGCCCGTGCTGCCGCAGCGCCTCGACCAGATGATCTCCATCCAGGAGACCATGTCCGAAGACATCACCGCGCTCGACACCGTGCTGAGCACCACGCCGCGTGGCGGCGAACTTGAGGCGAAGGACTTCAACGACGTCGAAGCCAGACTCAAGGGACTGTACGACGATCACATGTCCCTCGACACCCTGCCCGAGCGTTGCTGCCTCGAAAACGAATTCCAGGCGGCCGGACTGAACGATCTCGTGGCCGATCTGAGTGAGCGTCGGGTGGGCATCGATGCGGTCGGTGCCGAACTGCAGCTCGCGTGGTGGACCACCGTGTTCGAGGATATCGTGCACTCCTCGCCGATCATCTCCAATCAGGATGGTTCCGCGCTCGCCTCGGTGACCGAACGTTTCGAACAGGTCGATGTGGAGCATGTGCGTTCCATCGGCCCGATGATCGCGCAGGAATCCATGCGCCGACTGTGCGATCTGCTGTTCTCTCGTACGCAGGAAGCCAACATGCTGCACACACAGCTGGCCGGCCAGACCAAGGTGACATTGGACAACCTGCGTCGTGAACATCGTGAGATCCTCTCGACATCGAAGCCGATTCTCATGGCCACGCCCGACACGCTCGCATCCCTGACCGAGCCGACCGTGCTCGCCGACGTCGCCATCGTCGACGCATGCGCGCACATCCCGGCCATCCAGCTGCTGAGCATCGTCTCGCGTGTCAAGCAGATCGTGATCATCGCGCATCGCAACACCGTCACATGCGAAAGCCTCAAGCAGATGATCGACGTGCTGCCCCAGATCAAAGTCAAGGCGCGCCCGACCAAGCGTTCCCTCACTCTGGCCGCCTTCCTCGAATCCGCAGGCTACGGCGAAGTACATTACGACGCATGCACCGAACCGGTTCGCGGCCACGTGACCTACCACGGGTTGGACGCCAACGGCACCCCGGCGCTCAACACCGGCCTGGTGGAATCCAGCCAGCAGGAAATCGCCGAGGTCGTGCGCATCATCACCGAACGTGCGGCCGGTTTCGCCATCGTCCCGACCACATACATGCTCACCGTGGTGACGCTCACCGATTCCTTCCGCATCCGGCTCGGCGCCGAGCTGAAGGCGCTCGCGGCCAAGGACAAGGCCATGGGCACGTTCCTGCGCCATGTGCGGCTGATCGGCATCCACGAGGTCGCCGGCGCGCAGGCGACGGATGTGATTCTCTCGCTGTGCTATGCGAAAACCGCGCACGGACGTCTGCTGCAGCAGTTCGGTGCGTTGGAGGAGCCGGGCGGCCGTGGCATGCTGCTGGATGCGTTGGCGTTGGCCGATCGCAATGTCGATATCGTCAGTGCCTTCGGCCCGGCGGATATGGATGATGAACGCATCCATCAGCCCGGTGTGAAGCTGTTGAAGACCATGCTGACCTGGGCCGAACGCCTTGACGGTGAGGATATTCGCCCGGCCGAATCCGAGTATGGGCGCAACGTGCTGCTTAACGATCTGGCGGATCGTATTCGCAACCGTGGCCTGAACGTCGCCGTGAACTACGGGTTCAAGCGCGGCATCACCATCCCGATGGTGGTCGGTCTGAAGGATAAGCCGTATGCGTTGGCCGTGCTCACCGATGACATCGACTTCATGTCGATCCAGTCCACGCGTGAACGTCATCGCATGCTGTCCGCCGACCTGATGACGCTGGGCTGGTCCGTCGCCTCCGTGTGGAGCGTCGGCGCATTCGTCAATCCTGAGAAGGAAGTCGACCGACTGGTGTCGCAGCTCGCCGACCTGTACCGGGGGCTCGAATGAGCGAGGAAATGCGCGACGAGGGCGAAACGCCACAGGTATACAGTGCGACGCGGCGCACGCCACGCAAGCATAAGCGCGTGGTACGGCAGGGGACGGAACTGTTCGATGCCGATGGCGTCAAACTCGAACCCTCCGACATGATGACCGAACGCCAGCGCGATGCGGATGACGACAAGCGCATTCTCACCGAGCTGCCGCCGCATTGGGCGCAGTTCAGCGAGCGAGGGCACTGAGCCTTGTCTCGCCCTTGCCCTGGCCTCGCTTCGATTCGCTGCGTGGCGCATGGCATGAGGCATAGTGCGACGCAATGGCAAAGCCTCCCGCTTGCCGCTCTCAACAAGTTGAGAACGGCAAGCGGGAGGCTTTTTATGCACCGTCACTTGTAGTCGGGGAGGGGGTATCGGTCCATCGGACAATCAACCGACGAACCGATACCCCCGAACGGCGCCATTCACCTGCTACTTGCGTTGGCGCCGCGACGAGGCTTTGGCCACGGTCAGCACCGTGACTCCCGCCAAGGCGAGTGCGATCGCCAGCATGAAGGGCACTGCGGTGCCGGTTCTCATCAGCGCCTTCGTGGCGGTTGCGGCGTTACCTTGCTGCCGGCTCTCCGGTGCTGAGGGCTTGTCGGGCGTGCTCGGGTCGCTGGGGGGGCACCGGCGACGGGGAAACGTCGAGGATCTTCGTCATCGCGTAGTTGAGTCGCATTCCGGCTGTTTCACTCGTGGCAGGGGTGACGTATGCCCAGCGGCCGTAAAGCCATCCGATTGCCTGTTGCCGGGGATCGATGCCGGTTACGGACACTGTCTTCATGTCCGAGGAAATCAGGGTGGTGATGGTCCGCAGTATTTCCGTTCGATCGTGAATCTGCCGGCACACCAGTGCCAGATAGCCATTGGGAGCCGCTTGAAGATCGAATGTTTTGGAATAAGAATCGTCGAATAAGGTTGGATCGTTCAGTTGCACGCGTCCGTTCTGCTTGCCCTTGGCATCGAATCGGGTGATGAAATACCGTGCTTCGGCGTTTTCCGGTTTATCTTCCAGTTCGACGGTGAGCATGTATGCCGCATTATCCATGACGGTCGCCGCCATAACGTCATGGGTCTGCGCCACGAGGGTCGAGCGCGTGGCGGGCACGACCTTGTAGGTCCATGGCTCCTGCGCGGTTGAAGATGTGCCTGATGATGTACCGCTGTGCGTCAGAATCGCCTGCTCCAACGTCTTTCCCTGTACGAACAGTGCGGAACGTCCCTGCTTGCCTGTTACGGGGTCAGTGAAATACCCCTCGCCGGTTCCGGAGAGCGGGACGATGACCGGCGTACCACTTTGGGTTTCAAGCAGTTGCGCGGTGCCCTTGGAATAGGTGACCTGTACCGTTCCGTCGCTTTGCGGTGTCAGCATCGTCAGTTCGGAACCGGTGTAGTCGTATTTCGTCACATACAGCATGCTGTCGCCCGCACGAAGCAGCGATTGCGCCGGTCGTGCCGTATCGGTGTAGGCGATCATGCTGTTCGATGCCATGTCGATCCAATAGGTCAAGTAGGAATTCGTGGATTCGAAGGTGTTGAAAGTCGCTTCGAGGATATTGTTCCGCAGGCTGATATGGGCAAAATCGGAAATCGACGACGTTGTCCCGGCGAGCGGTATTTCCTTGACGGTGGGTTCGGCGGTAGCCGTGTCGCCGAAGCTCACGACGTGCAGTGTCGCACCGACTCGGAACACCATATATTTTCTGCCTTGCTCATCGGAGAGCATATTCGTCGCGGTGGCTAGCACGTAGGAATGATCCCCATGCCATGAGTAGGTTCCGGTCTTCTCGATGTTCTCCACGGGGCCACTTTCACCGGTACGGTGATTCTCTCGGAGGTGACCGTTTTGCCATCCTTGATCCCGAGGATGAACGTTCCTTTGGGGAAGGTGAAGGAACATGATAAGGAACATGATGATGTCGTGGTGAGCGTTCCAACGGGCAGTTGATAATCCAGCGTGATGATATCGCCATCGCCGTTGATGTCGAAATCGACATCGAAATCCTTGCCGTTGACGGTGAGGATCGCCTGGGAATAGGGATCCGTCTTCGCCACCCGTGCGCTGGTTTTGAGCTTGTAGGCGTCTGCGCCGATGATGCCTCTGCTCATCAATGTGTCGGTGATGGTGAATGCCTGGGGAATCTCATGGCCGCTGTCGTTGTAGGAGATGGCAACGGTGGCGCCGAGCGCGTTGATGCTGGTCACGGTGATATCGATGCCGGTGAAGCCCGAGGCGGCCAGATCATGGAAATTCGTCGACGGCGTGGTCGAGCCGTTGATGTGGTCGCCTTGTTTCAGATCGGTGGAGCCATCATGATTGGGTGCTTGGGTCATGTCCACAAGTTCGATGACTTGGTTGTGCGCTTCGGTGGAAGAGATATTGGAATGGGTGAACACCCACGAATCATTCAGCTCGGCCTGTACACGGTACAGACGCAGCATCGGACGGCTCATCACGGATTGATTGCCTACGGCATCATCGTATTGCAACACATAGTATGACGAGAACCTGCCTTCGCTCCCCAGCAATGCCGGGTCGGCGGAAATCGCCACGATGCTGCCCTGCTGGCGCATATCCTCGTAATCAAGCGAGGTGACCGCCTGACTCACTGAAGCCATGTGCTCGGCGTCGGCGTTGTCGCGTTTCACCGTGACTCCGTCCTGATTCACCACGATGCGCGTCACATGGTCGTCGTCGATCCATCCCAGCAGCCATTTCGAGAACCCGCAGTGGTCGCCGATATTGTCATTCATCATGTCATTGGTGTTCATGCCCTTATTGGGCGTGAATGTTGTCGGGTTGGAGTAATAGTCGATCAGACCAGGCGCATGGCCGGTTTCATGGATGATGGTCTGCGCCCCGCCTACGGTGTTTAAGGCGAGCGCAACGTGACGATGTTGCACAGCTCCTTGCCATCGAATATCAGTCCCTCGTTGGCATTGGACTCGTAACTCCACCAAGTACCGCCCCATCCGCTGTCCGGTCCGGCGAAATGCATGTACACCAAGTCGATGCGACCGTCGTTATTGCCGTCGAACTGGCTGAAATCGACGGTGGTGTCAAGGGCGCGCAATGCCTCCACGGTCACATCGCTGGTGTCGTTGTATTCGCCGCGGTTATGTGTGGCATGGTAGTCGAACGCCTGACCGGTGAAGCTGAGCTTGCCGTAGGAGGACCGCTGATAGTAGGAATTGAGGCTTTCATAGGGGTGGAAGTCCTGATTCGTGCCGTCGATCAGCGTCTGCAACGCCTCCAGACTGTCGCCTTGCGCGAACTTTTCGTCGGGGAAATCCACGCGGAGGGCGACCACCTTGGCCACACCGGTACGGCCCAGGCCAATCCGCTGGCCGAGCCCGATGGACTCGGGGCTTTTCTCATTGGGATCCTGCGGATCGAACGAAGTGTTGAGCGGCGCGTCGGATACCAGCGTCGATGCGTTCGACTGGCTTGTGGCCTGCCCGGTTGTGTTGTGATCGGTTGCGGCTGCGCTCTGACCGGCCTGACTTGCCTCGGTCTGATGAGCGCCGCGCTGTTCCGTTGCATCCTGTTCCGCCGTGCTCTGTTCAGCGGCGGTCTGCGCCAGCTGCGTCGCCTGTGAAGCCGCGACAGCCTCATCTGACGTGGTGCCGTTCATGCCATCCTGTGCCATGGCCGGTACGCTTGTCAGCGCACACCCGCATATCAGCAGCGCCGTGGTCGTGATCATTGCCGCGATGCGTCTGATACGCGCGGCACCGGTACCGTTTCCTGTTTCCATGGGTTTCCCTCTTTCATTTCCTTGAAGGCCCCCGAATCAACATTGATACCGGACATGCGGGATCGATAAGGCACTACGGTAGTCCATGCGACGAATGGGTTGTGTCGCTATCGATATACCGCGACGATCACCCCCGTTTCCGCGGCCATCATCACCCTCATCGCCACGGTCGGCTCCAGTATGAGCGACAGTGTTCTCCTCCCATGTCCGCCTTGTCCGCTGTGTTCGTCATCGTCGTTGCTCCCCGTTCCCATCACGATTGCGTGCTCCGCCAAAGTGCAGGCGACGGGTTCCGCCGGATTCGGTTGTGCTTGGTCGCAGCCCGCCGAGGACATGAGCGATACGGTGTCTCCGGGTATCAGTGTGTCGACGCTGTTCGCCACGGTGATGTCGAGCACGGTGTGCCCGGATGCGACCGATGGGGCGTTGCCCACGTCGGCGGCGTATAGCGGTTGCCCGGTTTCGATATGCGACTGGGCGATGGCGCCCTCCGCTTCGGATGCGGCGTGGAGAGCCCTGTTGGCGATGGATGATGCGGGAACACGTGTCAGGGCGACGTCGCCCTGACGGATGGTCGCGCCGCGTGCGATGGACGAGACGGCCGTGACGACCGTATCCGTGCCGGTGATGGCATCCAAGGCATGCAGGAAACCGAATGCGGCCATGCAGATGCAGACCACGGTGGCGATTCGCGCAAGCTTCGCGCGTCGCCGTCGAGCCCCCAGCGTGGGGGCGGTGAGCAAGGACCATGGCGGTGCGTTGACATTCTTCATACCGCCATGGTCAGGGAGGGAAGGTGCGTGCGCAAGCCCAACGGGCATTGTGGATTGCACCCTCCCGTTTCTTCACCGTTCGTTCACGAGACGTACCCGGAAATCGGGAATCGGAACGACCGGAACAAATCGGGACGAATCGGAATGCGAACTGAAGGTACGCCTCAGCTCTTGTCGGTGCGGTAGAAGCCGGATCCCTTGAACTCGATCGGCACCGCGGAATACACCTTGCGGACCTGCTCCTCGCCGCATTCGGGGCAGACGGTGATCGGGTCGTCGTTGAAGGACTGGTACTTCGTGAAGTCGTAGCCGCAGTTCTTGCAGCGGTAATGATAGGTAGGCATGTCACTCCTCCTGAAAAGACGTCTTACTCGGGTTGCAACCGTTCATATCCTAGTCATTGTCCTGACACGGTAGGCGGTCGTTCCGGTCGGCGGTCATCCCGTGCGGCGGTCATCCGACGGACGTGGCGATGGGCGTATAGCCGTCCGGGGTGAGCGTGGCGGTCACGGGAACGTCATGCGGTTCACGCGGCAGCGGGGGAGCGCAGACTTCCCAAGGCCAGCACACGGCCACAAGCGGGGCTCCCGGAACGCAATGCGTCAGCGCCCGGTCATACCAGCCGCCGCCCCTGCCCAAACGGTTCCCCCACGCATCGACGAGCAGGGCGGGAAGCAGGATCAGCGACGCGGATTCGAGAATGTTCGCGGGCAGCGTAGCGCCTGACGGTTCCTGTGGTCGGCGCTCGCCGTAATCCTCGAACGGCGCATCGGAGTATTCGCCCCAGCCGATTTCCAGCCCCGCCCCGAGCCGCGGCAGCAATATGCGGTGCCCATGTTCGGCGAGCGTATGCAATAGTGGCCTCGTCTCGACCTCCGACCCCATGGAGACATAAGCGGCCACGGTGCATCGGCGGTCGGGCAGCGGCAGTCCGCCGATGCACCGTGCGATGGTTTCGCCGGCGTGCAGCCGTTGCGCGGCGGTGGTGGTTTTGCGCCGTGCGATGGCGTTCTTACGCAGCGCCTGTTTCGTTTCATTCGCTTCCATGTCTGCCAGCATACCGACGCCGCTTGCCGCCTGCCGTTCGACTGCTCGGCTTGCGGCCATCGGTCCCGTTTGTCGTGCGAACGATGGCACAATAGGGGGCGTGTCATTGCTTCAGACTCTTCGTGGCATGTTCGGGGCGACGTCGCCGAACGCCATCCACGTGCCGGTCGAACTGCATGCGCCGATAGGTGGCGTGCCGATCTCACTGCGCACCATGGATATGGACGATGCCGACGAATGGAACGATGTCCGCTGGCGGAATACCGAATGGCTCAGGCCTTGGGCCGCGGGCGATCCGATGCATGGTTCCGGACTGACTTTCGAACAGTGGGTTCGCCGTCAGCGCAATGATGAGGCGCATGGCGGCGGTGTGGTGTTCCTCATCGAATACCGCAAGCGCATGGTCGGGCAGATTTCGCTTGGTGCGATCAACTATGGCGCGATGCGCAGCGGTGTGGTCGGTTATTGGGTGTCGCAGGATTACGCCGGTCACGGCATCGCTCCGATGGCGCTCGCCATGTTGGCGGATTGGGCCATCGGCAGTCCGGACGGGCCGCAGCTGCATCGTCTGGAAATCGCCATTCTGCCGGAAAACCAGCGTTCCCTTGCCGTGGTGCGCAAGGTGGGTGCGCGTGACGAGGGGGAGCGGGCCAATTACATGTACGTCGATGGGAACTGGCGTACGCATCGGACGTTCAGCCTGCTCGCCGAGGACATGGGTGACGGGTTTGAATCCCGTCTCATATCACGACATGCCGAATGGGAAACGCGAATATTGTGACGGCGTTGTCCTATTCTTAAACGTTATGGAATACGATTCGCTGAGCACGGTCATCGTGGCGGTAATCGTACTCTTGGGAATCGCGGTCTGGCTGCCCTTACGAACGTCCACCAGCATGAAACAGGTGCTGGAACATCGTGCGGACAAGTTTTCGACTTCGTTGCATCTTGTGGATGAGCACAGCGGAACACGGTTCAGCGATGGCCGGACACATATGGAAGGGGTTGGGATGCAGCCGAACACGAGGCGGCCGGGCGTGCCTACGGCGGAACGTATCGCTCAGGTGCGCAGTCTGCGTCGGGCGGCGATCAGGCGTCGTCGCATCATCGTCGTCACGTTGGCGCTGGTCACGGTGGTGGTGCTGGTTTGCGCGTTCTCGCTCCGGTTCAGCCCGTTGTACGCGTTGATCCCCGCGGCGGCATTGGGCATCGTGCTGGCGTTGGGCGTCCACGCTTCCAGACAGGCGCGTGAATGGGAGCATGAATTGTCGCTTGCCCGTAAGCGTGCTGCCGGCAACAAGACCGTCACCGACGCGCAGAAGCGCGCCATCGCCGAGCGTAAGGCGAAGCAGAAGGCTCTTGCGGATCATAAGTCGCAGCGTGCCGTGGAAGACCAGGAGTCGAAGACCGCCGAGAACGAGCCTCCGACCTATGAGATGGAGCAGCGCGAAATCCGTCAGGTGCTGCACAAGGCGCAGATGGAGCAGCGCAAGGCGTTGCAGGAACATGCCGCGCAGAAGAATCCGGAGCCGCAGGCGCAGGAACCGGTGCAGGAGCAGTCGAAGACCATCGTCGAAGCGGCGGAGAAGCCGTTGCCTGAACCTCATTCCGAGTCCGAGGTGACCCGCGAGGCCGGGTCCCAGGATCTCATCTCCTTCTCGTTGGGTGCGCCGCGTGAATCCGATGCAAGCAACGCCGAAACCGTTGAGGATCCGCAGAGTCTGGAGATCAAGTCCGCACGTCAGGTGGCCAAGGCCGAGCCGGTGGATACCGAGGAGCGCAAGGCGTTGGCGGCCGAGGCGAAGATGGAGACGGTGCCCGCGTCGGAGGCGAAGCAGTCCGATGGCGACGAGAAGGCCATGAACGCGGCTGATGCCGAGTCGCAGACCTCCGCCATCGATTCCTTCCATAAGGCAGAGCAGGAGGCGCAGGTCGCTGTTCCCGCAGCCACGTCCGATTCCCTGGGCAATGGTCTTGAGGAGATTCTCGCGCGTCGCGTCGCGGCCAAGTGATCGCCGAGCGATCGCCGGATGACCGCCGGGCGGCCGTTGGGCAATCGTCAAGTATGGTGCGGGGAATTTCTCTCACAGCGTTAGCACTCGAGTTGGCAGAGTGCTAAAAATCGCGCTACGATATGTTCCAGTGCTTGAAACCACTCAGGTGATCGTCAGCCTCTTGGGTCCGTTTCTTGGCGCAGAAACACTGAACTACTAACGAATACGAGGTGACCCACAGTGTCGATTAAGCTCACACCGTTGGAAGACAAGATTATCGTCAAGCAGGCTGAGGCCGAGACCCAGACCGCGTCCGGTCTGTTCATCCCGGACAACGCCAAGGAGAAGCCGCAGCAGGGTGAAGTCCTGGCCGTTGGCCCGGGCCGCCGCAACGATGCCGGCGAGCGTATCCCGGTGGACGTCAAGGTCGGCGACAAGGTGCTGTACTCCAAGTACGGCGGCACCGAGGTGCACTACGAGGGCGAGGACTACCTGATCGTCGCCGCCCGCGACATCCTGGCCATCCTCGGCTGAGACAAGATTTTTTTGAGAAAACCCCGCATTTTTTGCGGGGTTTTTCCGTTGCATGGCGCATTTGCGCACCCGCTCAGGCCGCTTATTTCCTTGCAACACGCCGTAAAGACGCGCCGAGTTGCGAAAGGCTGCGAGACGTGGCATATTATTCGAGTTGCCTGTTGAGGTTCAGCCAAGACAGGGAGCAGAGACCTGGCGGATTTCCCAAGCGGTCAAAGGGAGCTGACTGTAAATCAGCCGCTTCGTGCTTCAGTGGTTCGAATCCACTATCCGCCACGCCCCGATAGCTCAGTGGTAGAGCACTTCCTTGGTAAGGAAGAGGTCGTGAGTCCAATTCTCACTCGGGGCTCTCTGGCGGGGTAGCTCAGCTGGCTAGAGCGTACGACTCATAATCGTAAGGTCAAGAGTTCGAGCCTCTTCCTCGCTACAAATTGCGCCCGTTAACCGACGGGCGCTACTAATGACTACAGAGGTGAATGAACATGGCTAAGAGCGCCGACATCCGTCCCGGCATCACGCTGGCATGCACCGAGTGCAAGGAGCGTAATTACATTACGACCAAGAACCGTCGTAACACTCCTGATCGTCTTGAACTGAAGAAGTTCTGCGCTCGCTGCGGCAAGCAGACCGTGCACCGCGAGACCCGCTGAGTACACAATGCTTTTCAAAGACCCGACCGATTCGGTCGGGTCTTTTTGTATGCTGGCAGACTGTATGCTGTCAAACATGACTTCTTTTGCAGACATCACCACCATTGCGGTCGGCGGCGAAATCGACCGTTTCATCGAACCCACCACACGCGTCGGCGTCATCGAAGCCGTGGAGGATGCCGATTCCAAGGGTTTGCCGTTATTCGTGATCGGCGGCGGTTCCAACGTCCTCGTTTCGGATGAGGCGTTCCATGGCGTTGTGGTGCGTGATGCGCGGCGTGCGATCACGGTTCCGGACGAGGCGGCTCCCGTCGAAGGCGACGACCGCACCGTGCATGTCAACGCCGAAGCCGGCTGCAACTGGGATGATTTCGTCGACTTCTGCGTCGGCCTCGGCTTGGAAGGTGTCGAGGGCCTGTCCGGCATCCCCGGCACGGTAGGCGCGTCCGTGGTGCAGAACATCGGCGCGTACGGCCAGGAGGTCGGTTCCAGCGTCGAATCGGTGGAGGTTTGGGATCGCGCCGACAAAACCACCAAGGAGCTGCATGCCGCCGACCTGCGGTTCGGGTACCGTATGAGCGCCCTGAAGGAAAGCATGTACCGGGCTCCGGCGGTACCGGCGGATGAGTTCTTTCCCACGCCGCGCTACGTGGTCCTGTCCGTCACCTTCGCGCTCAAGCACAGCGCCACGGGTGCGGTCGGGTACGGCCAGCTCGCCAAGGCGCTGGGCGTCGAGATCGGCGATCGCATGGCCACCAGGGATATCAGGAACGCGGTGCTGAAGGTCCGTGCGGCCAAGGGCATGCTGGAGGACGCCACGCGCTACGCCGAACCCGCCATGCACGGGGCCAAGCGGGACGAACTCGTCGACGTTGCCTTGCAGGTCCAAGGAGCTGCCGACCCCGACAGGCACAGCTGCGGCAGCTTCTTCATGAATCCGATCCTGACCGCCGAACAGGCGGCTACCTTGCCGGATGATGCGCCACGCTTCGATGTGACGCTGCCGGACGGAACGCCCGGAATTAAAACCTCCGCCGCGTGGCTCATCGACCATGCTGGTTTCCACAAGGGCTTCAAGGTCACGCCGGATGCCAAGGCGGGTCTCTCCACGCTGCACACGCTCGCCCTGACCAATAGGGGTGGAGCGGGCTCGCACGACATCGAAACGTTGGCGAGAACCGTGCAGGACGGGGTGGAACGCGCCTTCGGCGTGCGATTGGTCCCCGAACCGGTGGTCGTGGGCTTCTCGCTGCGCTGACGGCCGACCTGGGACGGGCGACGGGTCGGGGCAGTGAGCCGCGGTAACGTGAATCTTGGCGGCTGGCTGTAGCGGTCTGCGGTGCTATGTTGCGGACATAGCTGCGCCTGGGTTACGCGGTGGTGCTACAGTCGCTATCCGTTCGTATCGGAACGAGAGGGAAAGTTTCGGAAAAGGGGCCGTCAGTGAACATATTTCGTAAGAAGTCCGTCGAGCAGACGCTCGCGGAAACCGAGGAATCGGGGCATAGCCTGAAACGCGACCTCACCTGGTGGGATCTGGCCATCATGGGCGTGGCCGTCGCCGTGGGCGCGGGTATCTTCTCCATCGGCGCGCAGGCCGCGGCGTTCCATGCCGGCCCGGCCGTGATCATCAGTTTCCTCATCGCGGGCATCGTGTGCGGCGCGGCGGTCATGTGCTACGCCGAATTCGCATCGATGATCCCCGTGGCCGGTTCCGCATACACCTTCACCTATACGACGGTGGGCGAGGTCGTGGCATGGATCATCGGCTGGGATCTCATCCTGGAGATGCTTATGGCCGGTTCGGTCGTATCGAAATATTGGGGCGTGTACCTGAACGACTTCTTCCGGCTGGTGGGGTGGAACATCAACACCACTATCGCCGTCGGATCGTTCCATATCGATTTCGCGCCGCTCGTCATCGTCGCGTTCTTCACCGCATTGCTCGTATTCGGCACCAAGATCGGTGCCCGTGTCGACGGTGCGTTGACCATCCTTAAGATCGCGATCGTGCTGTTCGTGGTCGTCGTCGGTTTCTTCTATGTCAAGGCCGACAACTTCACTCCGTTCATTCCCCCGAGCGAGCCCGCCGCAACCGATGGTACGTCCGGCGTGAGCGCCGCCATGAACCAGCCGCTGTGGCAATGGGTCACTGGCATGACCCCGACCATTTACGGCGTGACCGGCATCCTCTCGGGCGCGGCGCTCGTGTTCTTCGCGTTCCTTGGTTTCGACGTCGTCGCCACCACCTCCGAGGAGGCTATCAACCCGCGCAGGAACGTGCCGCTGGGCATCGGCGTGGGCATGGGCATGATCATCGTGCTGTACACCCTCGTTGCCATCGTCACCACCGGCATGGTCTCCTACAGGGATCTCGCCAGACAGGACAGCCCCTCGTTGGCCACCGCATTCGAGATGGTGGGCGCGAACTGGGCGGCCAAGATCATCAGCTTCGGTATCGTGATCGGCTTGGCCACTGTGGTCATGGTGCTGCTGCTGGGTGTCACCCGCGTCGTGTTCGCCATGAGCCGTGATGGCCTGCTGCCGCGTGTGATGAGCCGGACGGGCAGCAAAGGCACCCCGGTCGGTCTGCAGATTGGTGTGGGTGTGGTCATGGGTCTGGTCGCGGCATGCTCCGACGTGGACGTGCTCGCAGACATGGTGAACATCGGCACCCTGTCCGCTTTCACCCTGGTCGCCATCTCCGTGCCGATCATGCGCCGCAAGCGTCCCGATCTCAAGCGCACGTTCAAGATGCCGGGCAACCCGTGGGTTCCGATCCTTATCGCGGCGGCGAATCTATGGCTTATGGTGAACCTGAGCGTGCTCACCTGGATTCGTTTCGTGATTTGGCTGATTGTCGGCTTCGTCATCTACTTCGGGTACGGCTACCGTCACGCGCGTCTCGGCACCGGTGAACTGGCCTCGGCCGTAACCAAGAGGAGTGAACCCGACGAAACCAGCAATGGGGGAGTGACGGGATCGGAACTTGCCCAAGCCGGGGAGTAACCTAGAATACAGCGTTTTTCCAAGGAGGTAGCCATGCCATACGTTATCGCCCAGCCTTGCGTGGATGTCAAGGACAAGGCGTGCGTGGACGAGTGCCCGGTCGACTGCATCTACGAGGGGTCCCGTTCGCTGTACATCAATCCGAACGAATGCGTCGACTGCGGCGCATGCGAGCCCGTGTGCCCCACCGAGGCCATCTTCTATGAGGATGACCTGCCGGATGAGTGGGCCTGGTACAAGGATGCCGCGGTGAGCTTCTTCGCCGAAGTCGGTGACCGTGGTGGTGCCGGCGGCGAAGCCATCGGCAAGGATCCCGAACAGGTCGCGGTTTTGCCCCCGCAGAACCAGTGATTCGGCTCCACGAATCGTAAACGCCTTTCCTTCGGGAAAGGCGTTCTGCTACCCAAGGAAGGAAACACATGGGCTTTCACGAATTCTCCTCGCCCTACGACTGGTCCCGCATCGCCGCATACAAAGCGACCGCCGCTGAAGCGGACGGTGGCATGATCAACCTGTCCGTCGGCTCGCCCGTCGACCCCGTCCCGGCAAGCGTGAAGCAGGCGCTCGCCGCGGCCTCCGACGCGCCGAACGCGCACGGCTACCCCGTCACCGTCGGCAGCACCGACCTGCGCGACGCCATCCATGCATGGTTCCGCGACCTGCGCGGCGTGGATCTGGGCGCGGTGAATGCCGGCGTGGTGCCCACGGTCGGGTCCAAGGAGGCCGTAGCGCTGATGGCGAGTCTGTTGCGGCTCGGCCCCGGCGACGTGGTCGTGCAGCCCAAGGTCAGCTATCCGACCTATGAGATCGGCACGCAGCTGGCGGGAGCCACCGTGCTGAAGGTCGATGATGTAGCGGATATCGACTCCTGGGTGGATGTCCCCGGCGTCAAGGCCGTCTGGGTCAATTCGCCGTGCAACCCCACGGGCGAGGTGCTGGGCACGGATTGGCTCGCCGGCATCGTCGCCGCGGCTCGTCGCATCGGCGCGGTGGTGCTGTCCGACGAATGCTATGCGCTGATGGATTGGTGTCAGGCCGGTTCCGAAGTCCGCCACGAGTGTGTGGGGAAGAACGGCAAGGAACGCACGTACGGGCTGTCATCCACGCCGTGCGCGTTGCACCCCGCCGTCTGCGAGGGTACCGCCGACAACATCCTCGTACTGTATTCGCTGAGCAAGCAGAGCAATATGGCGGGCTATCGCACCGCGTTCATCGCCGGTGACCATCATCTGGTACGGCGCATGAGCGATTATCGCAAGCAAATCGGGCAGATCATCCCGGGACCCGTGCAGGCGGCCATGGCGGCCGGTCTGCGTGACATCGAAGCCGTTCACGTGCAGCGTACACGCTATCGCGGGCGTCTTACGCGCTTGGTGGAGGCGCTTACGGCGTACGGCTATCAGGCGTCCATGCCTGACGGTGCGTTGTACGTGTGGGTCAGGGCGTTGAACGGCGACTGCTGGGCGGATATGGCCGATCTCGCTGAACTGGGCATCGTACCCAGTCCGGGTGAATTCTACGGAGCCCCGGAATATCTGCGTTTCTCCGCCACGGCCGCCGACGAGGCCATCGACGCCGCATGCTCGCGTCTCGTCTCGGCCAAGCGCTGACCACACACCGGTGTCTCGCAGGATCATGTGGGCGGCCGGTTTCGCGAATCGCCGAAGTCCGGTCATGGTGTAAACTAGATTAAGCCTCTACGTGGCGCTATGTCACCGAACTCCCCCAGGGCAGGAATGCAGCAAGGGTAAGTGGCCTCTTGCGGGTGCGTAGGGGTTTTCTTTTGCCCACGCGCGACGATGCGCCCCGCAGTCGTTCCCAAAGTCGGGTGCATACGCTGTTCCGCTGATGCACTACTCTTAAAACCATGACCGACGAACATATTCCCATGCAGCCAGAAATCCGAGATCCCCAATCGCCCGTGAACATGCTTGGCGGTTTCGGGCAGATCGGAACCGAGGCGCCCGTTCCCGGGGCGCCGGCTCCGGCACCGGGATTGTCGCTGTCCGACTTCGAGGATGATGGCGGGCGGGACATCGAACCCGAGGAATTGGATGCGATCGGGTACGTCGATCCGTTGAACGTCCGTCCGCGCACCTCCAGCAGGGTGCTGTGCGTGGTGTTCGGCGTGCTGATGCTGATCCTCGCCGCCGTGGCATGGTGGCTGGGCGTGCGCACGGAATCCGGCCAGTCCTACGACGACATGGTCGAAAGCACATTCGCCACGATCATTCCCGGCTGGCTTTCCGCCATGCTCGGAATCGGCACGCATCTCATGGTGCTCATCGTCTCCGTGATCATCTCGGTGGCCGCGCTGGCCATCGCGGCGGTGCGCAAGCGCTGGTGGCTGATCGGGCAGATGGTGGTATTCGCGGCGATCTGCGGATGCGCATCCCTATTGAAATACGTGTTGCCCCGCCCGTTCATCATCAAAACCGTCATCGATAACGCGCATAATTCCGCGCCTTCCGGGCATACCATCATGGGCATGGTGTGCGGTGTGATGCTGGTATGCGCCGTTCCCGTGGCATGGCGTTGGGTGGCGTCGCTGGTCGCCATGCCCTGGGGCTTGTTCGTCGGCTTGGCGGTGGTGTGCGGCAAATGGCATCGTCCGACCGACGCGGTGATGTCCATGCTGATCGTGGGCGGTGTGGCCCTGATCGTGCTCGCGTTCACGCGCACGTCCGGCATGGATGCCCTGGGCACGCGTCGTTCCTCCGCCGGTGTGCAGATCATCGCCAGCGTCGCGGTCACCGCGGGCCTGTTTGCCTGCGTGTTCGCCGGGTACGTCATCTGGCAGGTGATTCCGGGCCTGACCATCAGCGCGGCCTGGGCCAAAACCGATGCGGTGTATTCCGCCATCCTGCTCATCGCCGGCATGAATGCCGTGGTGCATGGCGTGGTGCTGGCATTGCGTCAGCTCACCGCATCCCCGCTGAGCAGGATCGGCCTGGTGGGCGAGCCTCCGGCACCGCCGAAAACCCGGGGCTGACACGCGGAGCGAACGGCATGGGCCGAGTGGCGTGGGGAAGCGTGATGCGCGGGCTGACCACATGTCGTGAGTATTATGGCTTCACGAAAGCAGAGTAATAAGGAGAGGGAATGGCAGACGGCAGCAAGCTTGTGATCGTAGAGTCTCCTACCAAGGCGCGCAAGATCGGCGGATACTTGGGGGACGGCTATACCGTCATGGCGTCGGTGGGGCATATCCGTGACCTCGCGCAGCCCAGTCAGATACCCGCGGCCGACAAAGAGAAATACGGCAAGTTCGGTGTGGACGTCGAAGACGGGTTCAAACCGTACTACATCGTCGGCAGCGAGAAACGCAAAACCGTCACCGATCTGAAATCCGCCCTGAAGAAGGCCGACGAACTCTACCTCGCCACCGATGAGGATCGCGAAGGTGAGGCCATCGCATGGCACTTGGTGGAGACGCTCAAGCCGAAGGTGCCCGTCAAGCGCATGGTGTTCCACGAGATCACCAAGAACGCCATCAAACAGTCCCTTGAACAGACCCGCGACATCGACGCCGATATGGTCGATGCCCAGGAGACCCGTCGAATCCTCGACCGTCTGTACGGCTATGAACTGTCGCCGGTACTGTGGCGCAAGGTCGGCCCCGGCCTGTCCGCGGGACGTGTGCAGTCCGTCGCCACGCGACTCATCGTCGAACGCGAACGCGAACGCATGGCCTTCGTCCGCGCCTCGTATTGGGATATCGTCGCCACGCTCGTCGCGCCGGACGCGCAAGGGTCCAACGTCGACTTCGATGCGCGCATGGTGTCGTTGGGTGGCAAGCGACTGGCCGGTTCCAAGGATTTCAGCCCCGAAGGCAAGCTCATCGCATCCGGTGAGGCGAACGGTGTTCGCCAGCTGGACGAGACGGGCGCCGCAGCCGTGGCGGAAACGCTGAAGCATGCGCGGTTCACCGTGATGTCGATGGAATCGAAGCCGTACCGTCGTCATCCCCAGGCCCCGTTCACCACATCCACGCTGCAGCAGGTCGCGGGCAATCGTCTCGGCATGAGCTCCCGCGCCACGATGCGTGCCGCGCAGGGCCTGTACGAGAACGGCTACATCACGTATATGCGAACCGATTCGGTGGTGCTGTCCAGCGAGGCCATCGCGGCGGCCCGAGTCGCCATCGAACAGCATTTCGGCAAGGTCTACCTGTCCGACGCGCCCAAACAGTACGTCACCAAGACGGCCGGCGCGCAGGAGGCGCACGAATGCATCCGCCCGGCGGGTTCGCGTTTCCATGATCCCGCCGAACTCGCCACCAAGCTGCCGAGCGATCAGCTGAAACTGTACACGCTGATCTGGCAGCGTACGCTGGCCTGCCAGATGGCCGACGCCACCGGTTCCACCGCCACGGTGAAGATCTCCGCCCCTGCGGGCGAGGCGGGCGAGGCCGTGTTCCAGGCGTCCGGTACGGTCATCGACTTCCCCGGCTTCATGAAGGCCACCGGTGAAGGCCGTACGTCGAAGGGCGACGGTGCGAAGGGCGAAACGTCGGCATCCCTGCCGCCGATGCGCACCGGCCAGGTGCTGGATGCCACGGATGTTCAGGCCGACGGCCATGAGACCCAGCCTCCGGCACGATACACCGAAGCCTCGCTTGTCAGGGAATTGGAAAAGAGGGAGATCGGCCGTCCGTCCACGTATGCGTCGATCATCTCCACCATCATCGACCGTGGATACGTGTACGAACGCGGCCGTGCGCTCATCCCCAGTTGGCTGGCGTTCGCTGTGATCAAACTGTTGGAGACGAAGTTCCCCAAGCTGGTCGACTACCAGTTCACCGCCGACATGGAAGCCGGACTCGACGAGATCGCGCATGGCAAGCAGACCGGCCGCGAATGGCTCACACGCTTCTACTTCGGTGATGGCGACGGAGCCGCCGCGAACGCCGACGAGGTGCATGAAGGCCTGCAGCGCCAGGTGGCGCAGCTGGGTGAAATCGACGCCCGAGCCATCAACACCATCGAAATCGGCGGCGGACTGCACGTGCGCGTCGGCAGGTACGGCCCGTACCTTGAGGACACGGAGCATACCGACGAGAACGGCAATCCGAAGCGTGCCGCCCTGCCCGACACCATCGCGCCCGACGAGCTCACCGTCGACGTGGCCCGCGACCTGATCGAGAACCACGCGGGAGGCCCGCGCGAACTGGGCCGCGATCCGAAGACTGGCAGCATGGTGGAGGTGCGCAACGGCAGGTTCGGTCCGTACGTGGCCCTGCTGCCCGTCGAAGGCGCCGAACCGGCGGATCAGGGTGCGTCGGCCAAGGGCTCGAGGAAATCCGATGCCCCGCGCCCGAAGATGGCCAGCCTGTTCAAGACGATGAGCCCCGAATCCATCACGCTGGATGACGCGTTGCGGCTGCTGAGCCTGCCGCGTGAAGTCGGCTCCTACGAGGAGACGAACGCCGAAACCGGTGAGATCTCCACGTCCACGGTCGCCGCGAACAACGGCCGTTACGGCCCGTACCTGACCAAGACGAAGGCGGACGGATCCACCGAGACGCGCTCGCTGAACTCCGAGGACGAGATCTTCACCGTCGACATCGAGACGGCCAAGAGCCTGTTCGCGCAGCCGAAATACCGTGGCCGTGGTCGCGGTGCCGCCAAGCCGCCAGTCCGCGCGATCGGCACCGATCCGGAAAGCGGCAAGCCCGTGGTGATCCGCGAAGGCCGCTTCGGCATGTATCTGACCGATGGCGAGACGAACCGCACCCTGCCAAGGCAGTACGATCCCGCGACGATCAGCCCCGAGGACGCGTACCGCATCCTTGCGGAGAAGCGCGCGATGGGACCGGCGAAAAAGCGCGGCGGACGCCGTGGCACCAAGAAAGCCGCATCCGGCAAGGGTTTGGCGGGCAAGAGCACGTCCAAGAGATCCTCGTCCAAATCCTCGTCCAAGAAGACGGGTGCGGCGAACGGCGTCGAGGCGAAACGCGCCGAACGCCGCGCCAAGGTGAAGGAACTGGCCAACCGCGGTTGGGCGAACACCCGCATTGCCGAGGAACTCGGCTCGACGCCGTCCACGGTGAAGTCCGACATTGTTTGGCTGACCGAGAACGAAGACTATGAGCGCCCGACCGTAGTGCCCAAGGGCTCAGCGAGGAAGTGACGGATTCCGAACATATGCGAGGCGTATTCATCACCTTCGAAGGCGTGGACGGCGTAGGCAAGACCACGCAGGTCGAACGGCTGCGCGATTGGCTCGAATCGTCCGGCCATGAGGTCGTCGTGACCCGCGAACCGGGTGGCACGCCGCTGGGCAAGGCCATTCGCGGCCTGCTGCTGCATGGTGTTCCCGTTGATTCCGCCGATTCCAGCGATTCCGCCGATATCGCCCCGCGTGCCGAGGCGCTGCTCTTCGCCGCCGACCGCGCCCAGCATGTCGCCGAGGTGATCCATCCGGCGTTGGAGCGTGGAGCGGTTGTGATCAGCGACCGCTATATCGACTCCTCACTGGCCTATCAGGCCGGCGGGCGCGAGCTCACCGCCGAGGAGATCCGTTCGCTGAGCATGTGGGCGACGAACGGGTTGCTGCCCGACCGCACATTTCTGCTGGACATGGACCCCGCGCTGTCGCATAGGCGTCTCGGCCGCGCCGAGGACCGTATGGAGGCCGCGGGCGATGATTTCCAGCATCGTACGCGCCGCGCCTTCCTGGATCTCGCCGATGCCGAGCCGGATCGGTTCCGTGTGATCGATGCGTCAGGTACGGTGGATGCGGTGGAACTGGCCATTCGCACCGATATCGAACGTGCGTTGGCGGAACCGCGCAACCCGTGAGAAGGGCGGATTCATGAGCGTTTGGGATGACATCATCGGACAGAAGTCGGTATGTGACATGCTGTCCGCGATCGCGACGGGCGACCCGTCCAAGCTCGCGCAGTCGTGGCTGATCTGCGGTCCTCCCGGATCGGGCCGCTCCAATCTGGCGCGTGCGTTCGCCGCCGCGCTGGAAAGCCCCGATCATGGTCTTGGCAGCGAACCGACCCGTGTCACCTCCCAGGTGCTCGCCGGAACGCACCCCGACGTGAGCATCCTCGCCACCGACAAGGTGACCATCGGCATCGACGAGGTGCGCGAGCTCATCACCGTATCCGAGCAGATGCCGAGTACCGCACCGTGGCGCATCATCATCATCGAGGATGTGGACCGCATGCTGGAACGCACCACGAACGTGCTGCTCAAGGAGATCGAGGAGCCGTCCGAACATTGCATCTGGCTGTTGTGCGCCCCCAGCGCCCAGGACGTGCTGCCCACCATCCGTTCCCGTACGCGCATCGTGAACCTTGCCGTACCGCAGCCGGCGGCCGTGGCCAAGTGGCTCGAACAGAGCAACGGTATCGACCCGAACATCGCCAAGCAGGCCGCCCGTCTCGCCGAAGGGCATATCGGCATCGCGAAACTGTACGCCACCAACGAGCGCGTGCGTACCGAGCGTGACGAACTCGTGGCGGGTGTGCTGAACCTGCATCGCGCCTCCGACGCCGTGCTGCTCGCCGACCGGTTGAATACCGACGCCAAATCGCAGGCGGAGGATGATGTGGAACGTGAGGCGGCCAGGGCGCAGGCCGATTTCCGGCGCATCAACGGGTTGGGGGAGTCGGATCGCATTCCGCCCAAGCTGCGCGGCGCCTACAACGCCATCGCCAAGAAGGATGAGATCAAACGCAAAGCCACACGCCGCAGCCGTGACGTGCTTGACCGGGCGTTGACCTCCGTGGCGAGCATATACCGCGACATCGCGGTGCTGCAGAACGGTGCCGAGGATTCTGTGGGGTTGATCAACCTGGAGAACCGCGCGGCCATTACCGAACTGGCGACCCGTATGCCGCGTTCCGGCGCGGTGGAACGGCTCGATCAGGTCGCTCTTGCCCGCAAGCGCCTCAATGGCAATGGCAATCCGCTGCTCGTGTTCGAATCGTTGTTCTGCGCGTTGCTGCCCTGAATAGGGAAGGGCCGATCCGGTGCCGGGGTGAGGCGTGGGCTGCGGGGTCAGACCTTGGCGTACCCGGTGGATTCTCGTATCATGAGCTGCGGCGGCAGGGAGATATGGGCGGGCATGCCGGTTTCCGAGGCGATCAGGCGTAGGGATTCCGAAACGATCTGCTCGAAGGGCGGATGCACGGAGGTAAGCGTCGGCATGGTCGTGGCGGCGAGCGGGGAATCGTCGAAGCCGACGATGCGGACATCCTCCGGGACCCTCAGCCCTAAAGTGTGCAACGCTACCATTGCGCCGAACGCCACGGCATCGTCCGCACACACCAGCGCGTCGGGGCGGTTGTCCTTCGAGAACAGGCGCATCGAGCAGTCGTATCCCCGTTGCACCGTACGTTCCCCGAATTGGTTCCAATCCGTATGCGAGACAAGCCGGTACGAGCGTACCTGGGTGTGGAACATGGTGAACAGTTCGGCGGATTCGAAGGAGACTTCCTTGCCGGCCATGTAGGCCACGGCGTGCGATCCGCGTTCGACGAGATGCCGCATGATGAGTTCCATCGAGGCGCTTTCGTCGATGGAGACCATGGAGGTTTTGAACGACTGCTGATGGCCGCCGATCTGCACGATCGGCAGGGAGTCGGCGTGGCGGTCAAGCGTTTCGGTGAGGTCTGTTTCGGTGCCGGGTACGACGATGAGACCGTCCACATGGCGCGACAGTAGGGATTCGATGCGGTCGGTCTGTGCGGAGCGGTCGGCTCCGATGCCGATCAGGAGCTGCTGCGCGTCGGCGTCGATCGCGTATTCGAGTTCATCGAGCAGCTGTGCGCTGAACGATTCCGTGGCACTGGGGATGACCAATCCAATGGAGTTGGTCACGTCGCTGCGCAGCGAGCTGGCCGCGTAGTTGACGGAATAGTTGAGCTGTTCCGCCGCGGCGCGTACGCGTCTGGCGATGTCGTCGTTCTTGCCGCGCTTGCCGGACAGTACGCGCGACACGGTGGCGATGGACACGTTGGCCAACGCGGCGACGTTCGTGATGGAACTGCTGCGTTCGTTCTTGCCGGCCATGCTCTCCTCCGTGTACGTGATCTATACCGTGAATGGTGTGGGATTGTGGTTCCGCGGGATGCGTGATAGCGGACAAGGCGTGTGAAACAATTCGTGAAACGCTCGAACGCCAATGGAAACCACATCAAGAATAGAACAGCCGCCCGTCGAAAGGGCGGGCGGCTGGAGAAATCGTCGAAAAAACGGGGTCACTCGGCGTTGACGAGGATGTTGACCAGGTTGTCGGCGACGGTTTCGTCATCGGCGCCCTGCACGTCGATCACGACGGCGTCGCCCTGCTTGATGCCCAGACCCATGACGGACAGGATGGAGCCGGCCGGGACGGCGTTGCCGCCTTCCTTGGCGATGGTCACGGTGCAGCCGGAGGCGGTGACGGCCTGGGCGAACTGGGCGGCCGGGCGGGCGTGGATGCCGACGGGATCGTTGATGGTGATGGTGCGGGTTGCCATGATGACACTCCTTTGAGTCGATTCGATTCTGTTATTCGTAACAATCATGCGGCGACAGGTGTGCCGCTGAAAGTCAGTGTAACACTTTTTCACAAAACGTGGAAAACGTTTACCGTTTTTGTGTCGCGGGTTAAGAGGTGTATACTGGCATGAGGCTGAAAATGATTTACCGGCAACGACGGTGGGGGTCATTGCAGTAACCGTAACGCGTTGGTCACGTTATCCATCAGGTTTTTGCCAACCTCGCAGCAGGTGGTTGGAAGTAAATAAAGGAAAGGGAGTTCCTTATGATTATCAAGGGTGTCGGCATTGGCCGTGGGGTCGCCGTGGGCAAGGTCATCCGTATGGCCCCGCCGCTGGAAGAGCCGGCGGACGTCAGCCGTGACGCCTCCATCAGCGCGGTGGAGGAGAACGATCGCGTCGCCAAGGCCATGGCCAAGGTGAACGCCGAACTGAACCGCAAGGCCGAACAGGCCGCCAATGGCGACGAAGGTGCCAAGCAGGCCGCGCCGATCCTGCAGGCCATCGCCATGTTCGCCTCCGATCCCTCCCTCGCCGAGAGCATCAAGAACCTCGTCAACGGTGGCAAGACCGGCGAACGCGCCGTGCTCGAAGGCTTCGCGCAGGTCGAGGAGATGTTCAAGATGATCGGCGGCTATCAGGCGGAACGCGCCGCGGACCTGCATGATGTCGGCCAGCGCGTGATCGCCGAACTGCGCGGCGTGGCCGCCCCCGGTGTTCCGGAATCCGACGAGCCCTTCGTGCTCGTGGCCGAAGATCTTTCCCCCGCCGACACCTCCACGCTCGACCTGAACAAGACCCTCGCCATCGTCACCTCCCAGGGTGGCCCGACCTCCCACACCGCCATTCTGGCCCGCGCGCGCGGCATCGTGTCCGTGGTGTCCGCAGCCGAGGCGGAAAGCCTGAAGGACGGCGAGAACGTGATCGTCAACGCCGCCAAGGGCGAGGTCGTCACCGAGCCGACCGGCGAGGAGATCAAGGAAGCGGAAGCCGCCAAGGAACACGCCGCCAGGGCCAAGGAGCTGCGCGGTCAGGCCGGTGGCACCAAGGACGGCCACCATGTGCCGCTGCTCGCCAACCTCGGCAAGCCCGCCGACGCGAAGACCGCCATCGAATACGGCGCCGAAGGCGTGGGCCTGTTCCGTTCCGAATTCCTGTTCATCGGCAACTCCGAGCCACCGAGCGTCGAAGAGCAGACCAAAGCCTACACCGAGCTGCTGAGCCAGTTCCCTGGCAAGAAAGTTGTCATCCGTATGCTCGACGCCGGCGCCGATAAGCCGCTGCCGTTCCTGACCCCGGAAGACGAGCCGAACCCGGCTCTGGGCCTGCGCGGCCTGCGCACCCTGCGCGAGCACAAGGAAGTCCTGGAAGGCCAGCTGAAGGCCCTGGCCGCCGCCGACGCCCAGACCGACGCCGACCTGTGGGTCATGGCCCCGATGGTCGCCGACGAGCATGAGGCCGACTACTTCGTCAAGCTCGGCAAGAGCTTTGGCCTGAAGAAGGTCGGCGCGATGGCCGAGGTTCCGTCCATCGCCCTCATGGCCGACAAGGTCGCCGAAGTCGCCGACTTCGTGTCCATCGGCACCAACGATCTGACCCAGTACACCATGGCCGCCGACCGTACCCTCGGTTCCGTCGCCGGCTATCAGACCGCATGGCACCCGGCGGTGCTGCGTGCCATCAAGCTCATCTGCGACGCGGGCAACGCCAAGGGCATGCCGGTCGGCGTGTGCGGCGAGGCCGCAGCCGATCCGGATCTGGCCGTCGTGCTCACCGGTCTGGGTGTGAACTCCCTGTCGATGACCCCGGTGGCCCTCGACGACGTGCGTGCCCAGCTGGCCGAAGTCACCTTCGAGGAAGCCCAGGCCAAGGCCAAGGCCGCGCTGAACGGCGACTTCTACACGCCCGCCAACTGATTCGGCGCATAAACCGGCATCGCCGTCAACCCAAGGTCCCGCCAGTCCTTCCACGGATCGACGGGACCTTCCGCATTCCGCTCCCATTCGCTCCCGCCCGCGGAAATGAGCCGTAAGCGGGGGCGAACCACGGGGAGAGCTACACTGAAGCGTATGAAGATCTCCGCTGATTTCACAGTCGTGCCCGACGACTACGCCAAGGCCGCGGCATCGGAATACCGGGTGGAAGGCGTGCCGTCCATCTCCTTCCCCTTCTACATCGACGAGGTTGACCCCGAAGCACGGTATCTGCACTGGGCGTTCACCGATCCCGACTCCATCCCCGTCTGCGGATTCGAATGGATCCATTGGACGGTCGCGAACCTGCCCATCGATGCGTTGATGTTCGATTTCAACGATTCCCACGCGCTGGCCATTCCGCCGGACTTCTCCCGCCAAATGCCCGCCATGATCCCCGAGGCCGTGCAGGGCCGCAACTCCTCGGCATCGCATTTCGTCGGTCGTAACGCCGATCCCGCGCTCACGATGCGGTACAACGGTCCCCAGCCGCCCGACAAGGATCATGACTACTGCCTGCACGTGTGGGCCACGAAGCAGCCGCTGCCCGGATTGAACCAGGGCTTCTGGCTGAACGAGCTGCTCCGCGGACTGCGCGAGTCGGGGGAGAACCCCGATCAGGGCGTCATGTTCGTCACGGGTCGCGCCTGAACGGTTCCGCCGACGCCCAGACGCATAGATACTTTGCTCCCGCGGGGAGCGCATCATCCAAGAACAAGAAAGGAAACCATGGCCTGTACCACGATTCTGGTAGGCAAGGATGCGAGCTATGACGGCTCCACCATTATCGCCCGCAACGAGGATTCCGCGAACGGCGAATTCTGCCCCAAGCGATTCGTCGTCGTCAAGCCGGAGGACCAGCCGCGCACGTACCAGGCGGTCATCTCCCACGTCCGTATCGAACTGCCGGACGATCCCATGCAATACACCAGCGTCCCCAACGCCGATCTCAAGGAAGGACTGTGGGGCGAAGCCGGCGTGAACGAGGCCAACGTGGCCATGAGCGCCACCGAAACTTTGAGCACCAACGAGCGCGTGCTCGGCGCCGACCCCTTCGTGGAACTCGTCCCGGCCAAGGGCAAGGAAGGCGAGGAGGGCTATGAGCCCGAAGTCGCCGGCGGTATCGGCGAAGAGGATTTCCTCACCATCGTTCTGCCGTACGTCAAGACCGCGCGTGAAGGCGTGGAACGCTTGGGCGCCCTGCTTGAGGAATACGGCACTTATGAGATGAACGGCGTCGCGTTCTCCGACGTGAACGAGATCTGGTGGATGGAAACCGTCGGCGGTCATCATTGGATCGCCAAGCGCGTGCCGGACGCCGCGTACGTGACCATGCCGAACCAGCTGGGCATCGACGAGTTCGACTTGGACGATGCGCTGGGCGACCAGATCGAGCACATGTGCTCCGCCGACCTGGGCGAGTTCATCGAACGCAACCATCTCGATCTGGCCGTCGAAGCCACCTCGCCGTTCAACCCGCGCGACGCCTTCGGCTCCCACTCCGATTCCGACCACGTGTACAACACGCCGCGCGCATGGTGGATGCAGCGTTTCCTGAACCCCTACGACGAGGTGTGGGACGGCCCGGACGCCGACCATCGCCCCGAAAACAACGACATCCCGTGGGCTCGCCAGCCGGAACGCAAGGTGACTATCGAAGACATCAAGTACGTGCTGTCCGGCCATTATCAGGGCACCCCGTACGATCCGTACGGCAAGCTCGGCGATGAGCATACGCGCCACATGTACCGTCCGATCGGCATCAACCGCCAGAGCCAGCTCGCCGTGCTGCAGCTGCGCCCGTACCGCCCGCAGGCGTACCGCGCGATCCAGTGGATGGCCTACGGTTCCAACCCGTTCAACACGTTGGTGCCGTTCTACGCCAACGTCGACGTCACGCCCGCATACATGGCCGACACCACCACGCGCGTGACCAGCGAGAACTTCTACTGGGAGAACCGCATCATCGCCGCGCTGTGCGACGGCGCCTTCGCCGACACCGCCAACGCGGTCGAACGCTACCAGGAGAAGACCGGCGCGATGGGCCACCGCATGGTCGCCGCCACCGACGAGCAGGCCGCGCGCTTGGATTCCGCCGTGCAGGGCGAATTCGACGCCGACAACATCGAAGGCGACGTCGAACCGATGGAACCGGAGGCGATCATCGCCGCCGTGCGCAACGGTGAGGTGCGCGACGTGCTCGCCGCGGCCAACCAGACCATGGCCGACCAGCTGAAGGAGGAAACCGACAAGCTTCTCGACTCCGTGCTGTACACGCGCAGCATGGCGATGAAGAACGGTTTCCACATGTCCGATTTCTAATTTTTCACCGCGCCAACCGCGAGAGGGAACACACAGAAAGGTATCAACGAATGACTTCCATCGAGGACTTCACCAGACAGTACGGTCTGGTTCAGAAGATCGACGCCTTCGGCTATCTCGATTATCTGAAGAACAACCCCGACGCCCCGCGCAAGCACGGCAAGGTCGTGCTCGTCACCGCCGACACCCCGCTGAAGGCGAGCCGCGGCGAAGGCAAGACCACCACCACCATCGCGCTCATCGACGCGCTGAACGAGCGTGGCATCGACGCGGCCGCCGTGCTGCGCCAGCCGAGCATGGGCATCACCGCCGCCGGTTCCAAGGGCGGCGCCTCCGGTGGCGGCAAGGCGTCCCTGACCCATCCGGAGCTGATCGACTGGGGTCTGTGCGGCGAGATGGGGGCCATCGAAGCCGCCCAGAACCTGCTAGTCTCCTTCGCCGAGAAGGCCGTGGACGAAGGCAAGCTCGACACCATCCTCGTGCCGCGCGTCTCCGAAGTGCCGTCCCGTTCCCTGCGCCAGATCGCGGTGGACCGTGGCAAGGGCGACGTGCCCGAGCGCGTGGTGCTCACCCCGACCTGCGAACTCATGCAGATCGTGGTGCTGTCCCGTTCCATGGACGAGATCGCCGAGCGCGTGTCCAAGATGATCGCCGGCACCAAGGACGGCAAGGGTGTGACCTTCGGCGAGTTCGTCGACCTGTGGCGCATCACCGGCATCCTGTCCGACGCGGTCAAGCCCGCCAAGACCGAAACCGTGAACGGTTCGCCCGTGTACGTGCATGGCGGCCCGTTCGCCAACGTGTCCATCGGCATTCCGACGCTGGTTTCCGTGGAAATGGCGTGTGCCCTGCATGACGTGGTCATCGTCGAAGCCGGTTACGGCACCGACGCCGGCGCCCAGAAGTGGCTCGACATCGCATGCCGCGAATTCGGCGCGCAGTGGCCGTCCGCCGCCGTCGTCGTGACCCGCGCCTCCACTTGGCGCGACGATCCGGAGCTGGCGTGGCGTTACCCGTTCCACGTGCAGCGTCTCGAAGGCTTGGATATCCCGACCTTCCCGCTCATCAACCTGTGGGAGGGCGAGGACGATCAGGTGCCGGCCCTGAAGCAGACCGCCAAGGATCTGGAATTCCGCGAGCCGATCGTCGGCAACCTGTTCCGCGACGGCGGCGAGGCGCTGGCCCCGCAGCTGGACGCCTTCGTCGACGTGCTGCAGAACGCCGCAGCGCCCGCTCGCCCGAGCAGCCACAGCGGCATGTCCGTGATCGAGGATGCCAAGTGGGTCGCCGAACACGCGTACGGCGTGCCGGCCGACCGCATCCTGCTCAAGGACGGTTTCGTTGCCTCCCGCGACGAGGCCATCGCGCTGTGCGAGAGCGTCGGCATCGACATCACCAAGCTCGCGCTGGTCGCGGTGAAGTCCCCGGCCACCATGACCGACAACGATCGCGCTCCGGAGGATGAGCGTACCGTCACCTTGAAGAAGGTGGAGGTGCATGCCGGTGCTGGCCTGGTGCACGTGAACCTCACCACGTCGCTGACCACTCCGATGCCGAAGATCGTCTGATCTGGCTGCCGGAGGCTGAGCGGCCGGCGTTGTAGGTGCGGTCGACTGCGATTGTCAAGCGGGGCCCGTGCGGATTGAACCATCCGCACGGGCCCCGCTTTGTCTGTTTGCTGGGGGAGTTGGGGGCGTTGCGCGGGTGGGGGGTATTGGGCGTAGGGAGGCGAATTGCCCCGCGAACGGGGACGGAAGGTGCTACTTCGCCTATATATGGCAGATTCCACCGGCTTGAATTTGCCAAGTGCCTTATATATGGCACCTCAACGAGGAAACCCCGGGTATGCGCGCTGGAATTCCAACGTGCATACCCGGGGTGTCCGTGCCGGAACGCCATATATAAGCCACTTGGTTCATTGCGATGGCCCGAATCTGCCATATACAAGCGAGATAACCGCGCGGTGGCCGTATATCGGGACCCGCCTGGGCCGCATCGGAGCCTGTGGCGGGCTGTCGAGGGCATGTGGTGAGCGTTGTGCCCTCTTAAGCCACTCGGCCTTTCGTCAGAAGTTGCCGCCGTTCCAGCCCCAGTCGGTGGTGGCCGTGTAACGGATGTAGGTGCGGTCCTGCGGAATGCTGAGCTGCTCGCTCAGCGCCGCCATGATCTGCTCGGTCAGTTTCTCCCAAGCGGAGCCGGGAACGGAACGGCCGAACACGTTCACCTCGACGTAGGCGGCGGGGCGGGAATCGTCACCGCCGAAATAGATGGGCATATTGTCCTCGAACGGGCACATCAGCCAGCCTTCGGACTTGCCGGGGACGGCGGTGATGGCCTTGCCGTACGCGGCCTTCAGGGCTTCGCGCTGCTCGGGGGTGGTGGAAACGGAAACGTGGGTGTGGATGACGGGCATGATTCCTCCAAAATCGGTGGATGATACGCATCCATCATAGGCGTCGCCAAGCACCGTGAAAATATAGACGGAAACACAGATTCTGTGGAGTTTCTTGGTTTGGCCCGCGTTACGTCGCAGCGCACATGTTAAATGTTCGATGTGAAAAAACTGATTGAACAGCTGATGAAGTTCGGTATCGTCGGTGTGATCGCCTTCATCATCGACTGGGGCATCCTGAATATTCTGGTCGGCGTCTTCCACATGCATAATGTGCTCGCCGCCACCATCTCCTTTATTATCTCCCTGATCTTCAACTATGTGGCCAGCATGAAGGTCGTGTTCAAGCATCGCGACGACATGGCCCGCTGGATGGAGATCGTGATCTTCGTGGTCGGTGCGGTGATCGGCCTGTTCATGAACGACGCCATTATCTGGATCTCCACGTATGGCATGAACCATGACGCCTACGTCTCGCAGGGCACCGAATACCTGATTCGCACCAATGTGGGCAAGCTCATCGCCACCGCCGTGGTGATGGTGTGGAACTTCGTGACGCGCAAATGGCTGCTCGACGACACGCATACCAATGCGATGAATCGGCTGAAGAAAGCCGAGAACCGCCTGAGCCCGGAAGAGCTGGAAGCCAAGTGGGAGAACAGCTTCTCGCACAAGCTCGGCCTGTGGTCGCTGGAGCACACGCCCAAGGGCTGGCCGAAGTAAACCGGCAGCCGTGCGGCGCTGATATGCGCTGACATACGACGATGGCGGGTGGATTCCCCATGGGAATCCACCCGCCATCGTTTTGTTCATTATGTTGTGTTGCGCGTTGTACGCCGCGCACAGTCACACGGACGGCAGGTCACGCGTCGATCTGCGTGAGCACGGGCTGTTCCGTCGAATCCTTGATCTGCTTGAAGCCGATGAACGCGATCAGCAGCGATGCCAACGCCAGCGTGGTCACCACCATGAAGCCGCCATGCGAGCCCATACGGTCGATGAACACGCCTGCAATGGCCGATCCCGCGGAGCCGCCAATCGAGTTCATCGCGCCCATCCACGCCATGCCTTCGGTGAACCGCGTGGGCGGCACGAGATGCAGCATCAGCTGGTTGCCGTTCACCCAGGTCGGGGCCTGGCATACGCCGATCAGCAGGTAGATGATCATGATCACCCACAGGTGCTTGGCGAACATGAACGAACCGACGCCCAGATTCACCACCGCAAGGCAGAAGTAGAAGCGCTTCCACAGTGGAATCGTCCAGTTTTTTGCGCCGTAGAACAGTGCGCCCATCAGCGAGCTGAACGAGAAGCACGCGAACACGAAACCGGTGTATTGCTTCATATTCGCTTCCGTGGCGAACGAGACAATCGAAATGCTGGCGGCGCTCTGGAACGCGCCCAAACCAAACCAGGTGACGCATACGGCGATCAGGCCGGGTCCCCAAATGGATTCCTTCCTGCCGGCGAGCGCGTCGGCTTCGGCCTTGTCCATAGCGGTGCTGATTTCGGCTTCGCTCTTGCCTTCGGAACGTGCCTTGTCGCGCGCGTATTCCACGGCAGCCTTGGCTTGCAGCACCTTGGCACGTGCGGCCTCATGCTCACGGTACTGCTTGCGGGTCATGCCCGCTTCGCGTGCCAGTTGTGTCTGTGATTTCGGTTCGGTAGACAGCTCAGTCAGGAACATCAATGCGCCGATGATCACGCACATGCCGGTGAACGAGAAGGCCAGCAGACCGGAGATCACGGCCAGCGTCGAGGCGAGCGGATTGCCGATCACCCACATGCATTCGTCGAATACGCCGCACAGCGATAGTGCGCGGTTGGTGCGTTCGGTGTCGCCTTTGAGCTGGTTCGTCCAGCGTTGGCGGCTCATCGCACCCCACGGCGGGATGGCGGCCATGAACGGGGTGATGCAGAACAGCACCCATTCCGGCGCGTGCGATTGGATGCTGGTGATCAGTGAGGTCGCGACGATGATCCACACGATGATGGTGGGGATCGACACCTGCCGTTGGCCGAACTTGTCGACCAGCTTGCCCAACACGGGGCTTGCGATGGCCAGGGCGATGGCCTGCACTGCCGACAGGGCGCCGGCGAGCGAATAATTGCCGTAGTAATGCTGTACGGCGATGGTGATGGTCATGCCCACCATGGGGAAGGGCATGCAGGCGATGACGGAGCCGATGGAGAATCGCGCGGTGTGCGGTATGTGTAGCAATTCGGCATAGCCGCCGAACACTTTGCGCCCGACGTCTCTCAAACCGGTCAGTACTTGATTGGACATAGCAGCATCCACGCTCCTTTCCGCTCCCGACTGGATGTCCCTCGCACTCAGGCGTTGCATGCGAAGCCCTCATCGAATGATGTGTTGATTGTCCATGGTCGCGCAAAGTTTGCGTCGTGCATATTGGCGTCACGACAACTGTAATCGTTTGACACGACGCAAAACGGGCATGACACGCGGAATACCCGCGGTACATTGGAGTGAGATTGTTCGCCTCCGTTCGGGGGCGGTCCCGGCTGCGGAAAGGAAGCGCTGTGAGCACGACCACGATTCACTTCGTCCGGCATGGCAAGGTGTATAACCCCGATCATCTGTTGTATGAGCGTCTGCCGGATTTCCATCTGTCCGATCGGGGCCGTCGCATGGCCGAGGCGACCGGCGCGTACATCGCCGCCGACCCGGATATGAACCGTTCCGTCGCGATCTTCTCCTCGCCGCTCGACCGTACCCGCGAAACCGCGGGAGCCATCATGAACGCCCTCAACCCCGTGCGTGAGGAGCGCGGCGAAGCCCCGCTGGAACTCGTCACCGATGAGCGCATCATCGAGGCACGCAACGAATTCCGCGGCAAGCGCATCGGCCATGGCGAAGGCGCGTTGTGGCGCAACGGCAACTGGAAGCTCGTCGCGAACCTGTACAAGCCGAGCTGGGGCGAGACGTACCGGCAGATCGCCGCGCGCGTGGGCGGATTCGCGGACGAGAAGGTGCGTGAATTCCCGGGCGAACACATCATCGTGGTCAGTCACGAGTCGCCGATTTTCAGCTATCGGCACATGTTGGAGACCGGGCACCCGGAGCATTGGATGTTCCTGCGGCATACCGCGCTCGCGTCCATCACCTCCATCACCTACGACAATGCGACCGGGCGCATGGTGTCGGTCGCATACGTCGACCCCGCGGCCGACGTGAAATAGGCGTGGATGCGGAAACTGGCACGGAACGCAACGCGGAATACGACGGAGTAACGTATGCGACGGGGAAGCGAGGATGATATATGACGTACGCATTGGATAAGGAAACCGTGGATCGCATCGCCGCCATGCCTGTGGTGATTGAAGCCGCGAAGGCCGCCGACGAGCTGACGGCGCTCTGGCCGTTGGATGGTGCGCTGCGCATGGATAACGACGCGAAATACACCGAGGATCTGCAGGTCCGCACCACACTCGCCTTCGCGCGCGTGCTGACCGGGCTTGACGTGACGATGGCCGATGCCGAATTCGTGTATGAGGGCGCCGATTCCATTCCCGGCCGCCCGCAGGAAGTGGTGGATGCGCTGCTCGCCGCCGACGAGGCCTACGAGATCATGGAGGATTACGCCCGTGACGGGCAGATCGATCTTGTCATCGAAGCCGCGCAAGCATTGGGGGCGAACTGGGACGAGGCCACCGCATGGGATGTGGAACAGCTGATTTCCGGCGTCGCCGGGCAGGTGCATGACATCGGCGAGCTGGATATGACGAAGCGTTTCGCCGTGGCGCTCACCGTATGCGACGCCCTGCTGGGTGTCGTCGCGCGTGATGCCGTCGATGCGCATGACGTGGCGGTGCGCTCGCTGCCGGTGATGTTGTACGTCAACGAGTTGCGTGAGGACTGTTCGGTGCCGAGAATCTGCCTGACCGGCGATCGGATTCTCGCTTTGATGGAACGCCGCGGGAATGCCGCGGATACGCTGACAGCCACCGCCGGGTTCATCGCGCCCCTGGCCGAAGCGGAGTGGCGCAGGCATCGTGAGGATGTGCTGTGGGACCCGGACGAGGCGAAGAAGCGTGCCAAGGAGGAGGATGAGCGCCGGAACAAGGAGGAGCTCGCCGCCAAATTCGCCGACAAATGATCGGAAGATAATCGACGAATAGTCGACGAACGACCGGTAGTGCAGGGGCCGGTGGCGCAGGGTGCGGCAGGTGGTTTGGCGATGCGTTCCACCTCTGATGGCGCAATGACACAGCGGGCGGATCCATCCGATGGGGATGGATCCGCCCGCTGTATGCGCTATCAGGGGAGGGCTACCTACCGGTGATGCCCGGCGGCGTCACTTGTCGGTGTTGGCCGTGTTACCGGTGCCGTCGGCGCTCGGCTCCTCGACCTGTGCCGGCTGGGTGGAAGCGTCGAATGGATTGGGTTCGGTGGTGTTCCACGGTTCGGCTTCCGGTGCGGTTTGTGCTGGTGCGGGCGCCGGTTCCGCAGCTGCGGGCGTGGCCGGCATGGTCGGAATGGTCGGCACGGCGGGCATGGTGGGCATCTGATACGTCGGTGCTTCGGGTGCGGGCTGTGCGGCGGGCGCAGTGGGTGCGGCGGGTGCGGCGGGAGCCTGATAGGGCTGGAACTGCTGGCCGGTGGCAGGGGCCGTGGGGGCGGCGGGCATGCTGTAATCCGCGGTGCCGTAGGTCGGGGCGGCGTTGGCGGGAGGCATGTAGGTCGGTGCGGGAGTCTGCGGGAAGCGCGGATTCTCGTCGAAGCGCGCGCCTTCCGGCTTCGGACCGGTGGCCATGAACACGATGTACATGATTTCGAGCACGATGAGGATGAGCACGCAGATCATGAGCACGAAGCTGATTTTCGCGACGGTGTCGGATGAAACGCAGCTGCTCATGTCTCGTGGCATGATGCCATCGAGCATGGCGCCGGAACCGTACATGGCGATGGAGCAGTTCCGGTTGTAGTTGTACAGCGAACCGATGGCGCTGATCACGGCCGCGATGCCCGCGATGAAGGTCGCGAACACCAGGACGTAGTAACCGAACAGCCACCAGCCGGACCGGTTCGTGTCATGCAGTCGCCTGACGCCCAACGCGATGACCGGGACGACCGTCGCCAGTCCCCACAGGCCCGGCAGGAAGCTGAGCTGATCGATGGAATTCGCGATGGAGCCGAGGATGAACGTAATGATGAGGTTCGCCAGCATGAACCACCAGAACTCGCTGCGGGAGGCGCGTCCCTTGAAGACGGCGTATTTCTTCCAGAAACGGAGGAAGGCTTCGGTGAAGGAGCATCCGTAATACGGCTGGTTCAGCGGGACGGTGCCGGTCGGGGGGATTCCCGGGGTGTTGTACGGTGCGCCCTGAGCGTATTGCGGCGGTGCAACAGGCTGTTGAGGCTGAGGGGGTATGTTCGGGTTCGACATGGTATCTCCTTCGGTCGAATGGCCGTGATGGTGCAAACGTCTTCAATTGTACATGGTGCAAACGTCTTCAATTGTACAAAGGGAAAGGGTGCCGGCCGGCGTGGGAACTGGAAGCGGTTGGCGAGATTCCCGGATGATTGCTGGACGTTCGCTGGGAGTTCGATTCGGTGATTCGGCGGCAGGGTGGTGGATGCGCGTCGCATCCGTCGCCGCGCTCGTCCCTCTTGCGGGGCACAATGGAGCCTATGACTGAAGCTGAAAACAACAAACCAGAACTTCCTGAAAACGTTCGTGTGCGCTTCTGCCCGTCACCGACCGGCATCCCGCACGTCGGCATGGTCCGCACAGCCCTGTTCAACTGGGCCGAGGCGAGACATACCAAGGGAACCTTCGTGTTCCGCATCGAAGACACCGACGCCCAGCGCGATTCCGAGGAAAGCTACAACCAGATCATCGAAGCCCTGAACTGGCTCGGCATCGACTGGGACGAGGGCATCAACGTCGGAGGCCCCGACGGCCCGTACCGCCAGTCCGAGCGCGGCGACATCTATAAGGCCGTGGCTGCCAAGCTGCTTGAGGCCGGCTACGCTTACGAATCCTTCTCCACCCCCGAGGAGATCGAGGCCCGCAACGTGGCCGCCGGTCGTCCGAAGGCATTCGGCTACGACGGCTACGACCGCAACCTCACCGAGGAGCAGAAGGCCGCCTTCCGTGCCGAAGGCCGCAAGCCGGCGCTGCGTATCCGCATGCCCGACGAGGACGTCGCCTTCGATGATCTGATCCGTGGCCGCATCGAATTCAAGGCCGGTTCCGTGCCGGATTACGTGATTGTCCGTCCGAACGGCGACCCGCTGTACACCCTGACCAATCCGGTCGACGATGCCATGATGCGCATCAACGTGGTGCTGCGCGGCGAGGATCTGCTGAGCTCCACCCCGCGTCAGATCGTGCTGTACCGTTATCTGATCGAGCTGGGCGTGGCCAAGGAGATGCCGCTGTTCGGCCATATGCCGTACGTGATGGGCCAGGGCAACAAGAAGCTTTCCAAGCGCGACCCGGAATCCAACCTGTTCCTGCACCGCGACAACGGTTTCATCCGCGAAGGCCTGCTGAACTACCTGGCGCTGCTGGGCTGGTCCATCGCCCCCGACCGTGACGTGTTCTCCATGGACGAGATGATCGAGAAGTTCGACGTGCGCGACGTGAAGGCCAATCCGGCCCGCTTCGACCTCGACAAGGCCATTTCCATCAACGCCGAGCACATCCGCATGCTTGAACCGCAGGACTTCCTCAACCGTGCCGTGCCGTACCTGCACCGCGACGGCGTGGTGTCCGCCGACTCCTGGGATGCGCTGACCGACCGTGAGCGTGAGGTGCTCACCGCCGCCGCTCCGCTCGTCCAGCCGCGCGTGCGCCTGCTGGGTGAGGTCGCCGGCATGGTCGGCTCCCTGCTGAGCGAGGTGGGCTACATCGAGCCCGCCGACGATGCCAAGAAGCAGCTCAAGGATTCCGCCCCCGAGGTGCTCGACAAGGCCATCGCCGCGCTTGACGGTGTTGCCGAAGCCGATTGGAAGACCGACAACCTGCATGAGACCCTGAACAAGGCGCTGGTGGAGAATGGCGGCTACAAGCCGCGTCTGGCCTTCGGCCCGGTGCGTGTGGCCATGTCCGGCCGCCGTGTGAGCCCGCCGCTGTTCGAATCCATGGAGATCGTCGGCAAGGCCGTTTCCATGGCGCGTCTGCAGGGGCTGCGCGAGCACCTGTGATTGGCCTCGTCCGGCTTCGATCGGACGTTCCGGCCGTATTCCGACCTGAGTGATGGCCGGCGAATCCCCGTGGTTCGCTGGCCATCACGCGTTTTCCCCATATTCCATAGCCGAGTCGCGGATCGTCTTGCGACGTTTCAGGCTTGGGTGAGCCTGATTCGGGGCCTGCTTGAGCGGTTCGACGTGCGGCTCATGTGATGAAAACCGTTGGAAATCAAGGCGACACGCCGCAAGTTGCGCACGTTCGGTAATCCGCGTATATTAATCACTCGTTGCGGTTCACACGGCACAGCCGAGAACCACAGCAAATAAATTAAGCCCCCATCGTCTAGCGGTCTAGGACTACGCCCTCTCACGGCGCCAACACCGGTTCAAATCCGGTTGGGGGTACGACGGACAACTTTTCGAAGTTGCCACGCCTGCCAAATTGGGATGTGGTGTAATTGGCAACACAGCTGATTCTGGTTCAGCCATTCTTGGTTCGAGTCCAGGCATCCCAGCCAATAGCCCTCGTGGAAACGCGAGGGTTTTTTGTTTCTCGCGGGAACTCGTATCGTGAGCCTATGCGGGGATGGGTTACAGTGGAGGACATGACGGAATCGCAGCACATGCTTGAAGGCCTGTCCAATACGCCGAGGATCAAGCCAGCGGAAGAAGGCGACAAGCGGCCGGTATCGGTGTCGGCGCGTCTGGGGCGGCTGCAATTCCATAATTCCGGCAAGTTCAGGGTGCTGCAGGTCTCCGATATCCAGGACGGCGCGAAGGTTTCGAAAGACACCATCGCGCTCATCGCGGTATCGCTTGATACCGTCCGCCCCGACTTGGTCGTGTTCACCGGCAACCAGATCGCCGGGTATGATTCCGCATTCGCCGAAACATTCGTCAAACGCCCGTGGAATGTGCAGGAGGCGGAGCGGGAAGCCGTGGAGCGCACCAAACAGCAGGTGCGCGGTGCCATCGAGCAGTTCCTGACGCCGCTGATCGAACGCAGCGTGCCATTCGCCGTCACCTACGGCAATCATGATGCCCAATGCGGGTTGACCAACGCGCAACTCGACGAGATCTACCGATCGTTCCCGGGCTGCCTGAATCCGGCTCCGTGTGATGCCGCGGGAGCTTCGGAAATGCAGGAACCGGGGGAGGGACTGCTGCCGAAGCAGACCGTCGTTCCGTTCGCTCCGGGCACCTTCGTGCTGCCCGTACTGGGATTGGAGGGGGCCACCAACGTGCTTGCCCTGGCGTTGCTGGATTCCGGCGGTTATGCGCACGGCGGCGGATTCGCAGCACCGGACGGCGAGGCATTGGCGTTCCTGAAAGCCGTGCCGCACCGCTTGGGTGTCAGGATGATGCTGTTCCAGCACATGCCGGTTCCGCAATTCTACGATCTGCTCAAACCGGCAAAAGCCAACGCGCCGTACGCCATGCAGGGGTATCGGGCGCATGCTGGCTGTTATTACGTGCTGGACGGCGAGCGAACCCAGGTGGGCGGATACCTGGGGGAAGGCATCAGCTGCCCCGACGAATCGGAGGAGTTCGACCTGCTGCACGACGCTCTGATCGGCATCAGCGCCGGGCATGACCATCGCAACGGTTTCGTCGGCGAGCTCGACGGCACGATGCTGCTTGCCACGCCCACCTGCGGTTTCGACACGTACGGCCCGGCCCCGGACCATCGTGCGACGAGGCTCATCGAGTTCGACATCCGCCACCCGCACGAGCCGCGCACGCAGCTGTTGACCTTCGGCGAGCTGGTCGGCAAACCGAGTTCCAAAAAGGCGTACACGTATGCGATTAACGCCAAGCCGCCGCAGGATGGCGAGGGGGATGATCTGCTGCGCAAACCGTCCTTGGTGTCACGGCTGCTTGGCCTGTTCGGGCGCAAATGACGATGGTCCGTCGTGGGAGACGCGACGGTGACGATATGCGAAAGGCGTGCGGTTCCGAGTGGAATCGCACGCCTTTTGTTATGCGTTATGGCGCGATGTGTGCCGTGCGCGCATGAGACGCGGTGCGCCTCAGCGGCCGGCGGAGGCTTTGATCAACGCGTCGGTGAGATAACGGCCCGCGGCCATCACCAGCGGCGCGTAGCGGCGTCCGGGCGTGGTTCCCATGCGTCCGATCGGGCCGGAAATGGAGATGGCGGCGATCACCTGGCCAGAGGCGTTGCGAATCGGTGCCGAAATCGAGGCGACGCCCTCCTCACGTTCGTTGACGGATTCGGACCATCCGCGCTTGCGCACCTGTGCGAGCTTGGCGGCGTTGAACTTCGCGTGGCGCAGTCCCTGATGCAGGCGGTCGGAGTCCTCCCAAGCGAGCAGGATCTGCGCGGCGGAACCCGCCTCCATCGACAGCATGGCACCCACCGGAATGGAATCGCGCAGGCCGGAGGCGCGTTCGACGGCGGCGATGCACACTCTCTGATCGCCCTGACGGCGATAGATCTGTGCGGATTCCCCGGTGCGGTCGAGCAACGTTTGCAGAATCGGACCGGCGGCGGTGAGCAAACGATCCTCACCTGCGGCGGCGGCGAGTTCGGCGAAACGCGAGCCGAGCACGAATCGGCCGTGCTGGTCGCGCAGCACGAAACGATGACGTTCCAGCGCGATGGCCAGACGATGCGCCGTGGGGCGGGCGAGGCCGGTGGCGCTCACCAGCTGGCCGAGCGTGGACGGGCCGGATTCGAGAGCGTCGAGGATCTTGACGGTTTTGTCAAGCACTCCAACGCCGGAATGGATTTCATTGTCCTTCGGCGTGGCGGCCGACGCCTGATCGGCGGGCGCGAATTCGCCATTTTGCGGTGTGATATCGTTCTCAGCAAATGTCATAATAAGGTGATTATGCCATCTCACATAGTGAAATCGCAAATCGGGAAAAATCTCACTGTTCGGCCCTGCCTGGCATATCTCAATATCCGACCGCATTCGGGGCGATATGTGGAACGCACCATAGGCTAGTACCACGAACAAGAAGCAAACGCAAGAGTTAGTGTGAAAATTCAGGAGGATTTCCATGGGAACGACACTGGCCGAAAAGGTCTGGGCCGATCATTTGGTACGCAAGGGCACCGACGGCGCACCCGATTTGCTGTACATCGACCTGATGCTTATGCACGAAGTCACGAGCCCGCAGGCGTTCGAAGGCCTGCGACTGGCCGGACGCAAGCCGCGCCACGTTGACCAGCTCATTGCCACCGAGGACCACAACACCCCGACCGTCGACATCGATAAGCCGAACCCCGACGAGACCAGCTCGCTGCAGCTGACCACGCTCGAGAAGAACTGCAAGGAATTCGGCGTGCGCCTGCACCCGCTGGGCGACGCCGACCAAGGCGTCGTGCACGCCTTCGCCCCGGTGCTGGGCCTCACCCAGCCGGGCATGACCATCGTGTGCGGCGACTCGCACACCTCCACCCATGGCGCGTTCGGCGCATTGGCCTTCGGCATCGGCACCTCCGAGGTCGAACATGTGATGGCCACGCAGACCCTGAGCCTCAAGCCGTTCAAGACCATGGCCGTCAACATCGAAGGCGAGCTGCCGAAGGGCGTGACCGCCAAGGACATCATTCTGGCCATCATCGCCAAGATCGGCACCGGCGGCGGCCAGGGCTATGTCATCGAATATCGCGGCGAAGCCATCTGCAAGCTGTCCATGGACGCCCGCATGACCATCTGCAACATGTCCATCGAAGCAGGCGCCCGTGCCGGCATGATCGCTCCGGACGAGGTCACCTTCGAATACCTCAAGGGGCGTCCGCATGCGCCGGAAGGTGACATGTGGGATAAGGCCGTCGAATACTGGAAGACCCTGAAGACCGATGATGACGCCGTGTTCGATAAAGAAGTCACCATCAAGGCCGAGGATCTTGAGCCGTATGTGACCTGGGGCACCAACCCCGGCCAGGGTGCCCCGATCTCCGCCACCGTGCCCGATCCCGAGTCCATCGCGGACGAGACCGAGCGCAACGCCGCCAGGCGCGCCATCGACTACATGGGCCTCAAGCCCGGCATGGCGATCAAGGACATCGCCGTCGACACCGTGTTCATCGGCTCCTGCACGAATGGCCGACTCGAAGACCTGCGCGTGGCCGCATCCATTATGAAGGGCCACCACAAGGCCGAGAACATCCACCGTGTGCTCGTGGTGCCGGCATCGTCCCGCGTCCGCCTGCAGGCGGAAAAGGAAGGGCTCGACCGGATCTTCAAGGACTTCGGCGCCGAATGGCGTAACGCCGGCTGTTCCATGTGCCTGGGTATGAACCCCGACAAGATGGTCGCCCGCGAGCGTTCCATCTCCACCTCGAACCGCAACTTCGAAGGCCGTCAGGGCAAGGGGTCCCGCACGCATCTGGCATCGCCGGCAGTTGCGGCCGCCACGGCCATCCGTGGCACGATTTCCTCCCCGGCCGACCTGTAAACCCATTGAGCCGTAGACCGAGATAGACAACCAAGGACTTTCGAAATGGAAAAACTTACCACTCTTACCGGCGTTGGCGTGCCGCTGCGCCGTTCCAATGTCGATACCGACCAGATCATTCCGGCCGTATTCCTCAAGCGCGTGACGAAGACCGGTTTCGACGACGCGCTGTTCTACGCATGGCGCCGCGACCCGGAGTTCGTGCTCAACAAGCCCGAGTACGCCAAGGGACAGATTTTGGTGGCCGGCCCCGAATTCGGCATCGGCTCCTCCCGCGAGCACGCCGTGTGGGCGCTGCATGACTACGGTTTCCGTGTGGTCATCGCGCCGAGCTTCGCCGATATCTTCTATGGCAACACCGCCAAGAACGGTGTGCTGGCCGCGATCATGCCGCAGGAATCCGTCGAGCTGCTGTGGAAGCTCCTCGAGGAGGAGCCGGGCACCGAGATGACCGTGAGCCTGGAGGATCGTACGGTGACCTGCGGCGACGTGACCCTGCCGTTCGAGGTGGGCGATTACGTGCGCTGGCGTCTGATGAACGGCTACGACGACATCGATCTGACACTGCAGCATGAGGATGACATCGCCGCATACGAGAAGATGCGTGCCGAGAAGTTCCCGTTCAAGCCGAAGACCCTACCGGTCAAGCAAGAGCCGGAACAGGCGATCGAATCCGCCCGTGAAGGCGAATACCCCAACTGGCAAGGCCCGTTGGCCGATCGCGGCATTATCTAGCCGCACCCGACGGATGGCTGTGGCACCGCCTCTGCCGCCTCTTCAAGCCCGGCATTCAAGCCGGGCTTTTTGTTTATCCTGGCATTGCTTCCCATCCTTTCCGCCGACGGCAAATTCCATAAACATAAAACGATGGTAAAACGAGCGCAAAGTGATGATTCGTTGAGCTGGCTTGGACTGAATGGTCCGAAACGACCTGTGGGAAGCCATGTAGGTGAGATGGGCCGGGCGTTCGGGGCTTATGGCGCGTTACAGTGGATACAACATCCCGCGCGTTCACATCGCACATCCAACATGACACGAGAACAACTTCGGAGAGCACTATGAGCCAAGGTTTCGCGCCGTTTTATGACGTCAATCGCACGTATGAAGACAACTATCTGCAGGGGCCGTTCGGCGCATTCGTCGAAGCGTTGAAGAACGATTCCGCTGCCGATACCTCCGAGCAGTCCACTCAATCCCAACCGTTCGATCAGGCGGAGGAATTCCTCGGCTTCCGCGTGAACCTGCCGTTCGGCATCCCTGCCGGTCCGCTGCTGAACGAGCGGTTCACCACAGCCGCCTTCCGCATGGGCTTCGATTTGGCGGTGTACAAGACGGTCCGTTCCCGCGCGTGGGGTTGCAATGCGTTCCCGAACGTGCTTGCCGTGCATCCGAAGAACGCGGACGGGTCGTTGGTTCCCGGAAGCGCCGAGTTGGACGAAGGCGTGCTTGCCGATACCCGATACGAGCTTCCGATTTCGATTTCCAACAGTTTCGGAGTGCCGTCACGCGATCCCGACGAATGGCAGCCGGACATGAAGAAAGCGATCGCCGAAGCCGGCGACGGCCAGCTGCTCGTGCCAAGCTTCCAAGGTTCCCGCGTGGACGGTATGGATCGCAAAGCGTATATCGCGGACCACGTCACCACCGCGCATCTGGTTGCGGAAACCGGAGCCGGACTGATGGAAATGAACACCAGCTGCCCGAACGAAGGCCACAATCGCCTGCTATGCCATGACCCGCATCTGGTGGGGGAGATTACGGAAGCTGTGAAAAACGAAATCGGCGATCGCCCGCTCATCGTGAAACTCGCGTACATTCCCAACGATGCCGATCTGGAAACCATGGTCAAGGAAACCGTTGGTCGTGGCGCTGTGCAAGGCTTCTCCACCATCAACACCATTTCGGCGCGCCTGGTGGACGCCAATGGCAATCAGGCCTTGCCGGGAGCCGGACGCGACCGTTCCGGCGTGTGCGGTAACGCCATCCGCGGAGCCGGTCTCGACATGGTCGGCAGGCTTTCCGCCATCCGTGAGAAACTCGGCGTTGACTTCGCCATTGTGGGTGTTGGCGGTGTGATTCGCCCCGATGACTATAAGGCGTACCGTGCGGCCGGCGCAAACGCGGTGATGAGCGCCACCGGAGCCATGTGGGACGCGAATCTCGCGCGCGAAATTAAGAAGACGCTGCGTTGAATTCCGTTTTCGCGAACATGCTACACGCCTTAGGGCAACTGAAAGGCAGTGTTTCTTTAGATTTGGCCCAACAGCGGGTTGAAAGAGGTTCCCAATAAGTCGGCGTTGAGCGTTGAGCGCAATGTCGCTAATGTAACCGGACAGCCGCAGCCATTTTCTCCAACATTATTCACTTGCTTTTCACCGGCACTCGCTTCACGCGGGTGCCGGTTTTGCTTTTTCGGCGATTGCCATGGGTGTGCGGAGTCTTCCTGTGTTTTGACTTTGCTGCCTCATGACTTCTTTTTTGGTCCGGCCATCGTGTATCATGTTCGTTTGGCGTGTTTCGCCCGCGGATAGAGAGCGCGTCGGCATTGGGCTGGCAGCACCGCGCAGCAATATAAGGAGGATGCCGTGGCACTGACGGCTGAAGAAAAGACCCAGATCATCAACGAGTTCGCGACCCACGAGGGCGACACTGGTTCCCCGGAGGTCCAGGTTGCCCTGCTCTCCAAGCGCATCGCCGATCTGACCGAGCACCTGAAGGAGCACAAGCATGATCACCACTCCCGTCGTGGTATGCAGATGATGATCGGTTCCCGCCGCAGCCTGCTCGATTACCTCAAGCGCACCGATATCAACCGTTACCGTGCGCTGATCGAGAAGCTTGGTCTGCGTCGATAATTCAGACTTCCGCCCGGGCGCCCATAGGCGCTCGGGCGTTTTACATACGCTGCCAACGGCAACAACGCAAACGAGGGCGATGAAAAGAATCAGGCCGAAGGAACAGGCCAGAACGGTAAGCCCGACTGAAGAGGTTGACACGAGGAACGCAGCCAAGGGGCTGTGAACATTGCGAATGTAAGAGCTTGCCCAGCTGAAGAGGGCTGTTTGAAGGAATATTAGGAAAACACAAAGGAGTAGCCCCATGGAGGGTCCTGAAATCAAAGCCGCAGAAGCCGTTATCGATAACGGCTCGTTCGGTAAGCGCACGCTGCGCTTCGAAACCGGTCGTCTTGCCCAGCAGGCTGACGGCGCAGTCGCCGCCTACCTGGACGACGACACCATGATCCTGTCCACCACCACCGCCGGTTCCAGCCCGAAGGAGAACTACGACTTCTTCCCGCTGACCGTCGACGTGGAAGAGAAGATGTACGCCGCGGGCAAGATCCCTGGCTCCTTCTTCCGCCGCGAAGGTCGTCCCAGCTCCGAGGCCATCCTCGCCTGCCGTATCATCGACCGTCCGCTGCGCCCGCTGTTCCCGCACACCCTGCGCAACGAGGTGCAGGTCGTCGAGACCATCCTCGCCGTCAACCCGCAGGATGCCTACGATGTGGTCGCGCTGAACGCCGCATCCGCCTCCACCATGATCTCCGGCCTGCCGTTCGAAGGCCCGGTCTCCGGCGTGCGCCTGGCCCTCATCGACGGCCAGTGGGTCGCCTTCCCGACTTGGGAGCAACGTGAACGTGCCGTCTTCGAGATCGTGGTCGCGGGCCGCGTCATCGAGAACGGTGACGTCGCCATCGCCATGATCGAGGCTGGTGCCGGCAAGAACGCCTGGCACCTCATCTACGACGAAGGCCAGACCAAGCCGGACGAGGAAGTCGTCGCCGGTGGCTTGGAAGCCGCCAAGCCGTTCATCAAGGTGATCTGCGAAGCCCAGAACGAGCTCAAGGAGAAGGCTGCCAAGGAAACCAAGGAATTCCAGCTCTTCCCGGAGTACACCGACGAACTGTACGCGCGCATCGACGAGATCGCGCACAAGGATCTCGATGAGGCCCTGACCATCGCAGAGAAGCTGCCGCGCCAGGATCGCATCAAGGAAATCAAGGAAGGCGTGAAGGCCACCCTCGCCAACGAGTTCGAAGATATGGACGATGCCGAGAAGGAAAAGGAAATCGGCAACGCCTTCAAGGAGCTGCAGCGCCAGATCGTGCGTCGCCGCATCCTGACCGAGGATTACCGCATCGACGGCCGTGGCCTGCGCGACATCCGCACCCTGTCCGCCGAAGTGGACATCGTGCCCCGCGTGCACGGCTCCGCCCTGTTCCAGCGCGGCGAAACCCAGATCCTGGGCGTCACCACCCTGAACATGCTCAAGATGGAACAGCAGCTGGACTCCCTGTCCGGCCCGCAGTCCAAGCGTTACATGCACAACTACGAGATGCCGCCGTACTCCACCGGTGAAACCGGCCGCGTCGGCTCCCCGAAGCGCCGCGAAATCGGCCACGGTGCCCTCGCCGAGAAGGCCCTGGTGCCGGTGCTGCCGAGCCGCGAGGAGTTCCCGTACGCCATCCGTCAGGTCTCCGAGGCCATCGGTTCCAACGGTTCCACCTCCATGGGCTCCGTGTGCGCATCCACCCTGTCGCTGCTCGCCGCCGGCGTGCCGCTGAAGGCCCCCGTCGCGGGCATCGCCATGGGCCTCGTGTCCGGCGATGTGGACGGCAAGCACATCTTCAAGACCCTGACCGACATCCTGGGCGCCGAGGACGCGTTCGGCGACATGGACTTCAAGGTCGCCGGCACTTCCGAGTTCATCACCGCCCTGCAGCTCGACACCAAGCTGGACGGCATCCCCGCCGACATCCTGGCCGCCGCCCTGCAGCAGGCCAAGGAAGCCCGCACCACCATCCTCGAGGTCATCAACGAGTGCATCGACGGCCCGGCCGAGATGAGCGAGTTCGCCCCGCGCATCATCACCACCACCGTTCCGGTTGACAAGATCGGCGAGATCATCGGACCGAAGGGCAAGATGATCAACCAGATCCAGGAGGATACCGGCGCCGAGATCGCCATCGAGGATGACGGTACCGTGTTCATCTCCTCCGAAGGCGGCGAAGCCGCCGAGAAGGCCAAGCAGATCATCGACCAGATCGCCAACCCGCATGTTCCGGAAGCCGGCGAAACCTACAACGGCAAGGTCGTCAAGACCACGTCCTTCGGCGCGTTCGTGAACCTGACCCCGGGCACCGACGGTCTGCTGCACATCTCCCAGATCCGCAACCTCGCCAACGGCGAACGCATCGACCAGGTCGAGGACGTGCTGCAGGAAGGCGACACTGTCGAGGTCGTCGTGCAGGGTGTCGACGATCGCGGCAAGATCAGCCTCGCCATCCCCGGCTTCGAGGATCAGGAATCCAACTCCGGCCGTGGTGGCCGTGGCGATCGTGGTGGCCGTGGCCGCCGTGGCGATCGTCGCGATGACCGTCATGATGATCGCCGTGACGACCGTCGTGAGGATCGCCGTTCCCGCGACGATCGCGATTACGACGACCGTCCGCGCCGTGGCCGTCATGAGGATCGTGACAACGATCGCGACCGTGATTATGATGATCGTCCGCGTCGCCGTCGTTCCTACGATGACCGTGATGATCGCGACCGTGATTATGATGATCGTCCGCGTCGCCGTCGTTCCTACGACGACCGTGGCGACCGCGACTACGATCGCGACGATCGCCGTGGTGGCCGTGGCAGCCGCCGTGGTTCCGACCGCAACCCGCGTTACGCGACCGATGACAACTACGACGATTACCGTTCCGAGCGCGAAGAGCGCACCGAGCGTCCGCGTCGCCGCGTCCGTCGCGATTTTGATCCGTTCGAAGACTGACGTCTTCTCACGGATCCTTCGCAGCGGAGCTGCTCACTTCGCCTACAGGAAGCCCACCGGGCTTCCCGTTTGACGGCTCAGCATTCGAAGACTGACGTCTTCTCGCGGATCGGTGACGTACAGCGTCGCTAGCCGTAGCGAACGGCAATGATATCGGTATCGGGGCCGTCCTCCGGAGCATTCTCCGGCGGACGGCCCCGATTCACTTTCCCGGGTTTGTTTCCCAAGGCATGGAATGGCGCGGTTCCCGCGGTATGGGTTTTCGTATCCGTATGCGATAATGAAATCATTGTCTCGATTTCGCAAGGAGGAACTTGCCTATGAACATCGCCGTTATCATCGCAATCGTCGTTGTCGTACTGATCGTGCTGTGGGCGGTCGGCGCGTACAACGGACTGGTGTCGTTGCGCAACCGCGTGAAGAACGCCTGGTCGCAGATCGACGTGCAGCTCAAGCAGCGTGCCGACCTCGTACCGAACCTCGTGGAGACGGTCAAGGGTTATGCCGCCCACGAATCCGAGGTTTTCACCCAGGTGACGCAGGCCCGCAACAAGGCGGTCCAGGTCGCCGCCGATCCGAACACCGAACCGGCCCAGCGCATCCAGGCGGAGAACGACCTTTCCCGCGCCATCTTTAACCTGCAGGCCACCGCCGAGGCGTACCCGCAGCTGCAGGCCAACCAGAACTTCATGGATCTGCAGTCCCAGCTCAAGACGCTGGAGGAGAAGCTCGCCTACGCACGCCAGTTCTACAACGACGTGGTGCAGAAGTACAACACCAAGATCGAAACGGTGCCCACCAATATCATCGCCTCGCTGTTCCACTTCAAGCAGGCGGATTACTACCAGATCGCCGAAGCCGACCGTGCGGTGCCACAGGTCAAGTTCTGACGGTTCCGCTCGTATGATGCTCCAAGGCTTACGGGCATAGGCTCGGCCTTGGGAATCGGGTGCGACGCAAGGGGAGTCGCGCCCGACGGTGCCGGGCCGGTTGGCATCGGAAGACGGACGCGGGGAGGAGACGTCCGCCGTGATTCGGTGTACAAGGCCGCAGACCGACAACGCAAGGGAAGAGAAAACGGATGAGGAAGAGGCTTATCAGGGCGGTGGCCATCGCCATCGTCGCGGCATTGGCCGCGGCGGTCATGGTGGTGTTCGTCTGGCTCGACGGGAACGACGAGGCGACGGCGAGCTACCGTAGTTTGGATTACGATGTGACGGTGCAAACCAACGGCGATCTGAAGATCGTGCAGCACATCGACTACCAGCTCAAGGAAAGGGAGGACAACAGCTCCTCCAAATACTGGCGTCAGCTGTACTGGCAGTACACGTTGGACAGCACGAACCTGACCAACATCACCGACATCAAGGTCAGGAACGTCACCACGGGCGCGGAATACAGCCAAGTCAACCCGCAGAACCCCAACAGGGTGGACCAGTACACGTGGGATTCGAAATTCGCCAACCACTGGTACATCGCCGATGTGACGAATGGAAGCAACTACCCCGAGCCGTTCGACACGCAGAACGACGGTCTGGATCCGAACGCGCGGGAACACACGAGGAAAAGCGTTGAAATCGGTTGGAACATCCCGTACACGGTCAAGGCCGACAGCATGAAATTCGACGTGGAGATGACCTTCCACGGCGTCTCCACGAAGTACAAGGACATCACCAGCTTCCAATGGGAGCCAATCAGTCCGACCAACACCTTCCCGGGCGCGAAGATGACGGGCGTCGTCCGCTTCCCCGATGGCATCGACGCGAAGAACTCGTGGGGGTGGCTGCACACCAAGAACGATTCCGAAACGGAACGCGGCAAGCAGGGCGAGCTGCGGTTCGCCGTATACAACCTGAAAGCCGAACAATACGTCGACGTGGTCGCCGCCTTCGACAGTGCGGTGGCGACCGATGTCGCCAGGACGGAACCGACCGATCACCTCGACACGTTGAAGGCCGATGAGACGAAGCAGGAGAAAGCCTGGCACGACAGCCAGCATCAGAAGGCCGTCGTCCGCGTCGTGATCTGGATCGTCTCGCTGGTCATCGGCATCGGTTCATGCGTCCTCGCGATCATCGCGGTGATCCAATCCAACAAGGCGGCGCGTTACCGCGGAGGATTGGAATACTGGCGCGATCGTCCGTCGCTGTCCCCGGCATCCGCCGCCCGCATGATCGACATCATCGGCGAGGCGAAGGGCACCCAGTCCTCCCGTTCCATGACGGCCACGATCCTGGCGCTCGCCGCCAAGCATGCCATCGCGATCTACCCCGGTCCGGCATCGAACTACAAGGGCATCGACATGAGCACCGCCGACCCTGTGCAGATCTCGCATATGATCGCGTCCGACGGCGTTAAGGCGCTTGCCTCGTCCAAGACGAGCACCATCGTCATCATGCCGGATGCGTTGCACAACCGCGAGACGCTGAATCTGAGCCAATCCGAGCAGAAGTGCCTGCGGCTGCTGGTCAGCATCTCGATGCGCGTCGGCTACCCGGTGTTCGACCTCAAGCAGATGAAGAATGCCTGCAAGGATTGGACTTCCGGCTATAAGGAGCTTGAAGCCTTCGAGACGGCCTGCGACACCGAATTCGCGATGCTCGGCGCCACCAGCCAGTCGGCGTGGCGGTACATGCTGCCGGGCAGCATCGCCGCGATCGTTGGCCTGATCATCAGCATCAACGGCTTCTTCATCGGCAATCTCGCGCTTGGCTTCCTCATTGGCATGCCGATGTTCCTGATCGGCGTGTTCTGCGATTGCGCCGGGGCGTCCGAGACGGTTACGCCTGCCGGTCAGGAGTACGCGGGCCAATGCCTCGGCCTGCGCAACTACATGCAGGATTTCTCCGACTTCTCCGACCGCGGTGCCGCCGACCTGACGATGTGGGACTGGTATTTGGTGTATGCGGCGGCGTTCGGCATCTCCGAGCAGGTGATGAAGGAACTTGCGAAGGCCTATCCGCAGGTGCGTGACCAGGAGTGGCTGGACGCGAACGGCGCCGGTTCCATGTGGTACTGGGGTTACAGTCCGATGCATTGGGGCTCCGGTTCCTCGACGCCGGGCACATCGTTCGGTGGATTCGGCGGTTCTTCGGGCGTGTTCGATATCGGCACACAGATCGATTCGGGCTTCTCCGCGGTGCGCAACACCATCAGCGCCGCGGCCCCGTCCAGCAGCGGCGGTGGTTTCGGCGGTTCGGGAGGCTCGTTCTCCGGTGGTGGATTCGGCGGATCGAGCGGCGGTTCCGGCGGCGGTTCGGCAGGCGCCCGCTGATTCTGCGGATGGTCGCCCGACCCCGGCTGTTCCCCGGTGCGGATGCTCCGTGCCGGGGAACAGCGCGTTTGAAAGGCGGAAAATGGGTGACAAACGGGTGGCAGACGGGTGATAAGCGGGTGATTGGGACAACGCGGGTCTTGGGCGTGACACGAATCGCGTGCCTTGGGTCGCAAGTATTCTGGAACACAGCGCATATCAACCGCCAACGCCTACCGTAAGGAGAATCCCATGACCCTGTTCCGAGATCTCGGACCGTTCCACACCACCGCCATCGGTCACGGCGAAATGCCCCTGACCATCGAGAACAACCGTGGCCATGATGTCGGCATCGAAACCCTGCACGCTTCGCTGGATGCGGGTTGCCGCCACATCGACACCGCATGGGCCTACTACACTCCGGGCGAGGAGGAGCAGACCGGCGAGAAGCTGGTGCGTGAGGCGCTCGACACGTGGAAGGGACCGCGCGAGGAAGTCATCGTGGCCACCAAGGTCGGCCTGCGTCGCGCGTGGGACGGCGACAAGCCGATCTGGCCGCGCGACGGCGAGCCGGAACATCTCATCGAATACGGCAAGCAGTCCGCGCAGGCGCTCGGCGTCGACTCCATCGACCTGCTGTACCTGCATCGCCATGATCCCGAAGTGCCATACAACGAATCCTGCGAAGGCATCAAGGCCCTGCTCGACCAGGGCGTGGCCCAGTGGGCGGGCGTTTCCAACGTCACCATCGAACAGCTCGACATCGCCCGCGAAATCCTGGGCGACAAGCTCGTGGCCGTGCAGAACCAGTATTCGCCGATTCATCTGGAGACCCAGGACACGCTCGACTACTGCCGTGAGCTTGGACTGGCGTTCGTGTGCTGGAGCCCGCTGGGCGGCTACCGTCACCCGTACGACGAGCACCTGTTCGACCCGTTCCGCAAGGTCGCGGCCGAGCATGGCGTGAGCTACCAGCGTGTGGTGCTGGCGTGGGAGCTCGCCAAGGGCGATCACATGTTCGTGATCCCCGGCGCGCACCGCCCCGAAACGATCCTCGATTCGCTCAAGGCGGACGAGCTTGAACTGAGCCCCGAGGAGCTGGAGTTCCTCGGCTGACCGTGTTTCCCGTGCGCCTCGGGTGGGGTGCACGGGCCAGACGGGGCCGGCACAGTGCTGTGCACTCCGATCCGTACAATGTTGAAGGTTTTACGTCGAGTACGAGGAATGAACGTGCATAGAAGAAACAAGCCCGAAGTGTTGGCCCCGGCAGGCAATCTGCGAGGACTCAAAACCGCCGTCGATTACGGTGCGGACGCCGTGTACTGCGGCGGCAAGGCGTTCGGCATGCGCAGTGCGCCGAAGAACCTGTCGCTGGCGGATTTCGAGGAAGGCGCACGCTACGCGCATGAGCGCGGGGCGCGTGTCTACGTGACCTGCAACGTGCTGCCGCGCAACAGCGAGGTCGAAGCGATCCGCGAATATCTCGGTCAGCTGAAAACCACCGGCGTGGATGCGCTGATCGTCAGCGATCTCGGGGTGATGATGACCGCGCGTGAGGTCGCGCCGGAACTCGAACTGCATGTGAGCACGCAGGCCGGCATCACCAATTATGGTGCCGCGCGCGCCTTCTACGAGCTTGGCGCCAAGCGCGTGGTGCTCGCCCGCGAAATGGATCTGCAGGCGGTGCGCGACATCCGCGCACGCATCCCCGACGACATGGACATCGAATGTTTCGTGCATGGCGCCATGTGCATGGCGTTCTCCGGGCGTTGCCTGTTCTCCAACTATCTGACCGGGCGAGACGGCAATCATGGCGAATGCGCCCAGCCGTGCCGCTGGAAGTATTCGATTGTGGAGGAGAAACGCCCCGGCCAGTATTTCCCCATCGAACAGACCGAGAACGGCGCGTACCTGTTCAACTCGCAGGATATGAACATGCTGGAGCATGTCGACGATCTGATCGATTCCGGCGCGATCAGTCTCAAAATCGAGGGACGATCCAAAAGCGCCTACTATATCGCCGCGATGACCAACGCCTACCGGACCGCGGTGGACCGCTACATGGTCGCGCGAGGCTTCGAGGATGCCGACGGCAACGAGCTCAAGCCGTTCCATGACGCCGTGATCCGCCCCGGCGACCCCGATTACGACACCGCCGTGCAGGACGATATCGCACGCAACGCGGACAAGGCCTTCGCGGGCGTGCCGGATGCCGAGGACGGCCAGGCCGCGCCGCAAGTCGGTGCCGCGCACGCCGTCAACATCGGCAACGCGGATGATGGCGATCTGAGCTATCACGCGCGCAGCACGCGCCGCAAATCCAACACCGCGGCGGAGATCCTTCCCGAAGGCTGGCATCATGCCGCCGTGCGTCCGGCCGAACACGTCGAACTGCCGGAATGGCTGAAGGAGGAGCCCTACAAGGTGGCGCACCGCGACTATTCCACGGGCTTCTACTACCCCGAGCACAAGGTGCAGCAGCGCACCGATCGCGCCGGGTACTTCCGTTCCTGGCTGGTGGTCGGCGAAGCGATTTCGTGGACGCCGGAGGAGGGCGGCAGGCTCACCATCATGAGCCGCAACAAGATCGAACCCGGTCAGGAAGTCGAATTCCTGCTCGCCGGGCAGCCGCCGCTTGCCTACACCATCCCCGAATCCGGGCTGCGTGACGCGGACGGCGCTCCGGTCGCCGCCATCAACAACCCGGCGCACGTGTTCTCCATCCCCTGCCCGCACGATATCCCGGCCAACACCGCCATCCGTTCGCGCACCAAGCACGCCACGCTCAAGGCCGAGTAGCCTTCCCGCGCGTCCGCTTCCGGCGTATCCCATACCCATCTATCGTCATCGACATCAAAGGAACAAGCATGACCGAATACGACGACGCGATCCTCGACTCGTCCACCATCAGCTCCACGGACAAGGCCGGACGCCCGATCCCCGTCACCATCCCGATCGCCCTCGCCCAGGGCATCACCGTCACTTACACCACGCGACTCGGCGGCTTGAGCGCGGGGGAGTGGGGCAACTGCAACCTCGGCGGCAAGGGCGGCGACAGCGCCGAAGCCGTGCTGTCGAATCGCATCGCGCTTGCCGAAGCGGTCGGCGCCCCGCTGAGCATCATCTCGCAGGTGCATTCCGGCAAGGCCGTCGACGTGGATGAGGTATTCGGCAGGAACGCGCCGTTCGGCTACGATTTCTCCGGAACCCAGGACGATGAAGGCCACACGCCCGAAGGTGTGACGGTGATCGAAGCCGACGCGCAGGTCACCTCCCGCAAAGGCGTGGCGCTGGGCGTGTTCGCCGCGGACTGCCTGCCCGTGCTGCTCGCCGACCCGCAGGCCGGCGTGATCGGCGTCGCCCATTGCGGCCGCAAAGGCCTGCAGACCGGCGTGATCGGTTCCGCGGTCGATCTGATGACAACCAAGGGCGCCGTGCCGGAGCGCATCGTGGCGACGCTCGGCCCGCGCATCTGCGGCGACTGCTATGAGACCGGCGACGAGATCGCCGACGAATTCGACGCGCAATTCCCCGGCAGCTTCTCGCTGACCCGTTTCGGCGGCACAGGCATCAACATCGTCGCCGCCGCACTGAGCGAACTCGCCGAAGCTGGCGTGGTGGCCGACAATATCATCGAATCGCGTCCGCGCGTCAACGCCGCCACCCAATACCTGAGCGAGGACGCCGAACTGGCTGAACTGTGCGCCAACGACGGCGAAGGCCCCGCAAGCCTCGAGGAGCGTATCAGCGCGATCCACCGCAGCATGTGCACCGTGGAGAACCCGCTGTGGTATTCGCACCGCAGGGCTGCGCTCGCAGGCAAAACCCATGAGGGCCGCATGCTCGCGCTCATCCAGCGCAGCTGACGGTTGCGGTTGAACGGCCTGTTCGCACGGCCGAACGGCCACGCGAACCGACGGAGATTCCGTGCAGAACGAACGCCCGCGCCCGCCCAAAAGTTCCGGCGCGGCATAGGTTGGAGAACTATGCAAGAAGAAGAGAAGAAGCAGCAGACGGTGCCCGTGGTGGCCGTGGTCCTCGCGGCCGGTTTCGGCACCCGTTTCGACCCGGAGAACCCCAAGCAGCTGGTTTGCATCGCCGACAAGCCCATCGTGTGCTGGAGCATCGAGGCGTTCGAACGCAACAGCCGCGTCAGCGACATCGTGGTGGTGGTGAACCCGAAGGTGCGTGACGGCATCGAAGGGCTCATCGATGAAGCCGGGTACGGCAAGGTGCGTATGGTGATCGACGGCGGCGCCGAACGCGCCGACAGCACGATGGCCGCGTTGGATGTGCTGAAACAGGCGGGAATCCCCGAAAGCGCGAAGATCCTCATCCACGATGCCGTGCGTCCCTTCGTCTCGCAGGAGTCCATCGACGAGTCGATCGACGCGCTGGACGAGTTCTCGGCCGCGACCGTCGCCTTCGCCTCGACCGACACCATCCTGCTGACCCACGACGCGGGCGACCGTAAGGTGATCGCCTCGGTGCCCGACCGCGCCGACACGTTCCGTGCGCAGACCCCGCAGTCGTTCCGTTTCGGCACGATCCACCACGCTTACGAGCTGGCGGCGGGCGACCCCGACTTCCATCCGACCGACGACACCCGCGTGGTCGTCGACTACATGCCCGACGAACCGGTCGCCATCGTATCCGGCAGCGAAACGAACCTGAAGGTCACCACGCTCGCCGATCTGCCCACGGCCGAACGCATCGCGGCGAGCGTCATGCATCAGCTCACCAAGGAGGAGGCGCGGGAGCGCATGCACGCCATCCTGCGTGAAGCGATGGGTCGTTGAGAAACGACCGGGGAACGGCTAGGGAACGACTGGGGAACGGTAGACTGGGCATATGCAGCAGATCAGCGTGGTGATTTCCGGATTCGACCATTACGATGGCATCGATGTCAACCCATCCCATGAGGTGCCGAAAGCCCTGGCGGAGCATGGCATCGACGGACTCGACGGGGTGGACCTGTCGATCAGCGCGGTGAGTCTGCCGGTGAGTTTCGCCAAGGCATGGCCGGTATTGGAACAGACCATCGAATCCGTGAAACCGAACATCGTCATCGCCACCGGTCTGAAACGTGCCGCTCGTGGCGTGATGCTGGAACGGTGCGCCACGAATCTCATGGATGCCAACAAGCCGGACATCGACAACGCCGTGCCCAAGCTCGCGCCCATCGACCCCAGCGGCCCCGCCGCCTATTGGACCCGGCTGCCATTGCGTGCAATCCTCAGCCAGTTCACCCATGATTCCATTCCGGCCACGCTCAGCTCCGACGCCGGCACTTTCGTCTGCAACTCCCTGTTCTACAACCTGTTGAACTGGGCCTCCTCGCAGGAGAAGGTGCTGTCCGGCTTCGTAAGTCTGCCGCTGGTCAACGAGGAACCGCATCCGCAGCATGGTCTGCCATTGCATCAGCTGGTGCAGGCCGGCGCCGATGTGGTGCGCGAGAGCGTGGAATACTATATGCGCCCCTCCAGCGAGGACATTCTCATCGCCTGACCCGTTCCCTTCCGCCGGTATGCGGTCGAGGCTGTGTGAAAGTGCAAGACGCTCGCCGATTCTCGAGCACGTATACAGTAGAGTTTTACGTGGATAAAGTCGAGTAGGATATGTGCCACGAAGGTTTTTCGGCGGAAAGGATCAGAGCATGGAACAGTTCCCGGTTGTCTTGCGGGGATACGACAAGGATAAGGTGGACGCGGCGTTCGCTTCGGCGCAGAAGACGCTGGCGGACATGCGTGAGCAGATCGCGTCCAACGATGACATGATCCTTCAACTGCAGGCGCAGCTCGAACAGGAAAAGGCCCGTCAGAGCAAGTCCGGCAGCAGCTTCTCCTCGCTGGGAGCGAACGCGCAGCAGATGCTGTCCTCCGCCGAGCAGACGAGCGCCGAACTGCTCGAACGTGCCAAGAGCGACGCGGCATCCACCCGTTCCGCCGCTCAGGTCCAGGCACAGACCCTGATCAACAACGCCAAACTCGACGCTCGTCGCATCGTGGACGATGCCAAGGCCAAGGCGGACAGCATCCTGACCCGCGCCAACAACGACGCCGAAAGCCTGACCCGTTCCGCCAAGGAGGACGCCGAGCATCTGCGTTCCGAAACCACCAAGAACGTCACCGAGCAGCGCCAGACCGTGGAAATCGAACTGCGCAACGCCCGCGAGGAGCAGACGAAGAAACTCGCCTCCGAACGATCCACCCAGGAACGCGAAATCGCCGAAATGAAGGCCGACGCCGTCCAGCAGATCGCCGACCAGCGCAAGAGCACCAACGAGGAGCTCACCCGTCTGAAGAACGAGGCCAACGATCAGATCGAAGCCGCGCTTGCCGAAGCGAACAAGAATCTCGCCGACGTGCGCGAACAGGTCGCCAAGATGACCACCGACGCGCAGCGCAAGGCCGCCGAGATCACCGACGCCGCACAGACGAAGGCCCAGGAGATCACCGACGAGGCCGAAGTGCATCGCACCAAGACCATGAGCCAGGTCAGCGCTGAAGTCGAGCAGATCCGCAACGATATCGCCGCCCAGCAGGAGGAAGCCACCAAGAAGGTGGGCGAACTGCTCAAGAGCCTGGAACAGAGCCGCACCGAGGCCAAGAAGGAAGCCGACGAGCTGATCAGCCAGGCCAAGACCGCACGTCAGGAGGCCGACGAGTACGCGACCCGTAAGCGCACCGACACCGACGCCAAGGTCGATGTGATGCTGAAGAACGCGCAGGATGAGGTCGAACGCCAGATCGACGAGCGTCGTCATGCGGCGCAGGAGGAGATCGAGGAGCTGAAGAAGCGTATCAGCGACCTGCAGCAGCGCGAAGCGCAGATCACGCAGCGCGTGGGCGAGTTGCGCTCCATGTTCTCCAACGCGTTCGCCGGGTTCCTTGCCGGTGATGGCATGGACGCCGCCGCGCCTGCCGCCCAGGCCGCCGCCCAGCAGGGCGGGGACGAGCAGCCTGCCGCCGAAACCGCTGAGACCGGTGAACACGGCGATGGCGCCGAGAACGAAGGCGAACAGGAGTAAGTCCTCTGCCGCGCCAACGCCAGTAACGTTTCGAAAGCCCTTCACGCAACGCCGCATTCGGCCTGCGCGAAGGGCTTTTCCATAACCGACGGCCCTGCGGTGAAACGGTTGGTGGCGATGATGGTAGGCTGGGCATCAAACCATATCCATACATATGCATTCGGCGGCATCCGGCCCGGGTTTTCCCGCGTCCGGGTGCCGCGATGTTTTGAGTGAAGGAGCATTCATATGGCACAGATCACACCGTTGAGCGCCGAGGCTCTTGCCGGCCTGCGCGAAGGGTTCGAGGCTGGAGCCTCCAATCGCATGGCGATGAACGCCGTCACCGCCGCTGGAGTGGACAAGGTGGCGCGCAACTATGACCGCGCCCGTCTGCTGCAGCGCAGGTTCTCCACGGTCGTCGACAACGGTGAAGCCACCCATCAGGACCGTTCCGGCCGCTGCTGGCTGTTCAGCTCGCTGAACGTCGCCCGCTTCGTGGCCAAGAAGAACCTGGGACTCAAGGAGTTCGAGTTCTCCCAGAACTACGCCATGTACTACGACAAGCTGGAACGCATCAACTATTTCCTCAAGGACGTCGCCACACTGATCGAGGCCAGCGAACCCGCTGATTCCCGTCTGATGCAGCACCTGCTGCAGGATGTGATGGGCGACGGTGGCCAGTGGACTATGGCCATGAACGTCTACAAGAAGTATGGTGCCGTCCCCAAGGATCTGTTCCCGGAGACCGAATCCTCCAAGAACACCGGTGAGATGAACACGCAGCTGCGCCATATGCTGCACACCGCCGTGGCCCGCATGTACGCCAAGGGCGCCGATGTCGAGAGCATCATCGCCGAAGCCACTGCCGCCGGTCATCGCATCCTCACCATCCACTTGGGCGAACCGCCCGTCTCCTTCGACTGGGAGTGGACCGACAAGGATGGCGAATTCCACCGCGACGGCGAGATCACGCCGCAGGAGTTCTGGAAGAAGTACGTCGGTTCCGCCGATTTGGAAAGCTACGTGTGCCTGGTGGACGATCCGCGTGCCGAGCATCCGAAGGGCAGGAAGATCGCCATCGAGCATCTGGGCAACGTGGCCGGCGGCGACGCCACCGAGTATCTGAACGTGACGAACCAGTTCATGAAGGATTGCGTGAAGAAGATCCTCGTCGAGGAGGGCATTCCGGTGTGGTTCGGTGCCGATTGCCATCCGTTCATGGATCGTGAGAATGGCGCTTGGGCCACCGACCTGTTCGAATACGGCAAGCTGTATGGTTTCGATTTCGATCTGGACAAGGAGGAGCGCGTGCGCTTCGCCGACTCCGCCATGAACCATGCCATGGCCTTCGCCGGCGTGGACGTGGCCGAGGATGGTTCCACCCGCCGTTGGCGTGTGGAGAACTCCTGGGGTTCCAAGATCGCCGACAAGGGCTACTTCACGATGAGTGACGACTGGTTCACCGAGTACGTGTACGAGGTGGCCGTGCCGAAGGCCTTGCTGCCCGCCGAATATCAGGCCGCTCTGGACGAGCCCGCCATCTCCCTGCCCGCTTGGGATCCGATGGGCGCACTTGCATAGGGGGACGGCCCGGTGGGCCGTCCCGCGAGTGCGCCGAGACGCGGCGGTAGCCGCGTTCTCGGTGGGATGAGGTGCGTGTCTGGCTAATTCTGTTTCAGCGGGTTGGCTGGTACGCGCACTTGCATGAGAGACGGCCCAGTGGCCGTCATTCCCTCGTAGGGTGAACAGTCCCATCCGCCACCGCGGATGGGACTGTTGCGTTCCGGTAGGCGGTCGATGGTTATGTTCTGCGGAGCCTATGAACTATTGTGGTGAATTCGGTGCGTGAACGCACCATCGTCATATCAACGCATTGTGTAGCATTACAGGCATCGGAGTATGCGAGGAAGGAGAGTCGGCATGGCAGCGTTGCGCGGTCCGGATAGTTCCGAGGATAAGCGTCGTTTGGGGGAGCAGGCGGTCTTTCCCGAGACGGTGGATGTCAATATCCGTCAGCTTGATCCGATTCCTGCCCCGCGTGCGTTCCTGCGTGAACTGCCGCTTACCGAGGAGATGAGCCAGTTGGTGCGTTCGTCGCGTCAGGAGATCCGTGACGTGTTGCGCGGGCGCGATGACCGTCTGCTTGTCATTGTGGGACCGTGTTCCATTCATGATCCCAAGGCGGCGCATGAGTATGCCGAACGGCTTGCCACGGTGCAGCGCGAGCTGAATGATCGTCTGCTGATCGTCATGCGCGTGTATTTCGAGAAGCCACGTACCACCATCGGGTGGAAGGGACTGATCAACGATCCCGATCTTGATGGCCAGTTCAATATTCGTAAGGGCATGTGGGAGGCACGCAAGGTGCTGACCGACGTGTTGTCGCTCGGTCTGCCGATCGCCACCGAATGGCTTGATCCGATTACCCCGCAGTATATCTGCGACGCGATCAGCTGGGGTGCGATCGGTGCGCGCAATACGGAGAGTCAGGTGCATCGCGAGCTGGCGAGCGGCCTGTCCATGCCGGTCGGTTTCAAGAATTCCACGGATGGTTCCGTCAAGGCCGCGGCGGATTCCTGCTATGCGGCCGCGTTCGAGCATCATTTCCTGTCCATCAATCTGGATGGTCGCGTGATTTCCGCCGAAACGAAAGGCAATCCGGATTGCCATCTGGTGTTGCGCGGTTCGTCGAGCGGTCCGAACTATGACGCCGAATCGGTGAAGCGTGCGTTGGATGAGTTGCGCCGTTCGAAGGCTTCCGGTCCGAGCGAGCATGGTTTGATCATCGATGCGGCGCATGGTAATTGCGGTAAGGATGAGGTGCGTGAGGCCGAGGTGGTCGAGGAGATCGCTGCGCGTCTCGTCAAGGGCGAGCAGGGTATTCTCGGCGTGATGATGGAAAGTTTCCTGGTGGCGGGCAATCAGAAGCCTGCGCCGCTTGACCGGCTGGTGTATGGCCAGTCCGTCACCGATTCGTGCATTCCGTGGAATCGCACCGAGCAGTTGCTGCATACGCTGGCCGACGCGGTCGAGACCCGCAGGGCCGCCGCTCGCGCGTAGCACCCGCGTGCCGTGCATATGCCGCCATCGCAGTGGCGAATAGGCATGTGAGCATAAGACATATGGGATGGGCCATGACGGAATCGTCATGGCCCATCTGTGTAATATCGACGGCATCGCACGGCATGATGTCATGCCGTCGCTTTGCGTCGTGCCGTATCACATGTCCTGCAGGTCGTCCTTTCCTTCAAGTTCGGTCTGCATGTCGAACCACATGCGTTCGGCGGGGTTGATGTCGCGTACCTCAAGCAGCTTCTGATACATGGGGTACAGGACGTGCAGCCACGGGTACATGATGTACAGCGTGTGCTCCGACTTGTGGTTGCGCCAATGCTCCGGATGCGCTTCGAAGGTGTTGCGGAAGCGTTTCATATAGTTGTGGAACGAGATGGGCGACGTGTACATGCGTCGCGCGGAGATGCCGCACACCATGCGTTTGGAGTACACGGTTTTCAGTCCCCGGCCCAGCAGGTGCAGTGATACGTCCACATCCTCGTGCATCACGTCGGATTTGTCGCGGCACACTTCGTCCCTGATCTGCTTCCATGCGGTGGCGCGCAACGCCATGTTCGAACCGAACAGCAGCACCTGGCCGTCGTCGGCGCGGTAGGAGTGGCGGCGCACATGGTCGTCGCCGCGCAACGCGATGCGGCGGGCGGGCATATCGTAGTAGCTTACCGGTCCGGTCGCGCCCATGGCTTCGTCGTCCTCGGTGAAGATGCCGGCCACGACTTCGACCCAGTCGGGTTTGAGCATGCAATCCGCGTCGATACGGCCGAGCACGTCGCCCGTGGCCGCGTCGAGACCGTAGTTTCTGGTGGGGATCAGTCCCTGTTCATCATTCTGATGCAGCAGTCGGATCGGCGCTTCGGGATGTTGCGCCATGAATTCCTCCACGATCGTGCAGGTGGAGTCGGTGCTGCGATTGTCGACCACCAGGATCTCGTGGGGCATTGCGGTCTGTCGGATGGTGTTGGTCAGGCAGTCCGCGATACGTTCCTCTTCGTTCCACGCCGGGATGATAATCGAGACATTCAACATACTTTCAAGAATAAATAGTCGTGCGTACACTATTCGTCGAACAACAGGGATACTGGCGGTACAGCCCTCATCGCTACAATGGGGTGCCATGAACGAACGCGCGAATGAATGCGATGAGACTGAAAACGGTAGGCGGGAGGGCTTGCGATGGGATTTGGGGACCTTGTTCCCCGCGAAGGGCGATGACAGGCGGCCACCGGAATGGTTCGGCAGAGCGTTGCTGTACGTCGCCATCGCCGTGGTTCTGTTCTCCTACTGCTGGCGGTCGTGGGGATCGGTCGCGTACCTGATCTACGACATCCTCATTTCGCTGTTCCTCGCACTCGCGATCGAACCGATGGTGAAGGGACTGGTGGTTCACGGTTGGAACCGCGTGGTCGCGGCGCTGCTGTCGTTCGCCGTGGTGATCGTCGCAGTATGCGTACTGCTGCTGCTGTTCGGCAACATGTTCATCCAGCAGGTGATCGCATTGATTTCGGGGCTTCCCGATATGTATGAGCAGGCGCGGACCTTCGTCGATCAGCGTTTCTCCTTCAACCTGCCGGAGATCAACAATCTTGGGCCGGAGATCCTGAAGAACATCCAAACCTCGTGGGTGTCCGACTTCGCCGGTCAGGCCATGCACACCGTTTCCGGTGTTTCCGCGGCGTTCATCGACATCACCACCATTCTGATGGTCACCTACTATATTTCCGCGGCGGGCCCCAAGTTGCGTCGTTCCGTTTGCCAGTGGTTCGCGCCTTCCGCCCAGCGTCGCATCCTCACCGTATGGACGGTCGCCCAGGATCAGATTTCGTCCTTCCTGTTCTCCCGTACCGTTCTCGCCGCGCTCAACGCCTTCTTCACCGGCGTTTTCCTGGTGATCATGGACGTGCCGTATTGGCTGCCGCTGGCGCTGTTCTGCGGTATCGTCTCGCAGTTCATCCCGATGGTCGGTACTTTCGTGGGCGGCGCCGCGCCGGTGCTGTTCGCATGGGGCAACAACGGTCTGATGGCGGGTATTGCCGTCATCGTGTTCATCACCATCTACCAGCAGATCGAGAACTTCATCTTCCTGCCGAAGATCTCGCAGCGCACCATGGATATTAACGAGGCCGTGGCGTTCATCTCCGTGCTGTTCTTCGGCTCGCTGTTCGGAGCCATCGGTGCGTTCCTCGCGTTGCCAATCGCCGCCTCCATCCAGGTGATCGTGCATGCGGGCACCCGCCGTTACGAACTGGTGGATTCGCCGTTGATGGATGATCCCGCGCCGAAGAAGAAGTCGAAGGTGGTCGAGGCCGGCGAAGCCTTCAACGAGCATGTGATCCAGCCCATCAACCATGCCATTCCGCGCGCGGTCAAGGGCACCGCGAACCGTGTGCACGTGGATGACGAGATCCGCCAGATGCAGGAGATCTTCTACTCCATGTCCGACGAGGAGCTGCGCGAGGGCATGGAGGATGAATCCGCTACGGTGGCGATTCCGAAGCATGTGCTGAAAAGCGCTGCGAGCGGAGCGGGGAATACGGGTAAGCCGGGCAAACCGGTGCTGAAGGGCGTTGAGGCCGACGACGAGGGATCCGCCGGATCCGCCGAATCCGCCGAACCTGTCAAAACGAACGAAACGAACGAAACTGACAAGGCATCCAAGTCCGGCAGCGGTCCGGATATATCAAGCAATCCAAGGAAGGGGTGGCGCTGATGGTATTGCTTACCGTACTTGATGTGCTGCTGTCCGTCGTGGGCGCGGTCGGTATGGTCTACCAGGGCGTGTGCATCGTGGCGTCGCTGTTCGCCAAGCCCGTGACCTTCCCCGAAGCGCCCATGGACAAGCGGTACGCCGTGCTCATCTCGGCACGCAACGAGGAGAACGTGATCGGCAACCTCATCACCTGCCTGCACGAACAGACCTACCCCTCGGAGCTCATCGACATCTGGGTGGTGGCCGACAACTGCACCGATGACACGGCCGGGGTCGTGCGCGACATGGGCTGCCATGTGGTCGAACGCCACAATCTGGAACTCGTCGGCAAGGGCTACGCGCTCACCTACCTGCTTGATTACATGATCGATGCCGGGCTGTCCGACACGTATGACGCGTATTTCGTGTTCGATGCTGACAACAAGCTCGACCGCCACTACTTCGAGGAGATGAACAAGGGTTTCCAATCCGGTTTCAAGATCCTCACCAGCTACCGCAATTCGGTGAATCTGGCCGACAACTGGGTGTCCTCCGGCTCCGCGCTGTGGTTCATCCGCGAATCGAGGTTCCTCAACAACTCCCGTATGCTGTTCGGCTCCAGCTGCCATGTGGGCGGCACGGGTTTCATGTTCTCCAAGGAGATCATGAAGCGCAACAAGGGGTGGAAGTTCCATCTGCTCACCGAGGATCTCGAATTCACCATGGATTCCGTGCTGCACGGCGATCGCGTCGGCTACTGCGGCAATGCGATCCTGTACGACGAGCAGCCCGTCACCTTCGCGCAGAGTTGGCGTCAGCGCCTGCGCTGGAGCAAGGGCTTCCTGCAGGTGTTCAGGTATTACGGCCCGCAGCTGATCCGTCGCGCGGTACGCGAACGCGACTTCTCCGCTGTCGATTTCACCCTGTTGCTGTGTCCGTTCACGGTGCTCGGCGTGATCCGCGTGGTCATGGGCATCATCTTCGCGGCCTGCGGTTTCGTCACCTGGCAGAGCCAGTTGGGTGCCGTCACCGGGTGGAGCAGCGGCATTCTGCTGTCCATAGTCGGCATGATGGCGCTCGCGGCTCTGACGATCATCGCCGAACGCAGGCAGATCGGCGCTACGAACAAGGAGCTGTTCGCCTATGTGCTCAGTTTCCCGATCTACATGCTCAGCTATGTGCCGATCTCCTTCCAGGCCATCTTCTCCAAGGTGCAGTGGAAGCCCATCGAGCATAAGGGCTGATTTCCGTACGCATATGGCGGTATAACACTCGTTGATTCGGGAGCGGAACGGTTTCATTCGACTGTTATCATTATCGCTATGAGTGGGAAAATGGCAGTTTCCAATGAAATGACAACTTCGCAGGGCAATGGTGTCGCAAATCCGCGGATGGCGGTGTCCATCCGCGGATTGGTCAAGCGATTCGGCGCCAAAACCGCGGTGAACAATCTGAACCTCGACATCCCGGTCTCATCCTTCTACGGACTGGTCGGCCCCAACGGCGCCGGCAAGACCACCACCCTGAGGATGCTCACCGGACTGCTGGCCCCCGACGCCGGAAGCGTTTCGATTTTCGGTCATGACGTGTGGACCGACGTGAACGCGGCCAAGCGCATGATCGGCGTGATGCCGGAATCGAGCCAGATCTTCGACAGGCTCACCGGCATGCAGTTGCTCGTCTACTCCGGCATGCTGCGCGGCATGAAGCGCAAGGAATCCATCGCCCGTGCGCGTGACCTCATCAAAGCCTTCGACCTGCAGGATTCGGCGAACGTCATGGTCGCCGACTATTCGACCGGCATGACGAAGAAGATCTGCCTGGCGAGCGCGATGATCCACAGCCCGCGCGTTCTGGTGCTCGACGAGCCGTTCGAAGCCGTCGATCCGGTGTCCAGCGCCAATCTCAAGGACATCCTCATCGAATACGCCGCGACTGGCGGTACGGTCATCATCTCCTCGCATGTCATGGCGCTGGTGGAGCGCATGTGCACCCATGTGGCGGTGATCGACAAGGGGCATGTGTGCGCTTCCGGCACCGTGGACGAGGTCGCCGCCGGTCAGGATCTCGAGGATCGTTTCCTGCAACTGGTTGGCGGTCGTCACGCCGCCGCGCATCTCGACTGGCTTGACGGTGGTGCCCGATGAGCGAAGTGCTGTCGATCATTCGTCTGCGCTGGACGATGCAGCGCTCGGCCATGCGCGCCAAGCCGGTGAGCATGGTGATGTTCGTGCTGGGATTGCTGTTCTCCATGGCCCTCATCGTAGGGACCGGCATTTGCTGCTGGTCATTGGGGTCCGTGGACACGTCGGAATCGAACATCCTGCATGCCGCCATGCTGCTGGTTGGTGCGCTGCTATCGTTCGGCGCGCTGCTGTTGCAGATCATGAGTCTCGGTCAAGGCACCGTGCTGAGCTTGTCGAAGTTCGAACTGTTCGGCATCCGTGACCGTGTGCTGTCCATCAGTTTGCTGTTGGCCAGCGTCTGCGGGATTCCCGGCATCACGATCCTGCTCACCCTGCTGGCATCCGGCTTCGCGTACCGTTCCACGAGTGTGGCGGTCATAGTGACAGCCGTGGTGAGTGCGTTCCTGGCGGTCATCACCATATTCGTGCTGACCCGCATCATCACCATCCTGCTGTCTTCGGTGACCTTCTCGAAGAAAGGCAGGAACATCCTGCATGTGGGCGCGTTCCTCGTTCTCATGGCCATCGGCCAGCTGCCCAACCTGCTGGGAAACGACTACCTCGAACTGCTGCTGTACGGTTCGGCGTCGCGTGGCGTGCTGGGCATGCTGGCATGGACGCCGTTCGTCGCCGCATTCCAGCTTCCCTTCGACGCGATGGCCGGGCAGTGGCTTTTCGTTGCGATTCGAGTGCTCGTCATTGCGGTGACCTGGGCGTTCTGCCATTGGCTGTGCATGTGGTATCTGCGCAAGGCTCGCCAATCCTCCGGCTCGTCCACAGTGAAGGTCGTCAGCGGCCAGAAGGGGCTGGGATTGTTCAGGTTCGTGCCGGACAATGCTTCCGGTGCCGTCAGCGCCCGTCTGGCGATCTACCTGCGCAAGGATGTCCGCCAGATCTCGATGCTCATCCTCCCGCTGCTGCTCGTGGTGATGGCGGCCTTCCGTGGCGCGAACGCATCCGACGCGGTATGGCAGGCGACGCTCGTCGGTCCGCTGCTCGTGATGATCTGCGAAAGCAATGGTCTCGCCTACGACGGCCGCGGCCTGTATATGGAGGCGATTTGCGCTGTGCGCGGATGGTATGACCGTATTGGCCGTATGCGCGTGAACGCCGCGATAATCGTGGTCTATGGCATGCTGCTTATGGTGATCGCCTTCGCCATCACCGGGTATTGGAAGACCCCGGAGCATATTCTGGAAGGATTAATCTACACGGTCGCTGCCATGTCGGTGGGATTGTGCAGCCTGGGTGTGGCCGAGGTTGTTTCCTGCACGCTTATGTATCCGGTGGCGCCGATGGATCGTCCGTTCTCGGCTCCGCAGGGGCGTGGCGCGACGCAGTTCCTGTTCCCCATCATCCATGTGGTCGTTTCGTTGGTGACGCTGCTGCCCAGCATTCTGGTCGTGGTGCTGCTGCTCGTCACCCATAATGCGGGCCTGATGTGGATCATGATGCCGGTATCCCTGATCAACGGACTGGCCGTGTTGTTCCTTGGTTCATGGCTGGGCGGTAAGCTGATGGATGCTCGGATGACGAAGATCCTGTCCACGCTCGACGATTTCGCCTCCCTGCAGCAGTAATCGAATAATCATGAAATGACTGGGAGGCAGCGTGGCATGTAGGGCATCGGCTCGCCGAAGCCGTCGCATCGTCGTCGTATCGGTGAGTGTGGTGGTGACGCTCGCCATCTGCATCGGATATACGATCGCGGATATTCACGACACGGTTCCGGGACTGCTCACCTCCAAGGCCGCGCCGACACGTACCTACACCGCCATCCCCAAGCCGGTGGCGGCAGGTGCCGTGGCCGGCAAGGCGGATCGTGACGTGGCGATCGACAAGACACGTGCCGAAGCGCTCATCGAACAGCTTTCCAAGAAGGACGGCGTGGGCGACGGCCTTTCCGTGGCCATCGCCTCCGCCGACGGTACGGTGGTGGCGGGGCGGAACGTCGGCATCGACCGTGAACCGGCATCCACGACGAAGACCCTCACCGCGTTCGCCGCCAGCGAGACATTGGAAATGAGCGGCACCTTGGATACCGAGGTCTATCTGACC